>WNFC01003959.1_pt1 | contig 20248 bp, 25 predicted proteins | sample 5400541 | NCBI WGS metagenome assembly WNFC01 (sample SAMN13153342, study PRJNA577476) | soil metagenome | isolation source: 120 cm saprolite under Douglas fir tree site 2 hole 2 replicate 1 | place: USA:California | collected 2015-04-18
AGATACTCCGTGCCGGCGTGGATGCTGACCACGTCGGCCACCGAGAGTCGGCCATGCTGGGCGACGCGCTCTAAGTCGGGGCCGTCGTACCGGACCGGTACCTCGTGCACCGCCCGCCGAAGCCGCCTGCGTGGGGGAACCGGGAGTGCTTGCAGCTGCCGCTCGAGGGAGGCTCCCTCGGTGATACCCGGGTCGTAGGTGCACAACAGCGACGCGTAGGCGGGCACCGTGTCGAGCAGGCCACGCGGTTTGACGCGCCGCAGGGCCGCCTCGAAGGTCAATATGTCGGCCAGGGTTTCGGGGCTCATCGTGTCGCCGAACACGATCAGAAGCGCACGGTCGCCTGCAGCCACGATCCGGCGCATGGACGCCAATATACTTAGCCCGGATCCACCGATCGGATGATGCAGATTGGGATGCGCGGCGAGATGAGCGGAAGCCCGGATCTACCGGTCGGGCGAAGCAGATCGGGATGCGGGGCGTGCCGAGCCGAAGGAGGCGACGAGCACGTGAAGGAGCGCATCCGTCGATGCGTGACTGGACGCGCGCCGGAGACGACGCCCGGATCGGCCGCATCCGCGCCCGAGATGCTAGCTCGAGCCGGTAGATTCGGGCTTGGGAGGCGACGAGCACGCGAGGGCGCGCACCCGTCGGTGCGTAACCGAGCGCGCGCAGGAGACGACGCACCGATCGCTCGTCCCGCGCCCAAGATGCGAGTTCGACTCGGTGGATTCGGGCTAGCCCGAGTCCGGACTCAACCGCAAAGGAAACGAGAGTCCTCCCCCCACGCTCCTTCGTATGGGGAGGGAAAAAAAGCCATCCCCGCACGGGGGAAGGGAGAGTAAGGGGGGCAGAACCGTGCTATACAAGACGGCGAATGCCCGCGGCCCCGGCGATCGGCCTCCTTCGACGCATGCTGGTGGCCAGCCTCTCGCGACCAATCCCGGAAGTCGTCGACCTGGCGCTGGAGTGCACCACGCAGGCGCTGGCGGTGCGGGCGGCCGTGCTGGCGCGCCGCGATGGCGCCAGCCTGGAAGTGCTCGATTCGCACACGGGCAGCGGCGACCCGATCCCCAGCGGCACCCGGATCCGCGCCGAGGATGCCCAGGCCGCGCCGATCGTCTTTTCGGACGGGCACGAGTACGGCGTCCTGGGGGTGCTCACCGAAGCCAAGCGGCCGCTCAGCGAGGCCGAGTCCGACTGGCTGAGCGTGGCCGCCGCCCTGTTGGCCGGCCGCATCGAGGCTGGAGACTCGGCCGGCCGCCCGGATCTCGGCGGGCGAGCGGCGAGCGACACCTCCAGCGAGACGGTGATGCGGATGGCCACCAGGGAACTGCAGGAGCCGCTGGCCGTGCTGCGCGGCTACACCGACATGCTCACCCGCCAAGAGGTGCCCGCCGACCAGTTGCCCCTGGTCGCCCGCCGCCTGGTGACCCAGTCGCAAGCCATGCTCCGGGTGGTCGACCACCTGGTCCTGCTGGCGCGACTCCCGCTCCAGCTCTCATTCACGGTGCGGGTTTCGCTTCAGGCCCTGGCCCAGGCCGCGGCCGACGCGGTCCGGCAGCAAGCGGACGCAAACCACCTCGAAGTGCGCGTGCAGCTGGATGCCGATGGCGAGGTCTGGGGCGACCCGGTGTTGCTCCAGGCCGCGCTCAACGAGATGCTCCAGAACGTGTTCGCCCATGCGCCGTCGGCCACCACGATGCAGCTCCGCCTGCGGCAGTCCGCGCGTGACCGTTTCCAGCTGATCGTCAAGGACGATGGCCCTGGGATCTCGGCCGCCGACCTGGGGGAGCTGTTTGGCCCGCTCAGCCAGCCCGGCGGGCGCCGGCTGAGCCGGGGGCTGGGCCTATACCTGGTGCGGCAGGTGGCTCTCGCCCACGGCGGCAGCGCCTGGGCGAACAGCCTGGAAGGGAAGGGCACCACCTTCTACCTGGAGCTGCCGGCAGCCTCACCCGACGGTCGGGCCGCCCGAGCCTCCCTTTCGAACGAACAGGCCTCTGCCGGGTAGGCCGCCATCCCCCCGCATCTGCGCAAGACCAGCCCCGGGCCCACCACCCGGTGCGGCGAGGCGCCTTCGCCGGCCCTCCTCCAGGGCATTGACGAGTTCAACCGGCAGCTGTACTTCGAGTGCCACGAGACGCTGGAAGCGATCTGGATCACGGAGCCAGACCCGGTGCGCTACCTGTATCAGGGCATCCTGCTGGTGGGAGTCGGCTTCTACCACTGGCGCCGCCGCAACCGGCGGGGCGCGATGGCCAAGCTGTCCCAGGGCGTCGACAAGCTGCAATGGTTTCGGCCGGCCTGCCTCACCATCGACGTGGACCGCCTGATCCGCGAGGCTGAAGCCTGCCGAGCCCAGCTGATCGCATCCGGTCCGGATCAGCTGCCGCCTTTCCCCCCGCCAAACCTGCCTCGCGTTCATCTGGTCGGTGCCCGGCCGCAACCGAGCGGCGATCCGGCTGTGACACAGCCGCGACATCCGACCGAATAACGGTCCGCTGGGGAGCGTTCTTATTCAGTGGACCGAGATCCATATCTCATAGGAGGTCTTAATGAAGCGACAGATTCTTACCGGGTTGGCGGTGGCCGGCGCTCTGACCCTGTGGGTCGGCAGCTCCGCGTTTGCCAGCGAAGACCCGGCCGAGACGCTGCTCCAGCGGGCCGAGGCCATTGCCACTACGGCCAGCGATACCGTGAGCACGTGCGCCGAAGCGCAGATCACGAAGCTGGAAGCAACGGCCAAGCCCGCGAACGTCGATGCGGACGCCTGGGAACAGGCCGTTGAAACCGCGAACGAAACAGTCTTGAGCAAGGCCGAGGTCGCGCAGGAGGCGATCCAGGCGAAGCTGGACACGTTTGCCGAGGCGGTCGAGGCGGCAGACGAGGACAACGCAACCCTGCCAACTGAAGCCGACCTGACTCAGCTCCAGACCGATGTCACGGCGATTGCGACGGCTGCCTGCACCGACATCAACAGCGTCGCGATCGTGACGCCGACGACCACGCCGACCGACACCGAGGACGACAACGAGAAGAGCGACACCGGCGACAGCAAGACCAGCGACAAGTCGAGCGACTAAGCAGCGAGTCCATCCAACGAAGAGGCCCCCGATGGGGCCTCTTTCGTTTTTGTGGACCGGTTCTTCAGCTACGCGGCCACCACCGGCCGCAATTGTCCGAGCAGCACGGCGGCGTCGGCCAGGCCGTAGTTCACGGCCACCGAATGGCCCTCCCGGTCGAGGAGCACGGTGGCCGGCACGCTCTCCACACCGAAGCGAGCCGCCAGCGGCTGCTCCCGGGCAGCCTGGACCTCGTGCACGCGCCATCCGCCAACCTGCCGGCCGACATCTTGCAGGATCTCTTTCTGACGGGCGCAGTCGGTACAGAGCGACCCGGTGAAGAGGAGGACCGTGGTCTGGCCGCCGGCCAGGCCGGGTAGCGGAGCGCCGGCGATGGCCCGGCGGCGGCGCCGGTCGCGCCAGGTGGCGAGGCCGGCACGACCGGCGACCACGCCCACGGCGACGGCGCCGACCACGCCCACCCGGAGCGCCATATCGAGCACCGGACCGGTCATCCCTTCACTACTCCCACCCGCTCAAGGCGGTAATAAATCTGGCAGCCCAGTCAAAAGCCGAAGGCCAGGTTGACGAAAGCCAGCAAGAGGACGATCCAGGCCAGGGCCCATCCCACGATAGGAAGGGCCAGTAGGAAGGCCAGCGAGGCCAGCAGCAGGAAGACGCCGCCCAGGATCTGGGCAAAGTTGTGCGGCCGCGGGCTCTCTTCGACCGGCCGCGGTCGCAAGAGTCCGGCGGGGCGCAGGACGGCCAGGTACACCTGCCGGAAGAGGGCTGCCCGGGGCTCGATCGCGCCCATCAGCATCACCAGCGCCAGCACCGGAAGCGCCCACCACAGGGCCGGCCAGAGCGCGCTGAGCAGAAAGGCCAGCAGCACCGTCAGCACGATGCCTGCCTGGTTGACCTTGAGCGCGGTGCGGTCGATCACTGGGGCCTCCCCCACATTCTTGACTATAGCGATCACCATAGTCAGGTATCTAGCGTATCAAGCCCGTCGGCCGAACTCAAGCTGGAACGTGCGCCAGGGCGGTTACGGGCCCAGCGATCCGGGCACCCGGGCCGGAGGCTCCACACGGGACTCAAGCTGCAGCCCGAGGAGGCCGGCCGCCACCGGCCAGCCGGGATCGTTGTTCCGCACTAGCTCTGCCATCCGCTCCAGCGCGGCGGGCGTGTTGAGGTCGTCTTCCAGGGCTTCGAGGACTTCGCCGGAACGGCCCGAGCTACCGTCGGATGGCGGGGCCGCTCCCGACCGGAGGTGCCCCGTCCACTCGGCGGCGGCCGTCATCTGATCCTCGGTGTACTCCCAGGATTCCCGATAGTGCTGACGCAGCAGGAGGACGCGGATGCTGTCGGCGTCGAAGCGGCCGAGGAGGTCGCGGACCAGCACCAGGTTCTTCAGGGACTTGCTCATCTTCTCGCCCCGGTAGCGGAGCATGCCGATGTGCGTCCAGGTCCGCGCAAACGGTCGCACGCCGGTGGCCGCCTCGGACTGCGCGATCTCGCTCTCGTGATGGGGAAAGATCAGGTCGTCCCCACCGCCATGGATGTCGACCTGGGGACCGAGATGCTCGAGGGCCATCGCCGAGCATTCGATGTGCCAGCCCGGCCGGCCGGCGCCCCACGGACTGTCCCAGGTCGGCTCGTCGGCGAGACTCCGCTGCCAGAGCAGAAAGTCGAGCGGATCCTCCTTGCGCGGATCCGACGGATCGCCGCCCCGCTCCCGCGACCAGACGATCATCTGCTCCCGCGAGGCGTGGCTCAGCCGGCCGTACTCCGGAAAGCTCGCCACCCGGTAATAGAGGTTGCCCTCGCGGGCGTAGGCGTGCCCGGACGCCTGCAGCCGCCCGGCCATAACGATGATCTGCGGCACCGTCTGGCTGGCGTACGGAAACACGTCCGGGGGCAGCACGTGCAGGTCGCGCATGTCCTGCTTGTAGAGGCGGGTCTCCTTGGTCGCCAGCTGGTCCCAGGAAATCTTGAGCTGGCGGGCCCGTTTCATGATGTCGTCGTCGATGTCGGTGACGTTCTGGACATAGCGCACCGAGCGGCCGCCCGCCCGGAGGGCGCGGACCAGGACGTCGAACATCACGTAGGTGAAGGCGTGACCAAGATGGGTGGTGTCGTAGGGCGTGATGCCGCACACGTACACCCCAATCGCCGATCCCGCAACCGAGTCCAACCGCCCGGTCTCCGTATTGCGCAGCCGCATCAGCGCCACTGTAGTCGAGTACCCGGAAGTTCGTTGGTCTCTCAGCCGTTGCACCTGAGATGGTCCTGCCGCGCGGCCGCCTGGAGCGGGCCACCCTGGGCGTGGTGGTCCTCCTGCTGGTGGGCAGCCTGGGGATGCTGACGCCCTCCATCCGCGGGTTAATTTCGCCAGCGCCGTCCCCGCCGCCCACCCCCACCCCAACCCCCCCGGCGCCTCAGGGTGTGCTGTTCGCCGACGAGCTGGAGCGGGCTCTGCAGAGCGTGGTGACGCTGGTGGTCTTGAACGATACCGGCCTCACGTTCGGCACGGCGGTGGCCATCGACAACAAAGGTTATCTGCTGACCTCCGCGCAGCTGCTCCAGTCCGCCCGAGCCGCCCGGGTGGTGGACAACACCGGAGGCATGCACGCCGTCACGGTGATTGGCATTGACCCCACGCATGGCATCGCGCTGGTGCGGAGTGCGGTCGTGTCCGCGGTGCCCCTCCCGTTCGGTTCCACCAGCAGCCTGCAGACCCGCGATCCGGTCTCCGTGCTGGCCAGCCCGAAGAACGATTCCCTGCCGTCCAGCTTGCCAGGCGCGGTGACGATGGTCGCCACCTCGACCACCGTGAACGGCGCCCCGGTGGCGCCCCTCTTCCAGCTGCACGCCGACCTGCAGACCGGCAACGCCGGCAGCCCGGTGGTGGGCTACGGCGGCAAGCTCCTGGGGATCATCCTGCCCGGCCCGCGGCTGCCGGCCATCAACCCCATGGCGGCACCCATCGAGTCAGCCCAGACGGACCTGCTCGCGTGGCACGGCGTTTCGGGGACGGCCCTGCCGTTGGCCGACCTTCCCCCCGGCCTGCTGCTGCGGGGCAGCGGAGAAGCCAGCCCCAACCCATCCGCGGCGGCGTCCGCGTCGGTCTCCGGTGTCCAGCCCGCGCAGGCGAAAGCCGGGCAGGACACCACCCTCGTGATCCAGGGATCGGGGTTTGTGGGGGGCGCCGCCGCGTCGGTCCACTTCACGCCCCTCTCCGGCAGCACCGGTGCCTTTGACGGTCGGAATGTGGCCGTTAACAGCGCCACCACGATCGCCTGCCTGGTGCCCGCGGGTCAGCGGGTGCAGGACTACGCGGTCAGCGTGACCAATGGCGATGGCACTCCCGTGGGTGGGACCGTCGCGTTCACCATCATCCCCTAACCTTATTGCGTGACCGCACCAGGGCGGACGTCGCCGCTCCTCATCGTGCTCAGTGCCCTCTTCGTCACCGTCCTCGTGACGTCGAATCTGATCGCCGTCAAGCTGGTCGCGTTTGGCCCCTGGATCCTGCCGGCCGCGGTGATCGTGTTTCCGCTCTCGTACCTGTTTGGCGATGTGCTGACCGAGGTCTACGGCTATGCCGTCGCGCGCCGCGTGATCTGGCTGGGCTTCGCCTGCAACCTGGTGTTCGTGCTGTTCATCTCGCTGGCCGGGGCGCTGCCTGGCGCTCCGTTCTGGCAGGCCGCCGACCAGGCGGCCTACAACCGCATCCTCGGCTTTACTCCGCGCTTGCTGGCGGCGTCGTTTGTCGCCTACCTGGCCGGCGAGTTCCTCAACTCGTTCGTCATGGCGCGGCTCAAAATCCTGACTTCGGGACGGCGCCTGTGGACCCGCACCATCAGCTCGACCGTCCTGGGGCAGGCCCTGGACTCCGCCATATTCATCACCGGTGCGTTCGTGGGCATCCTGCCCGCCAGCCTGCTGCTCCGCACCATCGTGACCCAGTGGGCGTTCAAAAGCCTGTACGAGATTGTCGCCACGCCGCTGACCTATGCGGTCGTCGGTTTCCTCAAGCGGGCCGAGCGGCAGGACCCCTTCGATGTCAAGACCGACTTCAATCCGTTCACGCTGGCGGACTAGAGCCCGGATCCGGGCTCAGGCGCTGCGCTAGCGCTCGACGCCTCGGCGGAAGCCCTCGACGTTTAGGATCAAACCAGGCAGCAGGTCCGCGAACAGGCGGGCCACCCGCGACAGATTGTCCAGCTCGGCGGCGGGGACCCCCTCACGCCGAAGGATGTCGAGGGAGATGGTGACCGGCTCCTCCAGCCGGTCGGCGGCCGCATCCCCAGCCTCGGCCAGGGCATCGCGCGCGGGCTGGTAGGGCGACGACAGAATGGCGCTCTTCAAGTCTTCCCAGGCGTGGTGGAGATACTCCGGCCAGCGGGCCAGAGCCCGGTAATCGGTGTTGACCACCGGCAACCCCAGGGTCTGCTGAATGTCCTGGAAGATGGGCGCCACCAGAGCCGGCGGATGAGCCGGGTCGACCAGGTCGATCCGCCGATGGCGGATGTGCTCCTCACCCGGAGGCGGCTTCTCCGGCCGCAGATCAGTGTCCTCTGACGGTCCCTGGCGGCGGAGCCCCTCCAGGCTTCGACTCACCGCGCGGGCGCAGATCAGCAGCTTGGGGTTGCCGTAATTGAAGGTCTCACAGACTATTCGGATCGCGTGCGGGTCCCCACCCCAGCCCTCCACCTGGGACCGGTCGTAGCCCGGCGGATACAGGTCCCTCATGGCCGCCGTCGCCTGCTCCCGAAGCTGCCTGGCATCGGCGCGGAACTCGAGGGTGACCACATTAGGCTTCAGCTCGGCCCAGGCCAGCCGCAGGAACGGCGGATACATCGCGTACCCCTGGAAGATGGCCGCCGTCCAGGGGATCCCCAGGAGATCCCGGGTCTCTTCGTAGATGGCGGCGACATCCGGCGGGGCGCCGTCCTCCGGGACCAGCTGGAGGCGCGGCAGCGTCCCGGTGCGGGACTGGCTCATGTTCGTCCACCCTACGCCGTGGGCCGGCTCGCCGGCAACTCGGGCATGACACCCACCGTCGGCCCAGCAATTTTCGCCCCGCCGCCCCGTCACACAGGGCGATGGCCAAAGCGCAGTTCCACCGCGGCGGGCTGCTGGCGATCAGCGCCGCCGTGCTGATCGTGACCTTCGCCAGCGGCTACGCCCTGGGCCACGGCACCACCCACCAGGCCTCCGCCGGCGCCGGGGCTTGCACCTGGACAACCTTCCCCTCGTATCCCAACGTCACGGCTCTCCCGCGCCCGGACAACGCTGGCGTGGCATATCGGACCTTCGCCTCGGCCAGCCGGGTAGCGCGCTTTTACCAGGCCGGGGCCGGCCAGACCGCCTGGACCTTCGTCGCCACCCAGGATGGCGGGCCGACCTGGGTCTTCCATTTCACCGAAAACAGTGGCTGCCATGGCATCCTCACCGTCCAGGCGGACCAGGCCGGCGGCACGGTCGTGGAAGCGAACCCGACGTCAACAGCTGACTGATACAGTGGGTCCCGTGAAGTACGGGGCGCGGATGATCGCCGAGTCAGCGCTGGAGGCGGTCCCCAACCCGAACCCGGAGCGCGATTATGAGATCGACCTGTCGATCCCCGAATTTACGTGTCTCTGCCCGCGGTCCAACTTCCCCGACTTCGCCACCATCCGCATTCACTACGTCCCGGACCAATCCATCGTCGAGCTCAAGTCGCTAAAGCTCTACATCAACCAGTTCCGCGACCAGGAACTGTTCCACGAGCAAGCCATCAACCGGATCCTGGATGACCTGGTGGCGCTGATCCAGCCGCGCCTCATGGAAGTGGTGGGGGACTTCAATGTCCGTGGCAACATCAAGACGGTAGTCACCGCCCGCCACCCGGAACGACTGGCCTCCCCCAACGGCGCCTAGTGTCCCGGATCGGAGGTTCATTGAGAAAGTCGCGGCCTCGGCGGCCGGTGCCAAGGCAGGGGTGGCGGAAGAAGGAGCCTATCGGTTGATAGGTGACGACTTCCGCCGGGCCCCCCTAACGCCGGCATCAGCGCCGCAGGCGCCCGGCCGCCCAGGCCGATGAATTTCCAACGAATTTCTGATCCGGGACACTAACTGATGTCGTGGCCGTGGCTGGCCATTGCCGTCGTCATGGCCATCCTGGTGGTCATCCTGCTCGCCACCCGCGGCACCACGAGCATTACCGCCCCAGCGCCAACGCCCACCGAGGTCGACGAGGCGCGACTCGCAACGCTGGCATACCCGGGATCGACCGCCGTTCCCCAGGTCGAGATGGGCCTCCATGACCGGACAGGCCGGAAGGCGCTCACGAACAGCCGAGCGCTGTGGACGGAGGCCGAACCCGAGGAGGTCCGAAGGTGGTTTCGAGACTGGCTGACCAGCCACGGATGGAAAGTGGATTCGACGTCCACCCGCCTTTCGACACTTATCAGTAAGGAAGCGACCAGGCTCCCGGCGGATCAAGCAGCCAGTATCGCCGGCCTCACCATGGACGGCTTCCTGCGGGGCAAGGAAGGTTTCACCCTGATGGTCTTTCCCATCTCCGCGGGCTCACCGCTGGCCAGGACCGAGCTGCCACCCACGGCTCGGACGGTGTATTCGATCACGTACGCGCCCCGCTGGCGGTAGACTCGGGCGATGATCCAGGGTTCTCTGCCGGACACGCGGGTCGACCCACCGCCCGCCGCGTCCGAGCGCGAGCTGCTGATCAGCTTCCTGGACCTGTACCGGGAGACCATCCTGGTGAAGGTCCGCGGATTGACCGAGGACCAGCTGCGCCGCCGCCTGGTCCCCTCCCCCACCACCTTGCTCGGGATCGTTAAGCACCTCGGCTACGTCGAGCGCTCCTGGTTTCGGATGCGCTTTCACGGCGAGGACCTCCCGGTGCCCTGGACCAAACAGGACCCGGACGCCGATTTCCGGATCGGGCCGGACGAGACGGCCGAGAGCGTGATCGCCTTCTACCGCGACCAGGTCGAGCGCGCCCGGGCCATTGTGGCCGCCGCCCAGCTTGATGACCGGGTCAAAGGCCAGGCCAAGCAGCCGTACACCCTGCGCTGGATCCTCATTCACATGATCGAGGAGACGGCGCGCCACGCCGGCCATGCCGATATCCTGCGCGAGCAGACGGACGGCGCCACCGGCGAATAGGTCGGCGAGACCCCCCACCCTCCCCTCCCCCGCAAGGGGGGAGGGACATTCGAGGCGCGAGCAGACGGACGGCGCCACCGGCGAATAATCTTCGGAGGCCCCGAGACCCCACCTGTCCCTGCACAGGCGGAGGGACAGCGCTGAATACAATAGGAGCGACGGGTCTGCCCGATCACGGATCTTTTGTGCCCAGGAGTCGCCATGAAGCTTGACCAGCGCCCCACCGAGACCGCCAAGGTGCTCTCGGACAAGTCCACGCTGCTCAAGCTCTACCGGGAGATGCTCCTGATCCGGCGCTTCGAGGAGAAAACCGCCGAGATGTACCAGATGGCCAAGATCGGCGGCTTCTGTCACCTCAACATCGGTGAGGAGGCGACCATCGTCGGCACCATCTCCGCGCTGCGGACGGAGGACTACGTCTACAGCAACTATCGCGAGCACGGCCACGCCATCGCCAAAGGAGTCGACCCGAAGGCCGTCATGGCTGAGCTGTTCGGCAAGCAGACCGGCACCTCCCACGGGCGGGGCGGCTCCATGCACCTCTTCGATCGCGAGCGCCGTTTCTTCGGTGGGTACGCCATCGTGGGCGAAGCCATACCCCTGGCCTGCGGCACGGCCTATGCCATTCGCTACCAGGACAGACCCGAGGTGGTGATGAGCATCTTCGGCGACGGCGCCACCAACATCGGCGCCTTCCACGAATCGCTCAACGTGGCCAAGTTGTGGAAGCTGCCGGTCGTGTTCGTGATCATCAACAACCAGTACGGCATGGGAACGTCCGTCGCGCGGGCCTCGGCCGTCACCGAGCTCTGGAGAAAGGCGCTCGCCTACGATATGACCGGGGAGCGGGTCGACGGCATGGACGTGCTGGCGGTCCGCCAGGTCACCGATCGGCTGGTGGCCCAGGCCCGCGATCAGCACGAACCCAGCCTGCTGGAGTGCGTCACCTATCGCTACCGCGGCCATTCCATGTCCGACCCGGATACGTACCGGGGCAAGCAAGAGGTCACGGAGTGGAAGGAACGCGACTCCATCCTCAAGTTCGGCGAGTACCTGAAGCGCGAACGGCTGGCCAGCGATAAGGACCTGGAGGCGATGGACGTGGAGGTCATGGCGGAGGTCGACGCGGCCGTCAAATTCGCCGACGAGAGCCCGGAACCCGATCCGAAGGATCTTTTCCGCGACGTCTACGCCGACGAGGCGGCCAGCTAGCGATGCCCATCCTGTCCATTCGGGACGCCCTCAACCAGGCTCTTCGCGAAGAGATGCAGCGCGATCCGAACGTCTTCCTGCTGGGCGAGGACATCGGCCTCTACGACGGCAGCTTCAAGGTCACTCGCGGGCTAATGAAGGAGTTCGGAGAGAAGCGGGTGCTGGACACCCCCATCGCCGAGGAGATCATCGTGGGCACCGCCATCGGAGCGGCCATGGCGGGGCTGCGGCCGGTGGCCGAGATGATGACGGTCAACTTCATCATGGTGGCGATGGACCAGGTCGTGAATGCCGCGGCCCACATCCGCTACATGTTTGGCGGGGGGATCAAGGTCCCCATCGTGATCCGGACCCCCGGCGGCGGCGGCCATCAGCTGGCGGCCCAGCACTCGCACAGCCACGAGAACTGGTTCGCCCACGTGCCCGGCCTCAAGGTGGTGGCCCCGGGCACACCCGCCGATGCCAAGGGAATGCTAAAGTCCGCCATCCGAGACGACAACCCGGTCATGTTCGTCGAGAACGAAGGCACTTACGCGGTCAAGGGCGAGGTCCCGGACGGCGAGCACCTGGTGCCGCTGGACAAGAACGAGGTCAAGCGCCCGGGCGACGACGTCACCATTTGCGCCCACTCCCGAATGCTGCTGGTGGCCCTGGACGCGGCCAAAGACCTGGAGCAGCTGGGCATCAGTGCCGAAGTGGTCGACATGCGGGCGCTCCGGCCGCTCGACATGGTGCCGGTGATCGAGTCGGTGCGCAAGACCGGACACGCCATCACCGTGGAAGAGGGCTGGCGCTCGTTCGGCGTCGGGGCCGAGATCGCGGCGCGCATCTACGAAGAGGCCTTCGACGACCTGGATGCCCCGGTGGCCCGGATCGCCGGAGCCGAGGTCCCGACCCCCTACAACAAGCGCCTGGAGAAGCTCGCCTTCCCGGCCAAGGCCGACCTCATCGTGACCGCCAAAGCCCTGCTCGGGAAGAATTAGGCCCACCCATGCCAGACGTGCAGATGCCGCGGCTCTCGGACTCGATGGAGACCGGCAAGATCATCCGCTGGCTGAAGAAGGAAGGCGATCAGGTCAAGAAGGGCGAGCCCCTGGTCGAGATCGAAAGCGACAAGGCCAACATCGAGGTGGAGGCCTACGCCTCCGGCACGCTGAGCAAGATTGCGGTCAAGGAGGGCGACAGCGCCCCCATCGGGGCGGTCATCGCCACCATCGGCGAAGCCAGCCCCGGCGCCACCCCGGCCGCGGAGTCGGCGGCCCAGGCCGCGAAACCTGCGGCGCAGCCGACTTCGGCGGAGGCCCACGTGCAGCGAGCCGAGAAGGCCTCTGCCACGGCACGACCCGTCGAAGCCGAGGCTTCGGGCGGCGAGCAGTACCCGCAGGGCGCGCCCGACGACCGGATCGAGGCGGGCGCGGCGTCAGCGGCGGCGCTGGCCATGCTGCGGCGGCAGGCCCCCGCCCCGTCGGACGGCGGCCGGCTGAAAGCGTCTCCGGTGGCCCGCCGGGTGGCGGAAGAGCGGGGCATCGACCTCAGCCGGCTGGAGGGCACCGGTCCTGGAGGACGCATCACTCGCGAGGACGTGGAGGCCGCCGGGCAACGTGGTGCACCGGCCACCGCCGCCCCCGCTGCGGCCCGACCGGCCGCAGTGCCGGCAACGGCACGGCCGACTGAGGAGGTCGAGGTCATCGAGCTCTCCAAGCTGCAGGCCACGGTCGCCGCCCGGCTGAGCCAGAGCAAGTTCTCGGCGCCCCACTTCTATGTGACCTCCGAGATCGGGATGGACGATGCCGTCCGCTTCCGCGACATGTTCAACCAGGCGGTCGAGAAGGCGGACGCCATCAGCTTCAACGACCTGGTGATCAGGGCCGTTGCGCTGGCGCTCACCAAGTTCCCAGAGGTCAATGCTTCGTGGGCGGACGGCCGCATCGAGCGCAAGCGCGACATCAACATCGGCATCGCCGTGGCCATGCCGGATGGCTTGATCGTGCCGGTCCTCCACAACGCCGACCAGAAAGTGCTCAAAGACATCGCCCACGAGAGCAAGGCCCTCGCCGAGAGAGCCCGAGCGCGTCGGGCCGGGCCCCAGGATCTGCAGGGCAACACCTTCACCGTCTCCAATCTCGGTATGTACGACGTCGACCAGTTCACGGCCATCATCAATCCGCCCGACTCGGGCATCCTGGCCGTGGGCTCCATCCTGGACAAGCCGGTCGTAAAGGATGGTCAAGTCGTGCCCGCCAAGCGCATGCGCGTGACCCTCTCGGTCGATCACCGCGTGTTCTACGGCGCGACGGCTGCCCAGTTCCTCCAGGAAGTCAAGCGGCTCCTGGAGAACCCCATGACGCTGGCCCTCTAACCGCGAGCATCGCCGCGGCAGCGGCAAACAGCACGTCCGCGGCCAGCGGGACCCAGACCGGACCCCCGAAGGGAACCGGAAGCAGGAAATAGATGTCGGGGCTGACGAGGGATGGCGGCCACCCCGTCATGATCCGGAGTGACGCGTAGTAGCTTGCGTCCCACACCGCAAAGGTCCACAACAGGGCGGCCAGCCGCCTGGACCAGGTCCTCCCCGCCAGCACGGCAACGGTGCCGAGCATGACCAGGGTTGCCACCTCCCGCGTGGCTTCGATGCCCCAGGGAAAGGAGCGCAGCACCTCCGGGGGAACGGTGCCGGTCCCGTGTAGATCACCGAGCTCGAGGCGGATGTAGTAGACGACGACCGCCTCGAGGTGGCCCATGGCGACCGCGAAGAGGGCCAGGATGAGGGCGCGCCCGAGCGCGCGATCGGTGAGGCGTTCAGTGAGCGATCGAGTCGGGGCCGCGGATGGTCGACGGGACGTCACCGTGATTCAAGTATGGGATGGCCACCGTCCGGGGCGCGCCAGCGCCCGCCGGGCAGCCACCCGTGCGGATGAGCGCCGTGCTCGGTCCGCCTCTCGCCGACCCGGAGCCTAGACCGCGCGCTTGCGCGGCGCCACAGAGGCCGTCGCCTTGGGCATCTGCAGGACCCCGTAAATGCGGGCCGCCGCGCCGATGCCAAGGATCAGGAAGATGGCCGCGGTGACGAACAGGGCGATAAACGCAATCCGGTTCGACACGAAGACCGTGAGATACAGCACCGCCGCCACCGCCCAGAAGGCGGCCACGGCGGCAGCCAGGCGGGCCCACGTCGGCACCGACGTCCGGTAGCGCATGTCGGTCCCCAGCTTGAAGGGGAGCCGCGCCGCCCAGGCCGGTTTGATCGCCCAGGCCCAGGCCAGCATCGCCCAGAATGCGACGTTCAGGATCGAAAAGACGCTCAGGACGACACGCAGAAGAGTCATCACCGACAAGAACGTGGTCCCCGGCCGCACCTTGCGGCGATTTAAGATGGATCGTCAGCGCCAGTTCTGGGGTGGCCCGACGATGGGCTCGAGGAGTCCCCGAATTTCACCCGGTGTGGGCTTCCGGCCCAGCTTTGCCTTGCTGAATAGGAGCTGCCCGTCGAGGCTCACCTCGAAGCGGCCCTTGGTCCCCGCCCGGAGTCCCACCTCTTCCATCACGGGCGCCCAGTACCCGAGAATCTCTGCGGCCAAGCTCACGGCCTGGTCCAGGTAGTTTCAGGGGACGCAGTACTCGATGGTGACCCGGTGCGTGGGTTTGATCATCCCTTCACGGTAACGGAGCGGCGTTCTGCCTGGCCCCGCAGCGCTCGCAACAGGTGTTCAACCGGGCTGGCAATCCCGTATTGCTCCGTCAGCTGCTGCAGGCGTTTGGGGTCCGCGGGAATGGCGGCCAGCTCCCCACGCGGGCTGGGCACCGGGGCTCGGTCCACGGGGACGCCGGCCTGCCTGGCTCGGGCCACATAGGCGATGGCGTTGGCATCCAGCCGGCCTGAGGCAATCAGCCCGTCCAGGTTCCCATAGCGCCGCAACAGCTGGGCAGCGGTCTTCTCCCCGATCCCGCTAACGCCCGGCAGCCCATCGGACGGGTCGCCCCGCAGCACGGCAAATTCGCCGTATGCCCGGCCGGGGATCGCGTAGCGGCGTTCGATCTCGGCCTCGTCCACCACCTGGATCTTGCCGATCCCCTGCTGCGTGTACAGGACCCGCACCTCCGGATCCCGGACCAGGGCAAAGAGATCCCGGTCGCCGGTCACGATCTCGACCGTACCCCTGACTTTGGACAGCAGGGAGGCGATCACGTCCTCCGCCTCGAATCCCTCGGCGCCCATGGTCTCCACGCCGATGGCCTCCAGGACTCCCTCGATGATGGTCACCTGGGGGATGAGCTCGAGCGGGATGGGGGCGACCACCCGGTGGGCCTTATAGGAAGGAATCAGGGCTACCCGGAAGGCCGGCCGCCAGTCTTCGTCGGTGGCTACCACCACCGCCCCCGGCCGCCGGTCGATGATCAGCCGGCCCATCATGTCGAGGAAGCCGCGCACCGCGTTGACCGGCTCGCCCTTGGGCGAGCGCACGGTGACCGGGATCCCGAAAAAAGCCCGGAACATGAGACTGGAGCCGTCCACCAGCATCCAGTCGGCAGCCATCTCAGGATCTTACGGAACGAGCCCGCCGGGAGGGGTACCGGCGGGCTCGATTGGTTCGTTCAGCGACAGTATGGTCAGGGTCGCGGGATTTCCCGCGTGGCGTCAGACTGTCGCGGCGGCCGCATCCTGCGTGACGGCAGCGCGCCGTGGAAGACCGTGTCCAGCACCACCTCGCGGGTCACGCCCTTGATGGTGAGGTCGCCGATGACCTTGAAGCTGGACGGGTCCTCGCCTTCAATGCGGGTGCTGGTGAAGGTGATGGTCGGGTATTTCTCGACCTCGAACATGGTCACGTCGCCGGAGCGCAGGTGATTGTCTCGCTCGGTAACCCCGGTGTTGATGCTGCGCGCATCCAGCATGACCGCGACTTGGGCGTGGGTCCAGTCCGACTCGTCGCCTTCGATCGTGCCGGCCACCACGCCGACGGTGCCGCGCACCTTGCTCATCATGTGACGAATCGTGAAGGTCGCGGCACTATGCTTCGTATCAATTTGCCATGTACTCATCAATCTGGAACCTCCGGGAGTAGAATCTGAAGTGCTACACCGTGCAATAGTTGACTGAGCAACTTTATTCCCGACCCGGTGCCCGCCCCGGCCGGAGGCGCCGCCTCCAGCCCAACGAGCTGCGCGCCTGGAAGGCCTTCCTGAACGCCCAGGCCAGCGTCCTCCGCGAGCTGGAAGCCGACCTGGTCGGCCAGGAACGGCTGACCCTGGCCGAGTACGACGTCCTGGTGCAGCTGGCGCTCGCCCCCAAGCAGGAGCTCCGGATGACCGACCTGTCGGAGCAGGTCCGGCTCAGCCGGAGCGGGATCACCCGGCTGGTGGACCGCATGGCCCGCCGAGGCCTTACCGGCCGGCGGCCCTGCCCCACCGATCGACGGGTCACCTATGCCGTCCTGACGGCGGCCGGCCGGGAACGGCTGCGACGCGCCACCCCGACCCACCTGCAAGGCGTTCGGGGCTACTTCATCGCCCGCCTGGAACCCGACCAACTGGAGCGGTTCACCCGGTCGCTCGAGGCCCTGGCCAGCCGGTAACGGGTTTCTAGGCCGTCCGCGGCCGCCGCTCACTCGGACCCCGTCGGGCTAAGCCCGAATCCACCGAATCGAGCTGGCATCTCGGGTGCGGATGTGGCCTGAGCCCGAGGCTACGGGCGTCGTCTCCTGCGGCTCGGCTTACCCCACATCCCGATCTGCGTCGCCCGATCGGCGGATCCGGGCTATCTGGAATGGCGCATCCAGGATCAGGAGCGCGACCAGGGCGGCGGCCAGGCCGCTCACGATGTACCAGGGCCAGGGTCCCATCAGGTTGAGGAGACTGCCGCCCGGCGGGATGTGGCGGAGGTAGAGGTAATTGCCCCCCGTGACCACATCGATGACGGCCACGATAGCGGCGAAGCCTAGGGTGAGGGAGAAGATCCTGGGCACCGAGCCGGCCCGCGGTTGAAGTCCGAGGCCGATCACGAGAAAGAGCCCGGCCAGCACGACGGCTCCATGGGTCACATAGAACTGGAGGTAGGGATAGCTGGGAAAGTGGTCAGCCAGGTCCGGGGTGAGGAGGGCCTGCAGGGTCCCCCCAAGTCCCCAGAAGTAGGCCACCTCGACCAGTACCGGCTTCCGCCACCAGAGGGCGGCCGCGGCGACAAATCCACCCACGTCGCAGAGCTGCACCGGAAGCGCGATGGCCGGCGACCAGCGCCCCTGGAGCAACAAATACGGCTGCCAGCTCAGCAACGCCACCACGATGACGACCGCCAGGGCCCTGGCGACCACGTCCCGCCAGCTTCCTGGCCAGCGTCGCGCGGCGGTGCAGAGCGCCACCGCAGAAAGGATCAGCGCTCCGAGCGGCACCAAGTGCTCGGCGCTCAAGAAGCCCACCGATGCTGGGGCGTTAGTCCTCCGGATCGACCGTACCGCGCAGCCGGTTGACCTCGGCGGTAATCGTCTCCAGAGTTAGGCCCTTCTCCTTGAAAACCGCCGCAGGGGCTCCGTCGGCTTCAGTAATCAGGCCAATGAGTAGATGCCCGGTGCCTACATACTGATGCTGCCACTCCCTCGCCAGGCCAAAAGCAGTCTCGATAATGCGTTTCGTGCGTGCTGTGGGGACCAGCTGCTGGCCCGGCGATTTTTCGACCGGCAGTTCCATTCGAGCCTCGACCATTGCCGTGTCGATGCCGAAGCGCGGAAGCACGGTCGCGGCAAAGCCACTCTTGCCCCGAAGCAGCCCCAGCAAGAGGTGGTCTGGATCGATGGAGCGCTGGCCACGCTTCTCGGCTTCTTCTTGAGCCATCGACAGCGCCTCCTTGGCGCGGACGCTGAACCGGTCGAAGGGATAAGTGCCCTTTCGTAGTCCCGGCGGGAGGAGATTCTTCGGGAAGGTCCGCGTCTGCTGCCCGTAGCTGATACCGGCCAGTGGGCCCATGGCAACCATCGCACCAGGCTCCGGCTGATGGGCATCAAGCCACTCCAAGCAGGCCACTACCACGATCGAGTTGATGGGCAAGCCGGTCAGCTCACCGGCAGCCTCCAGGCGCTGGTACATGGACTCGGAAAAGCGGATGGTAGTGGCTCGCTCTCCAGCCATTCTGCCATCATTTTGCCATCGTTTTGACGGCTGTCAAGCCGCGCACTAGACTCAGCTTCGTGCCCGCCAAGGGGACCCTGTACCGCACCACGCCAGCCGACAGCTGGTCCTGGATCAAGATCGACGTCCCCACCCGGCTGGTCCCCCTGACCGTCGCGCCGATCCTCTACCTGTGGCTCCGCCACCGGCCGGCCAGCGACTTCGGCCTGACGTTTTCTCATGTGGGGCGCGACCTCCTGCTGGCCGTGCCGCTTGGCCTGGCGGCCTTCGCCATCGCGGCGGTCTTCCATGAGTACCTGTCCCGGCGTAGCCACCGGTGGTTCGTGCCCGACGAGCCCGATCTGCTGGCGCAGAGCGCGTACTACGTGCTGCTCAATGCTCCCATCGAGGAATGGTTCTTCCGGGGCATCGTGCAGGGCAGCCTGGTCCAGTGGTCGCGCGCCCCGGCGGCCGGGCTGCTGGCGACCACCGCCATCTTCGGTGCCTATCACTTCCTGGGCCGCTGGGGCTGGCGCCAGGTGGCGGGCACAACCGTGGCCGGCCTGGCGCTGGGCGCGATCTACCTGTGGCAGCCCGCTCCTCCATCGCTCCTCCTGCCTACCATCGTCCACGCCGCGTTCACCTGCGGGTTCCTCAGCCTCGGCCCGTATCTGATCTTTTCGTATCGCCGGGCTCGAGGGCGGTTCCGACCGCATGCTGAGGCCGCAACTCCCGTTCCTTAAGTACCCTTTGTGACGCGGAGGGGAATTCACAACCGTGAGAGAATGAAGGCCAAATGGTAGAGCCCTCCCCGATGCTTCCCAAGCCCGACTCGCCAGCCCAACCGGTGGCCGCTGGTTTTCGCGCCATGACGCCGATTCTGGCCGCCATCTGGCTGCTCTCTGGCATCTCGATGTTTGCCTTCCTCAATTTGCGGGGCTATGCGCTGCGGACCGCCATCCTCCTGGCGATCGCGACCCTGCTCTACGCCAGGGGCATCTTTACCATTGTCCGGCGCTGGGCGATCGACCGGGAGATTATTCGGGAGCGGAAGTCGCTGGCCGGGCGCATCGTGGACGTGGGGCGAGCCGGCACCTGGCGCCGCTTCCTCTGGCTGACGGTGATCACGGGGGCCTACTTCGGGGTGACCGTGCTGGTCATGCAGATGGACCCGGCGAATGCCGCGCTCCAGCTACCCGGGCTCCTCCTCACGGTCGTCACCACCATCGGGTACTTCCTGGTCATCATGCTTGCCCAGTTCTCAATCTTCTTCGGCCCCTTCCTGCTGTATGCGCGCATTGGCCTGGATGCCACCGACCCCGGGGATGCCAGCTGGCAGGTCAAGATCTCGGACGTGCGCGGTCAGCACGCGGCGGTCGAGGAAATGAAGAAGATCCTCCACCTCATCGAACAGGGGCGGAAGTACGTCCAGTCGGGCGGGCTGGTGGAGCGTGGCATCCTGATGGTCGGGCCGCCCGGGACTGGTAAGACCATGCTGGCCAAGGCCATCGCCTCCAGCCTGCAGCTGCCCATCATCACGACCTCCGGCGCATCCTTTGCCGGGATGTTCCTCGGGATGGACATTTTGAAGGTGCTGATGATGAGCCGGATGGCCAAGAAGCGGGCCAAGAAGTGGGGTGGCTGCGCCGTCTTCATCGACGAGTTCGATGCCCTGGGCAGCCGCCGCGCCGGTATGGGCG
>WNFC01003254.1_pt1 | contig 20239 bp, 25 predicted proteins | sample 5400541 | NCBI WGS metagenome assembly WNFC01 (sample SAMN13153342, study PRJNA577476) | soil metagenome | isolation source: 120 cm saprolite under Douglas fir tree site 2 hole 2 replicate 1 | place: USA:California | collected 2015-04-18
CGGATCGGCGCAATGGGTCATCATGCTGTCGAAGGCGTCGAGATTCTGAAAGGCCTGCTGCCATTCGCCCTGGCCGCTGCGAATGCGGACACTGGGGCCGATGCGAACGGCAAAAGCGTTTGTCCGGTCCAGTCGTTCGCCGGTCCATTGGCTTTCGACCTTGATTTCCGGGTCGCTTGAAAATTTCGAACGCGAATCGGGCAGCGGAAGCCCGAGATCGATGGCGTAACCGTAATCCTTGCCTGAAAATCCGAGTTTCAAGCTGACCGGATTTTTGCGCACTTGTCCCTGGGCCGGTGCGGCGCCGCCTTTCGTCGGCCGCGCCTCCGGGCCTGCCCACAAGGTCGATCGTAGTCCGCCCTCGGCGGCCAATGATTGAATTATCTGGCCCTGCGCGATGTCCGCCAGCAGCTTCAGCGCGCGATAGAGGCTGGACTTGCCGCTGCCATTGGCGCCGGTCACGACATTGAGCGCGCTGAGCGTTAGCCTGACTTCGCGCAAGGATCGATAGCCGGAGATCGCGAGACTCGTTATCATGGCTACCTGAATGGATCTTGCGGTGGCTGATCGCTGCGTTTCAAGCGCGGAACAAGCGCGTCGATGATGGTCGAACTGAGCGGCCCAAGACTTGGGTGACATTACATAGCTGACATTCCGAACCGGAGACATGGGTTGTACTTTTCGCTTTTTTTGCGGCGGAAGGTGTGGAGTTCGGTGACGGAAGAGCGTCTGCGCTTTGTGGCCCGCGTCCCGGATGGGGAGGCCATGACAATGTGTGCCCCGGGATTTCGGCGTATCGCGCAAGACCGGCTGCAAGATTTTCGATCGCTACAAGGAACACGGGCAGGGCCGCGCGGGGCGATCGGTCGCGACGCCGTGTTGGCTACGTGGTGTTCCTATGTGTCCGGGCTGGACAATAGATTTGCTGGCGGAGCCGGAGGAAGTCTAACTCAAAAAATAGCCATTGATTTCGCTTCACAAATCAACGCTTATCGCAACGTCACATCAGCTACCCCTGATTTAGCCCATAGGCCAAATCGAGCAGGAAGCGGCGCGCATGAGCAGGCTTGGCGATGACGAGCTGTCCCCCGAACAGATTTTAGTTCTCAAAGACCGCCTCAATCAGCCCGACCCGCTCAAGATCCTTGCCGGCCTCGTTGCCATCATGGCGGACCCGGCCCGCGCGGATAAGACAATCAAGCAGTACCAGGCAGACAAGGCCGCGGCAGATCGCGCCAAGGCCTCGCTCGTCGAGGCGCGTGCCAAGCACGACCAGCACATCGCCGATGAAACCGCCAAACTCGACCAGTCGCGCGCGAGCCTGCGCCGGCGCGAAATTGAAATCTCGCAGAGGGAAGGCCGGTTGCTGGCTTCCGAAGCAAGAATGAAAGAGCGGGAAGATATCGACGCGCGCCGCTGCGGCCGCGTCGAAGTTTTCCCCAGCGGTATGAGCCGCGAGCACGATCTATCCGTCGACGCGCCGGATCCACACTACGGGAGTGCTGCCTGATGCGCATCTACAGCCGTTGCGAATCGACCGATTATGGCGGCGACGAATCGCTCGCCCTCGAAGCCTGCCAGCGCCATCCCGATGAATGGACGACGCGCCCGTGGATCAGGCCGTTCGGCAATTCCGGCATTGAAATTCCCGCCAATTTCGAAGGTGCGTCGAGGACGCGGCTGGAGGAAATCGCAGTCGCGATTCTTGGCGAAGAGGAACGCACCAGCGATCAGCGCAGCGCAATCGAAATCGTCCGTCTTTATGTCAGCGGCGCGAAGCATCCGGGGATCGCGGCATGACCGACACACCCGCTGCGACACCATCCCCAGCGCCCGTAGCAGCCCCGTCGGCTGCGCCATCCGATGCGGCGCAGCGCCAGGGTGTCATCGCGGATAGTCAGTACCACAGGCTCTCGCAGGCCGATCAGGCCCGTTATGCAAGTGTGCGGGGCGGCCCCGACGGCGGCAGCGAATGGGTAGAGCGCTCTACCCTGCCGAGCGCGACCGATTCCCCGAGCACTGCGCCGGCCGATCATGGCAAGCCTTCCGATCCGACCGCCAAAGTCCAGGTTGGCGAGATGTTCGTGTCGCAATCTGAGCTGCAGGAATTTTTCCAGGCGCGTGGCGCGGACGAACTGAGAAAGGCCAGTCTGCCGGCGACCCCAAACGATTACGTCGCCGAGCTCCCGGCCAGTCTCGAACTCCCTCCCGGTGTAGAATTCAAGATTGATCCGGCCGACCCGATGCTGGCGGCCGCGCGCAATTGGGCCCATGGCAAGGGGCTGGGGCAGGCGGATTTCGCGGAGCTTGTCGGTATCTATGCCACCGCGAAAGCGCATGAACGGGCCTTCATCAATACCGCTTCGGCCGCCGAGGTGGCGAAGCTTGGGGTCAACGGCGTTCAGCGCGTGTCTGCTCTTGAAGTGTGGCTCAGAGGCATGGTCGGCGATCGATTGGCCGGTCCGATGCGCTCGATGATGGCGACCGCTGATATCGTCAAGGGCCTCGAAATGATTCAGCATCGGATGGCGACCCAGGGCGCGGCGTCGTTTTCGCAGGCCCATCGCGAACCCGGGCACGAACAGCGCGGCGGTCGCGTCTCCGACGAAGCCTATGCGGCGATGACGCCGAGCCAGAAGCTCGATTATTCGCGTGGTTTCGATCAGAGCCAGTTCCAGGGCCGATAGAGGGGCATGACGTGAAGTCAATTCCGGGCGGTCCAGTACGTAACAACTTCAACAAACCCATCACCATCCAGCGCCATCTCGGCGGCGGCGGCGGCGCGACCACGCATTCAAGCATGCCTTCGCGGACCGACCGAGGCAGGCCGGTCGCGATACCGAGGGCTGCCGCGATGCCATCTGGCGGCTCGCACATCAGCCCAGAGATTCGGGGCGAGCTGGGCAAACTTTCGCCGAGCTTAGCAGCGGGAATCCGCGCGGTCGCGGACCGGAAATGATGTCCGGCCTCGCCGCGCACAACGAATCCGGTGGTCAGGGAACGGAGCGACGGCGCAGCGGTGGACATTGGCACATGCCTCCTGCGATCGAGCGCGCGTCCGCATCACGCGAACCCAAAAAGCTGCAACAGCCCGTGGCAGCGAAGCCGGCGCCCGTCGAGGTGGCGACCATCGCATCGCTTCCTCCCGGCACGATTTTTCGCATCGTCACCGACCTCGAAGCGCTTAAAGACGGGTTCTCCGATCGCATCGCGGATCTCGATGTGGCCATGACCGAGGTCGACGCGGCCACCGGCATGACGCGGGGGAATATGCAAAAGCTGCTCTCGAAGTCCGATGCGAAATGGGCCCGGGAATTCGGCTGGAAAACGCTCGGCGATGCGCTCAAGGGCACTGGCCTGGCGCTGGTGCTGGTGATTGATGACGCCCGATTTGCGCCGATCAGGGATCGGATGACAAAGAGGGAGCGCCCGGCACGTCCGCTCAAACTATTGCCGCCTCCGAGCTCCAGGCCATGAGAAAGCCCGCGCCCGAATACTGCGCCACTTGTTGGATCGAAACCAACTCATGCACTCCGGCCGTGAAATGGGACGGTCTGCCGCTGTGCAGAAATCACCTCGCCGAAAACCAACTGAAATGCCAGGGCCTCGATCCATACCCGGTCGACGTCACCCTCGACGCGCCGGCCATGCTGCAGTGACTCACGCGTAGTGCGTTGCCGAGCGAATCCTCACCCTTGAATATCCGCGCACTTGCTCGACCGGAAGCCGAGTGACGCGGGCCCAGTAATTCCAAATCCAATGGCCCCGACGATCTTCTGATCACCCTATGCCGCGCAGGGCCTTCCGGGTCGGGCGCCATTGGAGACTTGTTCATGATCCGCCTCGCCGGCGCCCTGCTGCTGCTCGTCCTCGCCGGACTATCGCCCGCTCGGGCGCAACTGGCCTGCCCGAATCCTTACGTCAACGGCTCCTGCACGCCGATCACCGGCACCGCGACTGGCACCACCGGCGCCATCGCCGCAACGCTGCCCGCCGTCGCCGGCAAGACCACCTATCTGTGTGGCTTCTACTATGTCGGTACCAACGCCACGACCGCGAACACCGCGACCTCGGTAACCATTACCGGGACCATCGGCGGTACGATGAGCTACGGATTCCCGACGCTCGCGCTCGGTGCCACCATCCCGAACACCATTCCCCTCGATGAAGAGTTCATTCCCTGCATCGCGGCTAGCGCCCCCAACACCTCCGTTGTCGTCAACGGCCCGGCGCTCGGTGCCGGTGCGACGCTCGCAACCGTCACCGCATGGGGATATTACCTATGATCCGCCTCGCCACATTTCTCGTTGCGTTCTGCATTGCCACCGCCGTGCGGGCGCAACAAGTCCCGCCTTACAGCTATCCGCAGACCATCGGCACATCATCGGTCGCGATCCTCGCCGCCAACCCTGCACGCAAACGAGTAATCTTCCACAATCCAAACGATGCCGCCAAGATCGCGGTGTGTCCGATCGGCCCGACGCGCGTGGCCGGCGGCTCGCAGGCGCTGATCGTAGCTGTGATCAATGGCGCGGGATGTCTGACGCTACTGCCCTACCAGTCACAGGAGATCAGCGGCAGCACCGCGAGCGGACCTCAGCAATGGATGCCTACGCCGTGGGTCGGCATCGCCAGCGCGCCGGGTTCGGCTCTCACCATCTACGAGTTCGAATAAGATGCGGCGCCGTCTCGCAGCCGACGCGCGCCCGCTCGTTCATCAATCTCGCATTATTCATCAACTGACGGCGGAAATGCGCACCGCGGTTCGGTTGATCGTGCAGGACGGCCTGCCGCGCGCCGAGGCTGCCAAGCTGGCGAGGCTGAGCGACGATGAGGTCCGCGAGGAATTGCGCGACAATTTTGCCGTGCGCGCGTTCTGGGATGCGCAAATCAAACTGCTGATTGATCGCGCAAAGCCGAGGGCCATACATGTCATGGTCAAGGAAGGCGTGCTCGCGACGACGTTGCGACTTGCGTGGCGGCGGCCCTAACGTCGCGGCCCGGCTTCGCCATCTTGATCAGCGGTCATCTCAGCAACCGATCGATGTCACGCCGCTGCCGCTCAACGGTCTGGCTCTCGCGCCGCGATTGGAAGCGGATTTAGACGGCTGATCACGATGTCGAGTTTTCCACAGGCTTCGACGGCGAGCGTTGATCGCGATTGGTTATTTGAAGTCGCGGTGCCGCCAGCTTCGCGGCAGCACGGCTTTCCTTGCCGGCGACCCTGCGCTCGGCCTTGATCTCTTTGCTCTCGACGGCCTTCGCTGCCGCCGCGCCGCTGAGAGAACCTGGCGAAAATCCGCCACTGCGGCTATCTATACCATTGTTTTTATTGGGTTTATTTTTGCCGAGTGGCGGATTTCCGCGAATGTCACGATCCACGGTGTCATGATGCACACCGAGCACTTTCGCGATCGTCCGGTTCGGGACGAGAACTGCACCTCCGCCGGCGAACGCTCTCGCCATTTCCGGCTCGCCGGACGGACAACATGTTCACGGTCTGCTCCTGGTCCGTTGCCCGCCGACCGGTAAGTCTACCGGCCGAGAACAGCCGACTATTTCTTCGCCTTCAGCGCGAGTTCGACCAGCCGGCGGATGGCTTGCGATCGGTTTAGCTCGTCCGCTTGCTTCGTGGCCCAGGTCGCGACGCCGTCTAAAACCTCTTGAGGCAAGCGGATCGTCACAGCAGGGTCTCGCCCTGTGGCCGGTCGGCCTGATTTCTTTTGGTGTACCTTAATTGACTTCGCCATAGATGCGGTGTACCAAAATAGCAAGCCGAGGGGAAGCGCGAACTTCCGCCCCGGCTCTAACCCGAGCCACGAAGGACGACAATCCAAATGACCCGAGCTGATCGCATGCTTAGCATGCCACCCCTAAACACGCCTATAATAGACCACCCAGCACCACGCGTTCCCACCTCGCAACAGCGTGCGGACGAACTGCTTCGCCGCTGGCGCCTAGCGCGCGTCGCTGGCGTTCCGGCGGCCGTCCGCGCGTTCCTGATGGCGGATCGAGAACTCGATCCTCTCGACGTGCTCGCCGATTTGCTCGGCTCCGGCGACTTCGACCATGAGATCCTTGATCCGGAGGCGGCGGCCAGGCTGATCATAGAGCGGCTGAACGATGCCGGCTTCAAGATTGTGCCGACCACGCGAGAGGACTGATCCGATGACCTACACCCGGACGGTCGAAGGCAAGACCGACACCATGATCGAGGTCGCACCCGGCGAGTTCGTGAACACGGTCAGCGCCGCGAAGCTCGGCATGATGCGCAAGCCGATCGTCGATGCGAAGGAGGTGCTCCGATGACGAGCACCCGGATCGTTTTCGCGGTCTTCGTGATCGCAGTCGCGCTTAGTACGGCGCTGCGTCACGAACCTGCTGCGAAGGTTCTGGACAGGATCGAGCCCGTCGAAGCGTTCTGCGAAAATTATTATCGCTGGCGTGAGACGCAAGCCGGCGGGCTCGCGACCGTGGATCTCATCTGCTTCAATGCGCAGCAGATGCGCCCGTGAAGATCCTGCTCATCGCAATGGCGATCGTCCTGATCTGGAGTGTTCTGGTCGCGCTATGTGCGCCTGCCGTCGGCCGGTACCTCCGCCAACTCGATCGCGATCAGAACGACCGCCTGTAATTATGCGGGCTCGAGGTCTCCAAGCCTCGGGCCTTTTTCATTGTTCCCTCGGATGGCAACAGCATGACTGACCTCGCCGCACCATGGCGCCACGATCCCGCTTTTGGCGGAATGAGCGATGCAGCGGCAAAAGCAAGCTGGGAGGCTACGATGGCCCGCCGGGCCGCCGATCCGAAGCCGACAAAGCCGCGGATTAAGTTCGCGCGCACCAGGACAAACAGCATCATGAACACCAAATTCCCGCCGCTTCGCGCCGTCGTGCCTGGCTATCTATACGAGGGCTTCACGGTCCTGGCCGGCCGGCAGAAGCTGGGCAAAACGTGGCTCGCGATCGACTGGGCGGTAGCCGTGGCTACCGGCGGCGTCGCCATGGGTTCGATCGACTGCGCATCCGGCGACGTGCTCTATGTCGACATGGAAAACGGCCCGCGGCGCATTCAGGGCCGGATTCGCACGTTGTTTCCATACGATCAGGCGTTGCCGGATCTGTCGCGCCTTGAGTGGGTGACCGAAGCGCCGCAACTCGACGCTGGTTTCATCGATGAGCTCGAGCTCTGGCGGCGGTCGGTGCAGAATCCGACCATGGTCGTGATCGACGTCCTGCAGCGGATCAAACCCGCCGGCAGCATGGCGCGGAACGCTTATGAGAATGACTACAGCACCTGGGCGCCGTTGCAGCGCTGGGCAACCGAGAAACGGGTTGCTGTGCTCGGTCTGCACCACACCAAGAAGGGCGGCGCCGATGACCCTCTAGAGGCGCTGTCCGGATCGAACGGTCTGTCAGCCTGCGCCGACACCACCATCGTACTCGATAGCGATCAGAACGGGAAAACGCTGTACGTCCGCGGGCGCGATGTTGAGGAAAAGGAAACCGCGATTATTTTCACCGCAGGTAACTGGACCATCCGGGGTGAAGCGGCTGACGTCCGCAGAACCGATGAACGGTCTCAAATCTTATCGGTGCTTCTTACTGCAGATGAACCCATGAACCCGAAAGAGATATCGATTGCGACCAGGAGCGCCAGAAACAGCACAGATCAACTGCTTTACAAGATGGCAAAGGCCGGTGAGGTCGAGAAAACGGGCCGCGGCCTGTACATCCACCCTGACCGTCTAGACCTACGCAAGATCGATAAGAGGATAAGAAGCACCGCCGGTGAGGCTGAGGGGAATTCCGATGACTAACCGCAGCTTCTTACTTTCTTTCTTATCTTACGGGGGTTGATGCCGTGACGGCATCTGATCGCGGTGACGGGTTGTGACGCCCCGATCGCGGTGACGCCGGTGATGATCGTGATGCGTCACGACTAGCCCTAGTTGTGACACATCACAACCTGCCATGGTTATGACACGTCACCCCCCGGCCTATTACCCGCGAACCGGGCGATCCGGCACCGCGAAATGCGAGAAGTGCCCGGTTTTGCTCGACATCGCTATGTCGTAATTGCTATAGTTTGGACATAGGAGGAACCATGGAACCAACACCGGAATACCTGAAAGGGCTGGATGACGGTCGCAGCGCGGCCGAGAAGGGCGCCGAGAAGCGGATCGCCGAGATCAAGGACGAGCGCGATGAAGCGCTTGAACTGGTGGAAAGGGAGAGAGAGCACGTCGGCGACGTCGATACCCTGCTTGTCTCATGGATCGAAGCGTTCAACATGCAGCAGGGCGAGGATGGACGGTGGTATTGGCAAGACGGCCTCGTGGAGCGGCACGACCTGCTTAAGCAGCAACACCTTGCGCTGCTGAAGGACTGGAATCAGTTCGTCGGCGAATACAACGTCATGATCAAGCCAAGGCAAATCGGCCGGCCCCTCAATGCATCCGACGCGCAATGCGCCGCCGTGCTGAAGCTGCACAAGGCCGGAATGTCGCTGCAGCATATCGCCGACGACACCAACCTTGGACTGCGAACGGTGCGGACCGTCATCGGGCGCACGACGCGTACCGACCGCACCAGCATCAAGCGGCTGCACCGGATCGACCCGGATAAGGCGTCGCTGATCAGCGACAAGACCCGCAAGCGGACCCGTGACGCGCTGCCGAAGCGGATCAATACCGCGCTCGCCGAAGGTGTAGCGCTGATCAAGGAAGCGAAGGGGCTCGGCAAGCTGCGTTGAACCGGGCCATCGCGCCAGCGTTCACGCGTTCGGCGCCCGGGCCAACGAGCTAGGAAAGCAGGTGGCCCATTTGGGCCACCTGCCAAGCGCAAAGGAAGGGATGGCAAGAGCTATCCCGCAACAAAAAGGTCGAAGAAAAAATCGTCGCACGATGGAGAAGAGCCGCGCGCTACGGTCAGATTGGGCGGATGGAAGTCACGGAGCAACCCGCGATCATCGATCGGCGCGCCGGGACTGATTGGCGCGCATTGCGGCCGACGAAGTTGCCTTCGAACGGTTGACGGAGCTGTTCGTCAATGAGCACGGCAGAGTCCAGCACAGAGATACCGAAATTTATCAGTGGGGCGCGCATCTGCACGACCTCGTGCTGACCGAACTCGGATTCGAGGGGCGCGCTGGCTTTCAGCACAACTATGATCTTTGTCTGATGGTGGAGCAGGGGCCGCGCGGCAAAGACTGCGTGAACTGACATCCCAAATCTACCCATGCATTAACCGCATAGCGCAGAAGGCCATTTGCCGAGTCTGCGGAGGTCGCTGGGAGGCCTTCTGATTGGCGGGCGCTCAGGGAGCGGATATCGGCGCCGGCGAATCCTTGCCCCGGCCGGAGTCAATGGCGACCGCTTCGCTGCCGGCTTCCGGCTGGTCTGGATCAGCTTGTAAAGTCCAGGCTCGGAAATGATGGCCATTTCTTGGGGACCGCCAAGGGTCTCAACAATGCTTAGACCCTTCTCATCCGGGTCAAGATTGCCGGCCAGCAGGGTGGCGTTTGAATGCTCAAGGACTTGGCAGACGGCTCGTCTGGTTATATGCATGTAACCAGATAATTTATTCTTGGCGAAAAACACCTCGTCAATCGTAACTGGCTGCGCTGGAACCAACTTGCCATGGCGCCATGCCTGGAACACTGCAATGATTTCCTCACGAGCATCCGCGGCCCGGGGTGCATCCGATTTCATACAGATCAGAAGCGCCTGTTCCTCGTTGAGGTAGTATTCCTCTGAAGGTCGCCCACCCTGTGGGCTAGGGTTTGCCGTATGGCACGGCAAACCTCCATAGCGCTCTAATTCCTCAACATTTCGTTTAATCAACTCACGGATCACACGAGGTCGCTCAAACTCCAGCGACTCGGCAAGGCGAATATCCTGAACACGGGGTTCGCCAGCGGTTGCCCCTTTTTACCGTATCCCGCGCCGTCTGTTCACAGCCAATGCAGACAGCCCTGAACCTGGTCGGCAGATGCATCTGCCGACGACCGTCTTTTCTGAAAAACGCTTCATCAAAAGTCCCGCCGCAGCGGTTGCAGGTTCGATGGCCTCGGTAGTAGCGACCCCATGGCTCAAATCTGGGCTATGGACCACTGCCGTGCCATACGGCGGTGGCTGATCGACCAATACGGGCGTTGCCCGTAGTGCGTTGGCGATGGCCGGCGAAAAGGCGAGAGGGTGTGACGATGGAAATCAGGACCCCCGCACCGAGCGCGCTCGCCGCCGTCAAGGCTGGACCGCCGGCCGAACCCGTCGACAAGCAACGCAGGATCAGCGCCAAGATCCGCCGCGCCTGCGATCTGCTCGCCAGCGGCAAATGCAAAACCCAGCTCGACGCCGCCGCAGAAGTCGGCCTTACCCGCGAAACCCTCTGCCGCAACCTCGCCAAGCCCCACGTCGCCGAATACATCCGCATGCGCGCCGTCCGCACCATCGCCATGGCCGCCGGCCGCGCCGCAGAGGTCAAGGCCGAACTGCTCGACTGCGCCGACAACATGGTCCGCGACCGCAGCTCAACCTTCGTGCTCGGAACCGCAGGCATCGGCCCCACCACCTCGTCATCGATCAACCTCAATATCGAGGTCAAGGCCGGATATGTCATCGACCTCACGGACGCGCCCAGGTCGCCGGCCAGGACCATCGACGCCTCTGCTAACTCTGCCGAATAGAGTGCCAGTTAGCCCATAACCGCCAATATCAGCCCCAAATCGGGCCCGGAGGCTCACTTTACGCGCACATACTGTGATGTAGCCTCACACAGCCGCCAACCTACCCATACCAATGATTGCCGCCAAAACCACGGACAGGGTGGTATCACGCTAGGCCAGATGGGGGTGGAAACACGTGTCTCCTGCCCGCAATCCAGCCCCGAAAAGTTTCGTCGGATCAAAGGGAAAGGGGTTTCAGGCGCGCGGTTGCCGCATTCTAGCTCTTCCTTGGGGAGAAGAGGGCGAGCGCATGCGATTATCAGGGGTACGAGCGCGGGCGCCACGATCTGCAAACACAAATCACAGCAATATCAACGTGATGCCTGCCACGTTCGACGGAGATACGCTCCGTCCAACCGGTCGAAACCTAAACAACAACAAGGGGGTAGGGGTCAATCTCGAATTCCCGCCATACGAAGGCCGGCAGGAAAACCCACGAGTTCGCCGCTCGGCTGGTGTCTCCCGGTCCCGATGGCCTTCCGGAACATCCCATCCCCTGATTTTTGGCGGCTGGGAAATTTCGGGGATGCCGACCTCAGGGTCTGGCATGCCCCCCCCTGTGGCTGCCTTTGCCCCTGTGGGACATCTTTCCCGATAAGGTTCTAGATCTATAAGGTGCCTACATACGCCGGAAGCAGCGATTGGGGGGGTTTACCTACATACGCCGGAAGCAGGAACCCGATTTGCGCCTACATACGCCGGAAGTAGGTTCGCCTACATACGCCGGACTTGCATAAAACGAGTATTTTTCACCGGATGCAACCTCAGATTATGTGCTGGTCGTTGTGACTCTCGGGGGCGTCAGAACGGTCCTCAACTTGCTTGTTGGCCTTTGTTTTTGCGGCATTCTGCCTTTTCTTTTTTCGTGAAAGCGGTGGAGTTCGGCGATCCTGTGGGCTTCTTCGACTGTCTTGATCTCGAGATAGTCGTTGGTGGGCACATCCCCCGCGGTGGGATCGCGCGGCAGGAACGTGGGGGCGTACATTTTGGGAGTCCGGCCATTTGCCGATCCGCCCATATCGCGGGTGCATTTGATAATGCCTAGGTTCGTCAGGACCAGCATGGTGCCCTTGACGTGCTTGGGATGAATGCCGGCCTTCAGAAGGTCTCTATACGTCACAACCAAGCCATCCTTGACGAATCCAGACTTGGATTGGTGCTCCTCCATGATGCGGTCGAATGCGCGTCGCTCATTGATGTTCAGCATCGACCACGCCGGGCTATTAAGGAGCTGTCGGGGAAATCTGAAATATTGCTCGTTGGGTGACTTCATCGCGCCACCTCCAACAGCACGTCGTTCCAATCGGCGCCCGATGTGTCCGGCATCTTGACCTCGGTCGGGAATGACAGCCTGGCGCAGAGAGCCTCTGCCGCGCGCTGGCTGACGCCGTGAGGGTCGTGGTCGGCGAACACGATCAGGTGCCGGCATTCGGGCGGCGGTTCGAAGGTCTCGATGCCGTGAGCGCACAGCACGCTCCAGACCGGTATGCGGAACAGTCTGGCGGCAGAGAGCGCGGTTTCGATACCCTCGGCGATGCCCATCAGCGGCGCCGCCGGCATCAGCCTGATTGTCGGTCCGCGGCCAAACGGCCCTGCCATCTTGCGCGGCGTGGCAACGTTGGCTTTGCCCATGCCGTCATCCGCCAGGAACGTTCGGTGTGTGGCGACGTGCTTGCCTGTCGGATCGGTGACCAGAGCGAACATCGCCGGGTGACGGCTCTGCACGGCGTTTGGGTGTTCGCGGTACCAATCCAGCGGGCTGATGCGCAGGGTTGGCGGATAAATATCCATGCCGACCCCGCGGTGACGGAGATACTTGTCCACCGCATCGTCGGCTCGGATGCGTCCACCGCGCCGCCAGACTTTTTGGTGGTAATATTTCGACGCTTTCTGTTCGGTGGGCCTGTTCGTAGTTGGTGCCGGCAGTATCACGTGTCTATCTCCGAGGATGTCATCGATGACGCGCGCGGCCTCCGGGAACGGCTTGCCGATGAAGGCGATGACCAGATCGATCGCCGGTCGCGGACGTGGCTGGCACTGGTTACAAACCCACATGCCATTGCCGGGCTGCCGATCGATGAAGCGGAAGCGATCAGTGCCGCCGCAGATCGGGCATGGGCAGTTGCGACCCGTGAGGAAGCTATCGTCGATGCCGAGCGCCGGCAGGATTTCACGCCATTTGCCATGGGCTCGTTCCTTGGTTGAGGGCTGCATCATGCCCCTCTCCGCTTCGCGTAGGCGATCTGACGTGATTGGACCCACGACAGCGTCGAAGCGGTGGGCGTGCATGTCGGCCGTTCATTCCATGCCCAGGGTGGAAAGGAGCCGAATTTGTCCTTGTACTTGTGAGCGGCCCAGCCGCGTTTGAAACCGCGCTCGCGCTCGATAGCCCGGAGTTCGGCGTGGAAGATGATCAGTTCTTGTTGCGTCGGCCCCTTCACCGCGTTGCGCGAAGAGAATTCCACAAGCTCGCCGTCCTCATTGACGACCTTGCATTTTGGCTCCGGCTTGAACCCGCACGCTGGGCAGACGACCAGCTTGGGAGCTTTCAGGTACGAACACTTTGGACATTTCTTCGGCAGCGCTTCCTGTTCTTTGGGGAGCGCCTTCTGCCGCGGCTTGCCATCGTCCAGCTTGTCGTGATGGATATCGGTAACGAAGCCGAGGCGGATGTGATTGTCAGAATGATCGAGGATCAGGCAATCCGACTTGCCATCAGCGGTGCGCAAACCGCGCCCGACCATCTGGACGAACAAGATTTCCGACTTGGTCGGTCTCGCCAGAATGATGCATCGCACGTCCCAATCGATGCCCGTCGTCAGGCAGCCGACGTTGCAGACGACCTTGATCTCGCCGTGATGGAACTGGCGGGCGATTTCCTTGCGCTCGTCTGCTTTGGTGTAGGCGTCGATATACCCGGACGCGACGCCGGCCTCGATGAACTTTTGCTGGAGATGCTTTGCGTGAGCGCGATCGACGGCGAAGCACAAGGTTGGGCGATCCTGCCCGCGATCGATCCAGGTGTTGACGACGTCCGCGATCAGCGGCGCCTTGTCCATCGCTTTGGAAAGATCATCATCGCGATAGTCGCCAGCGACGGTTCGGACTCCGGTCAGGTCCGGCGATGCCGGCGCGAATACGCGGAATTTCGAGAGATAGCCGGCATCGATCAATTGCGCAGCGGTGGCGCCGACGATCAGCTTGCCGAAATGCTTGCCGAGCCCGCGAGTCCAGGGCGTAGCGGTGAGAGCGATGACAGGAAGATGTTTCCACGGACCTTCAAGCCATTCTTCGTAGGCATCAAACCACCGATGCACTTCGTCGACGATCACCATATCGATCGGTGGCATCTGGCGCCGCATCAGCGTCTGCACCGAGGCGATCTGCACCGAGGCGATCTGCACCGGCCGCGACCAGTTCGTCATCTCATGATCTGCCTGGATCACGCCGACGTCGCAGATGCCTTCCGCAAAAAATTTCTCCACAGTCTGGTCGATCAGCGACAGCGCCGGCACGGTGAAGAGGGTTCGGCGGCGATCGTCGCAATTACGCTTCGCGAGCGTCGCGCCAACAATGGTCTTGCCGAACCCCGTCGGCGCCTGCACCACGATATGGCGGATGCCGTCCGCCAACGCCCGGTAGATCTCGGTGATAAGGTCGCTCTGATGCGGGCGAAGGGTATTGCCGCTATTCGGGAGTGGTGCTATCTCGGATTCGAGCCGCCGACCAAGCCGCTCGAAATCCTGAAGCCCGTTCACCGTCTGCGCGGTGGCGGGCTTCGTAGCATTTTTGATCACGAACTAAGCCGCGGCGTTCTCTTGGGAGCCTTCGGCCCGGCCGGCGGCAATCATGCGATCGATCGTCGATCGCGAAAGGTTGGAAAGCTCCAGGGCCTGCTTTGCCGTTATCGTCACCGGGCGGATCATCTCCGGCAGCGGGTCGGCAATGCCCAGCGCTTCAAAGAAAGACGCCCGGACAATCAGCGTGCGGTCGGCTACCTTGACGGTGCGAACCGGTGGGGTTTTAGAGTTGGAAGGCTTCATGTGTTGCCTCGTTTGTTGCGTCTGAGGGCAACATGAGGCAGTTCTCTTGGACGCCATACGGGGGATGGCGTCCAGCGGCGCGAAGGCTAATCCGCTTTGGCTTTTGGCACGGAAACTAGAGGGTACAATTCCGCTCTGCCGACAATCAAAACTCGCTCGGTCGGCGAATTGCAGTTTGGGACCGCCGCCGTGTAGGCTAAAAACCTTCTCTCGTAGCCTCCCGCGTTTTCGCGGCCAGCCCACTTCCGGGCCTGATCAGCCGAGAACTTGAAGGCGGCGGGCTTAATTCCATCGGCGACCGCTTCAGCAGCCTTTAGAACCGAATCCACACCGCTTGCTTCTTTGTATGCGAGCACAATCCCACCAAGCATGTCCCGAATAGTCTGGACGGTCGCAACATCCGGTGCGAGGTGAGGCATATATTTTCGACCTTGAAGTGCCTTGATATGACGCCAGACCGGATGCATTCCCGGAGTTGTTAGAGCCTCCAAGATTGCGTTGGCATGGTGCATGCCGTGAGCTGCAACCAATTCGTCAGGGCATCTTTGCAAGAAATAATCGACGGCTTGCTTAAGCGTTGCCAGTCCGAAGGCGACCGAGCGGACATCGTCACTGTCAGCGTTATCGTGATCGGCTAGTTTTCCAGCGATCGTGGCTTCGTAGAGTTTGATGACGTCCGTCGCAAATTTCGCGTGCTCATTATCCTCAAATGCCTGATCCTCTTTCGCGGAGGTGCTGATTTCCTTTGCCATGGGCCGCCGCCCTCAAGTCGTGGCTGCGAGCGGCGCGAACGCCAGCACATCGGCAGAGCGCGCCGGGTCGCTGGTGGCGAATGCGGCCCATGCGTCCATCAACAGCCGGCGCTTTTCGAACATGTCGCCGCGATCGTAGGCGCGCTCCGTCTCGTCGCCGACGAGATGCGCCAGCGCCTTTTCAAGCAATTCGCGCTGGAAATTGGTCTTGTTGCCGCCCCAGGTACGGAACGTGCTTCTGAAACCATGCGGAACGATATCGGCGCGCCCCATGCGGTCGAGCACGGCGCCGGAGGCCGCGTCGCTCAAGGGGCGATCGGTGCCAGGGCTATAGAACACGAATTCCTTGGTTTTGATTTTGGCCATTCGCAGCAGCACGGCGAGCGCGGGGGCACTCAGCGGCACCTTGTGATCTTTACCGCCCTTCATGTTTTCGCCGGCGATCGTCCACACCGCGGCGGACAAATCGAACTCGGACCAGCGCGCGCCGACTGCATTGCCCGGCCGGCTTGCCGTCAAGATTTGAAATTCCAGCGCGGCGGCGGCGATACCTTCGCGCGCGCGCAAGGCCTGCATGAAGGCCGGCAGATCGGCATAAGGCAGGGCGGGGTGATTCTTGACCTTCGAAACCTTCGACTGTTTCGGCAGCACTGCATCAAGATGGCCTTTCCAGCGCGCGGGATTTTCGCCGACGAATTCCCCGCGCGACTTCGCGGCGCTGACGACGCTTTCGATGCGCCCGCGCACCCGGCTTGCGGTTTCGGTCTTGGTCGACCAGATCGGATCAAGCACCGCCATGACCAGCGCGGTGTCGACCGACTGAACCGGCAGATCGCCGATGATCGGGTAAGCATAGGTTTTCAGCGTCGCTTCCCATTGCTTGGCGTGCTTGGCGTTTTTCCAGCCCGAGCGATTCGCCTCGATGAAGCGGGCGGCGGCGGCGCGAAAGGTGATTTGCTTGGCGGTCTCAAGCTTCTTTGCGTGCCTTTCGGCCTTGCGCAGTTCCAGGGGGTCGATCCCGCGCTTGATCAGCTTGCGCAGCGCGTCGCGTTCCTCGCGGGCTTCTTTCAATGAGAAGTCCAGAGCCGATCCGAGCCCCATTTCACGGGCGCGTTTGTCGAGCGAGTATTTGAGCAGCCACGACTTTGATGTTTCGCTGCGCACCTGCAGGTAAAGCCCGCGGCCGTCGAGGTAGTCACCAGGCGCTTTGAGCGACTTCACCTTGGCGGCAGACAGCAAATCGACGCTGGTCATGGATCTTATCCCCTGTTCCTACCCCTTATTACGTGGTGGGGCGAGCAGAAGCAAGGAGATATTATCAGAAGCACGATTTAGTGGAGCTATGCCTGTATTTGTTGGGTTATTTGAGGCTTACGGAAGCGAGTGGAAGCAGTTTGCTGGCGGAGCCGGAGGGATTCGAACCCTCGATAGGGCTTTACAACCCTATAACGGTTTAGCAAACCGCCGCCTTCAGCCACTCGGCCACAGCTCCGTAAGGCCGATATGCCCGACGCAGCGGCGAGCCGCAAGCGGCAGATTCCAGTCCGCCGAATTCCCTGCGATTTAGACGGCTTGTGCGGAGACCATGCCACGAAATCCCCCGACGGGGAGACGTCGGTCCGGACCGCCGATCTCCGATGGGCCGGGCGTGAAGTCCGCCGCCGCGATCAGCATCTGAAACGGAACCGGACGGCGCGCAGCCAGCCTTCATGCAGGAGCCTTTATAATATTGGTGGCCGATTGTGCGGCAAGAGCGAGTCGCGGTTCCGGCCGGAACGACAGCTCTCTTAGTGGGGATGCATGATCTTGGTGGGGATGGGCGATCGCCTCGATCATTCGATTCGGCGCAAGCCCTTCGCGTCAGAAACCGAAAACCCAGCGTTCGGGTGCCTGCACCACGATCCGCACGCCAAATTGAACTATTCGAAAACAGCCTGATGAAACAAAGGTTTGTGACAAAAGGTCGATCACTGCTGAGTGTTAATTGTGCAACACCCATCCAAAAACGGCTGCCATCACAGGGTCCGAAGCGGTTCCGGTGGTTCGCTTAAGTCCCTCGCGTTGATGCGGGAGTGTCCGAAGGCGCGAAGCGACTAAGCGGGTTTTTTACGGGGACAAGGGAACCAACCTAGGGTGTTTCACCCGGCGGATCCGGAACCTTCCCTACAGAGCAACTTGGAGGTTAACATGAAGATGGTTAAGAGCCTTATCCTCGGCTCAGCGGCGGGTTTGCTCGCTATGAGTGGGGCACAGGCGGCCGATCTCCCCTTGAAGGCCAAAGCGGTCGAATATGTGAGGATCTGCTCCCTGTATGGTGCCGGTTTCTTCTACATTCCGGGCACCGACACCTGCATCAAGCTGGGTGGTTATCTGCGCGTTGAAACGTTGAAACTGCATTCAACACCACCGGCGTGTACGGCGGTGCGTACAGCGGACAACAAGGCGCTCAGAACCGCCTGAGCAACTACTACACCGCTCGCTCCCGCGAAGACCTCAACATCGATACGCGCACCGCGACCGAGTACGGCGTGGTCCGCACCTTCTTCGATGCGACCTTCAGCTGGACTTCGGGTGCCTACTCCGGAAACGGCTTGGGTGGCACGTTCTACTCCGCGGCTGCCCAGTCCGGTGGCTTCGGTGGCGTCGGCAACCCCTCTGATGGCGGCACCTCCGGCGGCTCGCTCGGCGTCTACTACGCCTTCATCCAGTTCGCCGGCTTCACGATGGGTAAAGCCGTCTCGCAGTTCGACACGCCATGGCAAAACTATCCGGGCAACAACTTCGACGGTCTCGTCGGTGGCGGCGGCACGGTCACTGGTATCAACCAGATCAGCTACACCGCAGACTTCGGTGGAGGCGTGTCGGCGTCGGTCTCGGCGGAGGATGCGACCGCCTATGATCAGGCCAGCTTGGCTAACCTTAGTGCTGGCCTCGTTTCGGCACCCGGCTTCTTGGGTGGCTCCTTGGGCGTCAGCGATCTAGGCGGTTCGAGGTCTCCTAACTTCGTCGGTAAGGTGGTCGTGGACCAGGCTTGGGGTCTGGCCCAGTTGTCGGTTGCTGCGCATGACAACCACGCCGGCTACTACGGCGCGACGGAGTTCACCGGCCATCCGACCGACAAGTGGGGCTGGGCTGTGCAGGGTGCCTTGTCGATCAAGAACATCCCGACTGGTCCGGGCGACACGCTCAACTTCCAGGCGGTCTACACCGATGGTGCGAGCAACTACAACTTCCAGAACTTGGCTCCGCACAACTTCGCGATGTTCGGTGGCACCAACGTGCCGGGCGCCTACCAGAGCGTTGGCCTTGCTGCCGTAGCTGACGGTGTGTTCGCGAATGGAACTGGCATTTCCACGGTTCAGACTTGGGGTTTGCGCGGTGCCTACACCCATAACTGGAGTCCGTACTGGAACACCGCCATCTACGGTGCGTACGCCCAGCTGAAGTATGGCAACGGCGGAACCGCTCTCGTCTGCGCGGCTCTATTAGCGCAGGTTGGCACTGCGGGTATCACCACCTGCAACCCGGACTTCAACATCGGCCAGATCGGTCTGATTACCCGCTGGACGCCGGTGAAGAACCTGACGTTCTCGGCGGACGTCACTTACTCCAATCTCGACCAGAAGTTCGCTGGCACGATTGCGCCGATCACCGCCGCCAACGGGATTGCCAAACCGGCAGCTGTGTACGAGCTGAAGGATCAGAACACTGTGAGCCTGCTCATCCGCGCTCAGCGCAACTGGTAATCCAGTTCGTCTGATCACGCTCTAACAGAACCCCCGGCGGGAAACCGCCGGGGGTTTTTCTTTTGTTTCGGATCAACAGGCGGCGCCATGCTGCCGGCGAAAATAACAAGGGGGCGGGCGCTACCCTCGGATTCATTCAACCTGCATTTCTGAGGTTTTCGCCACCAAAGCGGTTGGCCGCCGGCTTGACACAAGCGTGATCGGGAATTGAAGCCGATGGACGGGGTTATCAGCCGCAAAGGGGTTATGTGCATGGTAGTCGGACGAGGTTGAACCTTGTTTCCAACCGGCGGAAACGCTCACAGAAGCCCGGGCTGTTCGGCGGCCAACCGAGGAGATTGAATGATGCGCATTTTTTTCCTGGCAGCCCTCGCGGTTGGTGCTGTCGCTGCAGCCGCTATGGTGCCGGACGCCGCTCGAGCCCGGGACTACCCGTTCTGCATCAAGGGTGACAACTACGACAGTGTGACAGGCGATTGCAGTTTCGACACCTATCAGCAGTGTCTGGCGACGGCCTCGGGGCGTAAGGATTATTGCGACGCGAATCCCTTCTTTGCTTACCCAGAGAGGCCGCGCAGCGCTTACCCCAGGAGGCCGCACCCACATTAACAGGTAGATAGTCCGATCGAAGCCTGCGTCGCACCATCACGGACCAGCGGGCTCGTTCGCCATTGCCGTCTGTCTTCGGACCCGTCGCGCTCCTTGGAACGCTGTTACATGCGGGATTCGCCGACAGGCGGACGCACCGCAATTTCACTTTTCGAACGCGTCATAGACCAGTTTCTTGAAAGCGGGTGTGATGCGTGCACGTTCTTGCTGGGTCTGTTCCATGAGAATGTAGACCATGTCGAGCTTCGGATCGACGCCGAAGTAAGTGCCGCTGCCGCTGTCCCATTTCAGTTCGCCAATCGAGCCAGGCGGCGGAGGTTTCGCGTTTCCCGGATCGGTCCGAACCGCAAGACCATAGCCG
>WNFC01008112.1_pt1 | contig 20235 bp, 12 predicted proteins | sample 5400541 | NCBI WGS metagenome assembly WNFC01 (sample SAMN13153342, study PRJNA577476) | soil metagenome | isolation source: 120 cm saprolite under Douglas fir tree site 2 hole 2 replicate 1 | place: USA:California | collected 2015-04-18
GCACGATCAGAACGGCAACACCGCGTTTCGCCAGGGCCGTTTGGCAGGCGATCACGGTCTTCCGGCGCGCCTGCTCCGGCGTATGGATCATGTCGCAGAAGACGCTGCAGTCCCTGTAGACCTGCTTGAAGTCGACCTCTTGGATGAAATCGAAGCCCAATTCGTCGCGAATGATTTGACTTGCGATCAGGACGACGGGCGCACGATTGCGATTGGCCTCGAATATCCCGTTGATGAAATGCAGACTACCGGGACCGCAGCTCCCGGCAACTGCCGTCAAGCGATCTGCTACCTGCGCCTCCGCCTGCGCGGCAAACGCTCCCGCTTCTTCATGTCTCACCGACACCCACTCGATTTCGCTTTTTTCGAGTGAGCGGGCGATCAGATTAAGCGTGTCGCCCACGATGCCGTAACAATGCTTGACGCCTGCATTCTGCAAGGTTTCAACAATGATGTCCGCGACCAGCTTGCCCATTGCATTCAAACCCTGCTGTGACCATTCCTGCCACAACATGCACCCAACCGCAGGCTTGGGCTTGTATCGGAATGCGAGGACTTGAACCCGACTGCGCAGACAGTGCGGTGTCTGCTTTAGCCGACGGCCTAGGAGCCGGATTGGAGTTGGTTGAGGACTTGCAGGGCGCGCGAGTGATCGGGAGATAATATCCCGACCGGCATTCGATCAACGGCCGCGCTGAGATGCTTGTAGGCTTCCGCCACGCGATCCTGTTTCAGCAACAGCTCCGCCAGGTCCGTCGCAGCCTTCAATTCAAACAGGCCGGCGGACTGGCGTTTCGCCCAGTCGATTGCCGACAGAAAGCTTGTTTCTGCTTCGGGATAGTCCTCGTGCGACCTGGATGCCAGGATGAAGCCTTTCACTCTCATCAAGGCGGGCACGAACAGAAATTTTCCCCCACGTTTTTGGACATCAAGGGCATTCGCCACCAGCGTCAATGCCTCCTCGTGAAGGCCGGAAGCAGCAAGACCCGCGCCGAGATCGCTGACAAAATCCATATTGAGCATTTCATGACGTTGGGCCTCAAGCTCTTCTGACGCCCTCTTCAGCAACGGAACGCCGTCGCGGACGTTGCGTTGAAGGAGAAGCCACCGGCCTCGCAACCCGGTTGCGATTGCATGGAGCGGCTTAAGGGCGTGAGCTGCGGAGAGGTCGCTCAATTGCGCGATATACTGCTCTGACCTCTGCCAATCCTCCAGCGCCAGATAGACAGGGAGAATCAGGATCAGGGATCGGCACAATGTTGCCGGATTGCCGGATTTTTCCCCTTCCTCTATCGCGAGCCTTGCGTAGTCCAATGACTGGTCGAGTACCCCCCTGTACAACAGAGAGCGCGCCATGCCGGCAAGCGAGAGGGTGGTGTGGTGAAACAAATAGTGTCCAGCGCGCAAGCGCGAGCCCGATGCCGAGTGGCGCAGGCTCGCTTCGAAATGCCTCTGTGCAACAAGATGATTTCCCGCCAAATGATTGGCGGCGCCCAACATCGTTTCAGCGAACGCCATGTCGTCGGGATCTTGTATTTTCAAAGCCACCTTTTGGCTTCGCGCGGCGATATCGAGCGCGCGGTGAATGTCGGTGGTCCAGCTCGAATGCAGGAACAGTCCGCTCAGGAGCCTGAACTCGTGGGCAAGGTCCTGTCGCATGAGCGCAACGTCGAGCGCCCCAAAAGAAGCTGAGCGAACGTCTGGATTGCGGCCTTCGGTGTTCATCGATACCAGGGGCAGCGAAGCGGAAACCTCCATCTCGTGGCGGGAGTTCCTATACCGACCTTCCAGCCGGGCTATTGCCTGTTCTGCCCAGCCCTGCCATTCGGTCAATAGCGACAGTTCCATAAATGGCTGTGTTGAAGCGACCGCAAGTCTTGTCGCGATCTCGTCGTTGCCGTGCGATCCAAAGCTCCATTCCAGCGCCGACCGAACATTGCTGAGTTGGCGGGAATAGGCTGCAACTCTTTCAGCCCTTGGCAAAGCCGATAGCATTTCTTTTTGCGATTCGAGCTGTTGGGTGACGTATTCCGCATGCCGCAAGGAGATTGGGTCGAACTCGCCATGCTCCTCCAGTTTTTCAAGCGCATATGCCCGCGTCGTGTCCAGCAGCCGATACTGCGCCTGCTTTTCGTCGATCCGGGTTGCTATCAATGACTTCTCGACCAGGCCGGCGATCGCGTCAAAAATTTCTCCGGCGCCTACGCCGAGTTCACCCGCAACATACCGCGTGCCCTCGAGGGTGAAATGACCGACGAAAGGAGCGATGCGCCGAAGAACAATCCTCTCCGCGTCGGACAGCAGATCGTAGCTCCAATCCAATGTCGCCTTGAGTGTCCGGTGTCTGGGGACGGCCGTCCGATGGCTTAGTCTCAGCAATTCCAGCCGGGACACCAGGCGCGCAACCGTGTTCTTGATACCGAGTATGGCCACCTGGCCCGCTGCGAGCTCAATTGCCAAGGGTAAGCCATCCAGCTTTCGGCACATTTCCGCGACAAACGGCGCCTCCTCGTCGGTGAGAACGACGCCTCCCGCCCTCGCCGCCACGCGCCGTACAAACAATTGCACTGCCGGATATCGAAGCACGGTATGGGCCGTCTGCTTTGACCCGTCCGGTGGAACATCAAGCGGAAGAATCCGGCAGCAATGCTCGCCCTCTACTTTCAGCAATTCGCGACTCGTGGTCAGAAGATGGATCTGCTCCGTTTCCTGGTACAGTTGCTCGGCAACCAGGGCGACCGCCTCGATCACGTGCTCACAGCTGTCGAGAATGATAAGAAGCTTCTGCGAACGAACGAGATCGACCAGCTCCAGGCCGGGATCTTTCGATTTGAGCGCAAGTCCCAGAGATGTCGCGACGGCCCCCGCAACATGCCGCGGATCGGTAAGGCTTTCCAGGTCGACAAAATGGACTTTCCCGCCAAACTCTTCGGCAACGGCGCGGCCAACAGCCAGGGCAATGGTCGTCTTGCCAATGCCGCCGGGGCCGAGCAGTGTTACGAACCGCTCTTCTCGCAGCTTGTCGCTGACCTCGCTGACGACCATTTCGCGCCCAATCATCATGATCGGTCGCAGGGGAAGCCTGCCTTGCTGCCGGAACCTGGCGTTCCCGCTTTCCGTGCCACCAGCGCGGGAGACAACGTTGCCGACGAACGAGTAGCCCCGTCCCTTGATGTTTGCGATGTATCGGTTGCCAAATTGGCCGTCACCAAGTGCCTTGCGGATCGCGGCCACGTGGACCCGGATGCTCCCTTCCTCGACGGTCACGTCCGGCCAGACGTGATCGATCAGTTCCTGCTTTGCGATCACCTCACCCGATCGCCCGGCAAGGTAGATCAGAATGTCCAGGGCCCTGCTGCCAAGGGGCAACACCACGCCGTCGCGCCGCAGCACCCTCTCCCTGCTCGAAAGCTCAAAGGGGCCAAACTGCAGATTTCCTTGAGCATCATCGTCAACCATGTTTCTTGGCCTGGACTTGATTAGCTTGTCCGGGTGCTCAACTATACGTGCGAAACCCAAGCGTGCGGTCCTGATAGACATGAGCTTGCTCCGCCTCTCCGGTTAGCTTTGCCCCATGATGCCCGGCGCTTCCCTCTCGCTAACAGAGATCGTACACTTTCGTCACCGGGGGCACCCCCCGAATGGGGGGAGCACTCACGGCGATAAGGGGGAGCCCTTGATCCAGCCGCGATCGAGTAATCTTGCTATTGGAACGGCTACCTTGCCTGCCAGGGGACAGCTGCCATTCCTCGCGACCAAGATTTTGCCGGCACGATTCGGCGGGCTGGTCGCACGTCCCCGGCTCGTCGCGATCTTGTCCGAACTCCCCGCCAAGCGACTTGCCGTCATCAAGGCGCCGAAGAGTTCGCTGGCGGCCGCTTGCGCCGAGAAGCTCGAGCAAAGCGGCAATTGTGTTGGGTGGCTGACCATCGATTCAGACGACGACGAGGCCACGCGGTTTCTATTTTACGTATCTCAGGCCCTGCATCAGGCCTGTCCGGACGTTGGCGCCGGCGCAATCGGGCTGATCCTCGAGAACAACCTGATCGACCCGACAACGATCCTGTCGAGCCTGATCAACGATCTGGCCGAGATAGACGATGATGTTTATCTGTTTCTCGAAGACTATCACTGGCTCAGCGCTTCTCGCATCCATCAGACGGTCGCGTATTTTCTGAAGCACGCGCCGTCTCACTGTCATGTGGTGCTTACGACCCGTACCGAACCTCCCCTGCCACTCGCGACCTTACGAGCCCAGAATCAGCTGATCGAAATTGATTCCGCAGCCCTGCGGTTCGACATGCAGGAGACACAGGCGTTTCTGGACCACGCCAAGCCTGGCGTTCTGGATCTCCCCGACGTCCAACTCCTGCAACGCAAGACTGAAGGGTGGCCCGCCGCCCTGCGAATTGTTGCATCGATGCCCTCACAGTTCGGATTGGCCTTCAAGGAGTACGTACAAAATCTCTCAGGTTCGCAGCGTCCAATTGCAGCCTATTTGTCGGAGATGCTGGATACGCTTCCCGTCGAAATGGTCGACTTCATGCTGCGAACGGCCATTCTTGATCGGCTCTCCGGTCCTTTATGCGAAGCCGTAACCGGTTCGAGCTCGAGCCGCACAATCTTGGCATCGCTTGCCGAGCGCCAAATGCTGCTCACGCCGCTCGACAATGATGGTGTCTGGCTTCGTTATCATACGCTGCTCGCCGAATATTTGAGACAGAGGCTGGAGGCGGACCGGGGTATTGAAACTCCCGAGCTGCACCGGCGCGCGGCACTTTGGTATGCCTCCCAGGAATTGTGGACCGAAGCAGTCCAGCACGCGATTGCAGCTGGAGACCCGGATCGTGCGATCAGCTGGATCAAGAATTGCGCAATGGCTTTGATAAAGAGAGGTGATCTCTTCACCTTGCTCGACTGGCAGCGCCAATTTCCCGACGAACTCATGCGGGGTCAGCCCGAGGTCAGGTTGGCGATCGCCTGGGGATTGGCCCTCGCGCAACGTTTTGATGAGGCCCTGCAGCTTGCGACTGAAATAGAGAACGATATCGCTGCTACTCATCTGCCGGAGAGCGATTTGCTGTGCGAATGCCAGGCGATCCGCTCCGTTGCTATCGCGCTGAAGGATGACAGCGAGCGGGCGCTGCCTCTGGCACAGGATTGCGTGAATCGCTCGTCCGATCCCTGGACTGCGAATGTTGCCTCAAACGTCGTTCGCTTCGGCCATCTGCAAGCCGGTGACCTCAAGCAGTTCTATGCGACGCCCTGGATGCCCTATTCGCCGGAGGAAGACCGGAGAAACGTATTCGCGTCGGTATATCGGCGCTGCCTTCAAGGTGTCGCAGAGCTCCGGCAGATACGTCTCGCCGCCGCAGAGGGGCATTACCGTGAGGGGTTGCGCATTGCGGAGCAGCATGTCGGCCCGCACTCGGTGGCCGCGGCTTTGCCTACCAGCCTGATTGCACGGATCTTGTACGAGCAGGGCCAGCTGGACGAGGCAGAAGCGTTGGTGATCGATCGCGCATCGCTGATCAACTCCGGGACAATGCTCGACTGCGTTCGCAGCGCCTATTTCGTGATGGCCAGAGTCGCGGCTGCCCGGATGAACCTCGAGCGTGCCCACACGCTGCTGGAGCGGGCTGAAAGCCATGGCATCTCTCGGGATTGGGGCAGGCTGACGGCAGCTGCGACAGCAGAACAAGCGCGGCTTTACCTCAACGAAGGCCGCGTCGATGAAGGCGCCGCATGCGTCGATCGCCTGGAGCGACTTACGAGACAGTACCCTGCGCCCAGACTTTGTGCCTGGTCGGAAATTCAATGGGACCACAAACTTGCCCACGCTCATTTGTTAGGACAACAGGAGCGTCCTGAGGTGGCCATGTCAATCCTGCGGGAGCTACAGCGTGAAACCGAAGCAGCACACCATCGTTACTTCCTGATCCGAGTTGAGATTCGAATCTCGGCCCTTCAGCTACGCCTCGGCAAAGCAGCGGAGGCAACGAATCGATTTCGCCGTATTCTTGCTGCATGCGCAGGCGGGGGTCTCTATCAGATCATTTTGGACGAGGGTTCGATCACTTCCGAACTCATCCAGATGGTCCAGCAGAGCGGCAGCATCGGCGCGGACTTAACGTCTTATGTTGATCGGCTCGTGTCCGATTCCCAAAGGGCACGGCAGGATCGCCTGGCACCGACCTTCAGAGTCCAGGCTCTGCACGCATTGAGTCCCCGCGAGACTGACATTCTCACGCTGATCGCGGGGGGATTGTCCAACAAAGAAATCGCCCGGAGCCTTTATATTGGGCCTGAGACCGTGAAGTCGCACCTCAAGAGCGTTTTCACCAAGCTCGGTGTGGAGAAGCGCGCGCAAGCGGTATCACGCGCGCAGACCCTGGGCCTTGTCACTACGCAGTGAAGCGTCACGCCGGAACGTTCGTCTGTTGGAGGATTTGCCTCGCCAAAACGAGATCGGGTGTTGCAAAACCTTCAATAAATCGACCGTAAATGGGACCGATGAGATCCCGGGCTCTTCGGAGCTGACCGCGATCAATCCAAAGCTGCGCGAGTTCCAATCCTGCCCGCAGTTCGAACGATAGCGCGGATTGTTGCCCAGCCAGGGTCATCGCCTGCTTGAAGCACTCCAGAGCCAGATCACTCTGTCGGGCTTCCCCGCACGCAAGTGCCATGCCTTTCGACAAAAAGAGAGCTGGAAGGTGAAGAGGCCTCTTCAATCGAAGCTGCGTTGCGATCGAAGCGTCGATGAGAGCCAACGCTTCCGTGCGCTGGTTTTGTTTTGCCAGACTAATCGCCAATTCGGAGACAAAATCTGTTACAAGCATTTCGTATCGCAGAACCCTCAGCTTCTCCAAGCTATCTTGCAGACGACGTACGCCATCCATTGTCTGGCCGACGTGAATCAAATGCCGCCCCCTGAGGCCCATAGCGACTGCGCGAAATGGTTCCAACGAATACTTCTCCGCGGTGAGCTCAAGCTCAGAGAGGCTCCTCTCGACCTGCTCCAAATGTCCAATCCAGAAGTGGAATGGCATCGTCAGCATAAGGGCTCGACACAGCGCGATCGGATGGTTCGATCTCCCGGCCTCCTCGATGGTTCTTTCCGCATAAACGGCGGCCCTATCGAGATTGCCAGCAAACCAATGCGACCGGGTAAGGTTGAACAGCGATGTGGTGCGTAGATCAAACAGATACTGAGTTGCGTTGAACCGTGGAGAAGCCTGCGACCTGTGCAGGGCCCGTTCGAGGTGTTTTGGCGCGCGGACGTGATCGGCGAGCATGTAGTACGCGGCTCCCAGCATCGCATCCGCAAGAGCTGCATCATCCGGGTTTCCCGTCTTCTTCGCGACAGACTCGGCGCGCAGCGCAACTTCGAGACTACCAGCCGCGTCGATCGTACGATGAAGATACATCGACAGGCCGCTGAGGAGACGCAGTTGCTGGTAGGAATCTTCAAGCCGCTCTGCGAACGTCAACGCTGTATTGAAGGCCTCGCGAACCCTTTCACTGTTCCCAGCGGTGAACATCAGCGACAATGCGAGCGAAGCGTGGATTTCCATCTGGTCCCGCGGGTCACAGTCCGCAGCCATCCGATCGATCGCCCTCTCCATCCACCCCCGGCACTCCATGAAAAACGACATGGCGAGAAAAAACTGCGCGGCAGCCGCCGCCATTCTTATGGCCGTGCTGTCTTTTCCAGAGGGGCAAAAGCTCCATTCAAGCGCGGCACGGATATTTCCAAGATAATCTCGCACGGCGTTGGCTGCAGCTTCCGTGGACTCCAGATCAAAGAGATTGACCGGGGTGCTTTCCAGCATTTGAATCGAGAAGCCCGCGTGACGCTCGGCGGTGGAATCCTGTTCGCCGCTGGCAGCCAACTTCTCCAAAGCGTAGGCGCGCGTAGTATCAAGTAACCGGTAGCACGGTCTCCGCGAGCCGGCCCAAACCTCTATCAGAGATTTGTTCACGAGATTGTCCAAAGCGCCCGCGATCTCGGACTCGCCTATCCCCGCCTCCTCCGCCACTGCGAGCGCCGCCTCCAGCGTGAACTGCCCTACGAAAATTGCGACACGTCGCAGGAGGACTCGTTCGATCTCCGAAAGATGGTCGTGGCTCCAGTCCAGCGTTGCGATGAGCGTTTGATGCCGTGGATTTGCGGTTCGCCGGCCGAACTTCAGGAGATCGAGCCGCGAACCCAGTCTTGCCACCGTATTCCCTACGCCGAAGATAGCGGCCCTTCCGGCAGCGAGCTCGATGGCGAGTGGAATACCGTCAAGCTTCCGGCAAATCTCGGCAACCATGGGAGCTTCGTCGTCACGAAGCGAAAACTCGCCGCGGCGAGCACTGACACGCTCGGCGAACAACCGTACGGCCGGATAGGCAATCACCACTGACGCCGTCAGCCCCGGCTGATCCGGCGGGCAATCCAGTGGACAAAGACGAAGTACGTGTTCACCAGGGACGTGCAATGCCTCCCTGCTGGTCGCAAGTATGTAGATGTCGGGGGCATTCTGAAAAATATAGCCGGCGATCTCCGCGGTTTTCCCGATGAGATGCTCGCAACTATCGAGAATGATAAGCACCCTGCGAGGGTGCAGAAAATTAAGCAGCGCCTCCTTTGGATCGACCAACTGCGGGCCGAGCCCGACCGCGGAAGCAATCGCCCCGATGAGATGCTCCTGGTCGTTTACAGATGAAAGATCGACAAAGAATGCGGCGCCAGAGAAGTCGGCCAACGCCCCGTGTCCGACTGACAGGGCAACCGTTGTCTTGCCGATACCGCCAGCACCCAGAATTGTAATCAGGCGCTGTCCGGTCTGGAGCAAGCCCTGAATCTCAAGGACAACATTGTTGCGACCGACCATGCGGCCCAGAGCGGGCGGCAGGTTGGACATTCCCCCAGATGCGTTACCCCTGTCGCGGTCCGCGGGAAGGCGTGTGACCGGCGCGATGAAACTATAGCCGTGCCCCTGGATATTCGCGATGTACTTGCTACCGAACTGACCGTCGCCCAGTGCCTTGCGCAGCGCCGACAGATGAACGCGAAGACTGCCTTCCTCGACCGTTACGTCAGGCCATGCCCGCGCGATCAGCTCGGCTTTCCCGACAACCTCACCGGCGTTTTCGAGAAGCGCAATCAGGATGTCGTAAGCCCTGCCACCAAGTGGAACGACCTGGTTCGCTTTCCTAAGGGAACGCTCGGCGACATTGAGCTCGAATGGGCCAAAACCAAGCCGGATTGCGCTGGGAGAGCCAATCTGTTGAATCGACATGAGTTATTCCGCCAAGATCCTCGACGATTCGGTCGTTTCGCTGTTCGTCGTCGGTCTTGTGCAAATACACTCCCAGCCCATCAAATGTTAGCCGAAACCTCCTCCAGCAACAAGCCGTCAGTGTAACGAGTTGATGGCGCTGTCGGGCCGGTATGAGCCGTTCAACACCTGCTTGGCCAACCGTAGATCGGAGGTCTCAAGGCCTTCTCGGAATTTCGCGTGGGTGGCTTGCAGGGTCCGCCACGCGGCTTCCTTTCGCCCGAGCGACTTCTCGACAATGGCAAGGCTGGTCGCGGCCCTGAGCGCCCACGACAAGGTCGCTTGTCTGTCCGATAGTTCGAGCGCACTGAGAAAATACTGCCTGCCAGCTGCAAGTCCCTCGCCATTGCCAAGGGCCAGTTCGCCCCTGATACGACGCAGTTCCGGAGCGTGCCATTGGATGTCACCAAGATTGATCTTCGCTCGTTCGAAAACGGCTAGTCCTTGCCGCGGTCGACCGGCGACGGCCATACATCTTGCAAACTCTGCTTGCAGGATCCAATTGAAGACCCCATAGCGCGCCGCTGACAGCTTCTCCAAGCCGCGGTAGAGCGTCGCCGAAGCCGCGTCGCCCTCGCCCCGCCTGACTCTGCCGAGAGCCTGAATGCCGAGGCCGAAGCCTTGATAGCTTTCCACAGCGTATTTTGCTGCGTGGTCGACAAGCTCGTTAGCAAGCGCTTCAGTCTCGGGATCGTCTGGACTTGTCAGGTACGTGTTGAAGCTTGCCCAGGCGAGCGCCACGCAGAGCGGTACCGCGTGATCTAGTTGGCGTGCCTCGGCGATCGACATCAGGTTGAGGCGCCGCGCCTGATCAGGAGAGCCCCGGAGCCAGGCCAGGTTGGCCAGTACAGCCAGGGCGTCGACCTTCCGATCGTAGCCAAACCGCTTGATGAGAGATTGCCGGGACGCTTCATCATCGCGGTGCAGCGACATTTCAAAATGAGTTTCGGCCTGCAATATTCGCCCAATGTGGTGGTAGGTCACACCGCGCATGTAATTGGCCATGGCGATCGCGCCACGATTGCCGCTCCCGTCAGCCACAGCGCCGCATCGATCAGCCAACTCTGTCGCCTCGGCATAACTTGGAAGTCGTATCTGATGAGCCCAGAGAACAAGCAGAGAATCGAGCTGGCATTCGGTGTCGTTGAGGCACTCGGCAAGAAGGCGCGCTTTCGCCCAGCTTGCGTACGACTCTTCAGTCATACCATCCGTGAACATCATGCAGCTGGCGAGTGCGGACTGAATGATCATTTCTTGCCGTGAGCCGGCACTTGCCTCGTCGAGTCGACTGATGGCTTTCGTCATCCACTCCCGGCATTCGGTAAGAAGGGCCATTGCCATCCAGGTGCTTGCCGAGGCGGCAGCAAGTTCAACGCCAATTTTCGCATCACCCTCGACTGAGAAAGCCCAGTTCAGAGCGGCTCTGAGATTGTCGACCTCGCCCCCAAGCGCCCTGAGCCTTTCAGGCATATCCATTGAAGCGGCTTGTTTGAACAAGTCGCTGAAGTAGAGTGCGTGACGCCGGCGCCAACTTCCCTCCTCAGCGCTTTCGGCAAGTCGTTGTGAAGCAAAGGCATGAGTGATGTCGAGTAAACGCAGCCTCGCCCCCTGTCCCTGAGCGGCAATCATCGATTTCGAACGGAGCTCCCAAACGCAATCCGAGACATTTGCTTCAACTATCGTCTCGTCAGCGACAACGGCGACCGCCGCTTCGAACGTAAATCCGCCGGCAAAAACACTGAGCCGGCTCAATACGCGCTTCTCTGCGCCACCAAGCAGGTCATAGCTCCACTCCAGCGCGGCGTTTAAGGTCTGGTGCTTCGGCGGCGCCGTCCTACGCCCCACCCATGACAGGTTTAGTCGGTCGTCGAGCAAGCTTGCGATCTTGCTAAGGCCAAATATGTCAACCCTGCCGGCTGCGAGTTCGATTGCCAATGGAATTCCATCAAGCCGCCGGCAGATTTCCGCGACAATCGGCGCATCCGCATCGACCAGCTCGAAGTCACCTCGCACGGCCCGCACGCGATCGACCAGCAGTTGAACAGCGGGATATTGCAGGGCGTCGTGTGCCGACAAGCTGCTATCTTCCGGAGGGCATGCAAGCGCGCAGAGTTCATGGACATGTTCACCTTCAACACGCATCGCCTCTCGACTGGTCGCGAGCAAATGCAGTGTCGGAACTTGGCGAATCAGTTCTTCTGCGACAGCAGACGCTCCATCAACAAGGTGTTCGCAGCAGTCGAGAATGATGAGCGTTGGCCTTTCCCGCAAACGATCGATCAAGGCTGGTACGACATTGTTTGTTTGTACCGATACACCAAGTGCGGTGGCCACGGCTGGCGCGACGAACGAAGCGCCGCCAAGAGCACCTAGGTCGACGAAATGAACCTGGCCGTTGAAAATTGCGCTCATCTCGTGGGCAACTGCGACCGCTAACGTGGTCTTGCCGATGCCGCCAGGCCCGACGATCGTCACAAACTTCTGCTCAGCCAGCTTCGTCTGTATTGCAGCCAGGGCGTCTTTTCGTCCAAGCATGCGCATCAAGCGCGCAGGCAGTCGGGACCTCAAGGATGGTTTGAGATCCCCCGACGTTGGCGAGGAAAGTGACGTTACCGGTGCGACGAAGCTGTACCCCCGCCCGGGCACGTTCGCGATATATCGCTTGCCAGGGTCACTCTGATCGAGAGCCTTCCGTAGCGCTGAGATGTGGACGCGCAGGCTAACTTGTTCGGCTCCTCCCTTTGGCCAAACGCGCTCAATCAGGGTTCCCCTGCCGACGACCTTGTTTGCTTGCTCCACCAGGACGATGAGGAGATCCATAGCGCGCGCGCCGAGCGGTACGACCTTTGCGCCATTTGTCAGAAGCCTGTTTCCGATCGACAGTTCGAAAGGGCCGAAGCTCAGCACTTTGCCGCGCTGATCGCTCATGGGATGCTCTCGTCCATGCCGGTTCTTGAGATGACCTCGCCAGGCGTTCCGCGCTCGCGTCGCCAGTTGGCCGGGCTTTGACCAAAGGCCTGTCTGAACAGCCTGCATAGATGTGCCTGATCCGAAAAGCCTACGCTCAAGGCGATTTCGCTCAGTGATGCCACACCGGTGATCATCAGATGGCAGGCTTTCTCCAGACGCCTTCTCACCACATAGGCATGTGGCGACTCGCCAACGGCCAGCTTGAATTTCCGAGAGAAGTGCGCCGGGCTTCGACGTGCGACCGCACTGAGATCCCGGATGTGAATGGTGCGGTGCAAGTTGCCGTCAATGTAAGCTCGCACTCGAAGGATCTGCCAAGCCGCCAGACCGCCCCTTGTGAGGCCGTTAGCGCCCGAACAACGTTCGATCTCCGCTTGCAGGATGTGCGATGCCGTGACCAGCGACGCCTTGGCCGCCTCCTGATCACGTCCCAACTCTCGCCTTGCAGTTTCAAGCAGTTTGGCCACGCTGTTCGCAACTAGGTGGAACTGTTGATCGGCCGCAAAGGAAGACTCTGGTGCGGTGGTTTGAAGTCCTTCCATGATCACTCCCTCGACAACTATCCGCGGCTTCGGATCGGCGGGAGAGTGCAGCAAGGGGCGCCTTTTGGCTCGTTAATCAGCGTTATGGAAGGTTAATGTTGCATCGCGCCGATAAACGAATTTAACGTTCGATATCAATATTTTACGCCTTAGAAAACCTGCATTCGCAACCATTTACAACCCCGACAATCGCCCATATCCAAAACGCCATGAGAGACGCGAAGACAACTTTACTTATCTGTCGCAAGAGCGTCCCCGGCCGAGGGTCTCCGCGCGACGGGGGTCCCGCGGAGACCCTTCCGGCGAAGCGAGGGACTGCGCGCTTCGCCGTAACGGCGGGAGTGTTTTCAGTCACTTACGATCCGTGGTCTTCGAGGATCTTCAAATCGCTAACTGAGTAGGAAAGTGAGCAACGGAATCCTGACTCGATCCTTTTCGGCGCGAGGGCGTGGAGCTCTTCGCCATTCGTTTCCGTAAAATTGAGCTCGCCCTTCCCGATCCAAGCGCCGGCAACGGTGAGATTGTCGGTGATCGACATCGCCAGCTCGTTGACCGCAGGCTTGTCCTGGTAGCCGGCCGCCAATCTCGGGAAGTATCGCAACAAGACCGCGGGTCGACTGAGGAGAGAAATTCCGTTTTCGACCGGCTTTTGCAAGGTGACGCAGGCTTCCGCAAGACGTTGGCCATGCGCCGAGAGGCTGGCGCCAAACCGGCTGCCGGCCGCGACCGGCGCCGCGGCGGGGCCCGAGGCCGCAAAGGAGCGCGTCTGAAAAATGCTGCCCATTTTCTTTGGAAACCCCTGCGTCCAACCGCGCGCCAGCGCAGCGTCATTGTCGACATAGATGTACGGACACCACATGACCGGCACGTCGCGATACATGGCGTCGACCAAAACAAACGCCTCACGATATTGATAACGAGCCGGCTCAAGATATTCGTCGTCCTGGGCGGTGAATTGCCAATCCAGAAACATCATGACGGCGTGACCGTTCGAGTTTGGATCCGGGGAAAGACCATTCGGCAATGTCGCCGCCGTCGCGTCGGGGTCCGTCCAGAACTCGACTCCAACAACGTCGCCGGCATAGTGCCAGGGTGGCGGCGGTGTTAGAGCGGCCTGACCGAATGGCGACTTCGGAACTGTAAAGCCCTTCAGCATTTCCGTATCCTGATGCGTCCATAACTTTCGGCACCGAGGCTATCGACACCAGCCGCAATTGATTTGATTGAAGTGCGTCGACTTGTTCATTCCTGCCGCGATCAGCAACGCGTTTGTTGGCATCAGCCGCGATTGCAGATGGTCAGGTCTGCCAGGATCTCGATATCGGTGACGGAATAGGAAAACGAGAATCGATATCCGCGTCCCACCTTCAGCGGCCCCAATACTTCCAACTCTTCACCATAGGCTTCCGGAAAAATGAGCTCACTCTCGCCGATCCAGATGTTTGTAATCAGCAGATGGTTCGAGACGCATCGAACAAGTTCATCGACGGCTGGCTTGTCGTGCATGCCGGCGGAGAGCCGCGGAAAATATCGCCGTCCCACGATCCGGCGATCGAGCAACCCGACAAGACTCTCGGCCTTTTCGCGCAAGGTAACACGGGCTTGCACCAGTAAGCGGCCGTGAGCGGACATGCAGGCCGAGATTCTGCCGTCATGCACGAGTGGCGCCGAGGCCGCACTCGCGGCGGCAAACGTACGGGTCTGGTGTACAGTACCGAACTTTCTCGGATAGCCTTGAATCCAGCCTCTCATCAATGCAGCGTCGTTGTCGACATAGCAATACGGACACCACGCTATTCGTGTTCCCTTCCATATCGCGTCGAGGAGGACGCTGAACCCGCGACACTGATATCTGGCAGGATCCAGATACTCATCGTTCTGCGCAGTGAACTGGTAGTCTGTGAAGAGCGCAACAGAGTGACCCGGACATTTCTTATCAAGCTCGATGCCGGTTGGAAGGATATGAATTGATACATCGGGATCATTCCAAAACTCCACCGCCAGAACCTCACCTGCGAAATGCCAGGGAGGCGGCGGGACCAACGCTGCAACGCCGAGGGGGGACCGGGGCGCAGTGAATCCTTTCAGCATTTCTCGTCCCCACCGCCAGCGGCGTATCAGCCGCGCGTCATTTCAAGATGAAATGTTAGCGTCGGTGTTGTTCCCAACGCTTGGACGAACGTGTGACCGTTTGCTGATTTGTGCGCACCCGACGTTGATACGAAACCGGACAACCACGCGTATCTGCTCTATGCTCCGCACCCGGCTATGGGTCACCGCGGAGACCGCCGTCAAGTGCGCCGATCACAGCCCCCGCCTGATCGACCAAGCCACCAAGACTCTCGAAAACGCACTGCGCAGGGACGGCATGCTTGATTAGCAGCCAGTATCCCTGCCACGCTCTTCAGTGCTGCATTTGCAGATTCATCAGCTCTGCCGCTGGCATCATGTTGTCGTTCTGCCCAGAACAGTGACGTGTTGGCGACCCAGAACGACATGGCCGTGAGGACCACCGCGAGAACCAATCCGATCGTGTAGACAAGCACGCCGGACGACGTGCCCTGTTCCACGTCGGGAAGTGCTGACGCGTCTCCCGGTGCCCGATCGTAATGCGTGTCGGTCATGAAAGAACTCCCATCAGATAGACCACCGTGAACAGCCATACCCAGACAATGTCGAGCGCATGCCAGAACAGTGAAAAGCAGAGCAGCCGTCGCTCCACGGTCTCGCGAAAACCCTTGATGGCGACCTGAGCCATCATCACCACCAGCCAGACCAGGCCCGCGGTGACATGCAGCCCGTGACAGCCGACAAGGGTAAAGAAGGCAGAAAGGAAAGCGCTGCGTTGCGGACCGGCTCCGACGGCGATCATACCAGCGAACTCCCGCACCTCCAGTATCAGGAACGCGGCTCCCAGCACGAAGGTGATGAGGGCAGCCAAATAAGTGGCGGGATAGCGCCGCGAGCCGATCACCAGGGACATCAATCCGCAGGTGTAGCTCGACGCGAGAAGGCAGCCGGTTTCGATCGCAACGCTACGTTGGTTGAACAGCTGCAAGCCGCTCGGACCGCCGGCGGTCGCATGCGCGAGCACCGCGTAGGCGGCAAAGAACGCCGCAAACATCACGATGTCGCTCAACAGGAATATCCAGAAGCCGTAACCAACCACGATCCGCTTTGTAGCGGGGCCGGCCTCGCTTGCTCTCGGCCGCGCCTCCTGACGAACCTCATCATCAAGTGCAACAGCGATGTTCATACTGCAATCTCCGCCTGGTTCGCCTGCTCGAAACGCGCAATCTGATCGACCGGGATTTTGATTTCCTCTTCATGGCGAAACGCGAAGGCAAGCATGGTCAGAAAGATTCCGATTGCCCCAGCACCCGCCATCCACCAGATGTGCCAGATCAGCGCAAAGCCGGTAATGACTGAAAAGAACGCCGTGACGAAGCCGGTCGCGCTGTTCTTCGGCATCTCGATCGGCTCGAATTTGTGCTCCTTCGGCGGCTGGGCTTGTTGAGTGCGCTCGCGCTGCTTCCTTTTCCAGAATGCGTCGATGTCTGTGACTTGCGGCAGCATGGCGAAATTCCAGGCTGGCGGCGGCGAAGCAGTCGCCCATTCCAGCGTGCGGCCGTTCCATGGGTCCGCGGTCACCTTCAGTTGTTCGCGGTCGCGGATCGAGACCACGAGTTGGATGACCTGGCAGACGATGCCAGCGAGAATGACGACGACGCCGACCGCGGCGACCACCAACCACGGTTGCCAACTGGCAACGTCGTAATGCTGCATGCGGCGGGTCATGCCCATGAGACCCAGCGCGTAGAGCGGCATGAAAGCGAGATAGAAGCCGATCAGCCAGCACCAGAATGACGCTCTGCCCCAGCGTTCGTCGAGCTTGAAACCGAATGCCTTCGGGAACCAGTAGTTGTAACCCGCCATCAAGCCGAACACCGTGCCACCGATGATGACATTATGGAAATGCGCGATCAGGAATAGGCTGTTGTGCAGCTGGAAGTCGGCGGGAGGCACGGCCATCAACACGCCGGTCATGCCGCCGATCACGAAAGTCACCATGAAACCGATCGACCACAGGATCGGAACGGTGAACCGGATGCGGCCGCCGTACATCGTAAACAGCCAGTTGAACACCTTGACGCCCGTCGGCACCGCGATGATCATCGTCATGACCCCGAAGAAACCGTTGACGTTCGCGCTCGCGCCCATGGTGAAAAAGTGGTGCAGCCAGACAATGAATGACAGCACGCAAATCGCCATCGTCGCGGCAACCATGGAGCGATAGCCAAACAGCGGCTTGCCGGAGAACGTCGAGACAACCTCAGAAAAGATACCGAACGCCGGCAAGACCAGGATGTAGACCTCCGGGTGACCCCAAACCCAGAACAGGTTGACATACATCATCGCGTTGCCCTGGCCGTCAATCGTGAAGAAATGAAAGCCGAGGTAACGATCGAGCAGCAGCATCGCCAGGGTCGCAGTCAGAACCGGAAAGGCCGCGACAACGAGAAGGTTCGCGGCGAGCGACGTCCAGCAAAACACGGGCATGCGCATATAGCTCATCCCCGGTGCGCGCGTTTTCAGGATCGTCGCGACGAAGTTTATGCCGGTCATCAACGTGCCGACGCCGGAGATTTGCAGCGCCCAGAGATAATAGTCGACGCCGACGCCGGGCGAGAATTGCAGCTCGCTCAGCGGCGGATAGGCGACCCAGCCTGTCTTCGCGAACTCGCCGACCGTGAGCGAAATATTCGTCAAGAGGATACCCGACGCGGTCAGCCCCAGGGCCACCGAGTTCAAGGTCGGAAACGCCATATCGCGGACGCCGAGCTGCAGCGGCACGACGAAATTCATCATTCCGATCACGAACGGCATCGCCATGAAGAAGATCATGATCGTTCCATGCGCCGAGAATATCTGGTCGAAGTGCTCGGGTGGCAAGTATCCCTGTGCGCCGCCCGCGGCGACCGCCTGCTGCGCCCGCATCATGATGGCGTCGGCAAAGCCGCGCAGCAGCATGATCAGCGCCAGTATGATGTACATGATGCCGATGCGTTTATGGTCGACTGAGGTGATCCACTCTCGCCAGAGATAAGGCACGTAACCTTTGAGCGTGACCCACGAAAGGATCGATACGATGACCAGCACCATGCCGCCCGACGCGCCCATGATGATCGGCTGGTCGAAGGGAATCGCATTCCAATTCAGCTTGCCAAGTAGATTCATTTTTCCGCCCTCATTGATGTCGGATACCTGCGGCACATGGCATCGTCGGATTGCATTTCGGAGACCAGGATGCTGGCGAACAGGCCGGGCGCGACCGAGCGATAGGTGAATGGCGTGACCGACGCGCTCGGTTTCGCCAGATCTGCATATGTCTTCGCGTCAAGCTCCGGACCGGCGATGCGCACTGAATCAAGCCACTGCGCGAACTTCTCGTTGGTCACGGCATCAGCGTCGAAATGCATGTCGGAAAAGCCCTCACCGCTGAACTGGGCCGAAAACCCGCGGTACGTTCCAGGATGGTCGGCCTGCAGGTGAAGACGGGTGATCATTCCCGCCATGGTGTAGATCTGGCTGCCAAGCTGCGGCACAAAGAAGCTGTTCATCACGCCCGAAGACGTCAGCTCCAGACTGACCGGCGTGCCGACGGGAATGGTCAGCCGATTGACGCTTGCGACGCCCTGATCGGGATAGATGAACAGCCATTTCCAGTCGAGCGAGGCGACCTGGACCCGCAGCGGCTTCACGGTGGACGCGATCGGTTTGCGTGGGCTCAAGTCATGTGAGCCCACCCACGCCACGCCGCCGACCAGGAACACGGTCATGGCGGGGATCGACCAGACGAGCATCTCGAGGCGGCCTGAATACGCGAAATTCGGCCGATACCGCGCACGCTCATTCGATGCACGAAACCAGAAAGCAACGCCAAGTGTGGCAAGGATCACCGGAATCACGATCGCCAGCATGATGCCAAGCGCGTTGAGCAGAATTTGCCGGTCGGCGGCGGCAATCGGCCCTTTCGGGTCGAGCACGCCGTCCGAGCAGCCACCGAGTGTCGCGACACCGATCAGGACGACGACAAGTAGACCGTATCGCATGTTAGACCTCGCTGAAGTTGGCGGTGCAGCATGCGCTGCGAACGGCGCCTGGCAGGAGTTCGGCATGCACCGAGACGCCGCGGCCACCATGCGACGACTGCGTGGGCGAGAATGAGCCAGTTCCATGGTCGATCAGGAGGGCCGCAAACAGCACAAACAGATAGAAGATGGAGAACACGAACAACCTGTGGGCAGCGCGGCGATCGGCCTCAAGGCTTCTGTTCAGCTGGCGTGCAAGCAGAAGGAAAAGCGCCCCGCAGATCGCAACGATCACGCCATAGATCGCCCCTGCAAACCCGAGCATCCAGGGCAACTCCGAGGCGAGAACCAGCAGGCCGCTGTAGCTTAGAATCTGGCGCGTGGTTGCAGCACGTCCCGCGATAACCGGCAACATCGGCACGCCAGCACGGGCATAGTCATCGGTGCGATTGAGCGCGAGAGCCCAGAAATGGGGCGGCGTCCAAAGGAAGATGATGAGAAACAGCGCAAGCGGCTCGAGCCCGACGTCTCCGGTTGCCGCGGCCCATCCGATCACGGGCGGCAGCGCTCCTGCAGCGCCGCCGATAACGATGTTCTGTGGCGTAGCCCGCTTCAGCCACGCCGTGTACACGACAATATAAAAGAGGATAGTGCCGGCCAACAGTGCAGCGGCCGTGAGATTCGTCGCCAAAGCCAGAACCACCACTGCGAACCCGGCCAGAACAAGGCCAAAGACAAGTGCCTCGAACCGGGAGATTTTGCCGCGGGGAATTGGCCGCATCGCAGTGCGGGTCATGACCGCATCGATATCGGCGTCGTACCACATGTTGAGCACGCCGGCGGCTCCAGCCCCCGCGGCAATGGCAAGAACCGCGGCAAGAGTGGTTAGCGGATCAAGTCGAACTGGAGCGCTGCTCAATCCGACGAGCGCGGTGAAGACGGCAAGCAACATCACACGTGGCTTTGTGAGGGCGACGAAGTCAGACACACTCCAATGGTCAGCCAGCGGATGAGCAGAATCAGACGATAATGCAAAGCGAGCTCGTCTTTCCCCAAGCTGGCCAGCAATGGATTTGACGTTCATCTCGCTGCTCCGAGTTCTTTCAAAATGAGAGCTGTCGTGTTCAGTTCGAACAGCCGCGGTGCGTGCATTCAATATGCATCCCCACCCTCGGCCGCGATTGAACGCGGCTGCTCGATTGGGGCCAATCATGCTCAAAAAAACTGTCAGCTGACGAGTTCGGATCTAAACACACGCCGCTTTGCCATCGCACGATTCAGGATAATCCGAGCACGTTTCAACAA
>WNFC01002377.1_pt1 | contig 20233 bp, 18 predicted proteins | sample 5400541 | NCBI WGS metagenome assembly WNFC01 (sample SAMN13153342, study PRJNA577476) | soil metagenome | isolation source: 120 cm saprolite under Douglas fir tree site 2 hole 2 replicate 1 | place: USA:California | collected 2015-04-18
TCTTCACGCAGGTGGTCGACGCGAAGGCGGCGTTGTTCAGCGTGGCCAACTTCGATGTCGGGATCGACGCGCTCGCCCGCACCGCGCTCCGCTCCGTGATCGGCACGATGACACTCGACCAGGCGCTCTCCGAGCGGGAGCGCATCAACACCGACGTCCAGCAGCAGATGGAGGTGGTCACCGACAAGTGGGGCATCCGGATCAGCCGGATCGAGATCGTCGAGATCGCCCCCCCGCCCCAGATCCTCCAGGCCCTGGCGCTCCAGAAGACGGCCGACCAGGAGAAGCGGGCGAAGATTCTCCAGTCCGAGGGCCAGCAGCAGTCGGCCATCAACGTGGCCGAGGGGGAGGCCCAGGCCGCGGTGAAAGCGGCCGACGGCCAGCGCCAGTCCGCCGTCCTGCGCGCCGAGGGAGCTCGCAAGGCAGCCATCCTGGAAGCCGAAGGGCGGGCTCAGGCCATCGAGACGGTGTACGCCGCCATCAAGAAGGCCGGGCCCGACCCCACGCTCGTGGCCATCCTCCAACTCGACACCCTGGCCCGGTTCGCCGACAGCGACAACGCCAAGATCGTCGTTCCCTATGAGAGCGCGGCGCTCCTGGGCGCGGTACAGGCCCTCAAGGGTGTGATGGACGGGGTGTCCGCGGACGGAGCGGCCAAGAAGTAACTGCCCCTGGGCGGACCGACCCCGGGAGGAGTAGCCTCCGGGCCGTGAAGAAGCTCATCCTGCTCGCTGCCCTCATCGCCCTCGGCGTCTTCGCGGCCAAGAAGCTGCGGGTCGACTGACCCACCGGGCGAGGAGCCCGGGGCCCGACCGACGGCGATTGACCCACGGAGGCCAGCCCGGCCACCAACCGGTTCGGGCATAGACGATCGCGCCGGCGATCGCGCCGGCCACGGCGAAGGCCGCCGCCGCTACCAGGCGGGGCCGCCGCCGGCGGTACGGGCGCATCGGCACCGATCGGCGGAACGTGAGGGACTCCCACCCTCGCTCGCGCGCCAGTCGGCGGAGCACCCGGTCGGGGTTGACGGCGACGGGATGGCCGACGATCTCGAGCATGGGGCAGTCGGTGTAGGAGTCGGAGTAGGCATAGGACTCCGCCAGGTCGATGCCGTCGCGGGCGGCTCGCTGCCGGATGGCGTCCGCCTTGTACGGTCCGTAGGCGTAGAACTCCATGTGGCCCGTGTAGCGCCCCTCGGCGTCGACGCGGGCCCTGGAGGCGATGACCTCGTCGGCCCCCAGGTAGTCGCCCAGTGGCTGGGCGATCTCCTCGGGGCTGGCCGAGATGATGAAGACCTTGCGGCCCTCGCGCCGGTGCTGGGCCATCAGCTCCACGGCCTCGGCGAAAACGATGGGCTCGACCACCTCCTCCAGGGTCTCGCGGACGATCTGCCGTATCTGCACCTGGTCCCACCCGCGCGTGAGGGTCAACACCGAGTCCCGGATGCGGGCCAGCTTCTGCTCGCTCGCTCCGAGCTGCATGTACACGAGCTGGGCGTACAGGACCCGCAGCGCCGTGGTCCGCGAGATCAGGCCCTCCCGGTACAGCGGCCGCCCGAAGGCCGCCATGGACGCCTTGGCGATGACCGTCTTGTCCAGGTCGAAGAAGGCAGCGGCCTCCACTGCCACGAGCTTAGGTGGTGCCCGGGAGTTGGTTCGACACCGCGTGCCCTCACCCGATTTGCGGCATTTGCTCCGATCCGGTGCTCTGACCGGGACAAAAAACTCCGGGATGTCCATGATCTGACCAAGGGATGACGTCATAGCGCGTTGAATCCTTCGTCAGAAAGAATGAAGAACGCCTGGATGCCCAGGCGCAGGAGAGCTTCGGGAAGGGTGGGGTTCACATGGGTGGGATGCGTCGGGTGGGCGTCGCGGCCTCGGCCGCCCTCTTTGCGACCGCGTTGCTGGCCGGACCGGCCGGCGCCGACACTCCCGAGGCCTACGCCGGGTCGGCCGCGGGCCAGGCCCTGGTGCTGAGCGCGTCGGTGAACGGGCAGGGCACACCAGCGCCGCTGACGTTCGGGATCTCCGACGCCAGCGCCGACTCCACCCTCAAGGCGAAGGCCGACGCCGCCGGCGAGCTGCTCGTGGGGACCCTCCAGACGGCGACCGTCCAGGGCGACGGCGCCAGCAAGCAGAACCCGCAGCAGTGCGGTCCCGTTACCCTCACCGGCTCCCCCTTCAGCACCCTCGGGCTGAGCCTGTCGACGGGCTGCTCCTCGTCGGTGGCCCAGGTGGTCAACGGCCAACCTTCAGCCACAGGATCCGGGCTGGTCGGCGCCCTCGACCTGGATGCCAGCACCGTGCTCAACGCCACACCGATCGGCCCCACCCTCACCACCGTGCTCGGCACGGTCGTCAACGCCATCCCGGGCGGGACGCCTCTCGACCCGGTGAAGTCGACGCTAGGCACGGTGGTCGGCAGCGTGCTCAACACCAAGACGCTGTCCGCCACCGGCGGGGCTTCGACCTCCTCGGTGACGACGGTGGCGAGCACCGTCACCTCGACGGCGACGGCGCAGGGCGCGGTGATCAAGATCCTGCCCAACCCGACCGCGAGCCTCACCTCGGGCACGCCGATCTCGAGCGACCCGCTGGCCACCATCACCGTCGCCCAGGCGACGGCCAACGCGGTCTACAACCGCCAGACGGGGCAGAGCACGGAGAGCTTCACGCCCGCGCTGGTGAGCGTCCACTTCAACCCCGACCTGGCCAAGGCCGTCCCCGGCCTGATCGACGTCAGCGTCACGCCAACCCAGGAGATGACCATCCTGGGCGGCACCGCCCTCGAGAGCCGCATCGTGGTCGGCTCGGGCTCGACCGTCAAGAACCCCGACGGCTCGGTGGGCGCCACCGCCGACGGAGTGCGCCTGGAGCTGCTCCGGGACCCCGGCGACCAGTCGAACAAGACGCCGTTGCTCACGTTCAGCCTGGCCCACGCCCAGGCCGGCGTCGGGGGGGTCCTCCCCGTCGTGACCCCGATCGCCCCCGCCGTGGCCGCCCCGGCCGCCCCGGTCGAGCTGCCCCGCACGGGCGGCACACCCTGGATCCCTGCGGCGGGCGTGGGCGTGCTGGCCCTGGCGCTCGTCACCCGGAAGGCGGCGAAGGCCGCGACGGCCGTGGACACCGCGAAGGCCACGAACGCCGCGGCGCGCTGAGGGGCCCCCCGAGGGCCGTGACACCCCGAGGCCGGGGCGACCGGGCTGCTCGGTACCCTCGTGGCCATGCCGGAGGGAGGTGACGGAAAATGACGGGCGAGGTTGACGGGGTCGTCGATTTCCTCCGCCGCCGGCGCTGGGCCCGGAGGTCCCTGTCGGGGCTTTCCCTGATCCTGCTCGTCGGCGCCGTCGGCCTGCTCGGCTACCCCTTCTACACCAACCTCTACCAGAGCCGGGTGCAGAGCCACTTGGAGCACCAGCTGGCATCGCCCCAGCTCAAGCAGCGCTACCGCAACCGGGCGCTGCGCGAGGGCGACAGCCTCACGAGGATCAAGATCCCGAAGATCGGCGTCGATGTCGTGGTCGTGGAAGGCACGTCGTCCAGCGCGCTGCGGGCCGGGGCCGGGCACTACCCCGCGACGCCGCTGCCCTGCGAGGACGGCAACGTCTCCATCGCCGGCCACCGCACCACTTACGGCAAGCCGTTCGCCAACATCGACCTGCTCGGGCCCGGGGACCAGGTCGTGCTCCAGACCCCGGTCGGGACCTGCACCTACCAGGTGACCCAGGCGCCCCTGATCGTCTTGCCCACCGACTTCTCGGTCGTGGCCAACACGCCGGGCACCCACACCCTAACGCTGACCTCGTGCCATCCCAAGGGCTCGGCCAGCCACCGCATCGTCGTCAAGGCGGTGATGACGGGCGCGCCCGTCAACGCCTGATGTCACCCGGCTCCAGGAGGCGGAAGGCGGCCGCAACGGTTGCAGCCGTCCTGGGCGGAGCCGCGCTGTGGTGGTCAGGGCCGGTGCCGGCGCATGCCGCGCCATCGGTGACGGTCACGGCCAAGCCCGGTCCGAGCACCGGCCCGGCCGACGCAGAGGTCATCTCGGGAACGTCGTCGGCGGACTTCGCCCAGCAGGTCACCGAGGTGGACGTGTCGGTGACGGCCAACAGCGGCAACTGCAACCCGGCGGGCACCCCGGTCACCCCGTCGTGCGGCGCCAAGAAGGCCGTCCTCGACACCCAAACCGGCAACTACACCAGCAGCTGGCAGTTCCCCCTCAACGGTGACTACACCGCGACCGCCGTGGCCGTCGAGACGGGCGCGCTCGGCAACACCACCCGATCCAGCCCGAGCTCGACCACCTTCGGCGTCTGGCTACCGCCCAGCGCCCCGACCGGGGTGACCGCGACGTTGTCCACCGACGGCAACGCCGTCGTCGTCAGCTGGAAGCCCAACCCGGAGCCCGACGTCGTGTACGCCGTCGTTCGGGACAACCAGCAGCTGGGCGACCCGACCAGGTCGACCTCGGTGACCGACCACACGGTGATGCCGTCCTCGACCTACCAGTACGCCGTGGTGGCAGCAAGGCAGACCTCGGCCAACGGCGCGATCTCCACCGCCGAGTCGCAATCGCTCACCGTCACCACGCCCGCGCCACCACCCACCACCGCCGCCCCGGCGGCCCCCCCGACCACCTCGGGGGGTGGCTCGCCGGCGGCCGGGGGAGGCACCGGCGTGCCGGGAGGCACCTCGAGCGCCGCGGTCCCCGGCAAGGGCCCCGTCGTCGTCGCCCCCAAGCTCGACCTGACGAGCTTCGCGGCCGTGCTCAACAAGTCCCGGGCCGCCCCGGCGCCGGCCGCGGCGGCGCTTCCCGGCGAGGGCGAGGGTCCCGACGCCGGGTACAACGCCACCCTGCCGTTCGGTGCTCCTGCCGCGGCCGGCCAGACCGAGGACGGGCCGACGGCCCAGGCCGGGCCGGGCGCGGTGCTCGGCGCGTCCGACGCGCCCCACAACGTGCGGCCGTGGGCCGCCTTCGGCTTCGGCGTGCTCCTGGCCGCCCTGTTGACCCATGTGCTGTGGGTGCGGTCCGAGATCAACCGGGCCAACGCGCTCGAGCCCCTTCCGGTGGCCCAGGAAACGGGCACCCCGTTCGACGACGCGTAGCGCCCCCTTTCCCCCGCTGCAGTCCAGGTTGGGACAGCCCATGCCCGGGTGGGCCTTGTGCCGACGGCGCGCCGAGCAGGTAGGTTGCAAAGGGGCCACCACCCCCAAGGAGGAAGCTCGTCCATGGATCTGGGTCTCGACGTCACGGAGCGCAACGGCTATACGGTGCTGGCCGTGCACGGAGAGGTGGACGTGTACACCGCCCCCCGCCTGCGAGAGCGCCTGGTGGAGCTGGTCAGCCAGGGCAAGCACCGCATCGTGGTCGATCTCGAGGGCGTCGACTTCCTCGACTCCACCGGTCTCGGCGTCCTGGTCGGTGGTCTCAAGCGGCTGCGCAGCCATGACGGGGACCTGACCCTGGTCTGCACCCAGCAGCGGATCCTCAAGGTGTTCGAGATCACGGGCCTGACGAAGGTGTTCTCCATCTTCGAATCGGTCGACGCGGCCACCGCCGCCTAGACGCCCCGTGGCCCTGGACGCGCTCGGGCCTCCGGAGGCCGTCGAGCTGGAGATCCCGGCCCGGGCCGAGTACGTCGGCCTGGCCCGGCTGGTGGTCTCGTCGCTGGCCCTGTCCCGGCGCGCCCTGGCCGACGACCGGGTCGACGATCTGAAGCTGGCCGTCTCCGAGGCGTGCACCAATGCCATCGAGGCCAGCGGAGCGGTCGCCCGAGAGGAGCCCGTGCGCGTGCTGTGGCGCGAGGGCGACGATCGCATCAGCGTGATCATCGGGGACCGCGGGCCCGGGTTCGATCCCGAGAGCCTGCCGGAGCACCCACCTGTCACCGATCCCGATCGGCTCAACTTCGAACGGGGGCTCGGGATACCGCTGATCCGCACCCTCGTCGACGAGGTCCACTTCGACTCGTCGCCCGACGGCACCAAGGTCAACCTGGTGATGTACTGCGGCCCGGCGACCGAGGAGCTCGACGAGGACTGAGGCCGGCGGGCACGCGGCCGGCACCCGGCCACGGCGGGCGCCCGGGTTGGCGGATAACGGTGGTATGGCCCCGCGACCGTGCCAATGGGCGGATGCCACCGGCGGCGCCCCGCCCGATGTTTGACTTTTTGGTGACCGAAAACCTACGTTCACCTGTCGGGAAACCCATGGACCTCCTCCTGAGCAAGTCTGAGCGCGAGACGCTGAAGGCGATCTACCGCCGGACCAAAGACTCCTCGGACGCGCACACCGGCGACCTGGCCGACGACCTGAGCGTCAGCCCCGGCACCGTGAGCGCAACCGTCAAGCGCCTCGCCGACCGCCGGCTCGTCGACCACCGGCCCTACCGGGGCGTGGAGCTGACGGCCGCCGGCCGGCGGGCCGCGGTGGCAGCCATCCGTCGCCACCGCATCGTGGAGCGATTCCTCTCCGACATGCTCGGGTACCCCTGGAACGAGGCCGATCGCTTCGCGGCATCCTTCGAGCACGAGCTGCCCCAGGAGGTGGAGGACCGGCTGTTCGTCGCCCTCCACCGGCCCGAGTCGTGCCCCCACGGGTTCCCGATACCCGAGCCCGAGGTCGCCGAGATCCCCGAGATGCCGCCTCTGTACGACCTCGAGCCCGGCGACGTGGCGGTGGTCGCCGTGCCTGGCTCGACCGATCCGGAGGTGGTGGCCTTCCTCGACACCCTGGGCCTTCGCCCCGGTGTGGAGGTGGAGGTGCGTGAGAAGCACCCCTTCGACGGCCCCCTCGTGCTGCGGGTCGGCGGCCAGGACCGCACCGTGGGCCAGCGGATCGCCCAGCAGATCTTCGTGAGGAAAGGGGCGCCCGTCGCGAGCGCGGCCACCGCGCCCGCACCCACCCCGCCACCTGCGACGGTGCTCGACGAGCCCGACGCACTGACACACGAACCGAGAAGGGAGCAGTCGGCATGATGCACGTCCTCGCCAACGAGGGGGGGTACCAGGTCTTCCACCTGAGCGGCACGGACAAGGCCTGGTTGGCCTTCTCCGGCATCACGGCCGTGCTGGCCATAGGTGTGGGCTTCCTGCTGATGCGCACGGTGCTGGCCGCCGACGAGGGCACCGACACCATGAAGGAGATCGCGACCGCCATCCAGGAGGGCGCCATCGCCTACCTCCGGCGGCAGTTCAAGACGATCGTGGTCATCCTGGTCCCGCTCGCGGCGCTGGTGTTCGCCACCAGCACCCACGTGCTCAAGCCGGACGACAGCCAGGCGCTCAACTTCGCCCAGTCCGGTTTGTTCCGGACCCTGGCCTTCGTCGGCGGCTGCCTCATGTCCGGTCTCACCGGCTTCATCGGCATGAGCCTCGCCGTGCGCGGCAACGTCCGCACCGCGGCCGCGGCCAAGACCGGCAGCATGCCCAGGGCCCTGGAGGTCGCCTTCCGCACGGGGGGCGTCGCCGGCATGTTCACCGTCGGCCTCGGACTGCTCGGCGCCACCATCATCATCTCGATCTTCCAGAACACCGCGTCCGCCATCCTGATCGGCTTCGGCTTCGGCGGCTCGCTGATCGCCCTGTTCCTCCGGGTCGGCGGGGGCATCTTCACCAAGGCCGCCGACGTGGGCGCCGACCTGGTCGGCAAGATCGAGGCGGGGATCCCCGAGGACGATCCCCGGAACCCGGCCACCATCGCAGACAACGTGGGCGACAACGTGGGCGACTGCGCCGGCATGGCCGCCGACCTGTTCGAGTCCTACGAGGTGACGCTGGTCGCCTCGATCATCCTCGGCGTGGCCGCCTTCAAGTCGATCGGGGCCAACCCCGCCCTCGGGGTCATCTTCCCGGTCATCGCCCGGGCCATGGGCGTGCTCGCGTCCATCGTGGGCGTCTTCGCCGTGCGCGCCTCCGACAACGACCGCACCGCCCTCACCCCTATCCGCCGGGGCTTCATCACCGCCGGGGTGCTCACCCTCGTCGGCGTCGGCGCGGTGGCCCTGACCTACGTCGGCAACCACCACGGCAACGAGGGCTGGAAGTGCTTCGGCGCGGTCGCCGGCGGCCTGGTCCTGGCCCAGCTGGCGTCCTACCTGACCGAGTACTTCACCTCGACCGAGACCCGACCCGTGCGCGAGATCGCCGAGGCGGCCCGGACGGGCCCGGCGACCACGGTGCTCTCCGGCATCAGCTCCGGGCTGGAGAGCTCGGTCTACGCCATCATCCTGATCGCCCTGGCTCTGGCCTTCGCCCTGTGGCTGGGCGGCGGCAACCTCCAGTTCTCCCTCTACCTGGTGGCCCTGACCGGCATGGGCATGCTGGCCACGACGGGCGTGGTGGTGTCGGAGGACACCTTCGGCCCGGTCGCCGACAACGCCGCCGGGATCGCCGAGATGTCGGGCGAGTTCGAGGGCGAGGCCGCCCGCATCATGGTCAACCTCGACGCCGTCGGCAACACGACCAAGGCCGTCACCAAGGGCTTCGCCATCGGCTCGGCGGTCATCGCGGCCGTGGCGCTCTTCGCCAGCTTCATCGAGACGGCCGCCAACCAGCTGCTGCCCAAGACCCAGATCGATCAGCTGCTACAGGGCAAGCGCGGCCTGTTCGACGCCTTTCCCATCAACGTGGCCGACCCCAAGGTGTTCATCGGCCTGCTGATCGGCGGGTCGGTGGCGTTCCTCTTCTCGTCGCTCGCCATCAGGGCGGTGGGTCGTTCGGCCGGGACGGTGGTGCAGGAGGTCCGCCGGCAGTTCGCGGACGGCCAGATCATGGCCGGCACCCGCCGCCCCGACTACGGGCCGGTCATCGACATCTGCACGGCCGCCTCCCTGCGCGAGCTGGCCACCCCGGCGCTGCTCGCCGTGCTCACCCCCGTCGTCATCGGCTTCGGGATCAGCTTCCTGGCCCTCGGCGCCTTCCTGGCGGCCGTCATCCTGACCGGCCAGCTCATGGCCAACTTCCTGTCCAACGCGGGCGGGGCGTGGGACAACGCCAAGAAGTACATCGAGGACGGCCATGAGGGCGGCAAGGGGTCCGAGGCCCACAAGGCGGCGGTCATCGGCGACACCGTCGGGGACCCCTTCAAGGACACCGCCGGCCCGGCCCTCAACCCGCTCATCAAGGTCATGAACCTGGTGTCGCTGCTCATCCTGCCGGCCGTCATCACCCAGCAGCACCACGACGCTGTGCGGTTCACCGTGGCCGGCGGGGCTCTCGCGATCCTGATCGTGGCGGTCGCCTTCTCGAAGCGCAGCACGGGCTCCATGGCGGGCAACGGGGCCGGGGCCGGCGACGACAGCGGTGGCCCGGTCATGACTGGGCGCCGCGACGTGGCGCTGGCGGCCGCCATCGACCGGTGGATCTTCGACCTCGGCCACGAGGAGCACGAGCTGAGGACCCGTCTCGTCCAGGTCAAGGCGCAGCTGGCTCGTGGGGAAAATGCCGGCCCGGGCACCGACGAGGTCGGTGAGCCGGTAGCGGAGGTGGCGGCGTCCAACGGCCCACCGGCGGCGCAGGCGACGAAGGCCACCCGGACCGCCCGCAAGCGGGCCTCCCCATGACGAGCCAACCGGCTGATCGCTAGGCAGTGGCCCGCTCGCGCCGTGCCCGCCGCACCTCCAGCGCCACCGGGACGACCGAGATCACGATGATGGCCGGCACGAGGTAACGGTCGATCCCCTTCACGGTGCTGCCCACGGTGTAGCCGAGCAGCACCATGCTGGTCGTCCAGGCCACCCCCCCGCCCAGGTTGGCCGCGGTGAACAGCCCCGTGTCGACGCCCCCGACGCCGGCCACCGGGTTCAGGAACGTGCGCACCACCGGGATGAAGCGGGCCAGCACGATGGCCTTGACCGCGCCGTACCGGGCGAGGGTCTCGTGGGTCCGCTCGACGTAGCGCTGCTTGAAGATGCGCGAGTCCGGTCGCCGGAACAGCGCCGGCCCGACCCGCCGCCCGATGACGAACCCGGCCTGGGCCCCTGCGACCGCTGCCACCGCGCAGCCCACCAGCAGGGCGGCCAGGTTGAGGTGCACGTCGCCCGGCTTGCCGGTCGAGGCGAGCAGCCCGGCCGTCACGAGCAGCGAGTCGCCCGGCAGGAAGAACCCGATGAGCAGCCCGGTCTCGGCGAAGATTACGGCGTAGATCCCCCAGATGCCGTACGTGTCGAGCAGATGGGTCGGGTCCAGGGCGTGCACCCGGTCACCGTAGTCGCCGACGTCTCGCCGCCCACCGGTCAGGGAGGGTTTCGGTAGGGTCCCCTTTGACATCGCCGTTCTCGCCGCCCAACCTCTTAGGAGCCATGCCCAAGCCACTCGTCATCGTGGAGTCGCCCTCCAAGGCCAAGACCATCGCCGGGTTCCTCGGCCGCGACTTCGTGGTGGAGTCCTCCATCGGCCACATCCGCGACCTCCCCCGAAACGCGGCCGACGTGCCCGCGGCCTACAAAAGAGAGGCCTGGGCCCGGCTCGGCGTCGACACCGCCAACGACTTCAAGCCCCTCTACGTCGTCGCCCCGGAGAAGAAGTCCCAGGTCGCCAAGCTGAAGGCCCTCCTCAAGGACGCCAGCGAGCTCTATCTGGCCACCGACGAGGACCGCGAGGGCGAGTCCATCGCCTGGCACCTCCTCGAGGTGCTCAACCCGCGAGTGCCCGTCAAGCGGATGGTCTTCCACGAGATCACCCGCCCCGCCATCGAGCAGGCCGTCGACGACTGGCGCGAGCTGGACCGCCACCTGGTCGACGCCCAGGAGGCCCGGCGCATCCTCGACCGGCTCTACGGCTACGAGGTCTCGCCCGTTCTCTGGAAGAAGGTCATGCCGCGGCTGTCGGCCGGCCGGGTGCAGAGCGTCGCCACGCGCATCCTGGTCGACCGGGAGCGGGCCCGGATGCGCTTCCGGTCGGCGGGCTGGTGGGACATCGAGGGCACCTTCGACGCACCGACCTCGCCGCCGTCGTTCACCGCCGGCCTGGTGGCGGTCGACGGTACGAGGGTGGCGACGGGGCGGGACTTCGGCGAGGACGGCGCCCTCAGGGCGAACGCCGCGGTGGTCCGTCTCGACGAAAGCGCGGCCCGGTCGCTCGCCGATCGCCTGGCCGGCTCGACGTTGTCGGTGCGCAGCGTCGAGGAGCGGCCCTTCCGCCGCTCCCCCCACCCGCCGTTCATGACCTCGACCCTCCAGCAGGAGGCGGGTCGCAAGCTGCGGTTCCCCTCGCAACGGACGATGTCGATAGCCCAGCGGCTGTACGAGAACGGCTTCATCACCTACATGCGGACCGACTCCACCACCCTGTCCAGCACGGCGATGGACGCCGCCCGGTCGCAGGCCCGGGCCCTGTACGGCCCCGACTACGTGCCCGACTCGCCCCGGCGTTACGAGAAGAAGGTCAAGAACGCCCAGGAGGCCCACGAGGCCATCCGGCCCGCGGGCGAGGTCTTTCGCATGCCCGACGAAGCCGGGCTCAACGGTGACGAGGCCCGGCTCTACGAGCTCATCTGGAAGCGGACGGTCGCCTCCCAGATGGCCGACGCCCGCGGCCAGTCCGCCCAGGTCCGCCTGGGGGGCGTGGCCCCGGACGGCGGCGAGGACGTCGAGCTGGCCGCCAGCGGCAAGGTCATCACCTTCCCCGGCTTCATGCGCGCCTACGTCGAGGGGGCCGACGACCCCGACGCCGAGCTGGAGGACCAGGAAGTGCGGCTGCCCGCCATGCGGCAAGGCGACGCCGTGTCGACGGTCGCCGTGGAGGCCAAGACCCACACGACCCAGCCGCCGGCCCGCTTCACCGAGGCATCGCTGGTCAAGGCCCTCGAGGAGCTCGGCGTGGGTCGGCCCTCGACGTACGCCACCATCCTCGGCACCATCCAGGACCGGGGCTACGTGTGGAAGAAGGGCACGGCCCTCGTGCCTTCCTTCATCGCGTTCGCGGTCACGGCGCTGCTCGAGGCGCACTTCGGCGCCCTGGTGGACTACGGCTTCACCGCGTCCATGGAGGGGGTCCTCGACGAGATCGCCGGGGGCCAGGCCGAGGTCGTCCCCTGGCTGCGCACGTTCTACTTCGGCAACGGCCTTCCCGGCTTGAAGAGGCTGGTCTCCGAGCACCTGGACGACATCGACGCCCGGGAGATCAACTCCATCCCGATCGGGGTGGACGCCGAGGGACGCGACCTGGTCGTGCGCGTCGGTCGCTACGGCCCCTACGTCCAGCGGGGCGACCAGCGGGCGTCCATCCCTGACGACGTGGCTCCCGACGAGCTGACCGCCGAGCGGGTGGAGCAGCTCCTTGTCGCCCCCGCGGGCGACCGCGCCCTCGGCACCGACCCCGCCTCCGGTCTGCCGGTCGTGGTCAAGGCCGGTCGCTACGGCCCGTACGTGCAGGTCGGCGAGGCCCAGCCGGGGAGCAAGGCCCGCCCGGCGACGGCGTCGCTCTTCAAGGCCATGGACCCGGGCACGGTCACCCTCGACGAGGGCCTCAGGCTCCTGAGCCTGCCCCGGGTCGTCGGCGCGGCCCCGGACGGTCAGGAGATCGTCGCCCAGAACGGCCGCTACGGGCCGTACCTCACCAAGGGATCAGACACCCGCACCATGGCCGCAGAGGAGGACCTGTTCACCGTCACCGTCGAGCAGGCCCTGGAGCTGTTCGCCCAACCCAAGCGCGGTCGGGGCCGCCAGGATGCCGCGCCGATGCGGGAGCTCGGCCCGGACCCGGCGACGGGCCGGCAGATGGTCCTCAGATCAGGCCGCTTCGGCCCGTACGTAACCGACGGGGAGAGCAACGCATCGCTGCCCCGGGGAGACTCGCCCGAGGAGCTCACATCTGAGCGGGCCGCCGAGCTGCTCGCCCGGCGCCGCGAGATGGGCCCTCCGGCGAAGCGGGCCCGGCCGGCCAAGAAGGTCGCCGGCGCCAAGAAGGCGGGCGGCGCCAAGAAGGTCGCCGGCGCCAAGAAGGCGGGCGGCGCCAAGAAGGCGCGGCCCAGGCGGCCCGGGGGCTGAGCGCTCGCCGCCCACCGTCGACCGGTTCTGGGAATGGATTGGTTAGCCTGAGGATCGTGGCCGATTCCTCGACCGGGGGACTCCGCGCGGCACGCGACGGGGTGGGCCCGACGAGCGCGCCCGGCCACCCGCTGGGCTCGCCCATGTTCGCGCGGCTGTGGTGCTCGCAGGCGGTGTCCTCGCTCGGCGACTGGCTCGGCCTGGTCGCCATCACCGCGCTCGCCTATCGCCTCGGCGCCGGCTCCGACGGCGCGGCCATCAGCCTGGTCCTGATCGCCCGGCTGGTGCCGGGCCTGTTCCTGGCGTCCTTCGCCGGGGTGCTCGTGGACCGCTGGGACCGGCGGCGGGTCATGGTCGCCTGCGACGTGGGTCGCGGCACCGTGCTGGCGCTCCTGCCCTTTGCCACCAACGTCGGCGAGCTGGTCGCGGCCTCCTTCGTGCTCGAGATGCTCACGCTCATGTGGACGCCCGCCAAGGAGGCGAGCGTGCCCAACCTGGTGCCGCCGTCGTTCCTGCCCAACGCCAACTCGCTGTCGCTCGCCGCGGCCTACGGCACCTTCCCGGTCGCCGCCGCGCTGTTCGCCGCCCTCGCCGCCGCGGCACCGGCCCTAGGTGTCAGGCAGGAGTCGCTGGCCATGTGGGCCGACGTGGCCACGTTCTTCCTGTCGGCCGCGGTCATCTCCACGTTGAGCCTGCCCCGGCCCAAGCCCCAGGAGAGCGGCGACCGCGGCTTCGATCTCGGGCGCACGATCGTGGAGCTGCGCGAGGGATGGCAGTTCGTCGTGGACAGCCCGGTCGTGCGGGCGGTCATCATCGGTCTCGGGACCGGGATGATCGGCGGCGCCATGATCGTGCCCCTCGGACCGATCATGGCCAAGCAGGTCTTCGGCGCCGGTCCCGCCGGCTTCGGAGTGCTGCTGGCGTCCCTGGGCGTTGGCGTCGCCGGCGGCATCGTCGGCCTGGGGCTCGTCCAGCACCGGGTCGATCACGTGCGCGTCTTTCTGGCCGCGCTGTTGTCGGCCGGGCCCTGCCTGTTGCTGGGCGCGGCCATGAGCCACCTCGGCCCGGCGTGCTTCTGTGTCGGCGCCCTCGGCCTGTGCGCCGGCGCGGTTTACGTCCTGGGCTTCTCCCTGTTGCAGGCCAACGTCGCCGACGAGCTACGGGGTCGTACCTTCGCCACCCTCTACGCCACCGTCCGCATCTGCGTGCTGCTCGCCCTGACGGTCGCGCCGGTCCTGTCGGGGGTGCTCGACGTGCTGTCCACCGCGACGGTCCGGGGGCAGCTGCACCTCGGCCCGGCGACGTTGTCGGTGCCGGGAGTCCGCCTCACGCTGTGGCTGGCCGGCCTCATCATCGTCGGGGCCGGGCTGCTCGCCCGCCGCACGTTGGGCAGCCCGGTGGTGGCGGGCGCGGTGGTGGCGGGCCCGGTGGTGGCGGGCCCGGTGGTGGCCGCCCCGGCGGTCGAAGGCCCGTGAGCTTCATCGTCATCGAGGGTGGCGAGGGGTCGGGCAAGTCCACGCAGGCGGCGCGCCTGGCCCGGGCGCTTGGCGCCGTGCTCACGCGCGAGCCCGGTGGGACTCAGGTCGGCGAACAGATCCGTGCCGTGCTGCTCGACCCGGAATCGGGTGCGCTCGATCCCCGGGCCGAGGCCCTGCTCATGGCCGCGGCCCGGGCCCAGCACGTCGTCGAGGTCATCCGCCCGGCGTTGGCCGCGGGCCGCACGGTCGTCTGCGACCGCTACGCCGGCTCCTCCTACGCCTACCAGGGGTACGGGCGGGGACTGGCCCTGTCCGACCTGCGGTGCCTGTCGGGCTGGGCCGCCGACGGCCTCGAGCCCGACCTCGTGATCCTCCTCGACGTCCCGGCCGAGGTGGCGGCCAGCCGCATCGCAGGCCAGGCGGAGGACCGGCTCGAGTCCGAGCGGGGGGGCTTTCACGATCGCGTCCGACTCGGGTTCCGCCAGCTGGCCGGCGCCGACCCCGACCGCTGGGCCGTGGTCGACGGCACCGGGCCGGTGGAAGAGGTCGCCGCCCGGGTCGGCCAGGCCCACGATCGGTGGTCGGGCGGCTCCGGGCGTTGACGTGACGCTCTTCGACGACGTGGTGGGCCAACCCAGAGCCGTTGCCGAGCTGCGCGCCGCCGCCGCCGCGCCGGTGCACGCCTACCTGCTCGTCGGGCCCCCGGGCGCGGGGAAGCGCACCGCGGCCCGGTCGTTCGCGGCCGCCCTCCTGTGCGGATCAGGTGGTTGCGGCTCGTGCGAGATCTGCCGGCGGGTCCTGTCGGGCGTGCATCCCGACTACGTGCTCGTCGAGCGCGTGGGCCCGTCGATCTCGGTGCCCATGGCCAAGGAGGTGGTCCAGCTGGCCAGCCGCTCGCCCGTGGAGGGGTCCCGGAAGGTACTGGTGCTCACCGACTTCCACCTCGTGGAGGAGGCGGCGCCCGTGCTGCTCAAGACCATCGAGGAGCCGCCCGCCAGCACCGTGTTCGTCATCCTGGCCGAGGGCCTGCCACCCGAGCTGGTGACCATCGCCAGCCGCTGCGTGCAGGTCCTGTTCCCTCCTCTCCGGGAGGCGGACATCGCGGCCGCCCTGGGGGCGGACGGCGTGGCGCCCGACCAGGCCGCGGTGCTGGCGGCCGCGGCCGCGGGACGGCTGGACCGGGCCCGGTTGCTGGCGTCGGACGCGGGCTTCACCGGTCGGCGCCAGCTGTGGCGGTCGGTGCCGGAACGCCTGGACGGCACCGGGTCCGTGGTCGCCGGTCTCGTTGACGAGCTGGAAGCCGCCGTCGAGACGGTCCTCGTGCCCCTGAGAGCGCGGCAGGCCGACGAGGTGGCCGCGTGGGAGGCGGACATGCGGCTTCGGGGCGAGCGCGTCCCGGCTGCGGCGCGCCGGGAGATGGAGGACCGCCACAAGCGCGAGCAGCGCCGGGTGCGAGCCGACGAGCTCCGTTTCGGCCTGGCCACCGTGGCCGGCGCCTACCGCGACCGGATGACCGGCGGCGACGCGGTGATCGGGCCTTCGCTGTCCGCCGTCGACGCCATCCTGGCGGTCAGCGAGGCGCTGATCCGCAACCCCAACGAGATCCTGCTCCTGCAAGGCCTCCTGGTGCGGCTGTCCGCCCTCGCGGTGGGACGCAGCCTCGCCGCCCCCCGCCGGTAGCTCGCAGGCGCGGAACGGCGCGCACGCCACGGTGAATGCCGTTACTGTTGCCTCATGGTCCTGGAGACCGGTCCCTCCGTCCGTGTCCTCATCGCCGATGACCAGCGCTACTTCCGGCAGGGCCTCCGGGCGGTGCTCGAGTCCTCGCCGGCGAACATCGAGGTCGTGGGCGAGGTGGAGGACGGCGATCAGGCCATCGAGAGCGCCGAGCGGCTGCACCCAGACGTGATCCTGCTCGACGTCCATATGCCGGGCACCGACGGCATTCGTGCCGCCCGGGCCATCAGCGGCTGCTCGCCGTCGACCAAGATCCTCATGTTGACCGTGAGCGACAGCCAGGAGGACGTGGCTCTCGCAACCCGGGCCGGCGCGGCCGGCTATCTCCTCAAGGACCGGTCGCTCGAGGACGTGATCGACGCCGTGCTCTCCCTCGTCCGCGGGCGGCCCTGGCCGCTGGCGGCCGGCTGACGCGGCAGCACTCGAGGCTGGCAACTGCCCTTGAGTGATAGCATAATGCAAGTATGACGAACGTGCTGGTCCGCGACGTCCCCGACGAGGTCCACGCCGCCCTCCAACGGCGAGCCGAGCAAAGGGGACAGTCGCTTCAGCAGTACCTCGCCGGTGAGTTGAAGCGTCTCGCCGGGCGGCCCAGCCTGGACGAGGTCCTCGAGCGCATCGCGCGTCACCGAGGCGGGCGCGTCGGTCTCCAGCAGGCTTCCGAGGACGTTTCCGACGAGCGCTCGGCGCGGTGATCGTCGTCGATGCCTCCGTCCTTGCCAACGTCGTCGGTGACGACGGCCGGGACGGCCGACGCGCTCGAAACGAGGTCCGCGCCGCCCGCGATCTGGCCGCGCCCGACCTGGTCGACGTCGAGACGGCCGCCGTGCTGAGGAAGCGGTGGCTGGCCGGCTCTCTGTCCGCACGTCGGTTCTCCGCAGCCATCGATGACCTCGGAGACATCGACCTCGACCGGTTCCCGACGCTCGCTTTCATGCGCCGCGCCTATGAGCTCCGTTCCAACGTGACGGCCTACGACGCGGCCTACGTCGCGTTGGCCGAGATTCTCGGATGCGAGCTGCTGACCGCAGACCGCCGCCTGGCCGCTGCGCCCGGTCCCCAATGCGCCATACGCGTCCTGGCCTGACCCCCAAACAGTTGCTATAGATTGGGGTGGTGGGGAAATGGTGGGGACGGCGCGAAGCCGGCGTGCTCTTGGAGCCGCCGCCACGTGCGTGGGAGGCCTGGCGCTGATTGCGGCTTTGGTCATGTCGAGCTCCAGCCCTCAGGCCACGACGCGGCTGTCGACGGCTTCGGCGCCAGCGTCCGGCCCCACGGGTGCGACCACCTCAGTGGTCACCTCGACCTCAGTGGTGCCGACGATCGTGGTGCCGATTCCGACCTTGCCCTCCACCCTGGACGTCACGGTCCCCAAACCCGCGGTCACCGCCCCTCGAGTGCTCACGACCCTCGTTCCTCCCACCACGGTGGCCGCGGGTGCGGACCGCCCGCCATGTGAGGGCCAGAGATCAGGCTATGGCGGCTACGGATGTACGGTGACCAAGAGCGACGGTCGGATCACCGCCACCTTCGAGGCCTACGGTCAGATCCTGCAGGTCAACCGCGACCCGGTGCAGCTGCGTCTTCAGGTGACCGACGCTCAAGGTGGCTATCTACGCACGGTGCGATTCGACCACGGCGACGGTACGTCCACGACGAGAGACGAGAGCCGCTACGCCTGCGGAGGGTCGAGCGCCAACATGGGCGACGGCGAACTTCACACCTTCTCGGTCCGGGGCGTGGTCCAGGTCAGCGTCGAGTTGACGACGAGCCTGTGCCAGGCGGGAACCGGCCCATGGATCAGTCACCAAACCCTGACGATCACCATCCCCGTGCGGGTCTGTCAACGCATTGACGTGGTCAATGGCGACGTCCGCTGCTCCGTCGCCTGACTCAAGGCTCGCCTGGTCAAATCGAGGCGAGATCGCGGCCTTCGCTCACGAACCGATCCGCCACCTGGTGCCAGGCCATGACGGTCATCCGTTGATCCTCGTCCAGCGACACGAACCAGGTCCAGAAGTCGTCAGGGGACGCGGTGCTGAAGTAGCTCCACGCCTCGTTGGTCCAATCGGCGCTTTCCGTCGACGGGTCGGTGCCGATCTCGGCCTGCAAGGTGTTGACACCTGCGGCCGCGCCTCCAGCCGGTCGAAGCATCATGGCCCGGCAGGCCAGCCAGACGATCTCTTGGCCGGCGTAGGTCGCAAACAGCCCGGTACAGGTGTGGAGCGGGTCGTCGCTTTCGATGCACGGGCCGTCGTCGCCCTCGCCAGTGCACAACGGGGTGTCTACGTCGACCGGGACGCAACCAGGGATGACCTCGCCGTAGAACCATCTCGTGTAGTCGTCGAGAGGCGAAAGCGTGTAGTTGGGGACGGGCTTGTACTGTTCGAACGTCCCGTTGGACTCTCCGAGGGCGTCTGCGGCGGCCAGCTTGGCGATCTCCGGAGCGGTGGTCACTCCCAGCAACTTGGCGTTCTCGGTATAGAAGCTGATCGAGGTGCCGCGCGGCACCTTGGCGTAGGGGAAGGCGGAGTTGATCACGTTCCACCCGCCGTGGCCGACCAGATACAGAGGCATGTCCACACTCCCGGTTTTGAGCGTCGTCCGCCGCCAGGGTCCGGGGTGGGGGCCGAATCTTGAAACCACCACGGTAACAGCTTCGCCTAGAGTGAAGGGCACGCCCGGGTAGCTCAGCCGGCAGAGCAGCTCACTCGTAATGAGCAGGTCAGCGGTTCGATTCCGCTCTCGGGCTCCCTCCCACACCGTGCGGCCGGAGCGGCTACGGCGTCTCGATCTGCAGCCTGTTGCCCGCCTGGTCGTAGTAGCCCGGACCGTCCTGACCGGTCGCACGGTAGGTGTCGTAGGGCGCCTCGAAGGTTGCGCCCGTGGCCTGGTCGTGGACGAGGTCGACGCCGTTGAGGGCGTAGTCGAAGCCCTGCACCTGTTGGTTGAAGCCCTGCTGCTGCCTGCTCAGGTGCTCCCATTGCTGAAGGTCCTGGGTGAAGCTGTGCTGGATGCCGTTGATGACGTGCGTCAGCGCGCCGTTGACGGAGTTCCACACGCCCGGGGCGGCGACGCCGAGGCGAAGCACGCCGCTGGGCGTGGCGCTCCCGGTCTCGCTCAACACGTAGGCCGTCCCGTGGATGGCCGCCCCGTGGAGCGTGCCGGTGAACTCCACCAGCTCCTCGCCCTGGGTCCCGCCGTCGGAGGTTTGCGTGTTGGGCAGTTGAAGGGAGCTGAGCTGCTTGTCGACATGGACCCCCATGTGGTCGAACAGGTAGGCGAGCAGGCTTTGTGGCGAGCTCACGCCGGTCCCTGGCGGCAGGAGGGTCAGGAGGTAGCTGGCGGCGGCGTCGTTGCCGTCGTCGATCTCTATGTTGTCCTGGCCTTCGCTCTTGACCGTCCAGCCCACCGGGATGGCGTAGGTGAAGACCTGGTCCTTCATGACCTGGTACAGCGTGCCGGGCTCCGGTCCGTAGCACGTCCCGATGTCGGCCAGGATGGCGCTCTCGGAGTCGAAGCTGGCGCTCGGGGCCCAGCTGGCGAGGAGGGCCCCCACGGAGGACCCGTGGGCCGTCGTCTCCGGCAACACGACGAAGCGAGCTTGGCCCGTCAACGAGATCTGCCCGGCCTGCACCTTGAGGGTCGCGGTCGGCGACCGGTCGCCGGTGCCGGTGATGGTGTCGGTCATGGTCGCGCCCAATCCCGCGATCTCCTTCTGGAGCCCGCTGAGCGACGAGGAGAAGGCCGCCGACGGGGTGAGCCCGGCATCCATCAACACCGGGGTGACGTTGGACTCCTCTGTGTTGGTCGAGGGATCCTTGGAGACCACGATGGTCCCGCTGTACGTGAACAGGTCCCACCCGCTCGGGACCCCGATGTGGAAGCCGTCGAACGTGTCGTGAGTCAGCGGGAGCGTGCAGGCGCCAGCCGCGGTGGCGCCGCTGGTAGGCGTGCTTCCAGAAGCGGTGGTGGTCGAGGTGGCGGTGGGGGCCTTGGTCGTCGAGCACGCGGCAACCGCCAATGA
>WNFC01003603.1_pt1 | contig 20226 bp, 19 predicted proteins | sample 5400541 | NCBI WGS metagenome assembly WNFC01 (sample SAMN13153342, study PRJNA577476) | soil metagenome | isolation source: 120 cm saprolite under Douglas fir tree site 2 hole 2 replicate 1 | place: USA:California | collected 2015-04-18
TGCCTTGTTTTCATTGATCATCATTTGATAAAGCGTGAGCACATTGTCGATGCTGCGAACAGCGGCTTTATCCCGTGCATCGACCAGAATGATGTCGGCTTTCGCCTTAGCGGAGCGGGCTTGGGCCGCAGGAAGCGATGCAAGTCCAGTTGCGCCCATCGCAAGGACTACCGCGGGAAGGGCTCTGCGAACGCCGGTATTGAATCTCATCTCATTCTCCTTGTCTGCATGGAATTGCGCATAACTGATTCGGGTTGAGTCGCCTGTAGCTCACTCCATCGAGTGTCTATATCAAACTACTGCCGCAGAATGCGAGGCGGTAGTCTCTTCGCTTGGATTGCTGTGTCGCGGATTTGGGAACGCCGCCCGGGTCCGGCGCGATGGCTGGTTTCGCTGTCAAAAGGGAACGCGCGATGGGTTGACTTCGCCACCGCCCCCTCGGGTCCGTAGCCGACGCGGTCCGTATGCATCGGTCCAGTTCTGGTGAATCTAGCCGAAGTGTTCGATCAGCAGTTCCGTGAGAACGCGGACCTTTCGCGAGGGATGGCGTCCCGGCGGGCGCACTATATAGATTCCGGCCTCAGGAACCGGAAAACGGCTCATCACGGGGACCAACGCGCCCGACTTCAGGGCTACCTCAGTTAGGAAATCCGGGAGTGTGGCTATGCCGAGCCCCGCGATCGCAGCCGCAGCGAGAGCCGCCCCGTTATCCGCTTTGAATCGGCCCTGTGGATGGATCGGCACCTTCTTGTCTCCATCGATGAAATACCAGGTTTCCGTGCCCTGCAAGAGCGCCTGATGTCTGAGAATGTCGTCTGGCGTCTCGGGCGCGCCGTGTTCCTTGATGTATGCAGGACTCGCGACGAGCCGTCCACGGATGGGCCCAATGCGCCGTGCGATGTGGTTCGAATCGCTCAGATATCCCACGCGAACGGCGCAGTCGAATCCTTCTCCGATGATGTCGACGAAACGATCGCTATAACAGCTAATCACGTTGAGAAGTGGATGTCGTCGCGCCAACTCTGCCAATACCGGAGCGAGGTGTGTCGTCCCGAACGACAGGGGTGCCGCAATCCGCAGCTGTCCGTGAAGATCGCCCGTCGGTAGGATCGCCTCGCGCGCCAGGTCGATTTCGGCGCAGACCCGCGCGGCATGATCGCGAAACGTGACGCCCGCCTCGGTGAGCGCCGCGCCTCGGGTGGTCCGCGCAAGGAGTTGTACGCCGAGCTGTTCTTCCAGTCGAAATAACCGTCGACTGACGATGGACTTGGACACCCCAAGGCGTCGCGCACCCGGTGAGACTCCGCCGGCGTCCGCAACCGCCATAAAGGTCTGTAGGTCTTCGATATCCATCTTCGGCGTTCCACAATTGGCGACACAACAGGACGTTTTTCAAGGCTACCACACCGCCTGGAGGACCCATATCCTGACACTAGGTGGAGCTCGACTAACGCAAGGCGCTGATCGCCTGGCAACACTGGAGAAACGAGCCATGAGTAACGGAAACATGAACACTGCAGACACCTCGGCCCGAACGGTTAGATCCGTCCATGATGCCTTTCTGACCCTCGAAGGGGATGGATTTGACGTGCGCCGTGCCATCCCCTCGAAGCAATACGAGGCCGTTGGCCCGTTCATTTTCCTCGATCACTTCGGCCCGACCGACGTGAAGCCGGGCGAGGCGAAAGGCGCCTCGGCCCATCCTCACGCCGGCATAGAAACGCTCACGCTGCTGTTGGACGGCATTTCGTGGCACAAGGACAGCCTTGGCAACGTCAGCAGCATGCGGCCCGGCGAAGTGCAGTGGCTGCGCGCCGGGCGTCGTGTGATCCATGACGAAAGCCCAGACGAGGAGATGCGCCGAAACGGCGGACGGTTCCACGGCGTCCAGCTTTGGATCAACATGCCCAAGTCCAGCAAGCATGATGAGCCGACCTACCGTCATATCCAGGTCTCGGAAATTCCCGTGCTGGAAGCTAACGGCGGCAAAGGTCGAACGCGCCTGGTGTCAGGGCGGGTGGGTCAGCACGTGGGGCCGGTCGTCACGACCGGCGCGCCGTTCGTCGCGCATTCGACGCTGCTGCCCGCTGGCTCAATCGCATTGACTCCCGAGGGCGTGGATGAACTCGGCGTCTATGTGATGGTGGGATCGGTCACGGTCGGCGGACGAAATATTCATGCCGGGCAACTTGCCCGGCTTTCAGTCGGAAAGGAGATACGCGTCAGTGCCGATGCAGACGCGGAGATCCTCCTCGTGGGTGGGGATCCGCTGGATGCGCCGATTCACCGCTACGGACCCTTTGTCATGAACTCCACGGCGGATCTGGAAAGGGCTGTCCGCGACTACCACTCGGGCCAGATGGGTTCCCTGCGTCCGACCAAGGCGGCATGACCGTCTTGATCGAAACAACACCTCCAGTTCAAAAGGAAACACCATGTCATCCACAACTGTACGATCAGCCCGATCCGTCGCGATAACCGGCGCCGGCAGCGGCCTCGGTCGCGATATCGCACTCGGATTTGCCGCCAAGGGCTACACCGTTTTTGGCACGGCCTTCGCCGAAGCTGAGGTCCAAGATCTTAAGCATGCCTCCAACGGTCGCGTCCGCCTCATGATTTGCGATATGACCAAAGAAGCAGCGGTGAAATCCTGGGCGAAAGCTGTGTCCGATGCACTCGGCGATGCAGGTCTTGATTTGCTGATCAACAACGCCGGTATCTTGACGCCCGGGCCGATCGAAGTGTTGCCGCTCGAGGCCATCCGCCGCGAGTTCGATGTCAACGTCTTCGGTGCCCTGTCGGTCATCAATTCGTTTCTGCCGGCCCTACGCAAGTCACGGGGCCGCATCGTTCAAGTGAGTACTTGGACAGCGACCGTGCCGCTGCCATTCAACGGACCATCTGGCGCATCGAAGGCAGCTATGGAAGTCTTCTCCGCCGTTTACCGCGCGGAGCTCAAGTCTTTCGGCGTCGATGTCGTGGTCGCTGCTTGCGGCAACATGAGGACTGGCGGCCCGGCAAAGACGGCTTCGGCCCTCGCGCACATGGCCGACGGCATGACGCCGGACCAACGTGCGTTATACAGCAAGGCGTTCGACACGTTCGCGACCAAGATGAATAGCATGCAGGCGAGCGGACTGGATTCGGTTTCGGCCGCCACGCGCATAATAGAACTGGCCGAGCAGACCCCCGCGCCAAGCCGTGGCGCGGTCGGTGCTGACGCGGACGAGATGCTCAGAGCCGCTCGCGAAAAACCCGACGCGGAACTGGACGCACTGCGTCTGCAGATTGTTGGGCTCGACTAACGCCACCACACTTCAAGGCGAGAACGACAAACTGTGGATGCCCGCCCTTTAATCAACACTTACTTATGGAGACTGCAATGAATACATCCGTCAATGTTTCGGCGCCTGGTGTGAGCGCCAATATCAAGCTCGTGAATGTTGTCGAAGTCGCAGGCCGGTTTCTCTTGAGCTTGCTCTTCTTGCTCTCGGGACTCGGTAAAGTCGGTATCGCTACCGAAGTACTCGGCGGCTTGGCCATTGTCTTGGGTTGGAAGACCCGAGTGGTCGCCTTTCTTCTCGCGGGCTTTTCGTTGCTGACCGCGATTACTTTCCATCGCAACCTCGCCGATCAAACTCAGATGATCATGTTTTTTAAGAACCTGTCGATTGCGGGAGGCTTCCTGCTGCTCGTGGCCAACGGCGCGGGTCCACTGAGCTTAGACCGGCGCTCGGCACAAAAGCGCTAGCACGCCACGCCGGCGCTGGTCGACGAGATTGCCCGCTAGTTTGCGAAGGGGCGGGCCCTGGAGACGGAATGACACTTCGATGATGGCTGTGCGGTCATTTGGGGTGTCATCCCTCCAGTCACGCGTCTGAAACCCTCGCGCCCTTTCGCAACATCATGATCTGATCCGGTTAGTCGCGCTTGAGAGGCAAAAAATGACAATGTCGGTTGAAGCGCCGGATTTGCCGGTGGAACGAGTGATCATTCCGTCCGGGCGGGATCTGGGTGATGGCTTCCGGGTTCGTCGCGCGCTCCCCTCTGCTCTTCGCCGCATGGTCGGTCCGTTTATCTTCCTGGATCACTTCGGACCGATCGTGTTTGGCCCGGGTGCCGGTGCCAATATTCGTCCTCATCCGCATATTGGCCTATCGACGCTCAGTTACTTGCTCCAAGGCGAGATGATCCATCGCGACAGCGTGGGTAACGTTCAGCCGATCCGCGCCGGCGATGTGAACTGGATGACCGCGGGCAATGGCATCGTTCATTCGGAGCGTTCACCTCCGACGGCTCACGTACAGGGCGGGACGCTCTTCGGTCAACAGATTTGGGTTGCTTTACCGAAGGCGCTGGAAGAGATGCAGCCCAGCTTCTCGCATCATGCAGCAGGCACGCTACCGGAGATCGAGGCCGACGGGGTTTCGCTGGCCGTCATCGCCGGCCAAGCATTCGGTGAGCGATCGCCGGTGCCGGTCTGCTCCGACCTGATGTATGTCGATGCCGTGATGAAACCGGGGGCCCGACTACCGGTCTCGACCGAGTATGTTGAGCGCGGGATGTTCGTCGTCTCAGGTGAGACAGAAATCGCAGGCCAATCGGAGACGTTCAGCGAAGCGCAGTTTGTGGTTTTCAGACCTGGTGCAGAAATCGTCGTGCGGGCACGAGGCAGCGCTCATCTAATGTTGGTCGGGGGCGAACCCTTTCCTGAGCCACGCCACATCTATTGGAACTTCGTTTCAACCTCGAAAGAGCGCATCGAGCAGGCAAAGGATGATTGGCGGCAGGACCGATTTCCCAAAGTCGCCGGCGAAACAGAATTCATCCCGCTGCCCCCAGATCTCCCCTTGTCTTAAGGCTGAGGCCACGAGAGGATCTACTTTTACTATGGACCTCTGGAGGCCGTCTGACCGCCTCCGGTCAATAGTCCCGTTTCGGTTCTGAGATGATTCTCGAGCTTCGTTGACCCGTGAGGTAACTCCACGCCCATTGAATCTGGACTCGTAGCCGGTTCTGCAACTGCGCGCCCTTTAGTGCCGCTTTATTTTCTTGTCTCCAAACGGATGATTAAACCCTATGTGCAGGGTGTGGTCGTTAACCCGATGAACCATATCCGCTCACAAGCTCTCGTCACGCAGCCCCGATAAGGGAGCGGTCCTTACGTTGTATACCATCAACGTACGCGGCCGAAAAAGCTGGTTGTGGAAGTCTTGTCGCGAGGGCCGTCGGTTCCAAACAACCATGCATTGGGTTCGTGATCGTCAGCATCGCGCACCGACAAGGCCCGATTGCGCGCTTCGCGCGCCGGGCCATCCGCATGGTAGATCACGCCCATCTCTCGGGCGGTCAATTGCACGCTCCCGGTGCGCTCCAGGCGGACACGCTCGTAGTCGGACAGCGCGGCGGGAATGTCGTCCGATTGCCGAGCGATTTGGTCGGCTAGTGAAACCGCGTCCTCGAGCGCCATACAGGCCCCTTGTGCGAGGTATGGCAATGTTGGATGGGCTGCATCGCCCAGCAGAGTGACTCGGCCGTGAGTCCAGCCCGGCATCGGATCACGATCACAGAGCACCCACATCCGCCAGGTCTGCACGAGACTGAGCAACCGTCGCACGCGTGGGCAGGCATCGGCAAAGCCAGCATTGAGTTCGGCTGCGTCTCCTGAAGTGTCCCAACCTTCCAGATATCGCGAAGAGTGAAAGATGGCGACGATGTTGAGTGACTTACCGCCGGACACTTTGTAGCAGACGAGGTGATGTCGCGGTCCCACCCAGACCTCCACGTTATCACTCAGCAGGTCAGGCGAGATTTCCGGGACCGACAACACCGCTCGATAGGCGATATGGCCGGATACTCGGGGTGGCCCATCGCGCAGGATTGCCTGTCGTACCACGGACCAAAGGCCATCTGCGCCGATGAGGGCCGACACGACCGCCGTTGCGCCGCTCTCCAGTGTCACCGTCACCTCACCCTCGCCTTGCACGAACGAGCGAACTGACTCTCCCAGATGAAGTTCTATAAGATCGGGATAGCTGCGCGCAGCCTGCAGCAGCACTTTTTGCACATCTCCTCGGTGTCCAACCCGATAGGAGTAACCGAACCGACTTTGAAACGATCCTTCCAGCCGCTGACGGCAGATCTCGGACCCCGAGAGGCTATCCATCAGCACAATAGCGCGAGGCTCAAAGGCGATGTCTTGCATCGGGTGCTGAACGCCTAAACGCTCGAACATGCGAAAAGCATTGGGACCCAGTTGGATGCCGGCACCGGCCTCCCGTAACTGTGTGACGCGCTCGTAAACCCTTACTGCGAGCCCGTGACGAGCCAGCGCGATGGCGGCGCTCAGGCCGCCAATACCGGCACCGGCGATGCCTATGGGTTCCATGACTGCATTGTCTGTGTGAGAAACCAGCTATTGTCTATTGGGCCTGAGTGACGATCGTATCCTGCCGACCCAAATCCAGGTTGGCATGACCGTCACGTAGACTGAGCGTCATTCTGTCGCCCGGCTTGAGGAAGCTTGCACCGGCGAGCAATTCCGCACGCATCGCATCACGCCGCGGGATATCGGCGTGTAGTTGGTTCTTCAGGATCTCGAATAGCTTGGGGGAACCCTGCGCGATGACTCCTCCCGGCGTCCCGGTCAGAATCACATCGCCGCGGCTCAATGACATGAAGCTCGCGACGTGCGTCAGCGTCTCGGCCGGCTTGTAAATCAGATTGGACGACACCGCCGACTGCCTGGCATCGCCGTTCAGCCATAGCTTCAATTCCAAGTGCTCAAGCGTTGCGGCGACCTCGCCGCGGTCCAATAGATACAGCACGGGCCCCGCAGGGCAAAAGGTCCATGCACTTTTGCCCTCAAACCACTGAAAGAATGACGCACCGAACATCGTGTCGCGAGCCGAGACGTCATTACACAAGACGACGCCGGCTACCACCTCGCCGATGGTGTCGTTCCCGATGATCTGCGCCGGACGCAGATCGCTTCGCAGCACGACGCCGATTTCTGCCTCGTAGTCGAGGAGCTGAGTGTTTGCAGGACGACGGACGGAATCATAGGGACCGGACAGTGACGAACTCGCCTTCGTGAAAAAAAGATTTGGCTTTCGTTCGTGATGCCCCGCCTCGGCCGCATGATCGCGATAGTTAAGACCCTGGCAGAGCAAGCGGGCACCGGTGGTGATGGGCGAGCGCAGGGCGCTACCTAAAATGTGACGGGACACCCCAGCGTCCAACAGCGAACGGTTGCCTTCAACCGCCGCGATCAGATCGCCCGTGGTCTCGGCGCGCGTATCCAGCGGGACAACGTCGATCGATGCTTCCGCTGCTGTGGGCGCATCCCCGACAATTCGGCCCCATCGACTACCATCGGCTTCGCCGAAGCGAACTATCATGACTCCCATACAGTTTCCTTGGTTGCAGTCTGCAAAGTGGGTGGATTTATTTCAGCCATCGTCTAGGTGGCGCGCTGAGCGCCTGCTTGACGCCCGCCATTCGACTCATATCGATTTTGCCTTGACGACTGAGCGTCAACATCGACCACAGGAGGCGAAGGGAGAACTTCGGGCGCAGCGCGTCCGGCAGATCATCGCCCCACGTCCAAAGACTTCCTCGCTCCAGTGGGTGGTAGCCCGTGGGGTAATCGACGTTCATGACGTCACCGTCCGCGTAGTGTTCCCACTCATCGCCGGCGGGATCCTTCCAGTAGTCAAACAGCTGGCTTCCGTATTGATGTCGCCCGATACCCCAATAGTGCTTCCACCCGGCGGTCCGCAAAAACTGCTGACCCTGGCCTAACGAATCAATGTCGAAGGTCTCGAAGGACACGTGCAGAAGGTTGGTTGCGGGTCCGCCCAAAATGGCAAGAGAGTGATGGTCTGCCGGCTGAGCGCCGCGATCCAAACGCATAAAGGCAAGATTCGGCCGTCCGTCCGGAAGCGCAAACACGTCCGTCGGGATTAGACCGACATGGCGCATGTACCACTGCATGGATCGATCGAAGTCCGGGCGTTGTAGTACCACATGACCCAGCCGGAAAACAGGACTTGGCGTGAGCGGCGGTCGCACCGTCTGGTTCACCCGGCGCTTGTTTTCCGGTGTGTTGAAAAGGAGGGTTTCACGGCGTGTCGATAAGGCCTCAACGCGTTGAGCGCCATGAATCACATCGACGCACAGTCCATCAGGGTCGGCGAGTCGCACGCGCATACCACCGCCCGGATCTTGGGCTGGTTCCACTGCTGCGCTCGTGGCTTGCGCGAGCCGAGCTAGGTCGGACGCGTCCCGGGCTTCAAATGCGATGCTTGCGAGGCGATCCACGTTTGAGCGCACGATGGCCACGCAGTAGGACCGATCGTCGCAACCGCGAAAATAGCGAACATTGTCACGAGTCCCGCCGGCGATGAGACCGAAGTCCACCAGGAAGCGCGACATAGAGTCCACGTCACGTCTTTCAAAAACCACATGCGCGACCGAGTCGGCACGGACGATGGGCTCGGGGCGCTCGATACGAACATAGGATTGGGTAGCGTCACTCATCAGGCACCCCGTATGCGATCAATCACGGCGAGCGGATCCGATGGCGGGGTCCGGCCTCGCCACGCGACATGATGGTCGGGTCGCACCAGGACCAGATCTCGCTCGTAGATTTGCCGCACGTGCGGATCGCGAATGCGGACCACTGACAGTGGCACGCCGCGCTCGGAGGCGGCCTCAACAAAATCCGTCACATCAATGTCGGAAAACGTTAACAGGGTGAAATCCGGACCCAACAGGTCGAATATCGCTTCTCCAGTCGACAGAAATACGTGTGGAGCGCGCACTCCCGGCCAAGTGCTCGGTATGTAATCCTCAATCCGCCACTCCGGCTCGTCTGGCTCTCCACACACAATCGGAGAATTGCGATAGCGGGAGCCGAGCTCAATTCCGAGGGCCTCGTTCTCCAGATTGCCCAGCTCCTGAATCAGGTGCCCCAGGGTGGCGCGTGCGGCCGCGCCCTCAGCGGTGTCTGCATGAATGGCCGGGGAGTAGGCCTCGGCAATCTTGAGCCGAACACCCATGTTGTTTTCCGCCGCATCGCAGTTGGTCAGTGCCACCGCTCGTCGCTCGGACTCGATGGTCGCGAGAAGCGTCGGCCCGCCCCAGCCTTGCAAGATGGCGGCAAACTTCCAAGCGACGTCCACGGCGTCGCCAATCCCGGTGTTCATGCCATAACCGCCCGTCGGGATGAATTGGTGGGTGGAATCTCCGGCGAGCCAGACACGTCCGGAACCGAAATGGTCGGCGACGACAAGATGGGGGCACCAGGGATTGGCTTGTATCACTTCGCATGGGAAATCCACACCCAGTGAATCGAACAGAAATCGCTTGGGCTCGATGCTCTTCGGGTCAACGTCGGGCGGAATCAGATTGTGCAGCGTATATATCTCCTCGTCGTCCTGTGCGATGAGGGTTCCCCCGACAGGAGACTGGTAATGCCACGCCTGTCCGTGTCGCTGCATCAGGTCCTTGGACGGCGTGCGAAAGTGAACCATGTAGAAGGGCAATACGTTCCACTTACCCGTACACGAGAAACCCAAAGAGTCGCGAACTTGGCTCGAACCGCCGTCACATCCGGCCAGCAGTGCGCAGCGTACGGTTTCAGTCGCTCCGGTGGCGGTATTGCGAATCGTCGCGGTCACCCCCTCGGCATCTTGCGTCAGGCTCACGAAAGCCCATCCAAACCGAAGATCGACCAGTGGGCAGGTTTCGAGGATCTCACGCAGCGCCGGTTCGAGAACGACCTGACTCAGGCGCATGTTGGGTTCCAGAGCTTGAGAGCCATCGTTTCGCGCGCGGATGTCATCGCGCCACTCATGAACGTTGGCGTATTCGAAGCGCGCGAGCTCCCACTCCGACAGCCGCGTAACCCAGGCGACGTCCATGCAATGGTCCCGAGGAACTGCAATGTCGCGAATCCTGTCCGCGATCCCCAAGCGACGGAAGTGTTCCATGCTGCGGCCGTTGGTCACGTCCATCTTCGGGTGTCGCGTCGTCGTTGGATTGCGCTCCACGACAACTACGCGAATGTTCCGCTTTTGTAACGCAAACGCCGTCGTGAGCCCGACAGGCCCTCCTCCGACAACGAGCACCGGTACATCGATCATGCGCCGCCCCCTCCCCTCTTGCCGGTCCAGCCACACTCTGCCTTGTGCCTAATTGATGCCACAAATCTCGGCGCTTGTCCATAGTAAACTTTCCGTTTGTAAAGTTTATCTTGACAGCGGGAATGACCGCGCCTAGCCTTTGGATCACAGTGAAGGCGGGGGACAAATGAGCACAAGTCGAGTGTCAATCTTGACGCTGAGCTTCGTCCGGAACGGCACCTCATTGTCAAGCGGGCTAGCATGCGCGGGTTTTTGGCGACCGATTACGCGCCACGGTTCCCGGAAGCGGTCCGTACCCTTGCCGAATGGGTGAGGCAGGGCCAGGTTCGGTACGCGGAGGACATTTTGGGTGGCATCAAGAAGGCCCCCGAGTCCGTTAAAAGGCTCTATAGCGGCGAACATACGGGAAAACTTCTCATGCGCCTGCGAGCCGCTGGGTCCTCGGCCTGACTCGGCTCGCTCGTCGTCGCTCCCGCTAGACGGGCTCAGTACCGGCCGTTTCGGCAGCCGGATCACGCGGCGTCGGGCGCCGCGATCCTAGGCCCTCCTTCCCGTCGATTTTCGGCGATAATCCCATGACCATGAACGACAAACAGATCCCTGAAAATCCAAAGCCGGCTCGCAAGCGAACGACGCCCACGAGTAGCCGTGCTCGACCGAAGAGAAAACGTCGTGAGCAGCAGCGTGCGATCGACACTCGGAAGATCATTCTCGAAACCGCGCTCACAGAGTTTGCGCAGCGTGGCTTTGACGGGACGAGCACCCGAACCATCGCCGAGCGAGCGGGGATGCAGCATCCTTTGATCACCTACCACTACCGAACGAAGGACATCTTATGGCGCGCCGTGGCGGAGGATGCATTCGCCGAAATCCGCGAGAGCTGGGATATTCGTATCCCGCCCGATTCATCCCTTAGCGCCGTCGATCGGGTGCGAGAGGAGTTCCGTGCATTTCTTCAGTTCACCATACAGCACGTCGATTTCCACCAGTTCATGATGCGAGAGAACATACCAGGAAGCCCGCGCTTGAAATGGCTCGTCAAGAATATGCTGCAACCGACAATGAATCGGCTGGTGCCGCAAATCGCGGAGGCTCAGAAAGACGGCGGCCTGCCCGCGGGCGATCCAATCTTGTTCTACTACATGCTCATCGGTTGCATGTCCGTGCTCTCGTCTTTACGTAGTGAAATGCGCGCCACCTCGGGCCTCAACGTGACGGACCCGGCTGTGACGGAGTCCTACTGGCGGCTCGTAGACGCCACCATTTTCGGACGCTGAACCCAAAGCAGACTCGCACGCGCACGGTCTTGAGTTCAATTGTTGGGCGAGTGTATGGCGGCCCGCTCGCTGATCCCTTCAGAACGCCGCCTAGTTACCTGCTCAGTATCCAATAAATTCATTACCCATCAGGTACCTGCATAGGCTCTACGGCCGCATTGCGGTAGTCGAAAAGCGCCGACTGCGGACCCCATCAAGCGCGCCAATCCGGCGCGGATTGGAGCCATAAAACACGGCCCGAGAGCTCGCATTTCAACTCTGTTCGCGAACAATTAAAACTTCACGAATGGACAGTTTAGTATTGACATCGTGCCAAAGCTCAAGGATTATCGGGGCCGCGAGAGCAGACATGGCGATACAGCCATCACGTTACGGGGGAAGTCGAATATGCGAAGCCACTACTGGGCGGGCGCAAGCCTCATAGCAATTCAACTGCTGGCCAGCGCTTCAATACGCGCCGCAGACTCAAGCGCCGGTGCCGAGGAGGAGAGCACTCGACTTGAGGAAGTCGTCGTCACCGCGGAGAAGCGCTCCGAGAGGGCCCGCGACGTACCGATGTCGATCACCGCGGTCACTGCCGAGCAACTCGAGAAGCAAGGCGTCGTGGCGGTGTCTGACCTGACCAAACTCGTCCCCGGCTTTACCTACCAGCCGAGCGACTACGGCACGCCGATCTATTCCATTCGCGGCATCGGCTTCAAGGATGTCGCCGTGGCAGTAGCGCCGACCGTCAGCGTTTATGTGGACCAAGTCCCCCTGCCCTATTCCGCGATGACGGCAGGCGCCGCCTTCGACCTGGACCGACTTGAGGTCCTGAAAGGTCCGCAGGGCACGTTGTTTGGTCAGAACTCGACCGGTGGAGCAATGAACTTCATTGCCGCCAAACCAACCGAACACCTCGAAGCGGGAGCCGATGCCACGTACGGTCGATTCAATGAAGCGGACGCGCAGGGATTTCTCAGCGGTCCTCTCTCGGATACCGTGTCCGCCCGAGTGGCGGTGCGAACCGAGCAGCGAGATGCCTGGCAGATGAGTGAAACTCGCAACGCCAAGCTTGGGGTGCGCGACTTCTCGACCGGCCGACTGCTTCTCGATTGGAAGCCGAGGCAAGACCTTCGCTTCGAATTCAATGCGAATGGTTGGCTCGACAAGAGCGATACGCAAGCCGCACAGTTTGTCCAATTTGCGCCCACGGTGCCGGGTGGCTATCAGGACTTGGCTCCGGCGCTATCGACGTATGTCCCCGCCCGAAACGATGCGCGCATCGCAGACTGGGACCCGAACACGAACTTCAGGCGCAATGACAGCTTCCATCAATTTTCGCTGCGCGGTGACTGGGATATGTCTGACGCCATCACGCTGACCTCCATCACGGCGTGGTCTGACTTCAAGCAGCACGCGCCCGTCGACTCCGACGGCACCGACCTTGATAATTTTCTCCTGACCATCCGTGCTGCGATTCAATCATTCTCTCAGGAACTGCGGCTCGCAGGCGCGACGCCCGAGAAGAGAATGCGGTGGATGATCGGGGCCAGCTATCAGGATGACAAGACGCGTGACGACCAGGAGGGAACCTACACGGCGTCCAACTCCGGCATCGGCCCTTTGCGCTACCACGACTTCATCAATGCCAATCACCAGAAAATCGATACCAAAGCGGCCTTTGGCAGTCTCGACTTCAAGCTTTCAGACACTTGGTCGGCGCAATCCTCGGTGCGGTACACCAAATACGACAATCACTTTCTCGGGTGTTTGTTCGATCCCGGCGATGGAGAGCTCGCGGCGGCGTTCTCCCAAATCGCCTCGGCACCCATCGCACCAGGAGCGTGCGTCACACTCGACCCCACCACCTTCGCGGCCGTCCCTATCGTCTCGAAGAATCTAGACGAATCCAATGTGTCCTGGCGGGCGGGTTTGAATTGGAAACCTTCACCAGAGAGCTTGTACTACGTCAATGCCACCAAAGGCTTTAAGGCGGGCAGCTTCCCCACCGTTCCCGGTCTCTTTCCGAACCAGTTTGACCCGATCAAGCAGGAGTCGGTTCTGGCCTACGAACTAGGAACGAAGCAGACTCTGCTGTCGCACTCACTGCAAGTCGATGCCGCCGCCTTTTACTATGACTATAAGGACAAGCAGCTCATCGGCTACATCACGACGGCATTCGGCAATCTTCCAGGTCTCGTCAGCATCCCGAAATCGCGCGTCGTGGGCGGGGAATTGAATGTGACCTGGAAGCCCGTTTCAAGCCTGACCGTAACCGCTGGCGGCACCTATGTTGATTCTAGGGTCACCGATAATTTCACGACTAACGACCCTCTAAACAATCAGGTGGACATCGAGGGCGAGGCTTTTCCGAACACCCCCCGGTGGCTCTTTACCGGTGATGTTGAGTACGACTTCCGTCTCACCAATGGCATTGCAGCATATGTCGGCGCCAGCGACTCGTATAAGGGCGCGAGCTTTGCTGCTTTTGGCGAGGTGCCTCTGTACACCTTGCACTCCTACTCGCTGGTGGACCTGCGAGCCGGGATCAATTCGGGGAACTGGCGCGTCGAGCTGTGGGGTCACAATGTGACTGACAAGTTCTATGCGCAAACGGTGACGCATGTGGTTGATACGGTCGCACGCATTGCCGGCATGCCGGCAACCTATGGGATAACGGTCGGCTACCGCTTGAAGTAAGAATACACCGTCGAACACGGTGCATGAGGACAGGCCTGGCAACACGGAGAAGACGATCATGGGTGAGACAGCCACCACAAGCGCTCTGATACAGCTCGCCGAGGAATACTATCGGCGCGCGGACGCGGGCCAACCCGACGTCCTGGATTTATTCACCGAAGACGTCGAGCTCTTCTTCCCGAAGTTCGGCGTGCGGCGCGGCAAGGCGGCGTTTGGGGAGCTGGCGACAGGACTCTTGGAGTCCCTAAAGTCGATTGCCCACGACAAGCCGGGTCTTAAGTGCATAGCGGTGGGCCACACGGTTTTTGTGGAAGGCACTACCCGCGGTGAGACGCGCGACGGAACCCAATGGGAAGGCGGTAAAACACCGGGCGGTAGATTCTGCAGCATATTCGAGTTTCGCGACCGCTTGATATCTCGCATGTACATCTATTTGGATCCCGACTACGGCAGTGCCGATCGCGGTCGTTTCCTGTGGGTGGACACTGCCGCGCGACATTGGTAGTGGAGAGAGCAAGAGGTCTCGATATGGAATCCTTGGAAGGAAAGACTGCCATCATTACCGGTGCGGCGCGGGGCCAGGGAGCTGCCGAGGCGCGACTCTTCGTCGCCGAAGGAGCGAACGTCGTACTCACCGACGTCAGTGCGGAGGGAGCCGCACTAGCCGCAGAGCTCGGCGAGCACGCGCACTTCATGGTGCACGATGTCGCAGACGCGGCGGCTTGGAAAGCGGTGGTAGCGGCAACGGTCGGAAGATTCTCGCGGCTGGATATTCTCGTCAACAATGCCGGTGTCTACCGGCCGGCGCCGTTGCGAGACACCGATCAGGCACTCTGGGACCTGCACTATCGTGTCAATCAACTCGGCGTGTTTTTGGGGATGCGCTCGGTGCTCGATGCCATGGTGGCCTCGGGCGGCGGCTCCATCATCAATGTCTCATCCAATGCCGGCATGAAGAACGTGGGCGGGATGTTTGCCTACGCCACCAGCAAATGGGCGGTACGCGGGATGAGCAAGCTCGCGGCGACGGAACTGGCCGCCTCCAAGATTCGCGTCAACTCAATTCACCCGGGACTGATCGATACGCCGATGCTGGGTGCCAATGATGCGGAGCGAATGAAGATGTTCGAAGCGATGATCCCACTTGGCCGCCTAGGTTCTGCCGATGAGGTATCGCGGCTGGTGGCGTTCTTGGCCTCGGACAGTGCCAGCTACATCACCGGCGCGGAAATCACCATCGACGGTGGCATTGGCTGACATCTGTCCTGTGCATTAGCTATAGGAGGCTTTCATGGCAAGGTTGGCAGGTCGAATCGCGTTGATAACGGGCGGAGCGCGCGGGATAGGCCGGGCCACCGCCGAGCTATTCGCGGCAGAAGGCGCTCGTGTGATTGCAACGGACGTTGGCGAGCCTTCGCCCGCGTTCACTGACCCAAACATCACCTTTTCTCACTTGGATGTGGCAAGCGAAAGCGATTGGAAGTCCGTCGTCGCGGGCATCGTTGCGAGCCACGGATCGATCGACATACTCGTCAATAACGCCGGAATTGGCGGCTCGCAGGCAGTAATCGATCGGGAAGCCTTGGTCGACTGGAATCGAGTCGTCGCTGTGAACCAAACCGGCGTTTTCCTGGGAATGCGGGAGGTGATCCCGCACATGCGCACCCATCGGTGTGGGTCGATTGTCAATTTCTCCTCCATCTGGGGTATTTCCGCGGTGGCTGGTGCAGCGGCCTACCATGCAACCAAGGGCGCCGTTCGCCATCTGACCAAGAATGCGGCCGTGACTTACGCAATAGACGGAATCCGCGTGAACTCCATTCATCCGGGCATCGTAGCGACTCCGATGGTGTTGGACGAGCAGCCTAAGAGCGTCAGTGACGCCGTGATTGCCGCCACGCCGATGAAGCGCATGGCGCGACCGCAAGAGCTTGCCTACGGGTGCCTTTTTCTGGCGAGTGACGAATCAAGCTTCGTCACGGGCGCAGAATTGGTCATCGACGGTGGGTATTTGGCGCAATGACCACAGCGAGGCGACGCTGGGACCGGCGGCATCCCGCCTTTAAGGTCTCCCGGTACGCGAGACCGAATGGCTGACGGCGCGGACCAAGCTACGGCCGCCGATATCGCGGCCCGCGTGGAAGCGTTTGTTCGCGACGTTGTCGTCTCGTTCGAGCACGATTCGAGATGGGGTAGCCACGGCCCATCCAGCGAACTCGTCAGGGAGCTACGCACCCGGGCCGCGGCGGCGGGTGTGCTGACGCCGCATGTTCGCCCCGATGGCAGTCATCTCGATCACCGAAGTACAGCACTCGTTCTACGCGCCGCGGGTCTGTCCCCGCTTGGACCCACTGCAGTCAATGTGGGCGCCCCGGATGAAGGGAACATGTATCTGCTCGGCAAGATTGGAACGCCCGCGCAGAAGGAGAAATTTCTTGCGCCGCTCCTGTCGGGGCAAGCTCGCTCGGCATTTCTCATGACCGAACCCGCGGCAGACGGCGGCGCCGGGTCCGACCCTGCCATGCTGCAGACGACGGCACGCCCCGAAGGATCGGACTGGCGCATCACGGGACGTAAAGCCTTCGTGACCGGCGCGCAGGGGGCTGCATTCGGCATCGTGATGGCGAAAACGGAAGGCACGGCGACGATGTTTCTGGTCCCACTTCCCCAACCCTCGGTGGTGATCGAGCGGGTGCTGGACACGATTGACAGTTCCATGCCCGGTGGACACGGCATGGTGGCTCTCAATGACGTCCGAGTTGCCGGGGACTGCGTCCTTGGAGAAGTCGGAGCTGGCTTCTCCTACGCCCAAGTTCGCCTCGCTCCCGCACGCCTGACCCACTGTGCGCGCTGGCTAGGCGCTAGCCTGCGGGCGCAAGAAATCGCGACGGAATACGCGGTTCGGCGGGAAGCCTTTGGGCGGACTCTGATCGATCACGAGGGCGTGGGGTTTATGCTCGCCGACAACCGCATTGAATTAAAGCAAGCGGAACTCATGATCGACTGGTGCGCTGGGGTGCTCGACGCGGGAGCTGCTGGCGGCAGCGAATCAGCGATGACGAAAGTCGCCGTATCCGAGGCCTTGTATCGCATCGCCGATCGCTGTGTTCAAGTGATGGGCGGTGCGGGCGTCACGCAAGACACGATCGTCGAGCAAGTTTTCAGGGAGATGCGGGCGTTCAGGATCTACGATGGCCCCACGGAGGTTCACAAGTGGTCGATCGCCAAGCACATTAAGCGCAATGAACTCAAGCGGTGCCTCGCATGAGCGGCGACGATGAGTTGAGTGCCACCTCGGCGGTGCGTGAATCGCATCGCTTTGATGTGGAACGCCTGAAGGGATGGCTTGAAGAGAACGTCGCGGAATTTCGGGGCCCGCTAACCGTCGAGCAATTCAAGGGTGGCCAGTCCAATCCGACCTACAAACTTGTGACGCCCAGTATGAGTTATGTGATGCGTCGAAAGCCGCCGGGAACCACGCTTCAAGGCGCTCACGCCGTGGATCGTGAGGCAAGAGTGCTGCGGGCCCTCGAGCCTACTGGCTTTTCCGTGCCGCATGTCTATGGGCTGTGCACCGACGATCAGGTCATTGGCACATGGTTCTATGTGATGGACTGCGTGACGGGTCGAAACGTCTGGGATGCAACGTTTCCACAAGTCAAGCGCGAAGAGCGTCCGCGATATTGCGACGCCATGAACGAAACTATCGCTCAGCTCCATTCCATCGATTTCCGAAAGATTGGACTCGCGGATTTCGGCAAGACCGGCCACTACCTGGAACGGCAAATTGGCCGCTGGACCAAACAATACTTGACTGATGCGGGCGCCGGCCGCGACCCGCACTTGGATCGGTTGATTGAATGGCTGCCGGCGCATATCCCGGCCAGCGATGAAACCGCGCTGATTCATGGCGATTTTCGGGTCGACAATCTTGTGTTCCATCCCACGGAATCCCGGGTCGTGGCCGTTCTCGACTGGGAGCTCTCGACACTTGGGCACCCGCTCGCCGATTTTGCGAACCACGTGATGATGTACCGGATGCCTCCAATGCTCATTGCCGGACTCTGGGGTGCGGATCTCGAGTCCTTGAACATACCGAGCGAATCGGAGTATGTGGCGGCCTACTGTCACCGAACGGGGCGAAATGGCATCGCTGATCTCGATTTTTTCATTGCCTTTAGTTTGTTTCGGCTCGCCGCCATTGTTCACGGGATCAAAGGACGCCTGATTCGTGGCAACGCGTCTTCGGCATATGCAGAGAAGATGGTGGCTGCGCTACCAGTGATTGCACAACGTGCCTGGGAGCAGGCTCTGGGAGCACGCTCTTAGGCGACCGGGCGGCGGACGAGATACGAAGACGCGAGCGGCGCGTGGAATAGCGGCTGTACTGAGCGATCAGTACCCAGGAATCGGATTGGCTGAAGTTACGAGGATACCTGCAATGCTTTCAAGCGAAGTCTTTGTCGTCGGTGCGACACGCACAGCCATCGGTGGATTTGGTGGCTCGCTGAAAGATGTACCGCTCAGCAGTCTCGCCGCAACGGTAATCCGTGAAACGCGCTTGAGGAAAGCGATTCGGTACTACCGCAGCCTGCCCTCGGCCACCACGGGTTCGCCTTCAGGGCTCCGGTGGGAGTGGGGTGCGATTAGCAAGTCGAGGTAAAGGCTCTCGAACTCGATCTAAATAACGCCCGCATTCACTCACCGGGAGCATCGAACGGCTCCTCTTGCTCACGAAAGCTCCTGCATTACGGGCGTGGATAGCGTGGTCGATGGTGGGATGAGGGTCTGGTAGAGGCCAAGTCCTCCGGGACTAGCCCCGAAGTGTTCGATCAATAGATCCGTGAGAACGCGCACTTTTCGCGCCGTGTGGCGCCCTGGCGGCCGCACCATGAAAATTCCGGCTTCAGGAACTGGGTAGCGGCTCATCACAGGGACCAAGGCGCCGGACGCCAAGGCTGTCTCGGTCAGGAAATCCGGGAGCGCCGCGATGCCGAGCCCGGCGACCGCGGCCGCGGCGAGTGCCGCCCCGCTATCCGCCTTGAATCGGCCCTGCGGATGGATCGGGATCTTCTTGTCTCCGTCGACGAAATGCCAGGTCTCCGTACCCTGCATGAGCGCCTGATGTCGGAGTAGGCCCTCCGGCGTCTCCGGCTCGCCGTGTTCTTTGATGTATGCGGGGCTCGCGACGAGCCTTCCCAGGATTGGGCCGATTCGCCGTGCGATGAGGTTCGAGTCGTTCAGGTAACCCACACGAACGGCACAGTCGAAGCCTTCTCCGACAATGTCGACGAAGCGATCGCTATAGCACGTATGTACGTTGAGCAGTGGATGCCGTCGCGCTAGCTCCGCGAACACAGGAGCGAGGTGCGTCGTCCCGAACGACAGGGGCGCCGCAATGCGCAGTTGTCCGTAAAGATCACCCGCCGGTAGGATCGCCTCCCGAGCAACGTCAATCTCGGAGCAGACTCGCGCGGCATGGTCCCGAAACGTCACGCCCGCCTCCGTGAGCGCGGCGCCTCGGGTAGTTCGCGAAACTAGCTGCACGCCGAGATGTTCTTCCAGGCGAAATAGCCGGCGACTGACGATGGGCTTCGACACCCCGAGGCGACGCGCGCCCGGTGAGACGCCGCCGGCGTCGGCAACCGCCACAAACGTCTGCAAGTCTTCAAGATCCATCTTCGGCGTGCAGCTATTGGCGACACAACAGGACGCATTGTAAGGGTGCCACGCCGTTACGGGCGTTGATGTCGTGGTCGATGGTCGGAAAAAGGTCTGGTAGTAGGATCTGAGGGCCAAGTCCTGCGCTGGTAGCTGAAGCTCTCGACGAAGAGGAGCCGATCACTGGATAGGCCATACGGGTAAGCTGAGAAGACGCCGGATGGTTCATGACGGTTTGCACAATGGCCCGGATCGTGGGAGAGGGATTCATGTTTAATGCCACGGATCTTGGTGCACCGTTGAACGCTACGATCGTTATCCAACCTTAACTAGGTTCAGGGTCGCTAGCGGTCCCCCAAACTGCTGGAGCAGTCCGCCTTCGCCAAGCCTTCCGAGTGTGATCGGTGCAAACCCTACCACGGCATACCACGATGTTTGCCCCGCCTCACCACGGGTAC
>WNFC01002379.1_pt1 | contig 20225 bp, 20 predicted proteins | sample 5400541 | NCBI WGS metagenome assembly WNFC01 (sample SAMN13153342, study PRJNA577476) | soil metagenome | isolation source: 120 cm saprolite under Douglas fir tree site 2 hole 2 replicate 1 | place: USA:California | collected 2015-04-18
ATTTATGGCCCGAACATGGCGGTCCGCGCCAAGGTATTCAATGCGGGTACATGCTTTGACCCTTCGATTGGCCCAAGAGGAGCCGATTACCCAATGGGCAGCGAGTCGGAGTTATTGGAGAGACTGGAGCGCCAGAGCCACAAAGCCTGGCACGCGCAGGAAGCTGTGGTTGAGCATTTCATTCGAGATTACCAAATGGATAAATCCTGGATTTTGAACCGCGCCATTCGGTTCGGCCGAGGACAGCTCCGTTTATTAAGAGCGTCGAATCCGGAAGCCGTCTCCCATTGGTTTGGAGTGCCACCAAGTGTTTTTCTGCGGATGATCAAACGACTGATGAGGATAACGGCGGCTTGGCTGAAATCTGACGATCAACGGATGCTGGTGGCTCGTTGGGAGCTCAACTGCCTCTGGGGACATGTTGTTGAAGCGCGATTCTTGCGCCGTCAGCACTATGTTCAGGGTGACTGTTTTCAGGGCAACACCAAGGAGGCCCAATGAGAACTGTTCATCAGGCCGGTGGCTCGCGAATGGGAAATCCGATTGGTACCGGCTCATCATCAGCGCAGAATCTGATTTTCGATGTGGGCCTTAACGTCGGCCAAGATACAAGTTTCTATCTCTCGCAAGGCTATCAGGTTCTGGCGATCGAGGCTGACCCCACCCTGGCGGAAGCAGTGCGCAAAACGTTTGATCGCGAAATCCAGGACGGTCGTCTTGAGGTTCTGAATGTGGGAATCGCAGAGAAGGACGGATTTGCCGATTTCTGGATCTGCGAGGACAAACCGGAATTCAGCTCCTTTTACCGGCAGATCGCCGCGCGTGATTCCTACTCTCATCACTGTATCCAGATTCCAGTCTTGCGGTTTGCCAGCATCATTGCGCGATATGGCGTTCCTCATTATCTGAAAATCGATATTGAGGGGAACGATATGTCGTGCCTTGATGGTCTCAGTCCTTCAACTGCACCAAAGTACCTTTCGGTGGAGAGCGAGTGTCCTTTGGACGAGCAGAGCGCCACGGTCGAAGATGGCGTGCGCACGTTGCAGAAGCTCCACAGTTTGGGATACAGGCAGTTTAAGCTCATCGACCAATATACTTTCTGCTCGCTGACATTGCCTGCGACTCCAGGCTATCGGGTAGATGCTCTTGCCAGAAGAATTTTCAACGAGTCGTTTCTGAAGAAGATACGAGGCTTCGGTCTGATCTCACGGCATTTGATCGTGAAGAGGAGATTGGAGACAAGATTTCGGTGGAAGTTTCCACATGGCAGTTCTGGCGTGTGGGGAGAGGCCACCCCGGGGAAATGGATCAGCTATGGTGAGGCGGAACAGGCGTACAAGCACTATCGCGTGAGGCACTTTCAGGCTTCGGATAGCAAGTTCCACTCGTTTTGGTGCGATTGGCATGCGAAGCGAGACTAGCCACTGCAATATGTTTCCCACGTTGCAATGGAGCTCCGGCAATGAATGGTGTGCACACGCGATAGCAGAACCGCCAAGTGATGATGACGATGTACCACGAGGAGTGAGGATATGAAAGTCGTTCTTTTTTGTGGCGGATTGGGGTTGCGTATCCGGGATGCGGAAGATATCTCGAAGCCGATGGTGCAGATCGGCTACCGGCCGATCCTGTGGCACGTAATGAAGCATATGCGCACTTCGGACACAAAGACCTCATTATTCTTTGCCTGGGCTATCGCACCGATGTCGTGAAGAACTATTTCTTGAACTACAACGAGAGTGTCTCGAACGATTTCACCTTGTAGGCCGGAGGCAAGAACCTGCGGCTCTTCAATAGCGACATTGACGACTGGCGCATCACGTTCGCCGATACGGGCGTGAATTCGAATATTGGCCAACGGCTGAAGGCAGTCGAAAAGCACCTCGAAGGGGAACAGGAATACCTGGCCAACTACAGCGACGGTCTCACCGATCTGCCGCTCCCGCAGCAACTCGAGCACTTCCGCAAGCAAGACAAGATCGCCAGCTTTCTCTGCGTGCGGCCTAATCTCAGCTATCACATGATTTCGGTGGAAGAGGGGAATGGCAGCCTTGTGTCGGGCATCCATGCGATCAACAATGGCGCGGTGCGGATCAACGGGGGGCCCGCCGACTCGGACGCCAAGCCTGTGTCGTGGATTGCAGACAAAATTGGCAGCTTCATGGGGAGAGCAAGCGTCGTGGACTCAGGATTCCGCAACGCACCCGGGAGAGGCTCACGCCCTCAAGCTAGATGCCTCCAAGGCGGGCGCATGCTTGGGTTGGCTTCCAGTGCTTCCCTTGAAGCCGGCGCTCGAATGGATTGTCGAGTGGTACCGTGCTTTCCAGAATGGTGATGATCTCCGACGCCTTACCGAGGCGCAAATCGAACGGTATGAGTCCCTCCTCCAAAACTAACGACCAGAAAGAAAGCGATTTGGTGAATCGTAGCGTGAAGGTTGAACTAGAGAGCAATGACATGAACAATCGGCCCCGCCGTTGGTGGGCGTTACTGACCATAATGGTGGCTGCTAGTTTTGCAGTCCGTGTGGCAGCTTGGGCACACTGGCAAACGGGCGCCATCGAATCCGAAGGCGCGGAGTACGCGAGAATAGCCGAGAACCTACGGAATGGCGCAGGGTACGTTGGACTGGTGACCCCTGGCTCTGAGCTACTCTTCAATCCCCTTTTTCCGTTCCTCATTGCTGGAACCTCCTTTGTGACCCACAACTATGAATTGGCGGGCCGACTGGTCGCGCTGGTTATGGGAGCCCTGCTCCCACTGCCGGTGTTTGGCATCGGATCACGTCTGTTCAACCGGCGGGTGGGATTCATCGCCGCGACGTTAACATTACTGCACCCAGTGTTAGTCCATTTATCTTTTACAGTGTTCTCGGAGGGACCATATACCACCTTACTCCTGTGTGCGGTCTACTTAGTTGTTCGGGCGCTAAATAACTCCTCGACCAAGCTGTGGTTGTTGGTGGGCGGAGCATTCGGGCTCAGTTACCTCCTCCGAGCGGAAGCTTCCGCCGTATTCGCGATTGCCGTGCTGTTCGCGCTTATTGCGACCGAAGGGGGTCGCACGGTCAGATGCAAGCGTACTGTGGCGGCAGCTGTAATGTTTCTGGCGCTGGCGCTGCCAGAAGTCATCCTTATTTATAAATCGACAGGGAAAGTACGACTGGAAGGGAAAAGCACGATCTTTTGGTATACGGGCAGGCGTATTTTGGCCGCAGAAGCAAATCCTGGAGTGGACTACGAGTCACCGGGCGGACAGCACGAGGTGCCGGCTCCAGCGCCGAATGTTGAGTCGGGACAACCATGGGAGGACAAGTGGGCGTTCTATGGTATCGACTCCCATCTCAGGGGCATGGGATTCCCTATGCGCCCCCACGCTGAGGTGATCCGGGAGACGCGGGCAACACTCAAAGATCTGTTTCGCTTGTTCGAAAAGGGGGTTCGCCAGAACGCGCCTGAATTGTTTCGACGACTCTCGTCCGATTGGCTTGGGGCACCTCTTTTGCCGGCGTTGGCTTTGCTGGGCGCCCTTCGCCGACCATGGCGAGGACCCCAGACTTCAAGCCGGTTATTCGTCATCTTGGTTGCGGCTGCTCCCGTTGTGGCGACCTTTTTTGCTCTCTGGAGCGAAGCAAGATACTACTTTGTGTTGGTCCCACTGTTGTCCATCTGGGCAGCAAATGGTCTCTTCGAGATTGGCCTGTGGATGAAGGCATCCAGTGCGGCCGCAGGATGGAGGGTACTCGCTCGCCCCGCGGTGTCTCAGTATATCGTTCCCGCGTTGATCGGTTTAGCGATGATCATCAGCTCGGTCAACCCAGTCAGAAGGCTGTACGTGTTCAGCGATAGCGCTCTTCCCAGCCACGTCGATAAGGAGGTCGGTTTGTGGATCGGACGTCAGCAGAGCCGTCCGGCGCGGATCATGGACGTTTCCATACCTCTGGCCTATCACGCGGGTGCGCAGTTCACGTATTTTCCTTACTGTACGGGCGAGTTGGCGCTTCGTTACCTCGACGCTGCACAGGTCGACTACATAGTCCTGCGCAGAGGAGAGAGATTCACGCAGTACTACGAAGACTGGCTGACGCACGGCATCCCGGACCATCGGGCAGAACTTCTGCAACTGTCTTCAGTGGCCGACGCCGACAAATTTGTGGTATTTCGGTGGCACCGAGGTGAATACGCTGACAGTTCACGCTCTGTGACTATGCAAACGCGAAATGAGACGGAAGCGATCGGCCAAAAGTGACTCTTCCATCTGGTGCCTCCTTTGAGAATGACGCTCGGCCCGAATGCACATCGCAGATTATGAGGTTCTCTCCCACAACTGACGCCGACTGTGCGACTGCCTGGTACTGGCATGGCGAACGTAACGGGAAACCCTGGCTATTCGGTGACGGGCGGTCACAAAATCTAGACCATAGAAATTAGGAGAAGCGGTTACATGCCAATACCAAACATCGTCGTAATGGGAACCGGCATGGCCGGGTTCGGCGCTGCCCATCGGCTCCACGGCGAGGGCATCACCCCTGTGATGTATGACAAGAACGCCTACCATGGCGGTCACACCGCATCGTTCCGATACGACAGCGGGTTCCTCTTCGACGTCGAGCCCCATATTTCTTTACCAAAGATCCGCGCATCCAAGAGTGGTCGCCGATAGTGTTGACCGGCGCTACGAGACGATCCAGATCAATCTTAATAACTACTGGCGTGGCTACTGGCCCCTGCATCCAGTACAACTCCACCTCCATGGACTGCCGCTCCGGACCGTGAGAATACGATGAAAGATTTGAAACAGAAAGCGATTCTTGGGGGGTTCGCCAAAATCTGTTCCCAGGGAACCGGTTTCCTAGTCCGAATGGGCTCGCTGATGATCATGGCCCGACTATTGGACCCCAAGGATTTCGGTCTGGTGGGTATGGTTACCGCCGTGATTGGGGTTTTTAGTGTGTTCAGGGACTTTGGGCTGTCGGCGGCCGTGGTTCAGCGTGCGACCGTCACAAAGGAACAGGCTTCGACGCTCTTCTGGATCAACCTACTGGTAGGCGCAATCCTGGGAGCGTTGTCATTAGCGATGGCACCATTTGTCGTCTTCTTTTATCACGAACCACGGCTGCTTGGAGTAACGGCTGCCTTGGCGTCCGGATTTCTCTTCAACGCAGCAGGGGTACAGCACACGGCCATTCTCGAGCGCCAGATGCGGTTTACCACGTTGTCGGTGATCGATATCCTCTCTTTGTTGGCCAGTGCGGCGGTTGGAATCAGCATGGCTACCCATGGTTTCGGGTACTGGGCTCTTGTCGCCATGACGATCATTACTCCACTTGTCTACACAATGTGTGTATGGCTGACAACAGCTTGGGTTCCAGGAAGGCCACACAAGCAGGTTGGTGTCCGTTCGATGATGCGTTTTGGAGGCGCTCTCACTCTGAATGGCCTGGTCATGTACATCGCCAGCAACTTTGAGAAAGTTTTGTTAGGCCGCTTTTGGGGCGTCGATGCGCTGGGAATCTACGGAAGGGCATACCAGCTCATTAACATTCCAACCGACAATCTGAATTCAGCCGCCGGCGGTGTGGCTTTTGCAGCGCTATCCAGACTCCAGGGCGAACCGAGTCGCCTCAAGAGTTACTTTCTGAAGGGCTACTCTGTTGCCCTGTCTCTGACAGTACCGATCACGTTTACTTGCGCACTTTTCGCCGACGATATGATTTTCGTTTTCTTGGGGCCGAAGTGGAGAGGTGCGGCCGTTGTCTTTCGCTTGCTGGCTCCGACCACATTAGCCTTTGCCATTCTCAATCCCTTAGGATGGTTGCTCAACTCGCTGGGATTGGTCGAACGGGGCCTAAAGATTGCTCTGATCCTCGGGCCTGTCATGATTGCTGGCTATGTAATCGGCTTGCCTTATGGACCTCGGGGTGTCGCGTTTGCCTACTCGGCAGTGATGATGGTGTGCATCATTCCGCTGATCGCCTGGGTTACACACGGTACTGTGATTTCAATCAGCGATATTCTGCGGGTTGTGAGCCGGCCCTTGCTTTCAGGTATCGTGGCTGCGGGGTTCGTGCTTGCACTGGAGTACTTGTATCGTCCATTCCTTTCTCCCCTTCCCAGGCTTGTATTAGGAGTTGCTCTGGTGTTCGCCGGGTACCTGGGGATGCTCTTGTACGTAATGAGACAGAAGCTTTTTTACTGGGATCTCTTCCGAGGATTCAGAACACCGTCTGCGGCCGAAGATCAGCTTGTAGTTTCCGCATAGCCACCTGAATGTTTGTTTCTATGCTAAGGCTTCACGCCGGGCTTACACGGAGTGATATTCTGCGCACCGGATCGCCGCGAATTTTGAGTGATGAGCTGACTAGATCTGGGGACAGTGGTCCCCGGCAACATTCCGCTCAGCAAAACCCACGTTGGGCGGGTCTGCACAATCGCTCGAATCTCATCTTTGCGCTTGTCATCAGTTTCGCAGTCATCGTCGCTGTGCTGATCCGGTGGTCAGGGTTGGGATCACAAAGCCTCTGGCTGGATGAAGGAATCACATTTTGGATCTCGAGGTTCTCGCCTAAACACATCTGGCACATTTTGTGGCTAGATACCTCTAATCCACTTTATTACGTACTACTCCACTATTGGAGTGTGTGTTTTGGGACATCGGAGTTCTCGCTACGCGCACTATCGGCTTTGTTCGGAACCCTTTCGATCCCCTTGTTCTACGGCGTTGCACGAAAAATCATGGCTGACAGGACATCGTTGGCGTTGGCGACGATGCTCTACGCCGTTTCCTTTTTTCAAGTCTGGTACGCTCAGGAGGCAAGGTGCTACTCGCTGCTCGTGTTCCTGTCCTTAGGCACGGTTTATTGGTTAATACTCTGCCTTGCAAATCGCGCTACGCTTCGCTTATGCGGATTAGTTTTATTCCTGGTCGCGGGCTTGTATACGCATAACATCACGATTTTTTACCTTCCTGGGATTGCTGTAATGTGGTTGGTCTACCCAGGAGAAAAGACCATTCGCGCGCGTGTCCGGGATGGGCTGGTTGTCTTCTCCGCGGTGCTGCTCTTGTATATACCTTGGTTGCCGCATCTACGCGGACATATGCAAAGAATTCATACAGGCTGGCAGCTGGCCCCACCGAAGGCAAAAGACGCTCTAGATAGCCTCTGTGTTCTTTCGGGTTTCGATACGCGTACTTTGCAGGCGATATTTCGTGATCGCGTTCACACCCTACGCCTGTTCGGCTTTTGGACGTGGGCCCCTGCAATCTGCCTGGTTTTTGTTCTGTGCGCTCTTGGGGGACTATGCGCCGTCCGCTCCACAGAACGTCGAAAGGTTGCGGCCCTGTTGGTGTATTCGCTGACGCCGATTTTCTTGGTGTTTATTGATAGCAGAATTTCTAACCCCATATACCTGAATCGGATTTTCCTGGGCTCTTGTGCTCTGTTGCCGGTTGTGTATTGTGCCCCGATTGCCTTTCAGACCGGGAAGAGCAGAAAACTGTTTCAAGTAATCGGGCTCGTCGTTCTTCTGGGGACCACGGTCTCCGCTTATGGATATCTACGACGCGAGCGGAAAGAGGACTGGCGAGGGCTGACAGAGTATTTACTAAAGGTTCCCGAGAGGCACCGGCTCTTAGTAGTAATGCCAGACATAGCTCAAGCCTTAGTTCAGTACTATGTATCGAAATCACCCAACTCACCCGGGATGACGGAGATGACGGGGCTTTTGACAGACTTTAGTCCGCCTGACTTGGGGCTAGAAGAGCGCTTCCTGCATCTTCAAGATGACCCCACTACTGATGCTCTAGCTATACTGTCATCCGCAATGGCGTCGGGAAGGTATAAGGAGATTGATGTGGCTATGATGCCGGGTACTTCACCGTCCCTGGTGAAACCTGCGTTGGAATATCTGGACGAGCGCTGCGCTTCAGTTGATGTCGTCGAGTTTCACTGGCTGGAGATGAGGCGATGTTTCGTGCAAGGGCGCACACCAAACTAATCTTTCCAGGATGGAAGAGGAACATAACCTGCAATAGTTGGGGCTTTGGAGCGGTGGTGCCACGCCCGAAACAGTTGGAGTCCAGTTTAGCCGTTTGTGGGAGGCTGGGCTCGATGTCGAAAGAAGTAACCGAATGGAAAAGCAGTTTATATCTTTACAAACCAAATTATCGAGTCATCCCGGGAAGAGTTGGTGGTGGGTGGAAAGAGACGATTTCATGGTCGCATTCGGACCAGTTCCGGGATTCACCGAGATGAAACGTTATCATTTTCGGAGATGGTTGCCACCTGGGCAAGGTAACATTCTGATCCTACAAAGAACGCAGGCAAGCTCCACCGCCGCCCCACTCCACCCGTGACCGTTGAGCACTTCCTCTAGGTGGGTTTCCAAGCTCCCGGCGCCGGCGAAAGCGTTGGCACTCCTCAAACAATGAGTTTCGGGGGCTTTGATCGACCAAGCTTCCAGGGATGTCGGTTAAATGTCAGATACACAACCAATGAGTCGTAAGAAGGTGTTGGTCGTTCTGGGGACGCGGCCGGAAGTCATTAAGCTGGCGCCCGTGGTCATGGAACTTCGACGCCACGGAAGCAAGTTTAATACGATTGTCTGCGCCACGGGTCAGCATCGCGAAATGCTCCAGCAGGCGCTCGGTTCGTTTGCGTTGTCCCCGGACTACAACCTGGATGTGATGAGGCCACATCAGTCGCTGGCACAGGTTACGACCGCCGTCCTAGACGGAATTGACCATATCCTGGAGAACACGAAGCCAGATGTGGTTCTCGTGCAAGGGGATACGACTACCACGTTCGCAGCCTCCTTAGCGGCATATTACCACCGCATTCCTGTCGGACACGTCGAAGCAGGCCTGCGCACCGGGGATCGCTACGGCCCGTTCCCAGAAGAAATCAACCGCCGGTTGACTACCCACCTCGCGAATTTTCACTTTGCTCCAACGGAATTGGCACGTGCCAATTTGCTGCGAGAGGATATAAGCGACGATCAAATCCTGGTCACCGGAAATACGGTTGTCGATGCGCTGCAGTACATAGTTGCGACCTTGCAGGAGAATCCCCCGCAGGGAATGCCTGACATTCCGGAAGGCCGCAAGTTAATTCTGGTTACGGCGCATCGCCGCGAGAGTTTTGGACAGGGGCTCTGTCAGATCTGCGAGGCTGTCCGCCGCCTGGCAGAGAGCCGTGCGGACACTTTTGTTGTTTTTCCAGTTCATCTTAACCCCAACGTGCAGGAGCTGGTACACACAATGCTCGCTGGAATTCGCAACGTGTTGTTGCTGGAACCACTGGATTACGTCTCCTTCGTCGCCGCGATGAAGCGAGCACATATCCTATTGACCGATTCGGGCGGCATGCAAGAAGAGGGTCCGTCGCTCGGAAAACCTGTTTTGGTGATGCGCTCGGTTTCGGAACGTCCCGAAGCGGTGATGGCCGGAGCTGCATGCCTTGTAGGAACCGATCCCGGACGAATCGTGGCGACGGTAGAGCGCCTGCTCGACCAGCCCGAATACTACGAGCAGATGACTTCGCGCGGGAATCCATTTGGGGATGGAAGAGCGTCCGCACGCATCGTGAATTTCCTCTCTCGGCGCCTTTTCGGGGAGGTCGCGGAAGAAGCTTCCGGCTTGCCAAAACTAGTGATGGTCAACTTTGGTGATACCCATTAGAAGTGGATCCACTGGATAACAACGATTGTCAATGGGCGGCGGGACCTACCATTGTTTGTGACACAGGAATTTAATCTGGCTGATCGAGATCAAAACCAGCAGGTTCTAAGTATTGCCGCTGTCAAGGACGCATCTGCGCCAGTGGTTGCGCCCTCGCGGGCCACGATCAACTGGCCGCCCGCCTTGTGGCTGGGGAAGCTATTGGTGTCGGCCGCCATCATCACCTATTTGGTCGAAACACAACGTCTCGGCATGAGGCGGATTATCGCTGCCTGGCACTGCCCCGTTCAAACCTCGGTCGCACTTGGACTCTTATTTCTTCTCCCCTTTATTCTGACTTTTCGATGGCGCGTCCTACTGCGGGCCCTCCGGTACCGGCTGCGTTTCCGTAGTCTGCTGAGCATGACCTTCATGGTCGTGTTCTTCGATACCATGTTGCCTGGCGGGGCGGCGGATGTCATTCGCGGCTACTATCTGGACCGTAACTTTCGATTGGAACAACGTGCGCGCGCATTAAGTTCTGTCGTAGTGGACCGGTTTCTTGGGGTGATGGGGCTTGTCCTGGCTGCATTGGTGGCTCTGGCACTGAGCCATACAGGGCTTGCAGAGTCCGTGCTGCATTCTCTGGAGCTGAGCCTGGCCATGGTTGGATGTGTCTTCGTACTCGTCTTTTTCTTTTTGGCGGGCGCAAAGGACGTTGGACGTGAGCTGCTGCAGCGCGTCTGCTCGCGCGAAGGAATCCGCAAACCAGTACTAGCGGTGTACGACGCGTTTCGCAGCTACGCAACCAGAACAGGGGCCCTGCTTCAAGCGCTGTCACTTTCCGTTCTGGGAACCGTTTTCACGATCACCAGTTTCGTGTTGCTGGGATCGGCCATGGGAGCGTCTCAGTTGAGGTCCGCCGATTATTTTTGTCTGGTTCCCGTCGGCCTGTTTGTCGCGCAGATCCCGATTTCCCCGGGGGGCATTGGAGTGGGCCACCTGGGATTTTATTCTCTGTTCCGGATGGCGGGGTCAAACTCGGGGGCAGAAATCTTCTCCCTGTTCATCGTCGCGAGATTCATCAGTAGCCTTCCCGGTCTGTTTTGTTTCTTGCTCACTCGCCGCGAAACTCGTGACGCTCAGAAGCCGGCGGTGTTGGCTCCCGGCAACCCGTTAGGCATTGAACAATCTGGGGCCTGCCTCTTCAAGCGTTGACTACAAGCAGATTGGAAGCTGCGCCTCAGCAAGAGATCTGACTTCAGGTTTCGACGCATTATGAAAAGCAATCCAGCACCGGAGGTTTGGGGGCGACAGTTCTACTGGGTAGTCCTGCCAGCCTACAATGAGGAACGATCACTGCCTCCGCTGTTGGATCACATAATCGAGTCCATGGGTGAGGTCAATGCTCCTTACCGAGTGCTTGTGGTAGACGACGGGAGTAGCGATTCCACGGCGGCGATCGCCACAAAGTATGGACAGACCATACCACTAATTCTCGAGCGTCACCCGGTGAATCTGGGTCTCGGCTCAACCATCCGCGATGGATTGCGAAAGGCCATTGAGTTCTCCAGTCCGCACGACATCGTCGTTACCATGGATGCAGATAACTCGCACAATCCTGAGCTGATCCCGCGCATGGGACGCTTGATTCGGGAAGGCAACGACGTGGTGATTGCCTCCCGATATCAGCACGGAAGCTGCACTCGCGGCGTGCCTCGTCATCGCCAAATTCTGAGCTATGGGGCGGGCTTGCTGTTCCGGCTCGTGTTTCCCATACCAGGAGTGCGAGATTACACCTGCGGGTTTCGCGCGTACCGGGCTGCGGCACTCAAACAGGCGGTCCAACACTACGGGCAGAGCATGTTTGATCAGCCTGGGTTCCAGTGTATGGTGGACATCCTCTTGAAGCTGAAAAAACTCAACCTGATCTTCACAGAATTGCCTATGGTCTTGCGCTACGACATGAAGCAGAGCACTAGCAAAATGAGGGTCTCGCGGACCATTAAGGATACCCTCTTTCTTATGCTAAAGCGCCGGTTTGAGATTTGAGGCGTGTTGAAAAGGTTGTTTTACGAAGGTTGCCCATTTTGGTCATCCTGTTCGCTCTATTAACGACAGTCCTATCCGCAGCTGACACACAGTTACTCGAGATTGCTAGGCCTTACCCAAAACAAAAAGGACTTACTTAGATGGCAGATCCGATCGTAAACCTGGAACCTCAGCCACTTTTTCCGTATATGAAGTGGTCCGCGCAAGGGTCCGTTCAAGAGCGTAGCCCTGTATTACTACACGCTGGATCCCGTTGTCACAGCCCGTTCTACCAACTACCGCCCGTGGCCGGAAGACGGTCCGCTCAAATCGGCGTTGATTTGGTTGGATAAGAGGCGGTGCATCTGTACTCGCGGGCGAATGCTCGCTTCGATTTCTCAGATGACTTCGCCAGCAGAATCTTAGCTTTCCTATCGGACAAGCGCCGCTGAAGCGAGGTTCGGCTCGACTGCTGAAGGGCAGTGCCAACCTGCTGAGACTGTAGGGGTTAGCGGAGTGCTAAACGTCACTACGCTTTTGGCGGGTATCGTATAGGTGAAGGCGCCAGAAGATACGATTACTGGGGTCTGAGGCGCTAGATTCTGTGTGCTGGAAGTGATCCAAGGTCTAACGCTTGATCCCATTATCGTGCCGACACTGAAAGTCTGACTGTTCACCGCAGAGCCATTGTTGACGACGACGATGGAAGCCCCATTTGGGCCCTTATACGCGGACACTAATAAACCAGTGCTATTGGTCACGTCCACCCGCGTCCAGCCAGCGCGGGCAAACTTAGCAAACTGTCCAATCGTATAAGCGCGTTTGGCGATGTTGAAAGAGGTATCTGTCAGTGCTTCGTTGTCATTCGTATCACCGGAATGTGTAATATCAAAGTAGTGCCAGGAGTTGACCATCGCTGTAGTCAACCAATTGTGAATCTGGGCAGCATACTTCAGGCCACTAGCGATTGAGCCGTCATAAGAAGTCAAGTCACTTACCTCCGTTTGCCAGACGTGCTGCGTGGTGATGTTGTTCCATGTTAGCCGTGAAGCCTTGCCTCCGTATGCGTGCTCGGCAAGTATGCCAATTTGGGAAGCCACTGCAGCATCGTGCATTACAGCTTCGCTCAAGGTGTTAGTCCATGTGCTTTCCTCGTCGATCATAATTTTGACTGAACCATAACCCGCACTGCTGAGTGTTGCTGATAGGTAGGGTATGTAGTCGTGAATTTGCTGCGCCGTCCAGGTGCAGGTTGGGTAATCCTCACTAACATCAGGTTCATTCTGTACGCTGACGGCATACACCGGCACGCCATTTGAAGCCATCAATGACACAAAGCTGGTCTGAATCGCGGCGTATTTTGCAAAATTCGCCGCGCCACCAAGAAATGATCCACCTGTTCCCCAACGTCCATTGGACTTCATATAACCGGGAGGACTTCCCTCTGTTCCCCATACGAGAGCACCACGGGAAGTTGCGGCTTGCGCGTTAGCGAGCGCGGTCCTGAGAACCGTCGCATTTGCCGACGGCACGCAATGACCAGTACCGTATAGGGATTCGCAGTCTGCAGCATCAGGAATGATTTCCACACGGAGAAAAGTCAAATGGATTCCGGCGTCGGTATAGAAGAAGTTCATCCTACTCGGTGGTAGTGAAATGTCAGAGGCTGCCTCTGCTCCGAATCCATCAATAGTTTGCTGCGTAGAGGTCCACTGGACAGTGATCTGTTTGTGGGACATTACTCGTGCCAGGAAAAGTGAAATAAAACTAAGCGACAGTATCAGGAAAAGTGAAATAAAACTAAGCGGCAGTATTAGGAGGCATTTCATGAAAAAGCTACTATGCCTGTGCGGGACGGCGATTTGTACTAACGTGCGCCCTGTGGGGGTCGGGGCAAAAAATAACCGCACTTTACGTCTCCAACCTAGGCTCATGACCGGGCTGCTCGCATTGCGGCCTCACTCTGTGTGACTCTACGGTACACTGCTGCGTGTATCATCTCATTTATTTCATAGAAAGGAAACGCAACGTCGTCGTCGAATACCTCTTTGCCTTCAGAGGGCAGGCCGCGGCAACAAACGGGTCAGGAGGGTTTGAAGACCGGCCCGGAAATCAATGCCCGGAGGATAAAACGTAGCGATCCAGGATGTCGCCAGTGAGGAAACAATTGGGCCGTTTGCCGCACAACGAATTCCGTAAACTCTCAACTGTCGTGTTCGTTCCATTCGCATTTGCGGGAGCGTGACTCATGCTGGGGATACCTCTGCGCTATCTGCTAAAGCATCCTCGTGCGGTCGTTGGTCTGATGGCGGACCCAGGCGAAACATGGACGAAGATCCGGGATGTCTATGTGGCTGAACGCGAGCAATGCGGACTTCAGTGTCACTATGAAGCTGATGACAACTGGGAGCAGTGGCTTCATGCGCGTCTCGGTGTCCAGTGGCCTTGCCAGTTCACTTCGGAGTTCCAGGGCCTGTGGCGCGAAGTAGTGACGGAACTCGTGGCTAAAGGGATTCGAGCTGGGCCGGAGAGCTTCGGGTCGTGGAATGACGGTGATGCCGGATTGGTTCGAGCCATATGGTGTCTAACTCGTCACCTGCGGCCGAAAAATGTTGTCGAGACGGGTGTGGCTCATGGCGTCACCTCGCGTTTTATTCTTGAGGCACTGGAGAGAAACGGAAGCGGCCACCTCTCAAGTATTGACCTGCCGCCGATAGAAACCGTTTGGCAGAAGCAAGTCGGTTTGGCAGTCACCGAGCGTCATGCAAGGCAGTGGACATACATCAAGGGTTCGAGCCGGCTCCGCCTTCCCAAGTTGCTTTTTCAAATTGGGCAGATCGATCTTTTCGTTCACGACAGCCTGCATAGTGAACGCAACGTACGCTTCGAGTTAGATCGAGCCTGGGCAAATTTAAGACCGGGTGGCGCAATCGTCGCGGATGATGTCGATGCTAACTGGGGTTTCCGCTCCTTCACTCAGACTTTTGCCGGTCACCAATCCATAATTTGCGAGGCCGAACCACTCCACCCTGATCTCAGACGCTTCAACAAGAAGGGGCTGTTCGGAATCATTCTCAAGGAGTCACCGGCAGGGTCTTGACGACATCGATCTAGGACTGCCCTGGCGGCCCCTGGCGCGAGTCTGGATTTCTCAAGAAAACAGTGTGCCTGATTCCTTGGGGAGACACGGGCACAGCGAACCAAAGTGCACTAACCACATTCACCGCGATGTCGATGACTGACTGCGCCGCTGGCCGACCAATGTGGTTCCAGTTAGAGCGGATCGGAGCCGACGCCGGAGACAACTATGCTACGGCTGAGGTTCTAAACTTGCAGATCGAGGCACGCACAATCACGTGAGACGCTTACTCTTGCTCATCCTCCTAACTATGCCCTGCTTAACGCTGACTTTTGCCAGTGGAACAACCTTCACCGGCGTCCAAAACAGCGACAGCGATGGAAACTGCGGATCAGGCAGTTCCGTGTGTACTACTTCCGTCAACGCCAGCGCAGCAGGGCAGGCCATCATTATAGGCGTCGCTTATTTTGACACTACGACACAGCGGACCATCAGTTCAGTCACAGACAATGGGGCATCAGGCGGAAGCACCTACACCATCGTCAACTCTACGGCGGCAAGGGACAAAAATGGCTTAGGCACGGCAATGGCATTTACCTGCTCCGCGGCCAGTGGCGCAACTACGGTCACCGTAACCATGTCTGCCGCTCCTAGCTCTGGATATAAAGTGTTTGCCCGTGTCTATTCGTACACGGTAGGAACGTGTGGGAAAGATTTTGGGGGAACGAATGCTTCCTCCTCTTTGGTAAACCCCCTGCCTGGGGTGACGACAACGATCACGGGAACAAGCGATGTGTGTGTCCAAATCTCTCAAATTGATAATAGTTCTATTACCTCCGTAAGCACTTACGGGAATGCAACGCTCGGCAACAGCTCTGTAGCTGACCTTATCAACACGGCAAATACCACAGCGCCACAATGGACAGGGGGTAGAACCAATCATGGAATGGCTGCGGCACTGTGCCTAGCTGCTGCGGTACAAGGCCTAGCGACCGCACAGCAGTCTGGGCTATCGCACGCCCAACGAGTTCGCCGAAACCCTGAGATCCTCAGTTCTACATGGATGAGAAAATTGAGGCAGGTCAGAAAGGCGTTGCTGAATCAGAACTCTTTAGTTAGCAGGCTGCGGAAAAAGGGTAATCCGGCTTGGATTGACTCCAGGCTCAGCGATTTTGTGACTCAGGTAAGAGTTTTGGTTGCATCCGCTGGTGGCCGGCGGATCTTTTTTGGGCCCGCGAACACATGCGGCCTTGGCCTACGTCGCTTGAGCCAGAATCCGCATGCGGACTAAGTTGTAGGCGGCAAGCAGCGAAGGTGAATCTCGATTGCTATCTGGATGAGTTCGCGTTCCGTTTAACCGCCGGCGATCAAAGAGCCGGGGCAATTTCTTCTTCCGCCTCGTATAGCAAGCCGTGGCGGTAGAGCCCGTTCCCCTGGATCGGATTCTTCACCCCGAAACCAAGACGAAAACGAAACCACATTCTGTTGGGGTCACCGAGTGAAGCAGATGCCCCTCTAGCTACATTTAGACGTCGTCCTCACCAACCAGACGTCGCTAACAGTTTATTGCCGCGACCTCAAGCTTTTGGCTTGCCCTGGGAAGACGCCTTGTTTCGCTGGATGACGGATCCCCAGAAGGAAGGGAGAGTCAGAACTTTACCGCTTTCCTGGCAGAAATTTACTCGAGTTTCCGCGCGACCAAGTCATCAACCATGTCCTGCAGGAAAACGGGGCCTTGACACCGACGCGCTCTTTGCCCGGCCTGCTTTTGACCATCAGCGGAATCAAGGAATGACCGCCGTTATCTGGTTGGAGTAATCGCTCTCCACGGAGTCCTGGTCCACCGCCGTCGCAACATAGTAATAGTTCGCCCCGGAAGCCACCGTGTTATCAACAAAGCTGGTGGTTGGCTGCGGGGACGAAGTCAGCCTTGAAGGATAAGGCCCTCCCGACGTAGTCCCACGGTAAACATTGTAACCAATCACTGGCGAAGAACTCGGGTTCCAGAAAAGGGTTACAGTCGGCACCGCGGGCTTGGCCTGGGTACCCGTGCCGGTGAGTGTTGCGGTGGTTGGAGAATTAGACGAGTCACTGATAAACAAAATACGGCCGGCGGCCATACCCGTCACCTGCGGGGCGAAGGTGACTGTAAAGGGAACGCTCTGTCGTGCCGTTAGCGTGACCGGAAACCTAAAGCCATTGACCGAATATCCCTGCCCACTCCAACTTGCGGAGGATATGGCCACAGCGGACGTGCCCGCAGTGAGCGTGCCAGTCCGGGTGCTGCTGCTGCCGATAGCTACATTGCCGAAATCAATCGTTGAGAGAGAGACGGACAGTTGACCCGCACCGGCGCTGCCATTGCCTGCAGGACTTGTCTTCAACGCGGCTGTCCCCCCTCCGCAGCCAATCAGCAGAGTAGCCGCAACCAGTACCAATGCTGGGCAGTATCGAGACATAATCCCTACCATTATGCCCGGAGGAGATAACCTTGCCTAGAACTCGGAAGTACATGGTCGGATTGACAATGGGATCCCGTCCTCTCGTAGCTTCTTTTCCGGAAGCGCGAATGCTTTTGCGGGGCCGCGCGCTGAGTCACAAGACTTCTCTTTGTCCCGGCCGTTCTGCGGATGGCGGGCAGCGCTGCCACCCTGGTCACCTTCGTAAAGAGCAGCACTTTACTGCGCGAATTAGCCGGAGTGGATGTGAATGCCAAGCAAGTGGAACGCGCTGCCGAGGTTTTGGACCAGGAGATCGCCGACTACGAGCGGCAGTGCGTCGAACCGCTGTCCCAGACCCCGGTTCCGGCTACTCTCTATCTGGGCAGGACGGAACCGGAATTCCCATGCGCCACTCGGCACTGGTCGGCCGCTCGGGCAAGAAAGAAGATGGTTCGGCCAAAACTCGCGAGGTCAAACTGGTCACCGTCTGGAGTGCCGAATCGCACCGCGACAGCTTAGCAGGGTTGCCTCATCCGCGCGCCTGATTTACGCCGTCCCGCTGAAATCCCCAGCTGCGCCCCAGGGAGCGGCTTAGCCGAGGGATCGGTTTAGCCGCGGTTTAGCCGTCTGTTGGCGCGACGTAACGATCCCTCATTCTTCTTCTGCAGCACATATCTGCCCATGCCGCCCATCCGCTCTGCTCGCGGGCCGGGACGACGCGCTTCTGCAGGCGTGCGCTGCGTGCTGGTTCATTTCGTCTCAGCCGTTCTGATTTCAGGCGGTCTGCCTGCATTTTCTCAAAGCGTGCACCCTGCCGACTCTGAGATCTCTCCGTACTTGGTCCGTGTTCAGCGCACAACACCAGGACATGCCATTTGTGTTCTCTTACGCCACGACGGCCATTTTCACTTGGAGACCGCCCACAGAGACCGCACCAAGGTATTGGAAGGCTCCCTGCCGAGTTCCGAATTGCTGAAAGTTCAGCGGATGCTTGATAACGACGGCCTCCCGCGGCTTTCTCAAGAGAAGCCCGGCTCGCCGAGGATGACCCGTGTGTCCGAGATACTGCAGATCAGCATCTTCCGCACCGACCACTGGCAGAACCTAATCTTCATGGATGATAACGGCAGCCAGACCGTTCCGCGGTCGTTAGATCCGCTTTTGAATTGGCTAGACTCATTACACAAGCAACCCCACCAGCAAATGAACGAGGAAAGCAAGAATAATTGCCAGTCGCCCAAGAAAATTGAACTCAGAAAGCGGCCCTGATTTTTTTTCCGCGGTAGGCGCCCGCGTGCGCGACCTAACTCAAAGAAGGCAACTGGGTATACAAATCCGCCCAGACCTGTCTAGCAGGCTGCTAGAGGCTGCTTGAAGTAGCGCTCTGTGCTCGAGAAAATCTGAGCTGAGAGCTAGATATCATCGATTTAGCAGTGGGTTGTACGGCGCGGTCTCGGTCACCCATCGGGGTGCACAATGGAGTGGCATCCCACGCACAGTGTGATCATGTTCTGCACTGAATCGTCTCCGCCCTGGCTTCGAAACTCTGTGTGGTGAAACTCCAGATCAGTCGGACGCCAGAAGGATTTGGATGGCCTTTTTCGGTGCTGGCTGGAAAATCGCAAAAGCATCTCCAAGTCATTGACAACACAACAGATTCTTTCGGGCTACGCATTTCCTACAGGCGTACAATCTCGGGCATGCAACTACTAGACACAAGCGTAATCGAGACTTTGCACAAGGAGTGGCCGGTGATTAAGGCCGCCCCATTCTCGTTTGTCATTTCTGTAGGGACGGTGTGCATGATCATCGGCGGCATAATGTGGCTTCTGTTCAGGAGTCGTTTGGCCCGGCACAGGGGAACGATAGAACATCGAGAGCGGGACATTACCAGACAAAAGGGGTCACAGACAAGAGGGGATACTGTCGCTAAGCTTTCTGCGGAGGAGGAAGGAACAGTTGATTGCTTCACGAATCCGCGATGGGAAACGGTCAGCCATCAGGCGTTCCTAAACGAGACTGTGGAGTTAGATGGCAAGCGGTTCTATCGCTGCACGTTCACAAACGCCAGACTCTCATTCCGTGGCAATGCGCCGTTTGAGTTGCTTGAATGCGAGTTAGCTAAGAGCGTTGCGCTTCAGACGGACAATGACGCGATCAGATGCTATCTGATACCGGAGAGAACACTGCAGGCTATGGCTAACCCCGAGCACGTCTCAGTAGATAAGCATGGACATGCAAGGCTAATCCAGCCTTCCGTGAAGGAGATATCAGCCAAGCAAGAGGCTCTAGGAATCTCGGAGTCCGATCCAAGAATTTACGTAGATGTGCTCGATGAGCACCAAGTGGACCAGATTACGCGTCTCAAGCTAACTAACACAGGTGGCGGTGATGCACACAGGGTCCAAGTCTGTGCAGTTGGACTGCGGACAGCCACGGTCACTTTTGCTAGCGTTGGCGTAATTCCCTCTGGGGATCTAGCATGGATTGAACCGTCTATAGACTCTTACGGGATGATTCAGAGAAGAAATTTGGTATTCGCCATGATGAAGGAATGGGCGACCTTCGATGATCCGAATAAGACTGAACTCGCTGTTCCTGCAAGAGTAGTCTACGACGACGTTCAAGGAAAACCGTTCGAGACTACTTTTGACATCGTGCTCGACCCGGTTGAGGAAATCAGGCGGAAGCTCGGGCACGCCCAACAGCGTCCGGTTATTCAGACCAAAAATACATCATTTGGTTGGGCGCGAGAACTACGCGAGCTTCGTGAGCTCCATGTATTCGAGATTATCGGAGGCAATTAGCTTGTAGTATCACGAAACAAAAACGGATTCTTGCGATTGTCGAAACGACACGTCATTTGGTTCAAGTAGGCTTGAAGATGGTTCGCACTCGCCGGTGGCCACATTCCCGCAATGCCGCGCTTGAGCAGCGAAAATGCAGACTCCACGGCATTCCGTGCAAATGTCGTTTGCGTAGACGCCGCTCTTGTGCTCGATTCCGGCGCTACT
>WNFC01002383.1_pt1 | contig 20222 bp, 18 predicted proteins | sample 5400541 | NCBI WGS metagenome assembly WNFC01 (sample SAMN13153342, study PRJNA577476) | soil metagenome | isolation source: 120 cm saprolite under Douglas fir tree site 2 hole 2 replicate 1 | place: USA:California | collected 2015-04-18
CAGCGTTTTTGTCATGTGCACCAGGCCGGCATTGCGGGCGCCGCCGCTGAGATTGCCGGCGTTGCGGGCGTTGCCGCCGCTGATGTTGATGATGCGGCCCCAGCCCGCCGTCTTCATGAACGGGATGACCGCGCGGGAACAGCGCAGCGCGCCCACATACTTCACGTTGAAATCCTCGATCAAATCCTCGTCGATGACGGTTTCGATCGGGCCGGTCGCGGTGGCCGAGCCCCCCGGCGCGGACCCGCTGTTAACCAGGATGTGCAGGCCGCCCAATTGCTGCGCCGCCTCGGCGACCATGCGGTCCACCTGCTCCTTGCTGGTGACATCGGCGGCGAGGGGAACGATGCGCCGGTTCGTCTCGCCAGCCAACTCCCGCGCCGTCGCCTCCAGATCCGCCTTGTTCCGTGCCACGATCGCCACATCGGCCCCTTCGCGAGCCAATTCCCGCGCGATGGCTTTGCCAATGCCCCGACTACCGCCAGTCACAATCGCATGCTTGCCCTGCAATCCGAGGTCCATGGCATTCTCTCCCTTGTCGGCGTGACCACAATTTTATTGCTCAACTGTATTTTCTCTCTCTGAGGGAACCTGGCGCAAGGGTTGCGTCGGGCAATAACGGCAATGGGGCATAACTCGCCCGCCGTGATCGGTAGCGCCTGCTCATGGTTGCGTCACGCTGATTGGGTTTGACTCTATGGCGTTATCGAATGAGGTCGGGGCCCAGTGAGGAAGCGGCCCTTCGCCTTTTTGCGTATATAGCATTTATTATATTGACAAATGCATAGCAATATACTATAAGGCATAGGCGTTATTTGGAACATATGAGCGCGCTGGTGAATGTCTTTTTCACAAAACATGAGCGGGATATGGCTGAAACGCTACTGGAAACACGCCCGAAACAGCGACTGCGCGGCCGGCCCTTCGCGAAGGGGCGATCCGGCAACCCCGCCGGGCGGCCGCGCGGGTCGAGAAACCGCAAGACGCTGGCCGCGCGCGAATTGCTCGACGGCGAGTCCGGGGCGCTGACGGCCAAGGCCATCGAGATGGCGATGAGCGGCGATGCGGGCACGATGCGGCTTTTTCTTGAACGCATCGTGGCGCCGCGCCGCGACCCCGAGGTGCGGTTCGACCTGCCGCCGATCCGCGATGCCGGGGACATCGCGGGCACCATGGCGGCGGTCATGCGGGCGCTCGCGCGCGGCGACATCACGCCCGCAGAAGCCGGCGAAATCGGCCGGCTCGTCGAGACCTTCATGTGCGCCATCGAATGCAGCGATTTCGAGCGCCGCCTGCGCACGGTCGAGGCGACCCCACACCCGCGCGTCTGATGACAACGCCGAAACGCAGCCCCTCTCCGCCCTTTAGGGGGGAGAGGGAGGGGCCCGTCGCGGAGCGATGGGAGGGTGAGGTGGGTATCGGCCGGCGCTCTGGAGTCCCCCACCTCACCCCTACCCTCTCCGCCCCCGGGGGCGGAGAGGGAGCCGACTCACGCTCTCGCGATAAAGGGTATCGGCCGGCTTCGCCCGCTGTATTTTTCCTGCAGAAAACAGCTAAAAAACAGCGGACCGCCGGCGGCCTTTCCACACCTGCGCGCAGGAGAGGATTTGGGCGCGCGCTTGTCCCGGCAGCCCCTTCTGTTAAGTTCGCATCGACCGCCCCCCAGGAGGATACCTCGATGAAGCTTCTTCGCTACGGAGCGCCCGGCCAGGAAAAGCCCGGGCTGTTGGACCGGGATGGCAAGATCCGTGATCTCTCCGGCACGGTTGGCGACATTGACGGCGCGGCCCTCGCACCCGCCTCGCTCGGCCGTCTGCGCCGGCTCGATCCCACCACCCTGCCGCTGGTTTCCGGTGCGCCGAGGCTCGGGCCCTGCGTCGGCAATGTGCCCAAGATCGTGGCGATCGGGCTCAACTACCGCCTGCACGCGCAGGAGGCCGGCATGCCGATCCCGACCGAGCCGATCTTCTTCATGAAGGCGACCAGCAGCATTTGCGGCCCCAATGACGATGTGATCATCCCCAAGGGTTCGCAAAAGACCGATTACGAGGTCGAGCTCGGCATCGTCATCGGCTCGACAGCGCGCTACGTCGACATCAAGGATGCCAAGAACCACATCGCCGGCTATTGCGTCGTCAACGATGTCTCCGAGCGCGAATACCAGATGGAGCGCGGCGGGCAATGGACCAAGGGCAAGAGCTGCGACACGTTCTGCCCGCTCGGGCCCTGGCTCGTCACCGCCGACGAGGTGGGCGACGCCGGCAAGCTCCAGGTATCAACCGAAATCAACGGCGAGCGGCGCCAGAACAGCAACACCGCCGATTTGATCTTCGGCATCGAGCACATCGTCAGCTATGTCAGCCAGTTCATGACGCTGATGCCCGGCGACGTCATCCCGACCGGCACCCCGTCCGGGGTCGCGATGGGCTTCAAGCCGCCGAAATTCCTCAAATCCGGCGACACAATGCGGGTCGCGGTCGAGGGCCTCGGCGAGCAGAACTCGCGGCTCGTCGCCTACCGGGGCTGACCACCCATCGCCGCCCTTCGCCGACGCCGGGCGAGGGGCGGCGAGGCTGCGATTTGGATAGGCCAGAACCCACCCGGGGGTTGGGTCGCTCGCTTGCAACGACCGGGTCGGGCACCCGCGCGGCTAGGCAATGTGAACGCTGGCGCAATGCGACACTTTTACGCTATGTTTCGGGGTTCAGCGCGCTCGGCGCATTCAATCGCACGTTTAGAGGCCCTATGTACGACCGTCGCCCCGATTTCTTCCGCGAAGACACGCCCCCCGGCCGCCGCGTCGATGCGACGGTAAAATGGTTCAACGCCAGCAAGGGATTTGGTTTCGTCACCCTGTCCGACGGCACGCAGGACGCCTTTCTGCCGATGGCAACCCTGCGCCGCGCCGGTTATGAGGACGTCCGCGAGGGCGCCCTGATCACCTGCGAGATCAGCGCCGGCGCCAAGGGACCGCTCGTCACCAATGTGCTGAACGTCGACACCAGCAGTGTCGTCGTGCCGCAATCCGGCGGGGACGATCGCCACCCGCAGCGCCCCTCGACCTCGGTCGAAGGCGCGGTGAAATGGTTTGAGCCCGAAAAAGGCTACGGGTTCATTTCCCCCGATGGCGGCGGCAAGGACGTCTTCATCCATATCACCGCCCTGCGCCGCAGCGGCGTCAACACCCTGGGACCCGGGCAGCGGGTGCGGGTCGACGTCGTCGACGGCAAGAAAGGGCTCGAAGCCGACCGCATCATCGTAATTTCGTGACGGTTGGCGAAACCGGATAGAGCGGGGCCGGAGAGGCGGCGCCGCACAGGATCAGCGGGTAGGGAGGAGCGGCGCTCGGCGCGCCGAGGTGGAGTATTGCCGCCGCCCCCCGCGAGGTGGTTTACAAACCTGGCCGCAGCGGGCACCGTGGCAAAACACGAGCGGTGGCCGCTGCATTCTCGTCGATAACTACGAGAAACAATCCGATGGATTTGCGCGATACGGTGCGGACTTACCGGCTATTTTCCGGGTCTTACGACATTGTTTTTGGCCCGGTTTTTCATCCCGGGCGTAAGGAGGCCGTACGCGTCGCCAATGACCGTCCGGGCCAACGCATTCTCGAAGTCGGGGTCGGCACCGGTCTGTCGCTGCCGTATTTCCGTGCCGATTCGCACCTGACCGGGGTCGACATCTCCGAGGAGATGCTGGCCAAGGCACGGCGCCGGGTCGAGCGCGAGCAGCTTGCGCATGTCGATGAGTTGCATGTCATGGATGCGGAGCACCTCGATTTCGAGGACAACTCGTTCGATGCGGTGCTGGCGCTCTATGTCGCCTCGGTCGTGCCGAGCCCGGCGCGCTTTGCGGCGGAGATGCGCCGGGTGTGCATCCCGGGCGGCACGATCGTTCTGGTCAACCACTTTACCAGCGAAAACTGGGCGCTGCGCTTCATGGAAAAGCGGTTGGCGCATCTCGCCCGCCATATCGGGTTCCATGCCGATTTCCCGCTCGACGCCTTTCTGCGGGACAGCGGGCTGGCGGCCCGCGAAATCCGGCCGAGCAATTTGTTCGGCTACTGGCGGCTGTTGCGCTGCATCAACGAAAAGCCGGCCTCCAACCTGTGCTGACCCACGCCGGCGCTTGACGGCGCAGCGAGGCGGATCGACATGGAGAGGATGACCAATCGCCTCGCCCCAATCGCCCAAACCCTCGCCTGCGAAGGGTTTGCGGTCGTGCGCGCGCCGGAAATGCGCGCGGTGCTGCAAGAAACCGGGCTCGCCGATTGGGATTGCTTCGCGCGGAGCTGGGATGATCTCGGGGTCGACGCCTACATGGCCGATGGCGGGCGTTACCGCCGCCGCCGCTTCGCCTGTTTTCGCGCCGGTCCCGAGGGGATTGTCAGGAAGCCCCACCAGCCGCATTACCAAAGCCGCGACTACAACCCGCTTAACGGCGGACTCCAGCGCTGGTTCGAGCCGGTAACCGAGGCGATCGGCGCACACCCCGCGCTTCGCTCGATCCTGACGACCTGCCACACGCTGTTCGATCGCCGGACCCCGCCGCCGGTGCGCCCAGACTTCTGGCATGTCGAGATCCACCAGTTCCGGATCGAGGCGCGATCGGGCCACGAAGGCCGGCCGACCCCGGAAGGGATGCATCGCGACGGCGTCGACTGGGTGCTGGTGCTCCTGGTCAGCCGGGTCAACATCTCGAGCGGCGAGACCAGCATCGGCGACCTCGCCAAGCGCCCGCTCGGCAGCTTCACGCTGACCGATCCGCTCGACTCGGCGGTGACCGACGACAACCGCGTCTTTCACGGGGTAACCCCGGTGACGCCGCTCGATCCGGCGCAATCCGGGCACCGCGATGTGCTCGTCGTGACTTTCCGGCGGGAATAGCGGTCAGCGATCGAACCAGGGCCATTCTGCGCCGCCCTCGTGGGTGACGGCGCCCTTGTTGGCTTGGCCGACGAGCCTGGCATATTTCGCCAGCAGCCCGGCCTTGTGCCGCGGCGCGGGGGCTCGCCATCGGGCCCGGCGCTCGGCCAGAACGCTGTCATCCACGAGCAGGTCCATGCGCCGGCTGACGGCATCGATGCGGACGATGTCGCCGTCCTCTACCAGCGCCAGCGGGCCGCCGATCGCCGCCTCCGGCGCGACATAACCGACGCAGATCCCGTGCGTCGCGCCGGAAAACCGCCCGTCGGTGACCAGCGCCACCTTCTCGCCCATCTGCTGGCCGTAGATCAGCGCGGTGACCCCCAGCATCTCCTGCATGCCGGGTCCGCCGACCGGCCCCTCGTTGCGGATGATCAGCACCTCGCCGGCCTGGTAGGCGCGCGCTTCGACCACCCGGGCACAATCCTCCTCGCACTCGAAGACCCGCGCCGGGCCTTCATGCACCAGCGTCTTGAGCCCGGCGATTTTGAGTAGCGCGCCGTCGGGACACAGATTGCCCTTGAGCACGGCGAGGCCGCCGTCCGGCATCAGCGGGGCGCTCGCGGCGCGCACCACCGCGCCGTCCGGCGCGGCGGCATCGCCATAGACCTGCGCCATCGTCTGGCCGGTCACGGTCAGACAGTCGCCATCGAGGTAACCGCCATCGAGCAGCGCGCGCAGGATGACCGCGGTACCGCCGATCTCGTGAACATCCTTGGCGGTGAAGCGCCCGCCGGGCCGCAAATCGGCGATCAGCGGCGTGCGCTCGAAGACGCGTCCCACATCGTCGATATCGAAGACGATCCCCGCCTCGTGCGCGATCGCCGGAATATGCAGGGCGCCATTGGTCGAGCCGCCGGTCGCGGCGACGATGGCACAGGCGTTTTCGAGCGCCGCCCGGCTAACGATGTCGCGCGGCAACGGCCCGCCGCGCTCGATCGCCGCCATCACGAGCGCGCCGGCGCGCCGCGCATAAGCGGCGCGCGCGGCATAAACCCCGGGAACCATCGACACGTTCGGTACGCTGAGGCCGAGGGCCTCCGACACCATCGCCATCGTGTTGGCGGTGAATTGCCCGGCGCAGGCGCCAACCGTCGGCAGGCAGGCGCGTTCGAGGAGCGCGAGCGAGGCCGGGTCCATGTCGCCGGTCATCACGGCGCCGATCGCTTCGTAAGAATCGAGGATCGTCACATCCCGGCCGGCGAAGCGGCCGGGCAGGGCGCTGCCGCCATAGACGAAGACCGCCGGCACGTTGCAGCGGACCATCCCCATCATGACCCCGGGCAGCGTCTTGTCGCAGCCGCCGAAGCCGACCAGCCCGTCATAGGCGAGGCCATGGACCACCGCCTCGATCGAGTCGGCGATCAGCTCGCGCGACACCAGCGAGAATTTCATCCCCTCGTGGTTCATGCTGATCCCGTCCGAGACCGAGATCGTGGTGAACTCGCGCGGCGTGCCGCCGGAATCGGCGACGCCCTCTTTGGCCGCCTCGACCTGAAAGCCGTGCGTCATGTTGCAGGGGGTCTGCTCGCCCTTCATGCTGACGATCCCGACCATCGGCTTGGCGATCGCCGCATCGTCAAGCCCCATCGCTCGCATGAAAGCGCGGTGCGGGGTCCGGGTCAGCCCGAGCTTGGTGACGTCCGAGCGTAACTTTCTCATTGGCCAATCCTGCCGAGAATGCGCACGAGCCGATTTCGTGCCACTATTGTCGAAAGCAGCAAACGCATAACAGAGCGAACAGAGGGGCACATGACCAGCGACGTCCTTGTCCAGCGGACTTCGGCTACGGCTGCTCCGTCGATGCATCGGCTGATCGTCGCCGCGACGATCGGCAACGTGTTCGAGTGGTTCGACTTCGTCGTCTACGGCTTCTTCGCCGTGACGATCGCCGAAGTGTTCTTCCCGACCGGCGACTCGACCGTGTCGCTGCTCGTCACGTTTGGCGCCTTCGGCCTCGCCTATATCGTGCGGCCGTTGGGCGCGATCGTGGTCGGCGGCTACACCGACCGGGCCGGTCGCAAAGCCGGCCTTTTGCTCTCGATGGCGCTGATGATGATCGGCACGACGCTGATGGCGGTGACGCCGGGCTATGCGACGATCGGTCTTGCGGCGCCAATCATCATCACGCTTTCGCGGCTGTTACAGGGCTTCTCGGTCGGCGGCGAGTTCGGCAGCGCCGTCACCTTCCTGGCCGAGCACGGCGGCGGGCGACGCGGGTTTAGCGCCAGCTGGCAATTTGCCACCGGAGGCATCATCACCGTTCTCGCCTCGCTGTTCGGCGTCACCCTTACGACGCTATTGAGCCACCAGGAGCTGGTCGACTGGGGATGGCGGATCCCCTATTTCTTCGGCATGCTGATCGGGCCGGCCGGTCTTTACGTCCGCTCGAAGGTCGTCGACACGCCGGAATTCATCGAAGCCGAGAAGCCCGCCACCATTCCGATCAGCGACCTGTTGCACCGACATCCGCTTCCGGTGCTGCTGGCGCTCGGCATATCGATCATTTCGAACAGCTCATTTTACCTGCTCCTCTACATTCCCACCTTTGGGGTCAAGCAGCTGCATTTGCCGGAATATACTGGCTTTGTTGCAACCCTGGTGGGCGGCCTGATCCTCGCGATCGGCTGTCCGCTTGCCGGTCACTTGTCCGACAGGACCTCGCGGCCACGGATCATGGTGATAACCTGCGGGCTGTTCGTGTTGACCGCCTATCCAGCCTTCTACTTGATGGTTGCTTGGCCATCGCTCGCCGCCTGCGTCATCGCGGTCGCCTGGCTTCAGCTGGTCAAGGCCGGCTACAGCGGGGTTCTGCCGTCGCTGTTGTCCGAGCAATTCCCGGTGGAAACGCGAGCGATTGGCGTGTCTTTGGGTTTCAGTACCGCCGTGACGATCTTCGGCGGTTTCGCGCCTTTAGTCGCAACCTGGCTGATCGCGCAGACCGGCGACAGCCTGTCGCCAAGCTATTACCTAATTTTCACCGCGCTGCTCAGCCTCGTGGCACTGATCGCAATCCAGCGCCGCGATCGGGTGCGGCTAGCGCTGGCCGCACCCGCCTGACCCTCCCCCGGTCCCGGGAGAGGGTCGGTCGCTGTGACGGCGATCGTACGGAACCTATTGCGCCGCCGTCAGGCCTTGGCGTGTTTGCCGGCGGTTTGCGGGGTGAAGTCGGGATAGTTGCCCGGGGTCTTCTGCGCCGCCCGTTCGTGCATCTGGAGGCGGGTGGCGCGCTCCCATTTGCGCTTCAGCTCGTCCTTGATGTTGAAGGTGAGCCGGCCCAGCCCCTCGGTCTCGATCTCGACCTTGTCGCCGTCCATGAACGGGTTGAGCCCGCGGTGGTTGGTGCCGGTGGCGATGATGTCGCCCGGCTCCAGGGTGTGGATGGAGGTCAGCCACTCGATGCAGCGCCGGATGTTGTGGCCCATGTCGTCGGTGTTGAAGTTCTGCATCAGCTGGCCGTTGGTCCACAGCCGGATCTGCAATTTCTGCGGATCGCGGATCTCGTCGGCGGTGACGATATAGGGCCCCAATGGCGCGAAGGTGTCGCGCGACTTCATCTGGAAGAACACATTGCCCGGAGGCGGCAGGCCGCGAGCCGAGCCGTCGATGAAGTTGGTGTAGCCGAAGACGTAGTCCATCGCGTTGGCGGCGCTGACATTGGTGGCGCGCTTACCGATGATGACCGCCATCTCGGCCTCGCCCTCGAAGATCGCTGCCGGCACGTCGGGCAATACCATCGTGTCGCCATTGCCGATGATCGCGCTCGCCGATTTGTTGAAGGCGTTGATCGGCGCCGGGGCACTGCGCGTCCCGTCTTCCATGTAGTTGACGGCCATGCAGTCGATATTGGCGGGCTTCGGCAAGGGCGGCCGGATGCGCACGCTGGCGAGCGGGACACCCGGACCGCTCGCAACCGCGGCCTCGAGCTTTGCGCGATAGGCGCCAAAGCGCTCGATCAACCCGTTGATCAGATCACCCGGGCCGGTATGCGGGATGTCGCGCACGACCGCCGAGACATCGACCACGCTATTGTCGCCCTTCAGCACACCAAGCTTGAAGTCGTCGAAATACAGCAATTTCATGTGATGCTCCCTATCGGCTGTCGCGCCGCGCTGTGTCGCATGGGCCACCTGGACTCGGCAAAGCCGGCGGCCGTGCGCGGGCAGCTTATACCGCTTTGCCGCGATCCGAGAACCCGGCTTGTAGCCTCTGATCCCCGCAGGTACTCTTGTCTCCAGCAAAAAAACACGAACGGGGAGGATCTGTGATGGCTGTCGAGTGGCGGATCAAGGGGACCGAGCTCGCCAATTGCAATTGTGCGTATGGCTGCCCTTGCCAATTTAACGCGTTGCCGACCCACGGGGATTGCCGAGCGGCTGTCGCGTTCGAGATCGAGGAAGGCCGTTTCGGGGCGGTGCGGCTCGACGGGCTGCGGTCAGCGCTCTTGCTCAGCTGGCCCGGCGCCGTTCACGAAGGCAATGGCACGATGCAGGTCATCATCGACGAACGCGCCGATGCCGCCCAGCGCGACGCACTGTTCAAGATCATGACCGGCGCCGAAACTGACGACATGGCGACGATGTGGTGGGTCTACTCGGCGATGTGCCCGAATAAATTGGAACCGCTGTTCCGGCCGATCGAATACGAGGTCGATGTCGACGCCCGGCGCGGGCATTTCCGGGTACCCGGCATCGTCGAGACGGTCGGCGAGCCGATCCGCAACCCGGTGACCGGGGCCGAGCATCGGGTGCGCATCGATCTGATGGGCGGCTTCGAGTACCTCGTTGCCGAGATGGGCAGCGCCACCACCAAGGCGACCGCCGCGATCGCGCTCGAGGGGCTGGAAAACACCTACGCACAATTCGCCCGCCTTCATCTCAGCAATAAGGGCATCGTCGCTTAGCGATGCATCCAATGATGGGCGGCGGGATGGGTGGTGGTGCGCTCGCCGCGGTGCTCAGGCACGACCGCGCCGTCGTGCTCGGCAGCCTCACCTTCGTTGTCGTCGTCGCCTGGGGCTATCTCCTGACCGGCGCCGGTGTCGAGATGGCGATGATGGATATGGGCGGCGGCCAGATGATGGCCATGATGCCCGAATGGACGCCGGCCTACGGGCTTGTCGTCTTCGCAATGTGGGCGGTGATGATGGTGGCGATGATGCTGCCGAGCGCTGCGCCGGTAACATTGCTGATCGCCAGCCTTGCCAAGAAGCGCCGGGAGGCGGGCACCGCCGGTGGCTTCACCACGGTGCCGTTCGTTCTCGGCTATCTCGCGGTGTGGCTGGCCTTCGCCGCGATCGCGACCTTGCTGCAATGGCAGCTCGACGCGGCCGAACTGCTCTCCGAGACGATGGCGTTTACCAGCACAGTGGTTGCCGGCGGCGTGCTCGTGCTCGCCGGAATCTATCAATGGACCCCGCTCAAGAAGGCGTGCCTCAGGCACTGCCGCTCGCCGCTCGACTTCCTGCTGCACCATTGGCCGGACGGCGCGCTCGGAGCGTTTGTCAGCGGCGCCCGTCATGGCGTGTTCTGCCTCGGCTGCTGTTGGACGCTGATGGCGCTATTGTTCGTCGGCGGAATCATGAACCTCGCCTGGATCGCCGGCATCTCACTGATCGTACTGATCGAGAAGACCCTGCCCTGGGGCGGGCGGATGAGCCACGTGACCGGCGCGGCACTGGTGATTTGGGGCGGCCTCACGCTTGCGATGTCTGTCTGATCGCGATATCGGCTAACATCGCCGCAAGCTGATCGTCCCGGGAGGAAACCCATGCCCGTCACCAATATCCGCGGCGTCGAGATCAATTACGAGATCCTCGGCGAGCGCGGCCCGTTCATCGCGTTGCAGCCCGGCGGAAGGCGCGCCGGCGCCGCGCTGCGCTCGCTCGCCGCGAAGATCGCCGAGGCCGGCCATCGGGTCATCATCTACGACCGGCGCAATTGCGGCGCCTCGGGCATCGCCATCGAGGGCGAGTCGGAGAACGACGAATGGGCCGAGGATCTGCATGAGCTGCTGGCGCGGCTCGATGCGCTCCCGGCCTATATCGGCGGCAGCTCGTCGGGGTGCCGGCTGGCGATGATCCTCGCCTTGCGCCGGCCGGAGGATGTGCGCGGCCTCTTGCTGTGGCGGGTGACTGGCGGCGCCTATGCCGCCGAGCGTCTGACCAACCAGTACTACACCTCGCATAGCGAAGCGGCCGCGAAGGGCGGCATGGCGGCGGTCTGCCAGCTCGAGCATTGGAGCGAGATGATCCAGACCAACCCGAAGGCCCGAGCCATCCTGATGGCGATGGCGCCGCAGGATTTCATCGCCCGCATGCTTCAATGGCGCCGCAGCTTCCAGGCCGGCGCCGACCATCCGGTGATCGGCCTCAGCCCCTCTGAGCTGCGTTCGATGACGATGCCGGCCTGCATCTGCCCGGGCAACGATCGAGTCCACCCGCGCCTCCCCGGCCAGATCGCGCATCGGCTGATGCCCAACGCCGAATACCATGAGGTCCTGAGCGAAGACCGCGAGGACCTCGACATCGCCTTCGAGGATTGGGAGAAGAAGGAAGGCATCCTCGCCGCGATCTTCATCGACTTTCTGCGCCGTCAGCAGCGCCGGTAACCTCAATTGTCATTGCGAGCGACGCGAAGCAATCTCGCGCCGATTGTGCTCACCTCATCGAGATTGCTTCGTCGCTCGCGCTCCTCGCAATGACAGTCCGGGTCAGACCCGCGCCGGGCCGAGGGGTTGAGGCGGATGCCTTTGCGCAGATTGCGGTAGGGCAGCTCGGCTGGGTCGGAGATATGGGCGCCGGGCGAGACGACGCAGAGGACCGCCTCGGCGATCGGCTCGAAATCGGCGCGGAAATGCACCGTCGATTTGAGCGCCAGGATCGGCACCTGGGCCGGCTCGACCCTGACATGGCGAAACATCTCCTGGTCGGCCGCCTGGATGCGCTTGGCCGCGAGCACCGCCGAGACGCCGCTCGCCTCGTCGGTCACTAGCGCCATCGGGCCGATATTGAACCGGGCGCCGCCATACATCGGGCCGGTCCCTGTGAAAACGCCGCTGCCGAGGCGTGCGACGCGCCACTCCGCGGCGACCGGCACCTCGCCGGCATACCCGAACTTCGCACCGACCGCGCCGTTGAGGAGCGCCCCTTCGCCGGCAGCTTCCGCCGCGGCGGCGGCTTCGGGATCGACGATCATGCCGATGACCGCCCCTCGGGCGCGTTGCGCGATCAGCGCACGCAACAGGCCGACCGTGTCGGAGGTGCCGCCGGCGCCGGGGTTGTCCTGGATATCGGCGAGGACGATCGGCTTTGCCGCACCCCGCGCCAGAAGGAGCGCCGCGGCGACCGCCTCCTCGGGGGTATAGAGCTTGCCGGCAAAGGCGGCTTCGCGCTCGCCGATCGCGGCGGCGATGTGGTCGGCCGCGGCCTCCGCCGCCTCCCGGTCGTGGCCGTAGACGACGAGCGCCGGCCCGCATTGGGCGATGTCGGCGGGCGGAAACCCGGGCGTATGGGTGATGCTGACGATGCCCTGGTTGTGCGCGCCGCCCGGCCGCCCCCCGGGGCGATTGGCGCCACGCTCGATCTCGTCGATCAGCGCGAAGATGCCGCTTGCCGGCTCGGCGCCGGTGCATTGCCAGACCAGCGGGATCAGAAAATCGATCTGGCGATAGGCCTTGTAGAGCGGCCGGCGCTCGGCCAACAGGCGGTCGAGCAGCAGGGCGGCGCGTCCGCCGGTCGCCGCCAGGTCGATATGCGGATAGGTGCGATAGCCGACCATCGCGCTGGCATGGCGCACCATCTCCGGCGTCATGTTGGTGTGGTAGTCGAGGCTGGTGACGATCGGGACCGCATCGCCGAGGAGCGCGCGGATGCGGCGCAGCAATTCGCCCTCGCCGTCCTCGTAATGCTCGGCGACCATCGCACCGTGCAGGTCGAGGTAGATGCCGTCGACAGGCGCGTGCGCCGCCAGGTCGTCGAGGATCGCGCCGGCGACCCGCTCATAGGCCTCGCGCTCGACATGCGCCGAGGGCGGCGCCGAGCACCAGCACAAGGGCAGCAGCTCATGCCGCCGCGTCCGCAGCGCTTCGACCGCGCCGGCGATCGGGATGTTGTAGCCGGCGACGGCGTCGATCAGCTCGGCCCCGCGGACAAAAGCGGGCCACGCATCGGCCCGCTCGAAATCGGCCCAAGTGGCGCGCTGCGGCGCAAACGTGTTGGTCTCGTGCTGGAACCCACCGACCGCGATCCGCGCCATCTCCTGTCTTTACCTCTCTGCATGCGCTGCCGCAGCAACTCTGGATTTAGTTCGGGAGCACCGTCGCCTGTTCCTACTGGGGGACATCAGGTGGGATTCCCGCGTGGGTTGCAATTGTCATTGGCACATGGAAACGCACGGCCCGCGACATCCCATTCAGCATTGTGATATACGCAATATAAGACAAGATTTCACCCTAATTTCCCTTTCTCGATGAGGAAATAGGATCGCAGACAATATCACAATTTATCTAGTTTATCAAGAACAAATGGGCTATCCATTTCGCATCTCGGTGGGTTTTGGCCGCCCGAATCCACGCTCGCCTTGGGCGACGTTCGGTCATATTGGCTCTTCCTATCTATCCCGTGAGCGGGGATTAAAATACCGCAAGTGCCGCATGCGCTTGTTCATTGTAACTTCGCCGACGATCGCTCTCGAGCAAAGCATTCCATAATAAGCGTTCAGCAATACGGCAAATTGCGGTCACGGCGTTCCCGCAGTTCATCCAGCGAAACCGATATCCGCGAAAAATCTACATGGTACATGGGCATCTGCCAGCCGTTCACCAGCGTGCGCACATGACCTTCGGCCGCTCGGTCCACGATGAGCCCGGCGGAGTACAGACGCTCTACCATTTCATCGCAGAGCGCGCGGGAAATTCCCCAATGCTGGTCCCCCTGGAAGTTCACTTTACCCCAAACCTCATTTACGATTTTGAGACCGGCAAGGGTGAAAACTCCGAAGGCGTCCAGCGCGTCCGCGATGCGATAAGACGCCGGGTCAAATGCGCCGAATCGCGGCAGGTCGTATATCGGGGAATTCCAGGTGAGCTCGCCTTCCTCGTTTCCGGAAACATCAGCGTAAAGCGAACTCTCGCGCCAAAAAAGGGTCCAGTTTGGCATAATGTACTCGCCGTATTCTCCTTCCAGGTAGTGCGACTGTCTCTCATCATCTACATACTCTTGGAGCTGCGTCATCGAGACCGGCTTCCAGGATTGTGCCTCTGCATAGATCGAGCGGGCGAGGTGATCATAGAACCATTTCATCATTGATCCGATTCGGGAGGCGACAAACTTTGGCGGGCACCTAACGATATCGATCAGGATCAATATTTTGGCGCACTCCTCCTCCGCATGGCGTTCCAGAATCTCCGCCTCACGCGAAAAGTCGGTAAGGGTTTGTGACGCCTTGATCAATGACTGCGCGCTCCGGAAGATTAGCGGCAGTCCCTCGGCAATGAACTCAAGGCGACGTTTGGCGGAGATGCCGCAAATCCGCCGTGCTTGACCCAAGCCAATTTCCGATGCCTTATTTTTCTGGGACATATCTCACGCTATCCCGAGCGCCTCGTCCAAATCGCGGATCAGGTCTTCGGCGCTCTCCAGGCCGACCGAGAGGCGGACGACGTCGGGGCCGGCGCCGGCGGCTTCGCGCTGCTCGTCGGAGAGCTGGCGGTGGGTTGTCGAGGCCGGGTGGAGGACGAGGCTGCGGGTGTCGCCGATATTGGCGAGGTGGGAGAAGAGCTGCACGCTTTCTACGAGCTTGATTCCGGCTTCGAAGCCGCCCTTGACGCCGAAGGTGAAGACGGCGCCTGCGCCTTTCGGCAGGTATTTCTTGGCGAGCTCGTAATACGGGCTCGATTTGAGCCCGGCGTAGGAGACCCAGGCGACGCGTTTGTGGCCGGCGAGAAACTCGGCGACCCTCTGCGCGTTCGCGACATGCCGCTCCATGCGGACATGCAGGCTTTCGATGCCGGTCAGCGTGAGGAACGCGTTCATCGGCGACAGGGTCGGGCCGAAATCCCTCAGCGCCACCGCGCGCGCCTTGGTGGTGAAGGCGAAATCACCGAAATTCTCGAAGAATTTGAGGCCGTGATAGGCCGGCTCCGGTTCGGTCAGGGACGGGAAGCGGTCGCCTTGGCCCCAGTCGAAGCGGCCGGATTCGACGACCATCCCGCCGAGCGCGGCGCCATGCCCGCCGAGAAACTTGGTCGTCGAATGGACGATCAGGTCGGCGCCCCATTCGAACGGCCGGCACAGATAGGGGGTGGCGAGCGTGTTGTCGACAATCAACGGAATCCCCGCGTCGTGCGCGACCGCCGCGACCTTTTCGATGTCGACGATAATGCCGCCGGGGTTGGCGAGGTTCTCGACGAAGATTGCCTTGCATCGGGGGGTCAGCGCCCGGCGAAAATTCTCCGGGTCGGTCGGGTCGACGAAATGGCATTGCCAGCCGAGCTTCTTGAACGAGAGGCCGAACTGGGTCAGCGAACCGCCATAGAGGTTGCGCGAGGCGAGGAATTCGTCGCCCGGCTGCATCAGCGTGAAGAACACGAGGAACTGCGCGGCGTGACCCGAGGCCGCGGCGACCGCGGCGCGGCCGCCTTCGAGGCTGGCGATGCGCTCTTCGAGGACCGAGACGGTCGGGTTCGTGAGGCGCGAATAGATGTAGCCGAAATTGTGCAGGTTGAAGAGCGAAGCGGCATGGTCGACGTCCTCGAAGACATAGGATGTCGTCTGATAGATCGGGGTCGACCGCGCGCCGGTGGTGGGATCGGGCGCGGCGCCGGCGTGGACCGCGCGGGTCTCGAAACCATAGCTCTGGTTGTGCGAGGCCTGCGCCGGGCGTTCCCGGGCACGGCGCGGCCTCGGGGCTTGCGGCGCGCGGTTCTGGATGATGCCGCTATTGACGCCGCTCCACGACAATTCGCCGCCGAGCCGGCCGAACTCGATCTTCGGGCAGCGATTCATGATGACTTCCAGCCCGGCCGCCTCGCCGAGCGCGGCGGCCTCATCGTTGCGGATGCCGAGCTGCATCCACACGACCGGGGCGCCGATCGCGATCGATTCCTCGACAATCTTCAGTGCCTCGGCCGACGGGCGGAAGACGTCGACCATGTCGACCGGTTCGGGAATGTCGTGCAAAGCGGCGTAGACCGTCTCGCCGAGCAACTGCTGGCCGGCGATGCCGGGGTTGACCGGGATCACCCGGTAGCCCTTCCCCTGCAGGTACTTCATCACGAAATAGCTCGGCCGGTTCCAGTTGGAGGAGGCGCCGACCATCGCGATCGTGCGCACGCGCTCGAGGATCGCGCGGATCTGCGCGTCGGTGTACGGGATCGGTTCGAGCTGGCTCATGGCGCCTCGCAATTCGCCGCGAAGATGCGGTGGTTTTCCCATCGTACCGCACTCGCACGACCGATGCTCGGCGCGAAACGATGGCGCTGGCGATGGCGGAGATCGCGCGCGAACCGACGGAATTACCGCAGAAGTGCCGACAATTGCATGATGTTCGGTGAATACAATCAGGCGATTTTGCGCTATAGGGTCGCTCTCGGATCGCCAGCCGAACCGGTTAACTCCGGGTTAACCGGAGAGCCGGCAAAATGCGTTGACGCAGGGGAAGAAGGCTGACATTTCAAGTGACCCGACCCACACCGAGGATCGTTCGAGGCCTTGATCGTTGCCCAGGCCGGCAGCGTTCGGGCACCTGCCGTGCGGCGATCCGAAGACGGTCTTACTCTCCAGGAGGAGGAGCATGCCCCCGGGGATCATCGTGATGATCGATCGAGTGCGTTCCGTTTTGATGGCGCTGCGGGCCGACGAGTCGGGCGCGACGGCGATCGAATATGCCCTCATATTGGTTTTGATATCGATTACCGTCGTCAGCTGGGCGACGTTCGTCGGCACCACGGTTAGCGGGTTCTTTATGAACATCGCAAACGGCTTCTGATCGCCCGCCCGCTGCCGGCGGCTCTTGAGTGCCGGGCGGAAAGGCCGCATCCTTGCGGACGCCCGCGCGCAGTTGACGGAGAGCCGCAATGATGACCGGATGGCAGCCCGCCCAAGCCTATCCCGACCCGGCAATCGTTACTCTCGATCCGCGTTTCGAGTCGCTGCGCCCGCCGATGAATGCCGCGGTCGAGCGGCTGTACACCGGCTGCCGGTGGAGCGAAGGCCCAGTCTGGGTCGGCGATCTGCGGTGTCTGTTGTGGAGCGACATCCCCAACAACCGCATCCTCAAATGGGACGAGGAGACCGGCGAGGTCAGCGTCTTCCGCAAGCCCTCGAACAACGCCAACGGCAACACCCGCGACCGCCAGGGGCGGCTGGTCACCTGCGAGCACCTCACGCGGCGCGTGACCCGGACCGAGCATGACGGCTCGATCACGATCATCTGCAACCGCTTCGAGCACAAGCCGCTCAACTCGCCGAACGATGTCGTCGTCAAATCCGACGGGTCGGTGTGGTTCACCGATCCGACCTTCGGGATTGGCGGCAATTACGAGGGCCACCGGGCCGAGCCCGAGCTGCCGACCAACGTCTATCGCGTCGACGGCCGCACCGGGCGCGCGACGGTTGTGGCCGAAGGACTGAGCGGGCCGAACGGGCTGTGCTTCTCGCCCGACGAGCAGCGCCTCTACATCGTCGAGTCGCGAGCCAAGCCGCGGGCGATCCGCCTCTTCGACGTGGTCGGTGACGGCACCAAGCTCGCCAACCCGCGCAATTTCGCCGATCTCGGCGACGGCACGCCCGACGGCTTCCGCTGCGATGTCCAGGGCAATCTGTGGTGCGGCTGGGGCATGAGCGAGGCGCTCAACGGGGTCGCCGTCTTCGCCCCCGACGGCATGATGATCGGCCGCATTTCACTGCCCGAGCGCTGCGCCAATTTGTGCTTCGGCGGGCTGAAGCGCAACCGCCTGTTCATGGCGGCGAGCCGCTCGCTCTACGCGGTCTACGTCAACACCGAGGGCGCGATCGGCGGGTAGGACATCATCCGCTCAGCTGGTTCGACCCCTTCTCCGTGAACCTCCGGTTTCGGCACACCCGCCCGTAGCGGTCTGTTTCGTGCATGGCCGGTCAGCCCGACCATCGCGGAGGATACGGATGAACCGGAGGGATTTGCTGAAATCGGCCAGTGCGATCGCACTCGCCCCACGGCTTCCCGGTGCGGCACTTATCCAAAATGAAAAGCTGCGCTTTCCACCCGATTTCATCTGGGGGACCGCGACCTCGGCCTACCAGGTGGAAGGCCGCGCCGACCGCCGCGCCGACTGCATCTGGGACCGCTTTTCGCGGCTGGCCGGGGAGATTGGCGACGGCAGCAACGGCGACGTCGCTTGCGACGAGTATCACCGGTATCCGGAAGACGTTGCGCTGATGGCGCGGGCCGGGTTCAAGGCCTACCGCTTTTCGGTCTCCTGGGCGCGCGTCCTGCCGGAGGGCAGCGGCCAGCCCGACCAGGCCGGTCTCGATTTCTACAGCCGGCTCGCCGATGCGCTGTTAGAGGCCGGCATCGAGCCGTGGGTCTGCCTCTACCACTGGGACCTGCCCCAGGCGCTGCAGGATCGCGGCGGCTGGACAGAGCGCGCGATCGCCGATTGGTATGCCGATTACGCCGGGCTCGTCGCGCGCCGACTCGGCGATCGCGCGACGCGCTGGATCACGTTCAACGAGCCGATGGTGCATGCCGTGATGGGCCATGGCCTTGCCGAGCATGCCCCGGGGTTGCGCGGCCGCGAACCGATGTTTGCGGCATTCCATCACCAGAACCTGGCGCATGGCCGCGGGGTCGTGAGCCTTCGGGCGATCGGCGGGGCGCGGTTCCAGATCGGCACGGTGCTGAACCTGCAGCCGGTGCGGCCGGCCGAAGGGCTCGCCGAGAATGTCCCGGCCGCGGAGATGTGGGATGCCGTATGGAACCGGGCCGCTCTCGACCCGGTGCTCGCCGGGCGCTATCCGAGATTGCTCGAGCGATCCTTCGAGCCGTTGCAACAGGGCGGCGATCTCTCCGAGATCAACCAGCCGGTCGACTTCATCGGCCTCAATTATTACGGTCCGATGTACCAACGGACGGATCCGAAGGGGCTGGTCGGCACCAATTGGGGAGCGATGCCCCCGGATATGCACCCAAACGCGTTAGGCTGGCCGATCGATCCGAACGGCCTCGTCGAGACCCTCGCGGATCTGCGCGACAACTACGGCAACCCGCCGGTCTTTGTGACCGAAAACGGCGCTTGCGTTGCCGACACGGTCGGCCCAGCCGGCAGCATCGACGATCAGGGCAGGATCGCCTATCTGCGCGACCACATCACAGCCTGTCACCGCGCAATCGGCCAGAACGCCAATCTGCACGGCTATTTTGTCTGGACCATCATCGACAATTTCGAATGGTCGCACGGCTACGGCGCGCCATTCGGCCTGGTCAAGGTCGACCGCGCCACCCTCCAGCGCACGCCCAAAGCCTCATACGAGTGGTTTGCCCGCGTGGCACGAACCGGCGCGGTTTAGAGCCCATCCGCTCCTCACCCTAACCCTTCTCGACCGGCGGCGGGTTGCTCAGAAAGTCCCGTCATTCCGGGGCGCGGCCAAAGGCTGCGAACCCGGAACCCATATTCCAGAGGCCTGTGTTTATGGGTTCCGGGCGCGCCGCTGCGCGGCGCCCCGGAATGACAACGTATTAACGGGTTCCGAGCAACGCCCCGCCCTCAATACTCTTTGTACGGCAGGAACTTGCCGCTCAAGGTCAGCTTGACGCGGTCGCCTTTCGGGTCGGGCTGGCGCTCGATCGCCATGTCGAAGTCGATCGCGCTCATGATGCCGTCGCCGAACTCCTCCTGGATCAGCTCCTTCCAGGTCGTGCCGTAGACCTGCACAAGCTCGTAAAAGCGGTAGATCAGCGGGTCGCTCGGCACCGCGCCCGGCAACGAGCCGCGATACGGCACCTCCTGGAGCAACAGCGTTTCCTCCGGGGTGAGCCCGAACAGCGCGGCGGCGCGCTCGGCCTGTTCCGGGCGGAGCTTCATCTGGCCCAGCAGCGCCGCCGTGACATAGACCGGCGAGCCGCCGCCGATCTCGGCGACGATCGTCTTCCAGCTCAGCTGTTTGAGCCGCTTCTGCGAGAGGATCTTCTCAGTCATCTCGGCGCGGATCATCGCAGCCTCTCCCGATCGTGAGCCGCCAAACCGCCTAGCAACGGGCATGCCAATCCCGGCGCGGCCCTGTAATCTGCGCTCGCGCCGGAGCGGCCGGACGACGGTCAG
>WNFC01006662.1_pt1 | contig 20221 bp, 18 predicted proteins | sample 5400541 | NCBI WGS metagenome assembly WNFC01 (sample SAMN13153342, study PRJNA577476) | soil metagenome | isolation source: 120 cm saprolite under Douglas fir tree site 2 hole 2 replicate 1 | place: USA:California | collected 2015-04-18
CACTCACGAGCCAGCGACAAATCCGACCCGCAATATTACGCACGACTAACCGTAACAAAGGCCCTCGCAGATCTTCGAGAACACAGTCCTGGTTCAACTGCTTCATCGTCGCCGGATGTCGACGATCTTCGCGATGCGTGACATTTGTTTTTCACTTCAGGCTCCGACCTATCCTTAGCATGCGGATTCCGGACGATGCCGATCCCGGTGATTGAAAGAGACGAAAGTTCGATTGCGACGGCATGATTTGACGGGGCGAATTCCGATCGACGACCTCCTGGTTGCATGCAGACGTTCGAAGAGACTTTTGATAACGCAAATTCTGGCATCAATTAATTTGAAACAGCGGTTGGTACCCTGCAAGGAGGAGGTTTTTCGCAGGACCCGGCTGCCTATATATACTTATTAGTTATCTAATGATATATTTTAAGTAAATGGTCGGGACGAAAGGATTTGAACCTTCAACCTCCTGGTCCCGAACCAGGAAATAAATCAACCTAAGTCGCTGTCCTGGCGTCACTTGTTGGTTTTCGGGCCGCTCTCAGATAGACAAGTTTGGACAAGTCAATTTCAAAAGTTTGGGCCTTCGGTCAAACTATTGCAGCAAGGGCGCTTGCTTACTGTTTGTGCTGAGTAGTTTGCCTGACAGGCGATTAACTTGACATTTGACCTAACGATGAGATCAGGTCCTTACTGCATTACAGATAGCAGAACTTACAGCTCGTGCGGCACCACCCTAAGTTGGCCCACACCGTTTGCAGACGCAAATTATTCCGTGACTTGCACCGGAATCGGAGCTACCGATTCGCGTGCCAACATTACAATCGCCGCACGTTTGGCCCATGGCGTAGTCGTGAACGTTGTCACCTATGGCCCAGTAGCGGTCTCGTTTTCTGAAGTCGATTGCGCAGCTGTACATGATGCACTGTCCGCGGGCGGTAGATCGGTCGCGCCTCGTTCCAGCGGCTCGCCACCACAACCGTCTGTTACTGCAAAATTGCCTGCATCGCCCTGAGCATCGGATAAGTTTCAATGTGTAAAGACGGCGTACTAGGAGCGGACAGGGGTCAATCCACGGCAATTCTCGAGGTCAGATTGCGGAGCAGGAAGGAATGGATTACAAAAGCGGAAGCTTGAAGAAGTTTGCCGGAGGCAGAATCTGCAAAGAAATCAGTCGTCACCAGCGGCTTGCTGGAGCACGATTTCCGGGCCCGTCTTGCGATTTCGATGGGATCGTGGCTGACTCGCGACGGAGTATTCAGGAACAATTTGTTTGATTTTGGCGCGGATCGGGGCAGCATCATCAGCGGTCAGCGCAGTTCGAAGCTCACCCAACTGAAGGCACAGCTGTTGCCAGTTCCTATGAGCTCCGTTGGTTCTTTTGATTTTTTCGCAGACAGTCGGTGCCACATTTTCGTGCTCGTAGAAGAGTTCTTCGTCAAGCTTTTCCCCCTCCCGCAAGCCCGTGAATTGAATCTCCACATCCTGGTCAGACCTGCCCGAGAGCCGAATCAGGTTGCGCGCCAGGTCGAGAATGCGCACCGACTCACCCATGTCCAGAACCAGAATGTCCCCGTGGTAGCCAACGGCGAATGCTTGCAACACCAGCGCCACTGCTTCCGGAGTAAGCATGAAAAAGCGTCGAATATCGGGATGAGTGATGGTGAGCGGTTGATGGTTGCTCAATTGTTGGCGGAGGACAGGAATCACACTGCCGCTAGAACCTAACACGTTGCCGAAGCGCACCGACACGCAACGCATTCCATTCGGCGGTCTGGACGAGATGATCAGCTCGCAGATTCTTTTGGTAGCGCCCATCACGTTGGTTGGATTCACGGCTTTGTCAGATGAAATCAGGACAAAGCTCTTGCAGCCGGACTCGTCCGCCAAGTCCAGAAGACCCAGCAGCCCGATGACGTTGTTCTTCACCACTTCTTGAACGTTAGACTCCATCATGGGTACGTGCTTGTAGGCGGCTGCATGGAAGACAATTTCCGGCCGGAATTCGCGCAGAAGGCTCCGCACGCGCTCGCGATCGCAAATATCGCCGACTCGAAAAGCTAGTTGCGCTCCATTTTTGTGAGCCAGCAAGCCCAATTGCAGGAAGTAGAGGCCCGTTTCACTCTGGTCGAAGCAAATGAGCCGGGATGGGCTGTAATCTAGTATTTGGCGGCATATTTCCGAGCCGATGGATCCAGCGGCGCCGGTCACCAGAACGCATCGACCGGCAATTTGTCTGCGAACGGATTCCAGATCGATCTGAACTGGCTCCCTGCCCAGCAGATCTTCGAGGCTAACTTCGCGCAGTTGGTTCACCGCGACATGGCCGGCGATAATGTCTTTGAGCGCAGGCACCGTCCGGAATTTAATTTTGGCATTGTTGCAGACTTCCACGAATACCCGCATTTGAGCGCCAGTCGCGGACGGAACGGCAATCAGCACTTCGTCTACAGGCTCAGACGAAAGCACCTCTGAGAGCTGATTCACCGTACCGAGCACTCGAACATTGTCGATGCGAATGCCTTGCTTGGATTGGTCGTCATCCACGCAGCCCACAGCAACATAGGAACTTCCTCGCTTGCGAAGTTCGCGAAGAATAGTATGCGCTGCCGTGCCGGCGCCAATCAGGATCACACGCTTGCACGAGGAAATGTTTTCGCGCATCGATTCGGCGACCGCTCGGGAAAGCAGCCGCACTCCCGTCAACAATCCCGCCGTCAGCAGCGCTTCCATCACATAAATGGTGCGCGGGAATGCGGTCGCACCCAAAGCCATGCGCATGATGAACCAGAACAGCACGGAACCCATGCCGACAGCTTTTAGGATGTCGATCCCGTCCGCGATTCCGACATACTTCCACCAACCGCGCAGTAGCCCAAAGTAGGCCATTGCTGCCAAGCGAGTGAGGACAAGCACCGGGACTGCCAAAAGCAGTGTGGAACGATACGGCAGCGTGAAGTCAAAGCGCAGGAACCAGGCGAGGATCAGAGAGCAGATGATGAGCCAAGCCTGAAACAGGGCAATGAACCACGATCTGTATCGCAGCAGCACCAGCGGCATTTTATGAGTCATAGTTTTCTTGCGAGCTGAAAAAGCACACCAAATCGAGCAGTCCAGACCAAGTTTCGGGCGCTGTATAGGTTCTATTGCATGGCTGCGGTTTTGCTTGCCGAAAGACGTAAGGCAAAAAATTCGCGTATGCAGCTGACCGTAGTCTCGACGTGCTCGGGAGTGGTTTCTGCACTCATGGGCAGAGAGATCACTTCCCTGCAAATACTTTCGGTCTCCGGAAGTCCGGGATTTCCAAGTCCCAGACCTTTGTGCTCCCACATTGGCTTTGGCCAGTGCAACAGCGTTTCGATACCCTGGTCTTTCAGGTGCTGGCGAAGTTCATCGCGCTGCTCAGTGCGAATGACGTAATTCTGATAGCTGTCGAAGTATTCCTCGCCAGGAAAATGCGGCAGCCGAAGACCTTCAACCCCTTGCAAACCCGCACGGTAAAGCGAGGCGATGAATCGGCGGTGCGCGATCCACTCGGGAAGGTGGCGCAATTTCACATCTAAAACGGCGGCTTGCACGTTGTCGAGAAGTGCCGTGTAACCGTGATAGTGGAATTCTCCGGTCTGTCGGTCTTCCCCGTTGAAGCGAACCAGGGTTACAAAGCGAGCGATTTCTGGATCATTGGTGGTTATGGCACCACCGTCTCCCAAGCCCCCCAGAGACTTGAAAGGATAGAAACTGAAACAGCCAGACAACCCGAACGAACCTGCCCGGCGGCCCTGGAACGTTGCGCCCAAAGCTTGTGCCGCGTCTTCGATGATGCGAATTCCGTGGCGATCGGCAATAGCCATGATGCGGTCCATTTCGCAGACACGTCCGTTCAGATGCACGGGGATCACGGCCTTGGTCTTGGCTGTGACTGCGGACTCGAATTTGTCAGGAGCGAGGTTGTAGTCTTCACCTACATCGACCAGCACCGGTTTTGCACCGGCGTGAACGATAGCGGACACCGTAGCCACAAAGGTGTGGCCTACGGTGATGACTTCGTCGCCGGGGCCAATGCCCGCGGCCAGCAGGGAAAAGTGCAGGGCGTGATAGCAGCTGTTCACTCCGACGGCGTACTTGACGCCGACGAACTCCGCCAGGTGCTGTTCGAAATCGTGCAATTGCTGCCGCAGGACTAAATCGCCCTTGGCAAGGGTATCGGTGATTGTGAAATCGATTTCTTCCTTGATTCTGCGATAGTGCTCTCGTGGATCAATGAACGGCACGCGGTATGACAATTCCCTGTCCTCCCTTTTAAGTTGCGACAACAGTCCAGACGCGACGAGCAATCAAGCGTTTGAGATTTCCGCCAACGGCTGGAGTTTTTCGAGCATCGCGCGGATAGCAACGGCTAACGCCTCCCCCGAGAGGCCATGGCGCCCACGAATGTATTCTTGTGAACCAACGAAGGAGGAAAACTCCGAAGGTAACCCGAATCTTTTGAAAATTACCGGCGGTTCACTGGTTTCCGCTAGAAACTCCGCAACCGCCCCGCCCAGGCCGCCCACCAAGCTGTGCTCTTCCAAAGTGAAAATCGCGCCTGTCTCGCGAACCCCCTTTTCGATGCTCGCGGTGTCGAGCGGCTTCACCGTGTGCATGCTCAGAATCCGCGCCTGAGTTCCTGATTGTTCAAGCAATTCTGCTACTCGCATTGCGGTGGCGAGCATCCCCCCGGTCGAAATGATCGTTAAATCAGTCCCTGCTCGCGCTTCAATGGCTTTCCCAAGGTGGAAATCGATGTCCGTCTGATGAACTTTCGCCTCGCCCGCCCGGCCCAGGCGCAAGTAGCAGGGACCTGCCTGCACGGTGACGGCTCGCGTGGCAGCCGCGGTTTCGACGGGATCTCCCGGAGCGACCACGACCATGCGCGGAAGTGCGCGCATAATGGCCAGGTCTTCTGTGGCATGATGGCTGGCGCCGAGCGAGCCGTAAGCCAGCCCGCCGCCTACTGCGACAATTTTTACGTTGGCGTTGTGGTAGCAAACATCCCAGCGTTTAGAAATCTCTTCGGGAAGCGTCGAGCGAACTCTTCCACTACGCCAAAACCGAGGTCACCTACCACCAAACACACTCGTTCATCCTCTTCGGCTATTTCGAGCAAGGCGCGAAAGAAGGCTCCCCTCATTCCTCAGCTCCCAATTCCGCAAGGATTCCGGCCATTTCGTCGCGATCCGGCGTGCGATAGTGCCACAACAATTTGTTTTCCATGAAGCTCACGCCTTTCCCCTTGACTGTATGTGCTAGGACGCAAGTCGGCTTGCACGGCTCGGCTGGCACGCTCTCGAGGGCCTCCTCAATCTGGGTGTGATCGTGTCCATCGATTTCCTTTACGACCCAGCCAAATGCCCGCCACTTGTCCGCAAATGGTTCTAAATCCAACACCTCCTTCACGGTTCCGAGACTTTGAATCTTGTTGTAGTCCACAATCGCAATCAAATTGTCCAGCCCGTGATGGCCTGCAAATAAAGCGGCCTCCCAGGTCGAACCTTCGTCGCATTCTCCGTCGCTCAAGAGCGTGAATACTCGATATCCGCTTCCATCGCGTTTTCCGGAGAGTGCCATTCCGCAAGCGATGGGAAGTCCATGTCCCAGCGAACCTGTCGACACCTCCACCCCGGGGACACCCGCATGCGTTGCGTGCCCCGCAAGTTGCGCACCATCTTGATAGAAATCCGCGAGCCATTCCTTCGGAAAAAATGAGCGCTCTGCCAGTACAACGTACAAAGCCGCGCACGCGTGCCCCTTGCTCAGGATGAACCGATCCCGTTCGGGCGCGTCCGGATGTTTCGGATCGATCTGCAAGATGCGCCCGTAAAGGACTGCCAACAAGTCGGCCATTGAAAATGCCGAACCCAAATGGGAACTCTTGGCCCGGTGAATCATGTGAGCCGCCTGCACACGGATCTTCTTTGCAAGCGACACGCTCTGCTGACAGTCCAAGCTTATTGGGGGCATGGGGCTTTCCTCCGGAGGACTTTCCCTCGAGTACAGGACTTATAGTTTTGAAAAACTATTCCAGAATGGCCTTAAGTGTGGTGGCGATGATTCGACAGTCAGTCAAGAAAGAACGCCTCTCGACGTATTCCAACCCCAGGCGAATTTTTTCCGGACGAATCTTCTCCAGATAAGCCGCGTGCGGATCGGAGCTCCCTCTCAAGATTTCTCCCTCGTTGCGGAACCTGATCGACGCCCAGTCGGTGATCCCTGGTCGCACTTCCAATAACCGTTTCTCCTCTTGCGTATATAACATCACTTCCTGCAGTACTTCAGGCCGCGGCCCAACGAGACTCATCTCGCCACGCAGCACGTTCAGCAGTTGCGGCAATTCATCCAACTTGTAACGTCTAAGGAAGTCCCCCACGCGAGTAATTCTCGGGTCATCAGCGGAGCTGGACGGCCCGCCGATCTTGTCCGCGTTCATGACCATGGTGCGAAACTTGAAGATCCGGAACGGATTGCCGTGCCGTCCGGCCCGGAGACCCCGATAAAACACCGATCCAGGGCTCTCGCGCTTGATGAGGATAGACAGCAGAGCGAACAGCGGGAAAAGCAGCATCAGTCCAAGGAATGAAGCAAGGATGTCAAATAGGCGCTTTAGCACGGTTCCAATCAGGCCTTTCGGCCTCTCCTTCCCTTCCAGTGTTCTCCTGGCAAAGCAACCAGAACCAAGCCGTACAGTGTGCCCATGCCGTGAACGAAGTGCCGTACGGCAAAGACGATCGGCAGCAGAAAGGCGTAACGCGGATTGCGCTCACGAGCTGCAATTTGTAAGGACACGGCAAGGCTGGTAGCCACGTATATCGCAGCAATACTCATTCCCAACCACAAGGATCCCTTATTCACGAGACCCAACCCGAACGCCGCGAGAAGACTGCCCAGAAACATTGATGGTACCCAATGCCTCCAGGACCACGCCTTTTTAGCGAATTTCAGGACATAGCTGACCCATACGCCGTCAGCAAAGACGTGACTCCGGAACTTGGCAAGCGTTGGATCTGCCGCGTAGTTGATAACTATGTCAGGGACAAGAAGAATCCCCCCTCCGGCCGCCTTAATACGCTGGTTCAGATCCAGATCCGAACTGCTAAGCAAGTGTTCGTCATACATTCCGATGCGTTCGAAAAGCTCCTTCCTAAAGCAGCCGAACGCCGCCGTGTCTGACCATGTCGGTTTGTCCACTCCGATTTTGACGTTGGCGTTTCCGGAACCGAAGCGATGGCCCAATCCCAAAACGATGGCTTTGGCAATTGCGGTTTCCGCACCGGGCACCATTTTCCAGATCCCGCCAACATTGTCCGCGCCATAAGCATCCTGATAGTGCACACAACGAGAGATGTATTCCGGCTGGTAGGTGGAATGTGCGTCCATTTTCAAGATTCGTTCTCCACGTGCAGCGCGGATCCCGATATTCATTGCGACGGGTATGTGTTTGCGTGGATTATCCACAAGACGAATGTTGGGAAACCGGTTCGTGAAGCTCCACACGATCTCTCGAGTGCGGTCTTCGCTCATTCCATCCAGAATAAGGATCTCCAATCGTTCTTTGGGGTAATCAGTAGCAAGGATCGACTCCAGACATCTGGCGATGTACCGTTCTTCATTGCGGCAGGGCACCACAACGGTCACGAAAGGAAAGGATTTCGGTGTCGCCAGTCCAGCAGCTATAACGACATCGCTTTCTTCAAAATTCAATTCGGAGGTCAGATCTTTGCTCATGGAAGAAAATTCCCCGCCGGGTTGCCTCTCGAAACTAAAGCTTTTGCAATACGGTGGTCATCTGTCCGACCAGAAAAGGCAAGAAGCCGCGTACTAGAAAATAGACCGCCGGCCATCGCCGGGAAAGCAACCGGCCGACCGGGGGAACCAGAGGTCCGCGGAAAACTCCGCGACGAGCTGTCTTGCCGCCCATGCCGAACAGTCCCGCTATTCTCTTTTGTGTAACCGCTTTGTGCGCAGCGCTTCCAGGTTTGGAATATCTCCAGTCGCATAGAACCACGTGCCCTCCCGGCTTCGTCACCCGCAGCATCTCTGTCGCGATCCTAGACGCCAGCACTTCGTCCACGCTATGGATGAACATGGTTGACTCGAACACGATGTCAAATGTTTCTTTCTCAAATTCCAGGTTCATCGCATCGCCACATTGAAAATTCATTCCTAGGCATCTCTCTCGCGCCTGGGATATCCGGCTTTCCTGGAAATCAATTCCGTAGAGATGTCCTGGCGAAAATCCCAGCCGCAGAAAGGTCAGCAGCGTCCCCCCGGCCCCGCATCCCACATCCAATACGCGTGCCGTTTCTTGGTTCGGACGAATGCATTGCAGCGCCCTCACCAGCGACGCGTCCTGCGCCAGACTCTGATACAGGACTTCCGGGTTGTGCAGCAGGCTATTCCGCTCCGCTCCCTTCGCCGCGTAGTACTCTCTGTACCAATCCTCTCCGACTACCTGAGGTGCGTTTGTTATTACGGGCGACATGCTTTCTTCCATTTTTGCCCTTCGCTCATGCGAAGTAGTGCTCCACTAGGTAATTCGTTGCGTCTTTCATGTAGCCTGCAACTTTTCTTGACCGAATGATTCCGGTAGACGCATGCTCGTTGTCAAGGACATACAGCCAGGGGCAAAAACCTACCGCAAGTCCTAGTCTTTTGGCTGTTTCTGCCACAAAGATTTCTTCTCCGAAAAGAAATACGGAATACTCGAGACTTCCGCCAGCGATGAAATATCTTCGGCTAAAAATCATGCAAGAGCCGTGCGCTGCGTAGATCGGAACAACCCCGTTCTCTGGCCTCTGGTCCTCGGGGAGTTTCTCCACTATCTGTGCCCTCAGACTCCCCTTTAGGAAGGAGAGGACTTCGTAAGCCATTTGCAGAAAATAATTTCCAAAGATGACTTTATAAAACAGCATCCTTCCTTTTGAGGGTCGCTGACTGATTTTGGGATTCAAGTCTCGTTTCGAACGCGCGGACCAAATACGAGGAGCGACAACACCCAACGACTCAGTGGATTTCAGTCCCTGCAAAGCGCTGAAAAACTGATTGTCTGAGAATTCGATGTCCACGTTGCAGACAATCACCCAGTCTGGCAATTCGGAAATTGCAAGATATCGTTTCAGCCCGTAGTTTGCTCCGCCGAAATATCCCAAATTACGGGGCGCCTGCAGGCATCGAATTTGCGGATTATTTTCGTTGACCCGCCGAGAAAAACCACCTGAGTCGCCCCTCTCGCTGTTGTCGACGAGCATCACAGAGACATCCTCTCGGGAATAACGGGCAAGACTGCGGGCGAATGCCACCGCGTGTTCATCCGTTCGGTAGTTGACTCCGATTACCAGAGCTGGCATTTTAACTTTCGATTAGTCTACGCACTCCGGTTCTTCTTTATCCAAATCCCCAACGCGCATGGTGCAGAGCGCTCTCCGGCCTGTGTGGGCCGAATCAAAGCACACTGCATCACCGGTACGATTCCATCGCGGATGCAAATCGCAGTGCCAGTTCGTTTCAAGCCGCGGTGATGCGAACGCTCGCGGCGATCTGAGCTTGGCCAGATTGTACCGGCGGTCCGTTTGCCTATCGTACAGAGCGAGATAGCAAATTCGGAATCGATCGGGGTATGTGTCCGTCAAGATCCACCTTCCGGCAGGTGAAAAGGAAGGATGCCCGTCTGAATTGAAGCGGTCTTCACCGACCACAGCGAAATCCTTGCTCTCATCTTCAAATAAAACGTAGCGATCTCCCTTTTCCTTGATGCGCGCATACGCAAGGACGTGTCGATCGTCTCTCCATGCCACATGCGACACCATTCCGTCCGTGGGAAACACAAAGAGGTCTTTGCCATCCAGATTGCAGGAAATCATCCTCGTCCGAAGGTAATTGAAGTCCTTAATCCAGCGATGAAAGAAGACAAATCTTCGACCAGACGGCGCAAATTGGCAATGTGTCAGATAGTGGAAAGCGCCTTGCATGGATGGGTCGGGTTGCAAAGCAGCGATTTCTTGCACTGAAAATAGATGTCTCTTTTCACAAGACGCGAGATTGACCAAGTGGAGTCCATGGGTAACCGGTCGCTCGACGCTTATTTCCGGGTCGCTGCCGTTTGCATATCCATATCCCGGCGAATAGACGTTGCAGCGTCCAAAACTGTAGCTAAGTGCACAGCTTCCGTCTGGACTTACCGCACCGACAGGAACAGATAGAGTCGTTTTCAGTTTGCCAGAATGGTCGTAAATCTTGGCAATATGCGAGTCACCATCGAAATCATTGAACACAAAACTGTTTGTGGCACCGACCCATTGCAGCATGCATCCCTGCTGCCAGTTCCATGCTCTCGTTTCTGAGATTGGGTTAAACACTCGGTGGTCTTCGCCCGTGAAGTAGCCCACGGCCAGACGGTCATCGGAACGAGGCATGCGAAGCGGAATGTCAAATCGATTGGCCAAGAGCATCGTGTTGTTTTGAGACCATGGGCACTTATCATGGAACCCAAAAAAGTAATTCTCTCGAACAATAATCGGATAGGCAGCCTCGAATTCCGCGACGGGCACAACGTCCAAGAGTCGCTGATAGATATTCCTCACGCGTAATTTTGCCTTAGGGTTTCCCTTGAGCGCGTTGTAAATCGTTTGTTCGATTCGATTCATAGGCCTTTGCTACGGACGATCCACAGGGTGATCACTGCGAAAGGGACTACGCCGAAGGTATTCCGCACCCGATGCTAGAAAAACGCTATTGTCAGGTGCCTGATCGCAGCATCGGGCAATCAATATGACGTGGAAAGGCTTCAGGTGATCGACGCGAAGCACCTGAAAACCAGCATGATTGAGCAGTGCCACCGCCGTAGGAGTGTCGAAAACATGATGGTGCATCGCTCTATAAGCGTAGTTCTGCAGGCAGCGCGAACGAAAGTTCTCGAACGATCCCGCCGGCGAATCCTTTCTTAGGTCGTGCAATTCCAATACCTCGGACAAATGGGTTAGGTCATCTTCTCCAATATTCCGCGAGTAGTCCTCGACCATGTGAGCGATGCTCGTTGTAGGCCTGCGCCAGTCAAAAGTGCCGTTCTTGTGTGGCAACAGGAGGAGAAGAAGACCATCTTTCCTCGAAACTCGCTTCCATTCTTTGAGGGCTTGAAGAGGGTTCGCAATATGCTCCAACGTGTGCGACGCGAGGACGCAATCATAACTCGAATCACCGATTGTCTGGAGCCTGGCCCCTTCCAGAACGAATTGATTGCCCAGCGGTCTCAAGGAGTGATACCTAAATTTCAAACCCTCTTGGACCTCTTCCTCCCAGATTGTCCTGCTTGAAAAGAGGCAATTATCGAGACTTCTCAGCACGTTGTAGACGGGTATTGCTCCTTCTTCACTGAATATTTGGCTCGGACCGCCAATTTCAAGACCAGATTTTTCGCCAAAGACTGACAAATACCATTCGAGTCCCGGGAGTCTCCGGCGAAGCAGACGCCGTATATAGCTTGTGTAACGCGGTCCAAGAATCTGCCGAGCTAAGGCTCGAGTGCTTGTAGCCATATACATGCGTCCGTCAACTCTTTTGGTCCGTAGCGGTCAAACTTGCGCTACGGAGATCAGCCCTACCGGCTAACTTCATTAACAATTCGATATCAGCATGTAGCCACGAAAAAAGAGAGCCCGTCGCAGCAGCTAGTCGAACCTTGAGGTCCTTGGATTTCCAGGCAGCGCGAAACTTTGCGCGTGCCTCGGCCCATCTCCCCTGAAGCAGAAGAACACGACCATCCGAAAAAAACAGTCTATCCTCTGCTGTTCGCCAATCTTGTTCGATCGATTGTTGTTCGGAAGATGAAAGAATGATCGCACTGTGGTTCCTGTCCAAGAAATCCAAGGTGAAACCGGAAACCACATCGTGAATAGTCTGCGCGTAGCGAATACTGACCGATGTTTGATGACGCCTACGATAGCCCAAGATACTTCGCGAGAAATGGAACTTACCTTTCAGGCTGAGCTCCAAGAATGTGGGATAGTCCGTGAGCGGCAATCCTGCCACGTGCTGAAAACCACCAATCTGCTCTAAGGTTTCCCGCCGGATAATAGCCGTTGAAGGGTTGATGAGTGATCTGCCTTCTGTAAAAAGCATGTGACGGGTAGCCGAACCAATGGGATTGTTGGACAAAATAGAATTTGCCAGCCGGCCGCGCGCGCGTGCTGTATCGCTTTTCCTCCTCTGTTCTTGACCGTCTGGATCGACGTCTGCTGCTTCTCCGTAAGCTATAACAGTGTCAGAATCGGCAAATGCCGGAACAAGTTTTGCCAATTTATCAGACGGCCAAAAATCGTCCCCTTCGAGTATGGCGATTAGCTCTCCCTTCGCCAAAGACAACGCTCGGTTATAAGTCCGTGCAAGCTCGAAGGCACCTTGATTGGATTGCCGCTCCAAGTGAATCCGAGGATCACGAAATTGAGCAACAATATCAGCGGTTGCGTCCTTTGACCCGTCGTCCACAATGATCTGTTCCCAATTGGGATACGTTTGACCAAGCACACTCTCAACACATGGACCAATGAACTGCGCGTGGTTATAGGTCGGCGTAATAACGCTAACCAGAGGCTTTGAAGCACGAGATGTAATAGGACTACCCACGCTCGCTCAATCTAACGACCTGTGGAATCTGACGGTTTTGTGAAAGAGCCCCTGCCTGCTCAATCACCAAGGCCGCTACTACGCTAGCCACTGTCCCTATGTACCAATCTCCCGAAAGCATGAAGTTATAGGAGAAAGAAAAAATTACCAGGACGTAAAGGTTTGCCAATAGGACCAAATGGAGAAGCCGCGGCTTCGTTCTTGTCCGCAGGTTTAGAGCAGTCGCGGCCGCACCCAAGATGAAGGGAAAAATCAGGATTCCGGCAGGGCCAAAATCGGAGTGAACATTCTTGAGATAGGTGCTCGTGTTAACCGGGAAAGGGGTCCAATAATCTTCTTCGTATGGTGGAATGGACGTTGGAAATCCAAGTTTGGAAAGAAAGCGAAAAATGGGACCAAACGTGTACATTCCCCAAAAACCGACAGAGCGTTCCCGGGGACTGGAAAGGTACATGCTAAATGCAACTGGAGTCCCTGAGAAGTTCGAGTAGAGAGACGGTGCCATGGGCACATACTCAGATATTCGATCCAACGCTGGCGTGATTCCAGGGTAGTCCACTCCCAAACCGCGATACGAACTCACGAATGCGAACGTTCCGACCAGGACCGCGGCAATTGTGACTACTCCGGCGATACGCTTCCACCGCACGGTAGCAATGCGGACATCCCGAGGCGTATATGCGGCACAGACAAAAAACAAGACCGCGGCAATCCCAAGGCCGGTCCGACCCATTGCAAAAGCAAGTTGGACCGCAACCAGAACCACTGGAAACAAGCTTACAAAAGTAAACTTTCCGATCTTTCCCACATAAACGCCTGCTAGGGCGCATGCGGCGAACGAGAACGAACCAACGTAGGGTAGCCCTGAGATTTCGTTTGAAGTTCGAGCATTATATATATCACTGGAATTCAGAAGGATTGCCTGTACTGGACCTCCAAACTCTCGGCTAACAGAAATCACCTGCGCGATGACACCTACTCCTCCAATCATCGACAGAATGAGAATAGCCCGCTTCAGGGTGACAAGATTGATCGGCAATTGGACAGTAGAAGGTTGTTTGGGACGCAGCGTCATAAAGAATACTGCAGCTGCCCCTAGGTAGAGCGCAAGCCAAGCGACGGCAATGTAAAACCACGCAATCATACTAATCGGATAGTACTGAATCAGGCGAAGCTCGTAATTAAACAAACAGAATCCCCAAATAGCTGAATAGAGCGAGAGCGGATTGAACCACCGCTTGAACCATACGCGGCCAACGTAGACCGCAATAGCGGTAACGAACGCCAGAAACGCAGCCGATGACAAGTTTGGATCCATGGGAGTCTTCTAGTCCTCGCAACTCAGGACGCTGTCTGGCCAAGAAGCATTCTCAGCGCTCCACCAATTCTCGGTTTTTCCTGCTTCTCGACAACAAAGGCCCAGGCAGCAAGCAAACAGACACCAAGAGCTACTGCTCCGAGCCCAAGCCTGGCCCATGGATGGCTAAAGAAGAGCCTGATTAAGACCAGTGTAAGTCCCAGCATGAAGGCCAGTGTCACAATGCGCGGGAAGGCGTTCACCAAAAATTTGCGCAGCGAACATTCGCAATACCTGCTCGCTGCCCAAAACAACAACATTGAATCGAGCACGAAGCGAATCGTGCTGGCCATGGCCGCGCCGGCGATTCCCCAGTGCGGAATCAATACGATACAAAGCACAACGTAGAGCGGAAGTTCAAGCACATGGAATTTTCCCGTGAGGTCGGGGCGTCCGAGCGCTTGCAAAAGATTGTAAGGAACATACGCGACCGCGTTCGCCAATGCACCCAGCGCCAGAATTTGGAGAACAACCGAAGCTTGCTGCGCAAAAGAAGGTCCCATCCACAGGCGTAGAAGGTCCGGACCTAGCACAACCAAGAACAAAATTCCCGGCACGACCAGAAGCAGCAGATACCGAACGGAACCCTCGTACAGCCGCTGCAGCTGAACTCGTTGCTCTTCACTCCCTCGCTCACTGAAAGCGGGGTACAGCGTCCCGACGAGGCTCGAAGGAATAATCCTGAGCCGCGTCATCGCTTCGTACGGCACCGTGTAGAGCGCAACCGCAGCCAGGGAAACGAAAGATGCAATCAGCATCCTGTCAAGGTAAACGAGTATCGGGCTCACAAGCTGCGACACCGTAATCCAGCTTCCAAACTTCAGAAGTTTGGGCAACCCGTGCATTCCGTGGACCCGAAAGAGGTGAAGATTAGGAAGCAGCCGGAACAATATGGCTCCGTAGGCTACGGTCGCCAGGATTCGTGCGACGACCGTTGCGAACACAACCAAGCCCACGCCATATCCTTTCCATGCCAGAAAGGCTGCCGCTCCCCATTGGGCTGTTGTGGTTACTGCGTTCACTCCATTGATCCAGCCGAAGCGCTGGTACGAACTCAGCACGGCTCGGAAGACTCCGTGAACCAATAACACGGGCACTGCGAGCCCTACCGCATAAAAGGTTAAGCGCGCCGACAATTGCAGTTCCCCGGAAACCTTGAAGACCGAATGAATCAGGTGCGGTGACACCAAAATAACCGCCAGCCCTCCGGCTAGCCCCAAAGCTAAGTTGGCGGTAAGGGCCGTGCGAACAATGAGACGTGTGGATTCATGGTCTTGTTCGGCGAGGTGCTCGGAAACAAACTTTGTCGCTGCCCGGTTGACGCCGACGTCCAGGAAAGCCAAATAGCCTATAACCACCCAAGCCAAAGAGAATAAGCCAAATTGCGTATCGCCCAGAAACAACACCAGCTTCGGCATAGCAACCAACAGGACGAGAAAAATCCATCCTTCGGTCGTTAGGTTCAGCGTCGCATTGCGGGCCAGCAGAGACCCCGACGTAAGTCGAACGGCCCCTATGGGTTTCGAGGCGATCTTTTCGGCAGACCCCAAGTCGTTTATGTTCTTGGTTGCAGACATGTTAATGCTTTATATTAACTCGTTATATATCTATATTCTAAAATAAACTGTGTTTATTAGCTACAACTATCGCGAAATCCCTTTGGACGCAACGCTTGAGAAAATGGCTCCCGTAACCCCTTTGGAATCCGCACTTGAAGGAGCGCACCATGTTTTGTCGTGTTTTGACCGAAATTATCGTTTCGTCCTTTGTTTCCCACACTTACAGGAATCCCATCCGCAACCTCTTTAGAATAAACAGGGTCGAAAAACCAGAATCGAAAAACCAATCTAACGCGTTGAAAGGACGTGGCCCCCTCGCGTGGTCTTTCATGCGCTTTCGCGGGCCGTACGCCCTAGGGAACACTTATGAAAAGACCGGGGGGAGGGTAGGTGTATGATTTTAACTATCCCCCGCTATACCGCTTCCAGATCCGCTTCATCCATTTCCACTGCCATCGACTTCATGATCAATTCCATGGACACCACAAACCGGGCCTTGCCCCTTCTCCGCAAGAGGATTCCCCGCATCCCCGCCAGTGGTCCGCTCCTCACCTGCACTCTCCGTCCTTCCGTAAGGTAAGGATGCGGCTCCGCTGCCAACCGCGAGTCAAGCCCCACCCGCAGGATCTCCATGTCTTCGTCGGGCAGCGCTGCCGGCAATCCGCCAAACCCCACCAGCCGCGCCACGCTCGGTATCTGCAGCACGCGCAAGCGGTCACGGAGCGCCAGCCGCACGAACACATATCCTGGGAACAGAGGCAGTTTCAATTCCACCCGTCGGTCCCGCCATCTTCTTACGCTGCGGTACACCGGCAGGAAATGTTCGACCTCGTGCGCGGCAAGCTGTTCCGAAACCCGGTTCTCGTGGTTCGCACACGTGTGCGCGGCGTACCAGTGCGGATTGAGAAAGGATGCAGGCAGCGGCACTGCGGCGCGGGCGCTTGCTTCGTCCTCACGCGCTGCCATCATTGCCGTCGAAGATGCCATATCAGAGTCCATACATAGCTTCGCCCCGTCACTCACAGGGCGATATGTTAACTAACCCTTTATTTTACAAATACTTGCGAACGACTCTACTGATCAACCGGCCCGCTTGATGGCGGCCGGCGATCGCCGAGTTCATCCTCAAATTTTTGCTCGTTCAAGTCCGCAGAGTGTCCGTTTCGTGACGCCCAGGGCATTCGCGCTTTCATCACATCGGCGACTTCTTGTGCGAACACCTTCCGAGGATCTTGTGGATCGACCTCTTGCCAACGCGCCGATCCCAACACCCAGACCATCGATATCGCGGAAACCAGAAACGTGCCCAGAAACATGATCACGAGACGAGGAGGAAACGATTTTTTTTCCGGGATTCTCGCCTGATCCAGCACTTTTACGCTGGGCGTTTCTTTCGCCTCTTGCACTTTTGCTAGCTCATATTGTTCGGTCAGCAGTTCGTAAACGGTTTCCTGAATTTTCGCTCGACGGTAGTAATCGCCGTATTTCGCTCCCAGCAATGGCAAACTCCGGATGGATGGATAGGGAAAGCCATTGCCCGCGGCCGCAGCGGAATCGGCGTGCGTGTCAGAAGAGGGGGCAGGAAGAGCCGCGCCCTTGGCGTCGTTTCCACCTAATTTTTCTAATTGTCTGCGCAATTCCCCTACCCGGGCATTGAGGGACCGGACGCGGGAATTGCTGTCCGTATAAATCTGCCGCAGCCCTTCGAGTTGCGACTGCGCAGCAATCATCTGGCCGGCAATCGTTCCCGCTGCGTCCAGCATCGCTTTTCCTTCCTGCTGGATGTCCAGCGTATTGTTCTTGCTCGAAAACTGGGCGAGTTGGTTGGCGGCGTCATCCAAATCTTGTTTGGCGATCTTCAGGCGTTCTTCGAGGAACACCCGCTCGCGGTGCGCCGATGAGGTCGACAACTGGGAAGCAAGCGAAGGCAGCGGCTCTTTCGGGGCTGTGATCGGTGACGCTGATGGTAATGATTCCACTTTTTCTGTCTTCTGAAATGGAAGTGTTTTCGTCAAGCCGCGCCCGCGCGTCCGTCAGGAGCCGCTTACCGTAGACTTTTTTCAAATCAAACTGCTCGATGAGGCGTTCCTGTGAAGTCTCGCTTCTCAGAACTCCAATAAAGAGCGCACCGGAACTCTTAAGACCCAAGAGGTCTCCCGCCATCGACCCTAAACCGCCGCCGGCTTTTGCCGCCATAGCGGCCATCATGGTCATGCCGGAACTCGATTGTGGGTCCGGAGGCATGAGCTGTGTGGTAGCGATGTAAGACTTGGGAATCAGGAACGCCACTAGAGTTGAAACAGTCAGCCCGATCGCGGCAGCTCGAAGAAAGAAGCGGCGATTTTTCCAGAGCAGACGCAGCTGGCCCGCCTGGCGCTCACGCAGGTCTTCGAACAGCCCTTCGGGCAATGCTATTTCTCCGCCCACGGGCCGTGCCGCGATTTCAGGCTGCTGCTTTGTGGCTGTTGGCGTCACTGCTCTCCTTTGCTCTGCAATCACTCCCGTAAGTAATCCAAGCTCCAGTTATTTCCATTGATGCGGCGAAAAGGTGATTCCCAATGAGGTGGCGACGTTTGACTTTGCTAGCGGCGCAAGCAACGGGTAGTTCCACTTTTCGTATTGCAGCGATGCTGACACTGCCACGGTCGAACTCAGCCAGAAATCCGCCTTCACTCCGCCATCATTCAACGTTCCTCCCTGCGGAAGATATTGCGAGCTCACTTTTTGGTGGCGGTAGTTAAACTGAATTTTGTTGCGCGAACTCAGCCAGTACGTGCTCCAAGCCTGTTCGCCCTGTCCGGCGCGTCCCAACCAACTGCCAATAAGATTGCCGTCATTTATGTAAGATCCATCTGGATACGCATGGTTCACGTAGAAACATCCAATACATGTTGGGAAATCCGGGGGGACAGTCGTGCCACCCTCGAGGCGCAGGTCGAGTTTAGAAATACCCGGAATCCGCGGCATGTATAAGCCTCCTCGGATCGCGGACTTGCGCGGAAAACTAAGAGGGGAGATCTCATCTTCGGTAAAAGCGTCACCGTAGAAAGTGAGCCATTTCCGCAGTCCCGGAACCCGGTAGCTGAAGTCGACACCTGACCGGCCATCCCCTTCGTCGTTAATGCCACCTTGTGACTGACTGTTAGGAAGTCCAGTGTAGCTACGCTCGAGAGTGTGGAAAGTAAGCGGAGTCGGACCTCCTGCAAAAACTACGGTGAAGGAAACGCTGAACTCAAAGTTCGGCGTAGGCTTAAGGCTGAACTTTTGTCCCTGCAGAAACGGCTGTCGACCGATAGACTGCCCAAACTGGCCAATAACGCCAGTATCGGTTCGGAAGACGAACTGATGGCCAGCAAACTGGCCCAGGAACCACTCCATTCGTATCGGCCCCAGCCAACCCAAAACACTGGGCAATTTAAACGGGGAAATGCGATTGATTCGAAACATATTCACGGGCGCAGCGTTGTCGCTGAACATCATCGGACCGCCCTGCGTGGGACCCCACCAGAGACTTTGTCGTCCGAGGGAAACCTGCCAGTTCTGAAAGTTCAATCCCACATAGGCATCCAACAATTGGACTTTATTCTCGGCAGAGTAAGGCGTAGGCGGAGGCAGAACGTTGTCTACCGACGAGATAAATTGCCTGGCACTGTCGGTCTGTGCCGGAGCAGATGGCGAATGCTGGTATTCGGCGCGCAGATAGCCGACCCAGCGTCCTGAGGTCATCCAGCCGGAGAAACCCAGGACCGAATTAAACCCTTCCTGATAGGGCCGGCCATAGTCATTGATAATCGTCTGCCCGAAGTGATTGCCGTCGGTGAGTGGTTCTCCCGAGATCGCGGTGAAGCGGGAGTAAACTGACTCCACCCGGCCGCGGAGAGGGTTATTGCCATCGCTATCTCCGCGTTCGTCTCGGAATTCGTTTTCAAGCAGGCGATATAGCTGCTCCGCCTCGATGGCACCTGCCCCTTGGCCATCGACGTGTTCTGCCGCTTCACTCAAGAGGCGCGCGCATTCACTTCGCGTCCACGGCTTCATGCCCGCAAATCCGCTTTCAATCACGCCCAGTCCTGCGAGGCGGTCGAATGCCGGATAGATCCAGCTGTCCAGCGGAACGTAGGGCGAACCCATGTTTGCCGGAGTGAGGTTCCCGTCAGCGCGGAATATTTTGCGGATCGATGTCCATTCTGAGCCGCCCAGTTCCGGATCGTGATGCCGACTGTAAATGTCTTGCGAGACCAAATTTCCAATCAGGCTTCCGACCAAAACGTCCGACGGAAAATGTTGACGCCCACGTACGCGCGAGATGTCGACCATGGAAGCCAGACTGTAGACCAAAATTTTCGTGAAGGTGCCGGGATACTCATGCGCGATCACGCCGGCGACCGACCAGGCCATCGCCGCGTGCTCAGAGGGAAACGAAGTTCCGCTATTCTGAAAAAATGGCCCGCTGCCATCGCCCTGAAACGGGCGTTGCCGCCGTAACGAGTACTTCATGGCTTCGACCGCCAGCAAACTGTTGAGCGCGGATTCGCCGGCCAGGAAGCCGGTCTCGCTCCAGTGATCATCGTGTCGAACATGTCCCAGTAACCACATGCTTCCGGCGCCTCCCACCAGGGCCGCTACGCCCGCAGTGGACAGTGTTTTGTAG
>WNFC01002385.1_pt1 | contig 20218 bp, 17 predicted proteins | sample 5400541 | NCBI WGS metagenome assembly WNFC01 (sample SAMN13153342, study PRJNA577476) | soil metagenome | isolation source: 120 cm saprolite under Douglas fir tree site 2 hole 2 replicate 1 | place: USA:California | collected 2015-04-18
TCGCAGCTCGAGCTAGAGAAGCGCGCAGCCGGCAACCGGTCTGCTGAATCCGAAGGCCCTGTGTCAGAGGAAGCCTATCATCGTATCCGCATTGCCCTGTTCGGCGATCGTCGCGCACCCTATCCCGAGCGCCGCGAGGGACCCGGTAGCGCGGATGTCCCTGCCTGGGAACATTATTCGGAGATTTCAGGCGCACAGCGCAACGAAGCATCGAAGACGCAACTCGACGCAGATAGACTCGCCTGGACGCCGGAAGCGTGCTCGAATGCGTCAGCCATCGACGCCGTTTCCAGCGACGAAGGCCGGCTGCGAGGTGAGGCCGAAGCGCAGGTAGGGAGTCGATTCATCGATTGCGGCAGGCAGCCCAGCCGTGAGCGGCATGATGGTTACGCCGGGCCGCAGTTCTCCGCGGATAGCCGCGGATCCTGAGGGATCAAGCTGAATCCGGAGGGCCTGGCGTCGCGCAGCCGCTCGGAATATAAGGAGCCGCCAACATTAGTGAAAATGGATCAAAGAGGATCTGATCGCCGAGCGGATTGCGGTGGAATTCTATTCCGAGATTATTCACTGGCTGGCCGACGGCGATCTGACCACACGCAAGGTCATGCAGGATATTCCAGCGGTTGAAGCGCAACATGCTGAAGATATGAAAGAACTGCTGGCAAGCTGACCGAGAGTGAAAACATCGTCGCGCGAACTTAGCAACTCAATTCCCGCCTCTGCCGGTCTCATTCGATTCCGAGGCGGGGGAATAATTGGCGTGCTCGGGGGTCGATTTTCATTGCTAGATAAAGCTACAGCAGGGTGTGGAAAAACCGATTTCCTTATGAACCAGTCTTCCCGCACCCTGCAATTAAGTCTGCAAGCCACCCACGCTGGGATGCGAATCCAGTCCCTCCCCCTCCTAAGGAACAGCTCATCCAGGCTTATTTCATGGATAAGCTCTTCTTATGTCGCAGTGCGAGCTGCGGGCTGTTTCTGGCGCCCCGCGCCGCGATTTTGTCGCGTAACCCCGCTGACCAGGGGGAGGTTAGGTCGGGGTTGTCTTCTATTTTCAGAGCAGTTGGCCATGGGCCTACGGCCCGCCCGCGCGGGGATGAAAATAGGCTAGAGTGCGAGGCACGCCGGTGCGAGCAAGGGCGGAATTCTCAATGGTGCCACAGAGCCCACAGAGCAGTTTGACAGCGGGTCATAGGGTAGTACCCCACATTGTTGCTTCGAGCACGCACAACAGAATTTTTATGTGTATATGCCCCTGCGCGCCGGCGCCAGGAGGCCGGCGATGAAACGAATGTACCGGCGCTGTTGCGGGGTCGACGTGCATAAGCGCATGTGTGCGGGTGCGCAGACACGGCAAGCTCACCGAGGAAATCCGCACCTTCGGCACAACCAGCGACGAGCTGCTGGCACTGCGCGACTGGCTGAGCGGCCAGCGGGTGACCCACGTCGCGATGGAGGCGACCGGAGTCTACTGGAAGCCGGTGTACTACGTGCTGGAGCAGGCTTTCACCGTGCTGCTGGTCAATCCGGCCGATGTCAAACGGATGCCGGGGCGCAAGACCGACGTCAGCGACTGCGCCTGGCTCGCGCAGCTGCTCGAGTACGGCCTGCTGGAACCGAGCTTCGTCCCGCCGCCGGCGATCCGTGAATTGCGCGATCTAGTGCGCTACCGCACCGAGCTCAAGCACGACCACACCCGCATCGCCAATCGCCTGCACAAGATCCTGCAGGATCCGCAGGGCACCATACTTCGCACCACCGAACGCGCTGGTTTTGCAGAGGTTGTACCCTGCGCCCTCAAGACAGGGCGCGATCCCTCCACTTCGGTCGGGATGACGCAAGGGCTCGGCTACCACGAACACTCCACCATGACCTTATGAATGACGAACGAAGAGAAGAAAATCGACAGCCTCGGTCCGGGAGAGGTCCCCACCAGCCTCGCACTCATGCGCGTGGCGTGTCAGCCTCGATCGATGCAATAGCGCTGGGTGACATTGTCACCCGTTTCGCCGATTCACAGTGCGCGGTAAGCTCGGTCTTGCTATGACACAAGGTTGTGAGTCCGACGTAGGTATCAGAGGCCCTTCTTCTTTCACTTCTCACTCCTCTCTCCACGCTCTGCTCCTGACAGGGTGCGGAACAACCTCTTTGCTTATGAAAAGTCTTTCCGCACCGCCGGCGGATGACGACGACGTGAGCCTCGCCTCGCGGCTGAAGAGCCGGTGGCGGGGCTGGTGTGCCATGATACCACGACCTGCATTCCGGACGAGCGCACCTCATCGCATCAGGGTCCCGGAAATTCGCCAGAATTTCGCATTTGGATCCTGTTTGGTCCCTGAAAATCCCGGATAATCCCAGAATGAAGAGAAGCTTTGAGAAGCGTAGAGGAGCGCCAGCCGCGCGTGGATTTAATGGCGGCTTGGCAGGTCGGCGCACCCGGCGCGCGTCACTTCAGATCTGCGAGAGCGTGTTACCTATGTTGCTGGATCAAGTACCTATGTTCCCGGTTGTTCAAAAAGCGCCTCACTCTTCGGCTTGCTGGCGGTTGGCGAGCTGACCGCCTGATACCAGCGCTCCTGGAATTTGAGCCGGCCGCCTCTCTTCAGCCACTGCTGGCAGCGGCACTGAGTTCTTTAGCTGCGCGGCCGTGTTACCATTGTCGCACCCGAAAGCAGTAACGCTTCGGGATGCATGCTAATGTGGGCTACCGACAACGGGGTGGAGGTCGGGCTGGACGGAGGACGACGGCGGCATATGATACGCGGTGCGATTTCGGGGTTTGGCGCGGTCGCCGCGCGCGCCCATCTGCCTGGGTGGCAGTCGCGGCCGGGAATCGATATTGTCGCGATCCATGACCCAGTCGCGGCGAGGCGCCATCACGCCATCAACCTGATCAGGAATATTCGCGTTTACGATAATCTCGAATTGATGCTGGATGGCGAGGCGCTGGACTTCGTCGATATCGCGAGCCCCCCTGCGTTCCATGCCGCTGCGGCGCAACTCGCGCTCGATGCGAGTGTCAATGTAATCGTCGAGAAGCCGCTATGTTTTGATGCCGGCGAACTTGCGCAACTGTCGAGCCTGGCTGCGCGCAATGACCGGTTACTGATGTGCGTGCACAACTGGAAGTATTCACCGGCCTACCGGCGCGCGCACGAGCTGATTTCCGCCGGGCGGCTCGGGCAAGTTCAATACGTCTCGCTGGTTCGGATGCGCGATGGGCCAGCTGGGAATGGCCTTAACGGGATGGGGGACAGCGAGCGATGGCGCCTGGATCGGAAAAGGGGAGGGGGGATTCTCATCGACCACGGCTGGCACACCTTTTACCTGGCTCATTGGCTGATGGGCGGCGAAACGCCTTTATCTGTATCGAGCCATCTTCAGTTCGATTCCGCCTCCGGAGTAGACCATCTCGCTGATTTGAGGATTGAGTTCTCGGGCGGTCGAATGGTCAACGTACACTTGACGTGGCGGGCGCCGGTTCGGCGAACCTCAACTGTGATCCTCGGCACCGCAGGGTTGCTCGAAATGGAAGGTGACAGGTTGCTCCTGACCGAGCGGTCGGGACAGGCCACGGACCACTCCATAACCGACATTCCGGAAGATTCTTATCATGCCGGGTGGTTTATGGCGGCGGCGGCTGATTTCGAGCGAGTTCTGGCAGACGGTGCTGGAGCTGAACTGGCCCAGTCAAACCTTCGCGAAGCCGCCACCGCCTTGGCGCTGACAGACGCAGCTCGGCAATCGGACGCTCAAGATGGCCGCGCCATTGTGTTAAATCCGCTCGAATAGTGTTATTTCCGGACACTTTTGACACAGTTGACATTCTCCTCAGAGAGGCTAAACTGCGAATTGACCGCGAGGTTAGCAGGAGCGTACATCGAAGCTCCCAGCTCAGAGACTGGTAATTGGCTGGTTCCAGGACGGCTATTCGGCGGGATGAGACAGCGTCAGCCTGAAAAACCCGACAGAGCCGGTTGTAGAACATAATGACTGAGGCTGAATCGCGTCCGGGTTCCGGCGAATCGCGCGCTCAGGAGTCTCGAGACGAGATTTTGAAGGCGGCGACTGAACTATTTGCCAATCGCGGCTTTCATGAGACCTCGATGGCGGAGGTGGCACGAGCGGCGAAGGTCAGCAAGGCTCTGATTTTTTGGCATTTCAAGAGCAAAGAGGAATTATTTGTTGCGGTTCTCGGACGGCTGCTTGAGCCGTACGTCATCGATTTCGCCGAAGAGGCCGGTGTCCTGGATGAGAAGGCGCAACTGCTTAAGCTGATCGATTCTTACCTGCTATTCGTGCGTGAAAACGCCAGTTCGATTCGTTTTTTAGTCGCACAGATACTGCACGATGAAACAACCAAAGATTCGCTATCGAATCAGGCGCTGGCGCTGTACGAGGGATACCGGACGCTGGTGACGGATTTGATTGCGCGGGCGCAGGCCAAAGGCATGTGTGCGTGTGGCTTTCCGCCATCGGCCGCGGCGGCGTTTTTACTCGCCGCGCTCAACGGTTTGCTGCTGGGGCATATGTTTCTGGGCAGCCGCGCCAGCGACCCCGAAACCGGCAAGAACATGCTACGACAATGGCTGTTCGGCGACCCGCCTGAACTGGAACCTGGCTCACGAACGTCGCAATCCGAATAAGCCGCAGGAGTCGCTGATTTCATGCGCATACCGCTCAGACAAATGCTCGATCTCGGCCGTTACATGCGGCAACAGAAGCGCGCCGGGGAAAAGTATTTTCCGCTCGTGCTGATGCTGGAACCGCTGCATGCGTGCAATCTCGCGTGCGTCGGATGTGGCCGGATTGTCGAATATAAGGACACTATTCGTGATCAAATGCCGCTGGAGGAAGCGCTGGCCGCAGCCTCCGAAGCCGGTGCCCCGATCGTTTCGATCTGCGGCGGCGAGCCACTGATGTACAAGCATATTGTGCCGCTGACCACCGGTCTGCTTAGTCAAAAACGGCATGTGATGATTTGCACCAACGCGCTGCTACTGGAGCGGTTCATCAAGCAGGTAGCGCCCAGTCCTTATCTAAGTTTCAACATTCATCTCGACGGGATGCGTGAAACGCACGACCGCATCGTCGTCCGCAACGGCGTCTTCGAGACCTGCGTGCGGATGATCAAGCTGCTCAAGAGCAAGGGTTACCGGGTGCAGACCAATTCGACCATTTACCGCGAGACCAGCGCCGAAGAGATAGAAGAACTTATCAAGTTTTTAGGTGATCTGGGCATTGACGGTATGTTGCTGACGCCGGGTTACCACTATCAGGTACTTGACAACGATATCTATCTCAAAAACGAGGAGATGCCCTACAAGTTCAAACGGGTGCGTGACCTCGCGCACGATTACAAGATTATCAACACGCCAATCTACCTGGACTACCTGGTCGGCAAACGCGACCTGTTATGCAGTCCATGGACGACAGTGACGCGAAATCCACGGGGATGGAAAGGTCCCTGCTATCTCATTACCAATGGTCATTACCCGACCTTGGCAAAAATGCACGAGGCGACGGATTGGGAGTTTTACCGCACCAAGCAGGATATCCGCTGCCGCGATTGCAAGCTTCATTCGGGCTTCGAAGGGACGGTTGCATTGGATTTTGGCAAGAACTTGAAGGATTCGTGGCGCATGGTGCGCCATTACATGGCCTGAGGGAGAGCTCATCGGCGTGAACCGCGACCACCGATGATTATTTGGTGCTGAGCTGGCGGTGCGCGGCCTCAGACCTGCCATCTTCGAATCGATATCGCGCAGGCGAAGTGAGCTTTTGACTGGGGAAGGTGTGGTGGGCGGACGTCTGAAAGAAGTGTCGCATCAGCAGAGCGATTTCGAAAGGCCGATGCAGCAGGCTAAATCTTCCTCCGAACCGGCCACCACGGCTGACCCAGCCGCTACCCTAATCAGTGTGCCACCGTTTGACCTGGCCCGTTACCTGCGCGAGCGCACAGGGGTTATCGAGCGTCAATTGGCAATCAGCATCGCTGAATCTGATGGTCCCGCCAATCGCCTCGTCGAGGCCATGCGCTACAGCCTGATGGCCGGCGGCAAGCGATTACGCCCGATTCTCGCGCTGGCTGCCTGCGAGGCGGTCGGCGGCCAAATTGAGCCTGCAATCGGCTACGCCTGCGCCCTTGAGATGATCCACACCTATTCGTTGGTGCACGACGACTTGCCGTGTATGGACGACGATGATCTGCGGCGCGGCCGTCCGACCAATCATAAAGTGTTTGGCGAAGCTATCGCGACGCTGGCCGGTGACGGCCTGCTCACCGATGCGTTCGGGCTGTTTGCCCGTTCTGCGAAAGCCGCCGGAATCCCGGCTGAACTGGTGGTCGATACTATCGCGGAACTGGCTGACGCTTGCGGCTCCGCCGGCATGGTTGGCGGCCAGGTCATCGATTTACTGGCCGAGGGCCAGCCGCTCACGCAGCTAGAACTCGAACAACTGCACAGCAAGAAAACCGGCGCGTTGTTTGTCGCCTCGGTCTGTGGAGGAGCGCGGTTGGGTGGGGCCGCGCCGGCACAGCTTCAAGCTTTGCAGAAGTACGCCCGAGCCCTGGGGCTCGCATTTCAAGTCACTGACGACCTGCTTGACGTCGAGCAGACCACCGAACGTCTGGGCAAGCGCTCGCAGAAGGACCACGAGCGCGGCAAGGCAACTTATCCCTCGATTCTCGGCATCGAGCGGTCACGCGCGATGGCTCATGAACTCGCCGACCATGCGCGTGACGCGCTGGCGGGTTTTGACGGCCGCGCTGAGCCACTGCGAATGCTCGCGGGTTTTGCAGTCGAGCGCAAACTGTGAAGGCGCAAACGCCCATTCGGAAAGCCAGGGCAGAATTGGCCGCCACCATGGAGCATTCGCGTCAGGCGGTCCTGGCTGAACCTGGCCGACTGGAGATGCGCGACGTGACGATGCCGCATCCGGGGCCGGGCGAGGTGTTGTTGCAAATCAAGTGCGCTTTGAGCTGTGGCACGGACTTGAAGGCGTACCGGCGCGGCCATCCTATGTGGCGCCTGCCGACTCCATTCGGCCATGAGTTTGCCGGTATCGTCGCGGAAGTCGGACCGGACGTGGAGAATTTCCGTCCGGGTGACGCGCTGATGGCAGCGCCGACAGCGCCGTGCGACAAATGCTTCTACTGCGGCCGCGGACAGGAAAATCTGTGTGCGCAGGCAATGGAAAAGATGGTGTTGGGTGGTTACGCCGATTACCTGCTGCTCGGCTCTCATGTAGTCGCTCGTAACGCCTTTCGTAAACCGGCCGACCTGCCGTTCGAGGAGGCCGCGTTACTGGAGCCGCTTGCCTGCGTCGTCCATGCCCAGGAAGGTGCGCGTCCGGAAACGTTTGAGAGTGTGGTGATAATTGGTGCGGGGCCATTCGGTCTGCTGCACATGCTGGCGCTCCGCGCCCGGGGCGTGCGCGAAATTGTCGTCGCCGGCCGTGGTGCACAGCGTTTGGAATGGGCCGGCCAGCTTGGAGCTGATCGTGTAGTCGACGTGCGCCAGACCGGCGCTGAAGAGGCGATCGCGCGGATCAACGGCGGTTTCGGGCCGGATCTGGTCATTGAATGCACTGGACAGGTCACCGGATGGGCCGCCGCGTTGGCGCGGGTTCGCCGCGGCGGACGGGTCGTGTTCTTTGGCGGCTGCCCGGTGAACACAACGCTCACGGTCGATACCCGCCGGATGCATTACGACAATCTGACGTTGCTGGCACCGTTTCATTTTAGGCCCTGCGATGTGCGGCGGGCTTTCGAGCTGCTGTGCGAGCGAAAGCTCGGCGCAGGGCGTATTGTCAATGCGCGCCGGCCGCTCAGCGAACTCGCCGAGGTGTTTGCGATGCTGGAGCGCGGTGCCGTTCTCAAGTGCGCGGTGATTCCGTGAGCTGGAGAATGGGGCCGAAGTCCGAGCCCGTCCCCTTTGGTCGTGGCCAGTCGGTGGTTCGCTCGATGCGCGGGCATGATCAGGATTTATGGATGACGTTGCGGTAAGTGATCGGGGCGCCGCGGCAGAATTCGCGCCTGGTGGCGAATTCGGCGCCAAGCTCACGTTCACCGTCGAGCGCGCACAGCGATGGCTGCTCGAACGGCAACATCCCGAAGGCTACTGGCAGGCAGCGCTCGAAGCCAATGGCGAGATGAATGCCGAATTCATCATCTTCAACCGCTTCATGGGCTTGGAGCCTGATCCGGCGCTCGACGCCAAGCTGAAAAAGCATCTGCTGGATATCCAACAGGCGGACGGTTCATGGGCCCTGTTCCCCGGTGGTGAAGGACATTTGTCAACGACCATCGAGGCGTATTTTGCCTTGAAGCTGGCTGGCATGCGGGCCGGCGACGAGCCGATGATGCAGTGCCGGCGTTGGGTTCTGGCAAAAGGTGGCATAGCCAAAACCGGAACGCTGGCGCGCTTCTACCTGGCGGCGATGAACCAGGTGCCGTGGCACTCCACCCCGATGCTGCCGGTCGAGATTGCCTTGCTGCCGACATGGTTTCCCGTGAACATGTACGAACTTTCGTCATGGGCACGTGGAACGCTGTTTGCGCTGATGGTGCTGCAGGCGCAAAAGCCGGCTGTCACGATCGACTGGCGCCAGGGTGTCCTTGAACTCTATATCCAACCGCCTCATTTTACCAAGTTCAAACTGCCGAGAGGCGCGCGGCCGTTCTCGCTACGCAATGCGCTGCTGCTGACCGATAAGCTGCTGCGTTACTACGACCGCAATCATCAGCCCAATCTGCGAACCCGCGCTCTTCGCTATGCCGAACACTGGCTCTTGGAGCATCAGGACGCTAACGGTTCGTGGGGTGGTATTCAGCCGTGCTATCTGCTCAGTCCGATGGCGCTCAAAGCGCTGGGCTATCGCAATGACCATCCTGTGATTGTCAAGGCGCTGGGGGCTGTCAGGGAGCTGATGTGGGAACTTGGCGACTCGACTCTCTACCAGCCGTGCGTTTCGCCCAATTGGGACACGGCGCTCGCCGCCAAAGCATTACTTGATTCAGGAATGCCTGGCGAGCATCGGGCGCTCCGCGATGCGGCCAAATGGTTGATCAATCACCAGATCTTCAAGCGCGGTGACTGGTCGGTAAAACGGCCGAATCTGCCTCCAGGCGGCTGGGCTTTCGAGTTCTACAATGACTGGTTCCCGGACGTCGATGATTCGGCGGTAATCCTGATGGTGTTGGAGGGCACCGCCCATGACGATGAGGGTCAGCGGGAACACGCGATTCGGGCAGGTTCGAACTGGGTGATGGGCATGCAGTCGAAGAGCGGCGGGTTTGCAGCCTTCGACCCCGATAATGATTCGCAATGGCTCAACCAGGTGCCATTTGCTGACGTTGAGGCATCGACTGACCCGGATTGTGCGGATTTGACCGGCCGCGTGCTCGAAATGATGGCCGAAGTTGGCTACACCGCCGACCATCCAGTTGCCCGCCGCGCAGTCGCCTGGCTCCGGCAGGATCAGAAGCCAGACGGTTCATGGTGGGGACGATGGGGTGTTTGTTACATCTATGGCACTTCCTCAGCACTTTCCGGCCTGCGCGCGATCGGTGTTGGCGCTGGCGAACCTTGGACCCGGCGCGCGGTTCAATGGCTCAAATCAGTTCAAAATGCTGACGGCGGATGGGGCGAAACCTGCGCGGCTGACCGCGACCCGGCACTGAAGGGCAAGGGCAACAGCACTGCATCACAAACCGCGTGGGCGGTGATTGGTCTGCTGGCGGGCGAAGATGGGATCAGCGAGTCGGTGATGCGGGGCGTAGAATGGCTGCTGGAGCGCCAGAATGAGTCGGGGAGCTGGGAGGAACTGGAGTTCACTGGAACCGGGTTCCCCAATCACTTTTACCTCCGATACCACATGTACGCGCATTACTTTCCGCTGATGGCGCTCGGGCGCCTGCGACGGCGGCTGACGAAGGGTGCAGCTCTCTGAAATCGAGGATACCGTCATGAAGTCGATCGCGATCCTCGGCTCTACCGGCTCGGTTGGCGTGACCACCTTGGATATCGTCAGCCGCTTCCCTGAACGTTTCCGTGTGGTCGCGATGGCGGCCGGACAAAATCTGGAGCTATTGGCTGAGCAGGTGCGCCGTTTCGACCCCGAACTGGTATCGGTCGCGACGCCCGAACTCGCACGTGAGCTCGCCGCTCGCGTCAGGCCGAGGCATCCGGCAATTCTCAGCGGCAGCGAGGGCGCGGTGGCGGTCGCCACACATCCGGAGGCGAAACTGGTGATGTCGGCGCTGGTGGGCGCGCTCGGCTTGCGCCCGACACTCGCTGCCATCCGCAGCGGCAAGGACATTGCTTTCGCCAATAAAGAAGTCCTCGTCGTGGCCGGTGAATTGATGACCCGAGCAGTGCGCGAATACGGCGTGCGGCTGCTCCCGGTCGACAGCGAACACAACGCAATCTTCCAATGCCTGCAGGGGCGTCCTCGGAGTACTGTCAGGCGGGTGATTCTGACGGCCTCCGGCGGACCCTTTCTGGAATGGCCGGTCGAGCGCTTCGCGTCGATTACGGTCAAGGACGCGCTGAAACATCCCACCTGGCGGATGGGCAACAAGATCACGATCGATTCGTCGACGCTGATGAACAAAGGCCTGGAGGTGATCGAGGCCCGTTGGCTGTTTGACCTCGACCCGGGACAGATTTCGGTGGTGATTCATCCTCAGAGCGTCATCCATTCGATGGTGGAGATGGTGGATGGCTCGGTGATTGCCGAGATGGCGATCGCCGATATGGCGATTCCGGTTGCGTTCGCGCTGGCGTATCCGGAGCGGCTCGAACTGGCCCATTTGAAACCGCTGTCGCTAATCGATCATGTAAATCTGGCCTTCGCGGAACCGGATTTGACTCGCTTCCCATGTCTTCGCTTAGGCTACGAGGCGTTGCGTGCCGGGGGTACGATGGCCGCGTGTTTGAACGCCGCGAATGAGGAGCTGGTTGCTGAATTTCTTGCGGGACACACCCGTTTCGTCGATATCCCGTGTCATCTCGAAACCGTCATGCGCCGCCATCGTAATTACGAAGCGCGCACGCTCGAAGATCTGCTGGAAGCGGATCAATGGGCCCGGGTGGCGGTACGGGAATTGATGGGGTCAAGCCCGCGGCGGATTTGGGCGTGAGCATCGAGCTGCAGACCGCGAAAGTTGACGAACGGCCAGGCGGGAGTGCCACCGTGAACGGCGCGGCGGTCGCCCAGTTGACCGCCGCGCCCGGCAATGCCGCAGAACTCGCCGCGGCTTACGCCTGGTGCGCGAAGCTGGCGCGCTCTCACTACGAAAATTTCACTATCGCTTCCTGGCTGATGCCACACGAGATGCGCCGGCATGTCCACGCAATTTACGCCTACGCGCGCATTGCCGACGATTTCGCCGACGAGCAACGCAGCATCGCCCGGCTCGACGAATGGCAACATGAGCTGGAGCTGGCTTATGCCGGCGCTCCGCACCATCCGGTGATGGTTGCGGTGGCGGATACCGCCCGCCGCTTCGATATTCCCCTTGACCCATTCGTGGATTTGCTCAAGGCGTTCCGTAGTGACGTGGAATTTCAGGGGTTCGAGACCACGGCCGACCTGCTCGGCTACGCGCGCTATTCGGCAAATCCAGTGGGGCGCCTGGTTCTTTATCTTTTCGGCTTCCGCGATGCGGAGCGTCAGCGGCTCTCGGATTTAATCTGTACTGGGCTGCAGTTTGCGAATTTCTGGCAGGACGTCGCCATCGATTTGGCCAAGGGACGAATCTACTTTCCACGCCGTGACATGGAACAGTACCGCGTTACGGCCGAGGACCTGCGCAATGGCAAAGTAAGCGCCAGCTTCATCGGCTTGATGAGGCATGAGATTTTGCGCGCACGTGAGATGCTGCTCGCTGGAGCGGCGTTGAGCACGTTAGTGGAGCGTGGCTTACGGCGCGATGTCCTGATGTTTGCCGGGGGCGGATTGGCAATTCTGCGCGCGATCGAGCGTGTCGGCTACGACGTGTTCCGCGCGCGCCCCAAGCTTACCAGGCTGGACTATGTCAAACTTGGATGGCACGCACTGGGCGGGCGGCTGCAACTCTGAAGCTAAAGCGGGAGCCGACACGCCGCTGAGGTTAACGCTGGACGGCGACTATGGGCGCTGCGCGCAAATCACCCGCCGCGCGTCGTCCAATTTCTATTACGCTTTCATGTTGCTGCCACGCGAGCGCCGGCTCGCGCTCTACTCGGTCTATGCTTTCTGCCGCTTCGTCGATGACATCGCTGACGACGATGGGGTCAATGACCCCGCGGCGATGCTGGGGCGCTGGCGTGCGGAACTGGACAAAGTATTTGCGGGGACGCCGTCGCGGGCGATTTCGCGGGCGCTGAGCGAGAACGTCCGTCGCTTCAACATCCCGCGCCGCTATTTCGAGGAAGTTATCGACGGCGTCGAGATGGATTTGACCCAGCGCCGCTATCAGAGCTTTGCCGATCTGAGTCTCTATTGCCGCCGGGTAGCTTCAGCGGTCGGCTTAATCTGTATTGAGATTTTCGGCTATCGCAATCAATCCGCGCGAGTCTATGCGGAACAGCTCGGCATCGCCTTCCAATTGACCAATATAATTCGCGACGTGGGCGAAGATGCGGCGCGCGGCCGCATCTATCTGCCGCTCGAGGACCTGGCGCACTTCGAAGTTCCCGAGGCGGAAATCCTCCATTCCGTCTATAGTCCCCAGTTTCGCCGATTAATCGCATTCGAAGCCGAACGCGCGCGGCAATATTACCGCGAGGCCGAACAGGCACTCGCCGATGAGGACCGCGGGTCGATGCTGGCGGCCGAGGGGATGAGGCTGATTTACGCCAGCTTGCTGGAACGGATCGCGCGTGCGGACTACCGGGTCTTCGATTGCCGGATGCGTCTCTCCGCTCCACGCAAGCTTTATCTGGTCGGACGGGCATGGGCTGGCGCCCATCTATGGCGCGTGGTCAATTAATAACAAGCGCAACCATGCCGGACAGCCGGCGTCCACACTGCGCGCTCCTGAAAAGCCGTGGTTGAAGCCCGCGACGTCGTTATCATTGGCGGCGGCTTCGCCGCTCTAAGCGCCGGGGTGGCTCTGGCCGAGCGAGGGTTTCGCGTCGCGCTGCTCGAGGGCAAGCCAGTGCTGGGTGGGCGCGCCTATTCGTTTCCGGATACCGAGAGTGAGGACCAAGTCGATAACGGCCAGCACGTCCTGATGGGCTGTTATCATCAGACGCTGGATTTTCTTGGCAAAATCGGCACGCGCGACCGATTGATCGTTCATCGCAATCTCGACATCGAAATGCTGGATGGGCCCGGCCGTCCGGCCCATCTCAGAACCGCATCGCTGCCCGGGCCGTTGCATATGACGGCCGGGCTGATGAGTTACAAACATCTGACCATTGCCGAACGGCTCGGCGCGGTGCGAGCCGGCATGAGAATGATGTACATGCGGCGGTTTGCACGCGCGCGGCTCAAGCAGATGACGGTGGCAGAGTTGATGGACCTGACCGGGCAGGGCTCGCAGGCGCGGCGAACATTCTGGTATCCACTGGCAATCGCCACGTTGAACGAGGAACCAGAACTGGCGTCGGCAGCGTTACTCGCGGAGGTGATGAAGCGCGCATTTTTTTCGCGGCGGAATGACTCGGCATTTCTCTATTCGACCGTCGGGCTGAGCGAGCTTTATTGTACCGCGGCCCGCGAGTTCATCGAGCAACGCGATGGTGTGGTCGCGTGCCGGGCAATAGTCGATAGTCTGGAGATGGACGGCAACATGGTATCCGGCGTACGGCTGCGCGACGGCGCCAATCTGAAAGCGGCCAACTTCATCGCCGCGGTGCCGCCTGCACAACTGCTCAGGCTGTTACCGGACAGAACGGCTGGCAACGGTTTTTTTGCTCACATCGATAAGCTTAAAAGCTCGCCGATTATCTGCGTGCATGTATGGTTGGATCGGGAGATTACCGGCTCAGCCTTCATCGGCTTTGTCGGCACAACGACCCAATGGCTATTCAACAAGCGCCGCATTCTCGCCCAACACGGCGCGCGCCATCCGGGCTACCTGAGCTTTGTCATAAGCGGTGCGCGCAAATTGGCGGAGCTTCCGAATGATGACCTGCTCAAGATCGTCATGGACGATCTTGGCGCAATGATCCCGGCGGCGCGGGAGGCGCAGATGAAAAAGGCGCTGGTGCTCAAGGAAAAGCACGCGACGATTGCTCCTGACCCCGCCTCCGATGCGGCGCGCCCACCGGTGCAAACCCCTGTGCCCAATCTCTTTCTCGCCGGCGATTGGATTCAGACCGGACTGCCCGCGACCATCGAGAGCGCGGTCATCGCCGGGCGTTCAGCCGCCGCCGCAATCGCCACGCGAGTCGGCGGCTGATGGGAATTGCGCTGGTAACCGGCGCCAACGGCTTTGTTGGCTGCCACGTGGTTCGCGCATTGGCGGCACGGGGGACCCAGGTACGGGCGCTAGTGCGACCTGGCGCCGATCGGCGTGCGCTGGACGGGCTGGTTTGCGAACTCGCCTTCGGCGATGTGCGTGACCGCGACGCGGTCGAACGCGCGGTGCGTGGATGTGACGAAGTTTACCATGTTGCGGCAGATTACCGCCTGTGGGTGATGGACGAAGCCCCGATGTACGCGGCCAACGTCGAGGGTACCCGCAACATTATCGATGCGGCGCATGCTGCCCATGCCCGCCGTATCATACACACCAGTACGGTCGGCGCCTTGGGCATCGGCGCCGATGGGCTCGGCCGTGAAGATACTCCCGTCACCCTCGAAGCGATGGTCGGCCCATATAAGCGCTCGAAGTTTCTGGCGGAGCAGGAGGCCGTCAAAGCCGCGAGAGAGGGAATCCCTGTTGTGATCGTTAACCCGTCGACACCGATCGGGCCGCACGATTACAAGCCTACGCCGACCGGCCGGATTATCGTGGATTTCCTTAACCGGCGGATGCCCGCCTACGTCGATACTGGACTGAACCTGGTCGCGGTCGAAGACTGCGCGCACGGCCATCTGCTGGCGGCGGAACGCGGGCGCATCGGCGAAAAGTATATTCTGGGCGGCGAGAATCTAACGCTCAAGGAGATGTTGGCGCGGCTTTCCCGACTATCCGGGCTGACCGCCCCGCGCTTCAGGCTCCCGTTCGCAATGGCGCTGGGGTTTGCGTTCGGCGCCGAAGCGGTTGCCCGTACGCTCACGCATCGGCCGCCGCGCGCCAGTTTGACCGAGGTGCGGATGGCGCGCAAAAAAATGTTCTTCGATTCGGCCAAGGCGCGGGCCGAACTAGGTTACCAGACTACGGCGGTCGATGACGCATTGAATAGCGCAATCAAGTTCTTCCGGGTGAGCGGTCTGGCGCGCATGGCCTGAACCAGATGCATCTGCTGCTCTCAACGATTGCGCTACGCCCCTATGTCTTTGTCTTCCTGGCGTCGTTCCTGTTCATCTCGATCGTGAACTTCGGGCTGCGCACGACGCTGCTGTTCGGAGCGCTAACTTACGTTGTTGGTCTCTCCTGCGAGTACAGCTCGGTGCACAATGGTTTCCCGTTCGGCCTGTATCATTACGTCGAGACGACCCGTGGTCAGGAAATATGGGTCCTCGGGGTGCCTTTGTTCGACTCGATCTCGTACACCTTCCTGGCGTTCGCCAGTTATACGGTTGCGATTCTGCTGTGCTCGCCGCTTTACCGCCGGGGATGGGATCTGCGAGTGCTCGACACCTGGCGCATTCGCCGGTCGTCGCGCGTGTGGTTGATGGCGGCGTTGTTCATGGTGATGGTTGATGTGGTGGTCGATCCGCTGAGTGTGTTGGGCGGGCGTTGGTTCCTCGGCAGGATTTTCTGGTATGACCCACCGGGGCCTTATTTTGGCGTACCCATCAGCAACTATCTTGGATGGTACCTGGTGGCATCGGTCAGCATCGCGATTTTCCAGGCGCTTGATTTTCGGCTCAATCGCCGCCTGCCAGGCAAACCATTAGGTATGCTACCCGCTCTGCCGTCGCGGGCGCTGGCGGGGCCGATGCTTTACATCGGTATCGCCGGTTTCGGCATAGCGATGCTTTTCATTATTCACGCGCCCGCCATCGGATGGGCGAGCGTATTCATCTTCCTGCCGCTGTTCGTAATGACACTGCATACGCTGACCCGGAGCGAGTGTCGTGGCGACGCGAGCGCCATCGCCCGCCACCTCGCGGATTTTGCATTCAACCATGAGGCGTTCGAATCTCAGCAAGCCCAAATCGCGGCCGTAGCCCAGCCGCATTCCAAGAATCGCAAGTACGCCTCGGGCAGCAGTTAATTGCCGAGCGTCCGCGTGCGTGGGCGCTGCGCGGAAGCTCGGTTGCTGTTGAATCTAATTCATTCGTTCGAACACAACCACCGGTATCTGCCGGGTGGTCTTCTTCTGATAGTCGTGAAAAATTGAGATCTTGTCGGCCTGAGTTTTGAACAGCCGCTCACGTTCTTCGCCGCTGGTGATCCGGGCTCGCGCCTGAAAGCGTTCGCTTCCCACTTCTACCGTCACGGTCGGGTTAGCTTCGAGGTTGACGAACCACGCCGGATTGTGGGGTGAGCCCGCGAACGAAGCGATGACGAAGATGAGATCGCCGTCTTTCGTGTAGGCGAGCGGCTTGGTCAGGGCGCGGCTGGTCTTGGCGCCGGTGGTGGTCAACAAGAGTATGGGCATGCCGGCCATCTGACCGCCCACCTTGCCCTGGTTCGCACGGAATTCGCTAATCACCTTTTGGTTGAAATCGTTCAGTTCCGACATGCTTTTCTCCTGGATACAGTCGCAGTGAAATTCCGCACCAGCTTCGTACATAGAGTGAATCGAAGCAAGCTGATTCCAATCCCTGACTGATCACCAATTGCCGCGATGAGAACCACGGAACTAGAAGCCGGTTCCACGGCTTCCGGGCTTTACTTTTGCCACCCTCTGCCCGATGGCAATCGAATGATGAGCCTGAGCGCCGGGCGGTGCGCGCCGCTCTCGCTACCGGTAGCATTCCGCTTCATGATGAACAAGCGGGATTCGCTTCGGGTGACGCGTCTCAACCTTGATCGGCTTGATCGACGGCAACCGCGGTCCGCGCCAAGCTGGGGTACCGTTGCATCGAGTGGCGGTCTGGGTCTCCTAATTCTTCTGTCCTCGCTGGCCGGTTGCGCGACTATCGAAGCGCGGCCCGAGTTGAATCCCAATCGATGGGCGCCGCCAAGAGTCACCGATGAATGGGTTCCAACCGCCGCGGTCACGCGGCAATACATGGTGGAGAGTACCCAACCACTTCCCATCTCCCCGGTACCGCAAACAGGGGCGATCTACGACTTGACCGGTCTCATCGATATGGCATTGAGCAACAATCCGACGACGAGGCGGCAGTGGCAGGAAGCGCGCGCGGCTGCCGACCAATTTGGTGCGGCCCAAGCGCCGTATTATCCCCAGGTTGACGTACAATCGGGCGACGGCTATCAGCGCACCATCCTCGAGCTTCCTGGTACGGTTGGAAAGTTGGAACAATGGCAGTCCCAGCCGGTCGCAGAACTCACTTACGTGCTGCTTGATTTTGGCCGCCGGCGCTCGGCGGCGGAGGCAGCAGGCGACCGCCTGATTGCGAGCAACTTTACTTTTAATCGAGTGATTCAAAACGTCATCTTCAGTACGCAGAGCGCCTTTTATTCCATTGACGCCGCGCATGCGGCTGTGATTGCAGCGCGGCAGAATCTCGCACTCGCGCAAACTGATTTCGACGCAGTGAAAGAGCGTGTCGGCCTCGGCCTTGCCACCGAGCCTGAGCTGCTGCTAGCCAAGGAGCGGCTGGCACAATCGCGGTTCGACTTGGCAAGCGCTCACTTGCTGGTGCACGATGCTGAAGCCCAACTGGCAGTGGCACTTGGCATTTCCGCAAACGAGGTACCCGCGACCCAGGACTTGGAGAATCAAGCTGTGCCCAACTCACTGAAGACGGGTGTGGAGCAGATCATCGCACAGGCGCGGAGAGAACGGCCGGACCTCGCCGCACGAATCGCGAGTCTGCGCGCCAGCGAAGCCGAGGTCAGCCAGGCAAGGGCGCAATTCTATCCGATGGTCGGCTTGTCGGCGAATTATGGTGAGAATGTGTGGAACTTTACGTTCGACACTCCGCGCACCGTCCAAACTAGTCAGCCCCAATATTCGGCAATGTTGACTTTGCGATGGGACGTTTTTACCGGATTCAGACGGCTCAACGACGTGCGCCGGACCGAAGCCGATCGTGAAGCGGCGCGAGCGGACTTGGAATCGCTTGAGATCGACACGGCCGCCCAGGTGTGGCGGGCGTACTACGAGTTCGAATCGTCGTCGAGCAAATACGACTACGCAAGAAGTCTGCTGGCGGCGGCCCACGAGTCATATGACGCAAACCTCGAAACCTACCGCCAAGGCTTGAGCACCATAGTGGAGCTGCTCACTGCCCAGCGCGATCTCGCCAGCGCCCGCTATACCCTGATTCAAAGCAAAGCCGAGCTGCTCACCGCCTATGCAGGGGTTGCCAACGCGGCCGGCGCGGTGAGTATCCATTAGGGGACGACGATGATGGCCGGGAGGTTTGCTCTAGCGCGTGTATTGGCTATTGCAATTGCTTGTGCCGCAACGGCGCTGCCCGCTTGCGACCCGGTGGTCAACATAGCAGGCGCCAATTTTCCTGCCTGGCTGCTGTGCGCCATCGTCGGGGCGATACTGGCCGCGGCTTCCCGGCTGGTGTTTGCCGCGACCGGGATCGAGCTCTATCTTGGGCCCTTGTTGCTGATCTATCCGTGCCTCGCACTGTTGATCGGCTGCGCGGTCTATCTGATCTTCTTTAGTCGCCTTTGAGGAGAATGCCGGTGCCGGAGCCGCAAGCGCCAGCCGCACAAGAGCCATCGTCAGACGCGTCCCCTGCTCGGAATGATTCCTCCCCGCCGGAGCCCTATAACGCCGCAGATCACGAATTCATCGTCGCGAGCGATAGCATCAGCGTGCGCATTATTGGCCGCGCAATCGGCGCTCTCATCGTGGTGGGCGCGATAGTTCTGGGCGTTGCGGTTACGCGCCTTTATTATTTGTACCCTCGCACCGATGATGCGTACGTAAGGGCCAACATCGTCGGCATCGCGCCTCACGTGAGCGGTCCCATTGTTGAGCTTACAATTCACGATAACCAACACGTGAAAGGAGGTGCGCTCCTGTTTGTAGTTGATCCGCGTCCATATAGATCAGCACTCGATAAGGCTGAGGCCGATCTGGTACTGACTACTTTGCAAATCAAGGCGCTGCAGGATGCCATCAACTCGGCGAACGCGCGCCAGCTTCAGCTTCAAGCTGATACCGCTTATGACAAACAGTATCTTCAGCGAATCGAGCCTCTGCTGCGCCGCCACTTTGTCACCGCCAATGATGTCTTCAACGCTCGCAGCCGGCTCGAAGCGGCGCAAGCGGGGGTGGACAGTGCTCAAAGCGACGTGCGCCGGGCGCAGAACGATCTCGGCCAATATGGCAACATCAACGCACGGCGAAAGGCAGCCGAGGCTGCCGTGTACGATGCGAAGTTAAATGTCGACTATTGCTACGTGCGGGCGCCATTCGACGGCTACGTTACCAATCTCAATATCGCGGTCGGTCAATATGCCAATGAGGGCAGGGAAGTGCTGAGTCTCGTGGATAACCGTCAATGGTACGTGCTGGCGAATTTCCGCGAGAATTTTCTCGGCAATATCCGGCCCGGGATGGTTGCCGAAGTCTATCTGCTGAGTTATCCGAACAAACGCTTCCACGGCCGCGTGCAAGGAATCGGCTGGGCGCTCTATCAGGGGAATGGCGCCACCATCGAAGGATTGCCGCAAGTGGAGGCAACGCTCAACTGGGTGCGCCTCTCGCAGCGATTTCCGGTCCGCATCGTCCTCGAAACTCCCGATCCCTCCTTCCCTTTCCGGATGGGCGCTACTGCGGTGGTGACCATTCAGGGGAACCGTTAGGCCGATTCGATGGCTTTGTGGGTCGCAAGCTCGCGGCATATCTGGGCGCCACCCGGCCGCAAGTTATCTCAGAGCCTTACGCCCCAGCGACCTCGGCATTTGCCTTCTCGACCGCTTCATCGACCCCCGTGACCGTGCGCTTGAAAAATGTGGGACCCGCTTCGTAAACCCATTCGTGGATGTTGTGCGGTGGGAGGAGCCGTTGCT
>WNFC01020523.1_pt1 | contig 20213 bp, 16 predicted proteins | sample 5400541 | NCBI WGS metagenome assembly WNFC01 (sample SAMN13153342, study PRJNA577476) | soil metagenome | isolation source: 120 cm saprolite under Douglas fir tree site 2 hole 2 replicate 1 | place: USA:California | collected 2015-04-18
CGATGGCCGGAGTCACCCACGCTGCCGCCGATGAAGAAGGGGCCCAGCGCGGTCTCGGCCAGGAAGCCTGCGGCAACATCGTCGGGGAGATCGCTGCCCGTGGTCACGCCGTACATTTTTCCGATCTCGTAGGCTCCCACGGCGTAGACCTTTTTTCCGAGAAACGGTGGCAGCGTGAGCAGGTCGTGCATGTATCCGGCGCGAAATAAATAATACTGATTGCCCTGAAACTCGTTCTGGCCGTAGGCACTCAGGCGCACCGGCCCGCCCAGGAAGAATTGAGGAACTCCCGTGCTCGTGGTGCCGAACGTGGTGCCGCCTTCGCTCTCCAAGAAAAGCGACGCTGGCCGTGTAATCGGCTGAAAATATCCCAATTTCAGGTCCATGGAAGGAAACCCGCCGTTTGCACCCGGACTTTGGTCGAACCACCGGAAATTCGTTTCCGCGCTGAAACCACGGCGGGGAATCACGGGATCGTCGGTGTGGTCCAGCAAGTAGTGCAGCCGCGTCTGCCCCACTCGCCCTGCCACCGAGGGAATTATGGGCGACCCCAGCCGCAGCTTGGTATTCAGCGAACCAACCTCATAGCCAACGCGCAATTCGCTGAACCGCCCGAGACTGTACCCCACGTCGCCGCCAATATTGATCCGATAGATGCGGTAGTCCGCGAGCGGATCATTTTTTGCGTAAATCGGAAACGTGGTGTCGCTGGCGTCGGCGTGCGGCGCAAAAAACCACCGGCTCTCCGCACGAAACGGCCGGAACAATTCCGTCTGGATGCCATAGGTATTCCCCAGCAGCAGATCGGTTCGCCACTCCGAGCGGAACCCGGCCACGTCCATAAACGTGAAGCGCGTCCCCATCGTGAAATCCACGTTGCCGCCCTGCGAGCCGTCAACCTCGAACGCGGTCTGGAACATTGGCGGCGCATAATTCTTCTCCACCACTTGAACGAGCAGCCCCGTCTGCCCGTTTTGTTCGGTGAGCTGGTATCCGGCCGAATCGTAGCGGCCCACTCCCTTGAGCCGCGTCAAAACATGGTCGAGCTTTTCCGGATCGAGCGGCTTATCCTGAAATGACTTGAGGTAACGCGCGACGTCCGTCGCTCCATTCTCACTGGTTCCCTGAACCTTAATGAACTGCGGGACCGGAGCAGCGGTCCGTTTGCGTGCCGCGCGCTCGCGGAGGTACTCGTGCCAGTTGGCATCGTCGAGAGCGAAGGCCGCGAGCAAGCGTGATCTGTCATTTGCTGCTTCATAGCCCTTTTGCATGATCGGTTCGTTTTTTTGGTAGTCCGTTGAGCCGTATTCAGCGAGAGGCACGGAGATGACGGCATCCGCGCGGGCCAGGCCTCGCACCTCGTTTTCTGCGAGGACCACACGCACGGATTGCTCCAGCACGCTGAAGATTGACTGAATGTCCTTGGCCCCCACAGGGTCCCTCTCCAGATGGACCGCGATCACGATATCCGCGCCCATCTGCCGGACCACATCCGTAGGCAGGTTGTTCATCAGGCCGCCGTCCACGAAGACGGCCTGCCCGTCATGCACCGGTGAGAATGCCCCGGGAATCGACATTGTCGCGCGCAGCGCTTCCGCAAGCGAGCCGTCTTTGAACACATAGGGCTTCCCGCTGACCAGGTCCGTGGCCACGCATCGAAATGGCACCGGCAACTCATCGAAAGCCGGCAATCCGTAGTAGGGAAGAGCCACGCGATCGATCAGTAGTCCGATCTGGTGGCCTGCGTTGAGTCCTGCCGGCACTGATATACCGTGGCGCAATCCAAAGATGAGTGAATTCGGGTACGCGCGCTGGTCTTCTTTCCTGCGGAACGACAGGTCTTCATAGGGCGTGCGGTCGCCAAGAATCTTGCGCCAGTCCAGGCCTTCAATGAGTGATTTCAATTCGTTGGGACTCATTCCCGTTGCGTAAAATCCGCCCACCAGTCCGCCCATGCTGGTCCCCGCGACGTAATCCACGGGAATGTGATGCTCCTCAAACCACTTCAGAACGCCGATGTGCGCGAGTCCCATCGCGCCGCCGCCCTCCAGCGCCACGCCGACTTTGGGCCGCACGCGCGGCGCGGTTTTTGCCTCGACGACGACGGGATTGCTGGGAGCTTGCGGGGAGGCTGGGTTCGCGGGGTTCTCCTGCTGCCCGCGCAGACAAAGAGGTGCCAGAAGCAGTAGTAGAATGGACAGCGCACGGCGCATCGAAAGCCTCCTCAGCGGCAGGTCGAGCATCGAAACTTTGTGAAGCTCTTCCGAGTTTGGCCCAGCGTCTGGATTCCGGCAAGCGGTGAGCAGCTAATTCAGGAGCCCTTGTTCTCCTGGAGGACGTTGCCTCCATCGACAACCAGGACTTGTCCAGTGATGTAGGAAGCTTCTGGTGAAGCAAGGAAACAAACCGCGGCGGCCACTTCGTCCGGCGTGCCTGCCCGGCCGAGCGGCGTATGAAGCCCTGCGATTTTTTCGGACTCCGTCGATGAGGCCGTCGAAATCCAGCCCGGAGCGACGCCGTTGATCGTGATCCCATCGCCGGCGGATTCGACAGCGACGGCGCGCATCATCCCGTCCATCGCCGCCTTCGCCGCGCCATACGCCGCGGAACCCCGGTTGCTGACCAGCGGCCCCGTCACCGACGTGACATTCACAATCCGGCCGTACTTTTGCTGCGTCATTCCGGGCAGCACCGCGCGGGTCATGCGGAAGGCGGTGTGCAGAGTAATCGCAATCTGGTTTTGCCACTCCGCGAACGAGGTCTCGATCAGCGGCTTGCTATCCGCGGGCCGCCCGGTTTGCGCCATGCCCGCGTTGTTCACCAGAATGTCGATCCGGCCTGCGCGCGAGAGCACGGAATCGACAAATCTCTGCACCTCGGTTTCGACGGTGAGATCGGCGATAAACGAAAGCACTCCATCACCGCCGCTATCCAGTTCGCGAGCGCGGGCATGAACGCGTTCCGTGGTGGCAGTAATCACCACGCGCGCGCCCGCGGCATGCAGCCGTCGCGCGATGGCAAAACCGATCCCTTCAGCGCTTCCCGCGCCGGTAATCACCGCTGTCTGCTTGTTCAAGGGTAGGTTCATGGAGATGTCCGCAGAAGGCATCATACCTCGTTCACGAAAGATTACGATTTACTCGGATAGATGAGACTCACTCCAGGTTGTGAAGCGCCAACGCACACTCGGGTAGGCAGTTGCCGAATTAGCCTCCAGCGCGCGCGGTTTTCTTGTCGCGGACGCTTCTAAGGTCTACGGTTTCTTTGTAACACGAAAACAGTGTCCAGTCGTATCCCACGGGACGAGAATTTTTGCAGGCGGGAATCATGAAACAACCGGCTCCCCCAGCGCATCAGCATGAATTCGCCCATGTCGGCAAATCGCGCGTCAGCCCGTGGAAGCGCATCCTCAGAATCATCCGCTGGACGACCTACACGTTTGCCTTCGTCGCGCTCGTTCTGTTGCTTCACAAAGCGCCGCCACCCTTGGTGAAGACCAGCCCGCAGGCCGCTGCTCGAGCGGAAGAAAAATTTGAACAAGTGGAAAAGGCCGTCGCGAGCGGGCAACCCGCGACGCTGCGCATGGACGAAACGGAATTGAATTCCTACCTGGCCTCGCACTTGGCACTGGCGGGCAATGGTGCGCCGAATCCCGCCTCCGCCGGAGGCGCGCAAGGCGGACCCAACGGCGCGACCCCGACGCCGCAGGAAGTCGAGCAGATGCGCTCGAACGTGCGGGACGTCAAGGTGGAATTGATCGACGACCGGGTAAAGGCCTACGTCGTCTTTGATGTGCACGGGAAAGACATGACGCTGCAGTTGGAAGGCCGGCTCCGCGCGCAAAACGGCTACTTGCACTTTGAACCCCTCAGTGGACAGATCGGCTCATTGCCGATTCCTCAGTCCACGCTCGAGTCGGCAGTGCAGCGGCTCATGGACTCGCCCGAAAATCGGGAGAAGCTGAAACTGCCTTCAGGGATTTCGGATTTGCGGATTCAAAACGGCGAAGTCGTGGCCAGTTACAAGTAAGCTTTCCTCGGATACGCCCGCGCCTGCTTCTCAGAAAATCTCTTGTTCAGCCAACCTCCGAGTGGCAACAGACATCCATGTGGAGTAGGGTGGCGGGTAGCAGGAGAGTCGCCATGAACGACCGGGTTTGTGTTTCACTTGTTGTTCTCCTCGCACTCTTCGTTTCCACTCCTCTCCATGCGCAACACAGCGGCGGCGGTGGTCACTCGGGTGGCCACTTTGGTGGCCGCTTCGGCGGGGGAGGTTTCTCCGGACATTCCTTTGGTCACGCCGTAAGTCATTCTTTCGGCCACATGTTTGGGCATCATTCCGGCGGGCACGATTCGCGGTTGGGCAAGGTCCCGGGTAGCCGCGGCGAAGAGCCGCCTTTGGCCGGCGCTGCCCTCATCCACGGCAAGCTTGTTCAGTTGCCCGGCCCCGCTGGCGCAACGGCCCTGATTCGGCAGCCTCCTCACCCCGCTCCCGCCAGATTCCTCCCCGGTTTGGTGCAGCGAGTTGTGTTGCCCCCGAATCACCGGTTCAACTCTGGTTTTTGCGGTTCGTTCGGGTTTTCCTGGCACAAACTTTTGTTCCCTGGTGATTTCAATTGCTTCGGCGATCCCTTCCTTTTCGATCCCTTCTTCTCCGGCGGATTCATCGCCGGGCATCTCTGGTCTGATTCTTTTATCCCCGCCGGTGGTTTCAGCGCCCTGTCCGCGCCGCTGGATCCGTCTCTGGCCGCGGATGCTGCCGGCGCAACTCCTGTGAACAGCTCTCCGGCTCCGCGTCATGACATGGAATCTTCTCCCGCCTCGCCTGTGACCGCGGAAGAGCCGGTCACCTTGCTCCAATTGCGGGATGGTTCGATGTACGGCCTGACCCGCTATTGGGTCGAGGGCGGCCGTTTGCATTACATTACGAACTACGGGGGCGAAAATAGCGTGCCGCTCGATCGCGTCGACTTTGCAAGGACCACACAGTTGAACGCCGGGCGCGGCACTCCTCTCGTTCTTCCCGGCGCCGCTCCGCTTCAATAACCTCTGTAAAGGATCTCGAATTCATTCTCGGCACGGTCCGTGTCTTTCTGATCTGATCCTCGCGCCGCGGCCTGTCGATTCACATCTGAGTTCTGTCATGGAATTCAGGTCCTGCGGCCACTTATGCTGCGCGCTGCAAACAGGGCATCGAAGCAAAGCCTGCTTGAAATGTGTAGAGTTGGCCGGAGCGGGCTATAATCTGCGGCTGCAAAGTGCTATAGGGGACCGGCGATGAGCGAAGAGAAGAAGGATCAATATCTGGACATGGGCCGCGAAATCACACGCCGGGATTTTCTGAACGGTGTGGCCATCGATCAAGCCTGGCGCGCCGTCGGCGAACTTTTACACGGCTAGCAGTTCCTCCATCGGTCACTGTCGTTCGCGGCTCAAGCTGGGCTCGAAAGGAACATGCGGCCATTCGCAGTGAAATGTGTTATTGTCCCTAAGTAGACTCCCGAAGTAGAATTGCCTGGATTCCATGAAGGGCGCGGTTTGCAGTACTCCCTCCACCGATTTCAGCCAATTTCAGGCTAACGTCTCGTAGTGTCTGGGAAGCGGCACTTTACCAAGATCCTGCGCTCGTGGTGCTTCGAAGAGTACAGGGAGAATTAAGATGAAGAGTTTATTTGTGGGCAACATGAGCTTCCAGACCTCGGAGAGCGAATTGCGCGAACTGTTTGCCCCGTTCGGCCAGGTAACTCGCGTTCACATGGCGATGGACCGGGAGACCGGGCGCGCGCGCGGTTTTGCATTCGTCGAAATGCCCAACGACGCGGAAGCGGCGCAGGCCATGACCGCCCTCGATGGAAAAGAAGTTGGCGGGCGTAACTTGAAGGTGAATGAAGCGCGCCCGAAGGGCGAAGGCGGCGCGCCGCGCGGTCCGAGGAGTTTTGGCGGGCCGAGCGGAGGACGCGGGCCCAGTGGTGGACGCGGCAAGGGCGGCGGACGCGACCGTTTTTCGAACGAAGATTACCGTGAGTCGGCGCGCCAGCCGCGCGAACCGCGCTGGTAGTTTTCCTTTTCCATGGATGGGCTGGACGGCAGGGGCCAGGGCCCTCGCCGCACTCTGCTGTGAGGAGAGGCTTATGACCACGACATTCTACGATCCCGCGTCCGATCCGACCATCGATTGGAATCACAGCAACGAGATCAGTTCGCAGGAGTAATTTCGACTGGCCTCAGCCGCGGTTTCGCCGGCGGATTTCCTTCACTTATCCGCAGGCCGGAGGGGCAGCCCTGTCTGGGCAGCGGCGCCCGAATGAATTAGCAATCCACCCCGGCTCCTGTATAATTTTCTTCCAGCAGTCGAAGCTCAACTTTCACGGAGCTTTTCGCCGTTCTTGGCGAAGAGGAAAGTCATGCAGCCAGGTCGTCGAAGTCTTTGTGTACTCATTCTGTTCGCCGCGGCCGCGGCTTTTTTCATCGTTGTTCCCGCCGCCGCACATGCGGTGCTCCTGGAATCAAACCCTCCTTTGAAGAGCGCCGTATCGGGGCCGGACGTTCCAATCAAGCTCCGCTTCAATGTCCGCATCGATGCGCTCCGTTCCCGCCTGACGCTCATCCATCCGGACGGCTCCGTGCAAACGCTCGAAATCAGCAAGCAGACTCCTGCGGACATCCTCTCGGCCGAGGCCACGGGCTTGGCCGCTGGAGCCTACCGCCTCCGCTGGCAAGTGCTGGCGTCCGACGGCCACATCACCCGCGGCGAAATCCCCTTCACTGTCACGCCGCCCTGATCGAGATTCATGGCTCGCTTACTTCAAGTCTTTGGCTTCCTGTCCGTTCTGTTCCGCGGCGCGACGCTGACGTTTCAGTCCCTCGCCATTGGCGGCATTGTTTTTCTGATCTTCGTCGTCCGCCGCGCGAAGGAAGATTCGTCCGCGCTTCAGCAAGCCTGCCTGCGCTGGGTTCGAACTTCGGCGATCGCGCTGGCCGTGATGCAGATTTCCTATGTCCTGGCGAACTCGATCATCCTCAGGCAGTCCGCCGAAATGCCGATTCGCAAAGTCGTCGGAGCAAATTTTGTCCTCGCCGGTCTGATTGGCATCGTAGCGGCCTTCACCGTCGTCGCTCTTACTTCCGCAACGCGTTCCACCGCCTACAACGACCTGCTTCTTCCCGCAGCCGCCATCATCGCCTCCTCCGTTATGACCAGTCACTCCATGGCTCGACTGGACTACCGTGCGCCTCTGGTCGCTTTCACCGCCCTGCATCAATTGGCCACGGCCGCCTGGCTTGGCGGCTTGCCGTATCTGCTGATCGCCATCCGGCGAGCGCCTACTCCTGAGTTCGCGCGCCAGCTCAGCGCCAGATTCTCGCAACTCGCTCTGGTGAGCGTTGCTGTACTCGCTTCTGCGGGTTTGGTGTTGGGTTTTGCCTACGTCGGCTCATTCAAGGCGGTTTACGGTACTTCCTATGGCGCGATGGTCGCCACCAAAGTGCTTCTCTTTGGCCTTCTTTTATTTCTCGGCGCACTCAATTTTCAGCTCGTCCGCCGCGGACCGGCCAGCTCGATTCTTGCCAGCCTGAAGCGCTTCGGCGAAGCCGAAATCGGCATCGGCATCACCGTGATCCTCACCGCCGCTTCCCTCACTTCGCTTCCTCCCGCCGCGGATCTCGCCAATGACCGCGTCACCGGCGCCGAAATCGTCGCCCGCATGTCTCCCCAGCCGCCACGGCTCGCCAGCCCTTCCATTCAGGAGCTGCCCGAAGACGCTTACGCCGCACAGAAAAAAGCTTTCGAAGTCGGCTCGCTCTCCACCGAATCCTACGTTCCCGGCCAAACCGGAACGCGCCCCAACACTCCCGCCGAAAAAGCCTGGTCCGAGTACAACCACCACTGGGCAGGCATCGTCGTTCTCTCGATGGGGCTGCTGGCCCTCGTCGCGCAAGCCGGAAAATTCTCCTGGGCGCGCCATTGGCCGCTCGCTTTTTTTGGTCTTTCCGCATTTCTATTTCTCCGCAGCGATCCGGAGACCTGGCCTCTCGGGCCCGTCGGTTTCTGGGCGACTCTTGCGGATCCCGAAGTCCTGCTGCATCGCTTTTTCGCGGTGCTGGTTATCGCCCTGGCGGTATTCGAATGGCGCGTGCAAACTGGCCGCGTCGCCTCCGGCCGTGCCCGGCTGGCCTTTCCCGTCCTCATCGCCGTTTCCGGCGCATTGCTCCTCACTCATTCTCATAGCCTCGGAAACCTTAAAGAAGAAGTCCTCGCCGAGCTAAGCCATATCCCGCTCGCGGTTCTGGCTGTCACCGCAGGATGGTCGCGCTGGCTGGAACTTCGCCTTCCTTCCGAAAATCAAACGCGAAACGTATTGGCCCGGGTATGGCCGCTTTGCCTCGCCCTGATCGGCGTGGTCCTGCTGAACTACCGCGAAATGTGATGCGAGAATTTCATGGCAAGGCAGGGAATTGTAGTCGGGGGAATTCTGGTTCCGGGACGTGGACTCGAACCACGATACTCAGCTCCAAAGGCTGATGTCCTACCGATTAGACGATCCCGGAACCGGCCCAATTAGTGTAGCAGACGCCCGCAAATGCGCCCAAGCGCCCCAATCCACGGACTTTCCGACCCGCTCATTTTCCGTGCCATTCCTGGACAGCCGGTGATAACGTTTCTGAGCAGGACCACGGCATGCCAGGAATAAGCTGTGCGGCTCGAAACCTTTTCAATAACTTGCGCGTAGAATGGGCAGGGGAAACGCACGCATGAAACGTCGGGTTTTGCTGCGAGAACCGATCGGCGTGGCGCTGGAGACCTTGCGTGCGCACAAGATGCGTTCTTTCCTGATGCTCCTGGGCATCATCCTGTCAGTTTCCACCCTGATCGTGGTCATCGCCTTAATTTCAGGCGTGAACCGCTACATCGCAGACCGCGTTGCCAACCTGGGCTCAAACGTCTTTCTTCTGACGCGCTTTCCCATCATCACGGATGTGGATGAGTACGTGAAGGCCAACCGCCGCAACAAAAAGGTCACCTGGGACGACTTCGAAGCTCTGCGCGACAACATGAAGCTGCCGCTCCGCGTGGGGGTGGAACTACGTGTTGATGGAAAAGTCCGCGCGGGCTCGCACAGCCTCAACGATACGAATATCCGTGGTGTGACCGCCAACATGGCCGATATCGACCCCGTAGTGCCGAGAGACGGACGATACATTTCCGAAGGCGACGATCAGAGCCGGGCGCTCGTCACGATGATTGGTAACGACCTGGCCACCCAACTGTTTTCCGGCGTCGACCCCATCGGCCACGAACTGTTGATCGACGGCCGGCCCTTCCAGATTGTCGGCATCGCGAAAACCATCGGCACGGCCCTTGGCCAATCGCAGGATAATTTTGCCTATATTCCGATCCAGACCTATTTCAAAATATATGGAACCAACGACACCATCTGGCTGAACATTCAGGCGCGCGGCGCAGAGTGGATGGAACAGACCCAGGACGAAGCGCGGGCCATGATGCGCGCGCGCCGCCACCTCTCTCCCAACGAGAAAGATAACTTCGGCATTTTCGATCAAGCGACGTTAATGGATTTGTGGAAAAACTTGACCGGCGTTATCGCTACGGCCATGGTCGGCGTCGTCTCTGTTTTTCTGGTGATCGGCGGCGTTGTGATCATGAACGTGATGCTCGCCACCGTCACGGAGCGCACTCGCGAAATCGGTATCCGCAAAGCCCTCGGCGCCCGCCACAACGACATTCTCCTGCAATTCCTGGTCGAGGCGGCGGTCATGGCCGCCATTGGTGGCGCCATTGGTGTCGGCGTGGCCTACGGCATCGCGGGCCTCACCACTTTGACGACTTCCGTACCGATGAATGTTCCCATTCCCGCTGTCTTGCTTTCGGAGCTGATTTCCGCCGCCGTTGGCGTTTTCTTCGGTGTCTATCCGGCGCGCCGCGCCGCAAACCTGCAACCCATCGAAGCTTTGCGGCAGGAATTATGAAGGCCCTGCAAATCAACATGCGCATGAACATCGGCGAGAACGCGCAGATGGCCCTCACCACCCTGCGCGAGAACAAGATGCGCTCCTTTCTCACCGTTCTCGGCGTGGTTATCGGCATTACCGCTCTGCTTTCCGTTGTCTCCATTCTCGTCGGGGTCTACGGCGATGTGAACGCCTATCTGTCCGACTACGGCTCCGAAACCCTCTTCATCTTCCGGTTCGATCCCGGCATCCATACCGGCAGGCTCACTCCCGATGAACGTTCGCGGAAACCTCTCTCTCTCGAAGATGCCGAGGCCATCGGGCAGTTCTGCCCCGCGGTGCGCGCGGTCACGGCAAGCGTCTATCCACGGTGGACAGATGAAGGCCCCGCTCGCGGGCCGGTCACTGCGCGTTATCTCGGCAAGGAAGTTTCGGGGATTGATTACAACGGAACCCTTCCTTCGAACGAAGAAGTTTTCAATTCCAGGCCGCGAACCGGGCGATTCTTCACAGACGCGGAAAACATGCATCGCGCCGACGTCGCCGTCATCGGGCCCGATATCGCCAAGACGCTCTACCCGGATATGGACCCGCTCGGAAAACCCATCCAGATCGACGGCGTTTCTTACGAAGTCATCGGCGTCCTGGAGCCACGCAAGGGCCAGCTCGTCAAGGATCAATCCGCGGACAAAGCAGTGATGGTCCCGTATCGCACCTATCACAAACATCTCCCGCAGGACGACGAAAACATGATCGGCGCCGTAGCTTTCCCGGGCCGCATGCCGGAAGCCGAGGACCAGATCCGCGGCGTGTTGCGGCGCCGCAGAAACGTGCCCTACAGCAAACCTGATAATTTTGGAATTTCCAGCGCGCAACAAATCGCTGATCAGTTTCGTCAGATCACTGCGTCCGTGGCCCTTCTGATTTCCGTCATCAGTTCCATCGGACTTCTTGTCGGCGGCGTCGGCGTGATGAACATCATGTTGATGTCCGTCACCCAGCGCACGCGCGAGATCGGCGTGCGCAAAGCCATCGGCGCGCGCCGCCGCGACGTCATATGGCAATTCCTAACTGAAGCCATTGTGCTCACGGGCGCGGGAGGTGTCATCGGCGTGTTGCTTGGCGGCGGCATCAGCCTGCTAATCAACCTTGCAGTACCCACGCTGCCCTCAGCCATTCCGCTCTGGGCCGTCATTCTAGCTGTGGGCGTCTCCATGAGCGTCGGCCTCTTCTTCGGCATGTACCCCGCCATCAAAGCCGCCCGCCTCGATCCCGTCGAGGCCTTGCGCTACGAGTAAATCATGGCTCTTTGAGAGCCACAACGAAGGATGAAAATGGGCCCGAGATGGCGTAGCGTTTGTGCAGCCGCGTGGGCGACAGAGGCCGAGCTACTTTGGCGCTGTAGAGCCCGCGTACGAGTAACCCTAGAGCCCCTCGCTCAGACCGCCTGAGGGGATTTTCGTAGGAGTAGTCCGCGCGCCTTTCCGGTCCAAAAGAGAAGGTGGCCTGCGCAGCGTATTTACGAGACGGCTTTGCGCAATCTGGTCCAGCACCTCTGCACACGGCGATGTGCGTGGAGCGGCGGTTTCTGTTAAATTGGGGAGGCTGTTCGCAGCGTCGGAGAGGTGGCCGAGCGGTTTAAGGCGCACGCTTGGAAAGCGTGTGTAGGTTAACCCCTACCGTGGGTTCGAATCCCACCCTCTCCGCCATTTTTCCCATCGCAGCAAATCGGGTTTCTGAATGAAAAGGCCGAGCATTTCTGCTCGGCCTTCGCTGTTTTGAAATCGTGCGCTTGATTAGAAGTGGCAGGAGGCCACGCCGCGCTTCTGCAAATATTTCTGATGATACTCTTCGGCGCGATAGAAGGTGCCTGCGGGTGTGAGCTCCGTCGCGATGGGCCGTTTGAATTTGCCGCTGGCATCGAGCGCGGCCCGCGACTTCTTGGCCGCCGCTTCCTGCTCCGGCGAATGAAAGAAAATCGCCGTGCGGTATTGCGTGCCGAAGTCCGGCCCCTGCCGGTTCACTTGCGTCGGGTCGTGAGCCTGCCAGAAAACATCGAGCAACTGTTCGTAACTCACTTTTGCCGGATCGAACGTCACCTGCACCACTTCCGCATGCCCCGTTTCATCCGTGCAAACGTCTTTGTATGTCGGATTCGGCGTCTCCCCGCCGCTGTACCCTACTGCGGTATCAATCACTCCGGGCACGCGCTGAAACGCCGCTTCCACGCCCCAGAAGCACCCCGCTCCGAAAGTCGCTATCTCTGCCATGGAATCACCCCCTGGATCAAACTCTTGTCATATCCTGCGCACAGCACTTAGATGCGCGAGCTGTTGCCCGCGATTCCCGAACGCCTCTAGGGCTCTTTTCGCCGCGTCGGCGCCGCTCCCGCGCTGGCCTTTAACTTCTCCTGTGCCAGCGCCTTATAGGGACTGTTCACCGAAGCCGCTTGTGTGAATGCCTCCTTGGCCTCCGCGTTTTTTTTCAGATTCAGCAGCGCAAATCCCAAACGATATTGGTTTCGCGCGTAGCTCCCGTCATCTGGTTTCAGCAGCGGCGCTGCCGCTTTCAGATTCTCCACCGCCTGGCCGTTGTCCTTTTTCTGAATGTTCACTTGTCCCAGCGAACTGAGCGCAAGGCCTTTTTGCAAAGCCTTCTGCTGTGCCCACTGTTCGTCCGTCACGCCTTCGGGTTTCCGCGCGGTCTCCAGTACCGCAACCGCCTTCCTCGCATTCGACTCGGCTTTATCGAGTTGTTCGCCTTTCTCGCTGTAATAATCGGAGAGCAGCAGCAACATTCCCAGATTGTTGGGATCCTTTCCCAGAAGTCCGTTCGCCACTTCCAGCATTTTTGGCGCGTTCTGCGCCTGCTGATAAGAAGTCGCGGCTACGCCGAGCGCCTGATTCGCATACGGTGAATCCGGGTAAATCTGCGCAAACCGCGTCAGGAACCCCGCCCGCTTGGCCGCATCCTTGGCCTGATAGGCTCCGCTGAAAACCGCTTGTTGAATGTAAGCGATGGCATCCTTGTTACTTTCCAGCGTCTGCGACTTTTGCCGATCCCACTCGGCAGCGGCCGTCCCGGCCGGAGCGGGAGCATCCTTATACCGATGCAAAATTCCCTCATAGAGGCCATCGGCCAGGATGGGATTGTCGCCCTCTTTGCCCGGCCCGGCGGCAAATTTGTCGAGAAGCGCCAGCTTCTGCGCAGGGTCCGTCGCCGCGTTGATCTCCGTCAACGCGTGGTCCACCTCCGACCCCGCCTGAATCGGCACGTACTTGCCGATCTGCTGACCGAACACGGGACCTGCCGAACATCCCAGCAAAAATAGCGCACCAGTCAACCACTTAGTCTTAGTCTGTCGCATAGGCACCTCCACACGCCGGCAATTGACTGCATCTTAGTGCCGCGCTTTCCGCGAGGCAAACAAAATTCTCCGCAAGGCCCTCCCCGCGTTGGAAGGCAGGGGCCACACAACATTGACGCACTTCCCATTTCGCGAGACGATTGAAGTTTTGAGTGGGGTGCCGGAATGGATCTAGGGCTCACGGGCCGCGTGGCCATCATCGCAGCTGCCAGCAAAGGGCTGGGACGTGCTGTCGCGGAGGAACTCGCCCGCGAAGGCGCCCATGTCGCCATTTGTGCGCGCACGGCAGGCACCCTCGAAGAGGCAGCTAGACACATTCGCAAAACCACCGGCCGCGAAGTCCTCCCTCAAGCACTGGATGTCACTGATTCGGCGGCAGTTGCGTCCTTTGTGGCGGCCGTGGAAGCCCGCTTCGGCCGCATCGATATCTGCGTTACCAATTCCGGCGGCCCGCCGTCTAACTCTTTTAAGAGCACCAAGCCGGAAGACTGGCGCTCCGCCGTCGACCAGCTTCTGATGAGCACCGTTTTTTTCGCCAGGGAAACTCTGCCACATATGCAGAAGAACAAGTGGGGACGCCTGATTACGATTACCTCGTCCGCGGTCAAGCAGCCCGTGGACGGCCTGCTGCTTTCCAATTCGATTCGCGCGGCGGTGGCCGGACTGGCGCGCACGCTTGCCAATGAATACGCCGCCGATGGCATCACCGTGAACAACGTCTGCCCGGGTTACACGCGTACCGCTCGCACCGATGACCTTGCTTCAACGATCTCCGCGCGGACTGGGTCGAAGCCCGAAGAAGTCATCGCCGATTGGCAACGCGAAATCCCTGCTGGCCGCCTTGGCACGCCACAGGAATTTGCCGCAGTCGTCGCTTTCCTCGCTTCCGAGCGCGCCAGCTACGTGACCGGCACTTCCATTGCCGTCGACGGTGGCCTGGTTAGGAGCCTGCTCTAGCCCTCAATGGCTGCCGCGACCCGTCATCTTGAACTCAGCTTGCAACCCGAGCGCTTCGCCATCTCCCGGCTCGCCGCCGATTCGCCCATTCCTGACTGGGCGACGCAAGGTCCCTTCTTTTCCGTCACGCGCACCGGCGATGAACTTTCGATTGTTACTGAACTTTCTCGCGTTCCCGTGGACGTTCAGTCCCAGTCCGGCTGGCGCGTTTTGAAAGTTCATGGGCCCTTCATTTTGTCCGAAGTCGGCGTCCTGGTTGCACTCGCCACTCCGCTCGCCGAAGCAAAAATCAGTTTGTTTGCCGTTTCGACTTTTGACACGGATTACCTGCTCGTCGCTTCCGAGACTCTGCCGGCGGCCATCGCTGCGCTGGAGCGGGCAGGACACACCATTCACAGGAGCAAAGCTGAATGATCAGGGGACCCCTTTGCAACGCCAATCGCCGTCGCCCGGCGTTTCTTGCGCTCGCCGCGGTGCTGGCGATTTTCATCGCCGCGCCGCATCTCTTCGCCGATGAGCCTTACGCGCGCAGCCGCGACTATGATTTGCAGCATTCGAAGATTGCCCTGCGCTTCGACCTCGACCACAAAAAAGTTCTCGGCGAGGTCACCCATTCGCTTTCCATTCTTCGCGACGGCTCCACGAAAATCGCGTTCGACTCCGTCGGCCTCACCATCCAGAGCGTGACCCTCAACAAAGCCGCTGTAAAATTCGAATCCTCTGCCGACAAACTGATTATTCCTCTCCCCGCTGCCGCCAAAGCGGGAGACAAATTCGACGTCACCATCCGTTACGAAGGCAAACCCGCCAAAGGCATGTACTTCATCTTGCCGGACAAGGATTATCCGGACCGCCCGAAACAAATTTGGACCCAGGGCGAATCCGAAGACACGCGTTACTACCTCCCGACCTACGACTACCCCAACGATCGGCTCACCACCGAAACGATTCTCACCGTTCCCGCTTCCTGGATCACCGTTTCAAACGGCAAGCTCATGAGCGTCAGCGACACCGGCAAAGGATTGAAAACCTGGTATTGGAAAGAGTCCGTCCCCAGCTCCACTTACCTGATCACCGTTGTCGCTGGTGAATTCGAGGAGGTGAAAGATACCTGGCGGGGCATCCCCGTCAACTATTACGCCCCGAAGGGGCGCGGCGACCGCCTCCGCATCAGCTATGGACGGACTCCGGCCATGATGGAGCTGTTCAGCAAAAAATTTGGCGTCGACTACGCCTGGGAAAAATACGCGCAGGTCATGGTGGATGATTTCGTCGCCGGCGGCATGGAGAATTCCAGCGCCACCACCAACACCAGCACTTCCCTCGTTCATCCCATGCTCGCTCACGAATATTTCACCGGCGAAGACCCGCTGATTTCGCACGAACTCGGCCACCAGTGGTTCGGTGATCTCGTTACCTGCAAGGATTGGGGCGACATCTGGCTCAATGAGGGCTTCGCCACGTTCGTGGAAGCGCTATGGACCGAAGCGCACTACGGCAAGGATCAGGCCGATTACGAGCGCTGGAACAACGCGCGCGAATGGTTCGAAAGCAACAATCTCTGGAACAAGCCGATCGTGCGCCACGACTTCGACGACTCCAGCGAATTCGACGGCAACGCTTACGGCAAGGGAGGCTGGGTCCTGTACATGCTTCGCCACCAGATTGGCGAAGACGCTTTTTACCGCGGCCTCAAGCACTATCTCGAGGTGAATCGCGGAAAAAACGTTGTCACCGCCGATCTCGCCAAGGCCATCGAAGAATCTACGCATGACAACGTCGACCAATTCTTCAGCCAATGGCTCTACGGTGCAGGCGCGCCGAAATTCGACTTGAGCTATACCTACGACGGCGAAAAACACCAAGTGATGCTCACCGTCAAACAGACCCAAAAAATCGAAGGCCGTGTGGGCCTCTTCCGCGTCCCCATCGAAGTCGAAATCACCACGGCGTCGGGACCGAAGCTCTACAACGTCACTGTTTCGAAGGACAAGCAGACTTTTTCCTTGCCCGCGGAGTCTGCTCCGCTGATGGTTCTCTTCGATAAGGGCGGCCACGTCCTCAAGTCCGCTGAGTTTCACAAAGAAAAGAAAGAATGGCTCTATCAATTGAAGAACGCCGTGGATCTCGCCGATCGCGCCGATGCGGTTGTCGCGCTTGGCAAAATGAAGAACGACGAAGAAGTCGTCGCTGCCCTCGGAGAGACGCTGCGCAACGATAAAGCCTGGGGAGTTCGCGCCACCGCCGCCGACACGCTCGGCCAGTTGGGCGGCGCTTCCGCCTCCAAGCTGCTCCTCGCCGCGCTGGATTCGCATGATGGGCCCTGGGTCCGCAACCGCATAGTCAGCGCGCTGGGCAATTTCACAAACGACGCGGACGTCCTGGCGAGGCTCAATTCCGTCGCCAAACAGGACGATTCCTATCGTGCGCGCGCCGCCGCGTTGCAGGCGCTTGGCCGCCTCAAGGGGCCCAATGCTTTCGCGACGCTCGACGCCGCCGTCGCCGCCGATTCGCCGGACGGCTTCCTTCGTAACGCCGCACTTCGCTCACTTGGCTCGCTGGGGGACGATAAGGCCGTGCCGCTACTTTTGCAGTGGTCTGCCGTCGGCAAGCCTATCGATTCGCGCACTGCGGCCATCAACAGCCTCGCGCGTCTGCAGAAGGACAACAAGGACATCACCAGACAGATTGCCGCTTATCTTACTGAACCGCACTTTCCCGTTCGCATGGCCGCGATCCATGCGCTCGGTGGACGTGGCGATGCCAACGCCATTCCCGCGCTGGAAGCCCTGCTGAAGAGCGACGACCTCAGCATCGAAATGGCGCCCATGATCAAAGGACAGATCGCGCGCCTGAAGAAACCCGCGGACGGAAAACCAAGCGCCAATCCCGGTTCCGGAGATGCCGACGAAGAATCCGCCGAAAGTTCCGGCGGTGAAAAGCTCACAACCGAACAACAGCTCGAAAAGCTCGAGCACCTGCTTCAGGAAATGAGCGAGCGGCTCAAGTCCATGGAGAAGCGCCTCCCGCCCCCCAAGCAGTGAGCGACGGATGTTTCAGTCTAGGGGCGTCCGCCGCGGCGGGCGCCCTCTCTTCTCTGTGCCCTCTGTGGTCTCCACGTTCTCTGTGTTAAATCTTTCTTTTCGAATTACACTCTCTACGGTTCCGCAATCAATATCCGCAGATCCCGCAGATTGTTCCCCGTCGGCCCGGTAACAATCGCATCCTCGAGCTTCGAAAAAAATGTGAACGCATCGCTTCGCCGGAACGCATCCGCCGGCTCCAGCCCCATCGCGCGCGCGCGAGTCAAAGTCTCTCCGTCAGCCACCGCGCCCGCCCCCGGACTATTTCCGTCAATTCCATCTGTCCCCGCACTCAGCACGGCGATCTTCTTTCCCGCGATCTTCTCCACGCACGCCAGCACAAACGTCGAATTCCTCCCTCCGATTCCATTTCCGGTGACAGGTGAACTCACCTCGCCATCCGCGATCAGCGCCACCCGTTGCCCCGCGTGCGTCTTCCGCAGCGCCTCCAACTGCTCCAGCAAGTACTCCGCCGCTCTTTCCACCGGCCAGTCATCGGTCGTGTTGTCGCAGCAGGCGATAAATCCATTCGCTTCCGCCGCGTGATGCGCGGGATGAAACAGGTCATCCATCCCCAGTAGCAGCAAAAAATGTGAGTTTCGAAATACGGCGGCATCGGCTTTCGGTGTCTCAGGCATTTTCCCTTCGTCAATCCAGCGTCGCAGGGCGGGCGGGAACCTGTCGTAAAGGGAATGCTCGGTGATCATGCGCCTTGCGTCGGCAACCGTGGTCGGGTCGGGCAGAGTCGGCCCGGACGCCAGCGCAGACTCTTTCCCCACCGGAACATCGCTCACCGCCAGCGTGACCTTCGTCGCGTTATGCGCTGCCGCCGCGAGCCGGCCGCCTTTCACGGCGGAGATGTGTTTCCGGACCGTGTTGATTGCATCGATCGGTGCGCCACAGGTCACCAGCGCCCGATGCATATTCTGCACGTCTTCGAGCGTCTGCGCCGGGTCCAGCGGCAACTCCACGAGAGCCGATCCGCCTCCCGAAAGAAGAAAGAAAACCAGCGTCTTCTCATCGCATTTTTTCAGCAGCGCCAGTATCGCCTCCGCCGCCTTCCAGCTCTCGGCATTTGGCACTGGATGCCCCGCCACGAGGTATTTCATTCCGGCCAATGGCTTCCCCGCCGCCGTCGGTGCGGATACCACGCCCTCAAGCCGCACAAAAGGCGCCAGCACCTGCGCCAGCCCCTCCACCATCCCATGCGCCGCTTTCCCGATCGCCACCACGCGCAGTTTTTCGAAATTCCGCAGGTCGATTCTCGTTTCACCGCACACCAGCAGTGTTCCCTTGCGCTGTAGCTTCCGCTGCATCGTCGCGGGGAGATCGATCGCCGCCAGCGTTTCGTGGAAAATCTGCCGGGCTAGGTGCTTCAATTGCGGCATGAGTGGTCTGCCTGCAAATTCGTTACGATGCCTTCAGAACTTCCGGATTCAAAATGTTCGGTGGCCGCTTTCCCGCGAACAGGGCAACCACGTTTTCCGCTGCGATGCACGCCATTTTCGTCCGCGTCTCCAGTGACGCGGACGCGATGTGCGGCGCCAGCGCCACATTCGCGCGTTTCAGCCCCGGATGAATGAACGGTTCGTTCTCATAAACATCCAGCCCCGCGCCCGCAATCTTGCCGCCCTCCAGCGCCGCCACCAGCGCCGCTTCATCCACGACCGGCCCCCGCGAAGTGTTGATTAAGAACGCCGTCGGCTTCATCCGGTGGAATTTCTCTGCATCGAACAATCCCCGCGTCTCCGGCAGCAGCGGCACGTGCACGCTGATAAAGTCAGATTCCGCCAGCAACGCATTCATCTCCCGGAACTCTGCCTTCAACCCATTCTCCACTTCCTCAGGCGCGCGTTGCGCATCCGTGTAAATCACTTTCATCTGGAAACCGCTCGCGCGCCGCGCCACCGCCCGTCCAATCCGCCCGAATCCCACGACACCCAGCGTCTTCCCCCACACGTCCGTTCCTACCAGCTGATCCAGGTCCCAGTTTTTCCAATTTCCCGAACGCGCCAGCGCTTCGCCCTCGCTCAGCCGCCTCGCCACCGCCATCAACAGCGTCCACGCAAAATCCGCCGTCGTTTCATCCAGCACGCCCGGCGTGTTGGTCGCCGCCACGCCCCGCTTCGTGCACGCCCCCACGTCGATGTTGTCGAATCCCACCGCCACGTTCGCCGCAATCAGCAGCTTCGGCGCCACGCTCAGCAGCTCCTCGTTTACTTTCTCGGTCAGCAGGCAAATCAGCCCCTCTTTGTCCTTCACGCGCCGCAAAACTTCCTCCCGCGGCGGACGCCCCGGTTTGGCCCAGTATTCCACTTCGCAGCTTTCTTGAAGAATTTGCCGCGCGGCATCGAACAAGCTGTGGGTCGCAAACACTTTCGGTTTCGCCATCGCATCCTCTTCGCAAGTTTGGGAAAGTTACACTAACACACCCCCGCGCCCCCGGCATAACCTGTCGTTGCGCGCGTCCTGCCAACGCCGCGCTCCTCTTCGCGCCCCCGGCTCTCAAGCGCGCCCTCCAAATTCGCGCCGAGTTGGTAGCGCCGGCATCCCTGCCGGCGGTTTTGGCTTCCCCTCCATCCACCTCCCCCTTCCACCCGAACGATTTGGCTTAAGGTTCCAGCTCCGATTCCTCTTGCATGGCCAGCCTGAAATCCCCCTTCGATCCCCGCAACCTCTTCGCCCCGGCCACTTTCTCCAAGCCATCTAGCCTGCATTCTCACGTTAAACGTCATTCCCTTGTAGGGGCGCAGCACCGCTGCGCCCCTGCTTCGCAGGATCGATCTCATTCAACGGCCGCCTTCCGAGGCGGGCATTTCTCTTTTATAACTCCACAAT
>WNFC01008699.1_pt1 | contig 20212 bp, 19 predicted proteins | sample 5400541 | NCBI WGS metagenome assembly WNFC01 (sample SAMN13153342, study PRJNA577476) | soil metagenome | isolation source: 120 cm saprolite under Douglas fir tree site 2 hole 2 replicate 1 | place: USA:California | collected 2015-04-18
CAAGTCGAGTCTCTTGTCTATCTTGACAATAGCATTTGACTATCCCCTCTTCTCTTACATCCATGCTCAACAAGGGTCCACTAGACATACTTAGTGGCAGTACCCCTTGACAAATCAGTCTACACCTAAGGGGCAATGCTGCCTTAGCAGTCTTATTACCACAGAAAGTCTTAGTGGTGACACTTAGTCTTGTTATCACAGAAAGAACTGAGGGGAATGCATGCATGCATGAGTTGTGACTTATAGAGTTGGGCCATGTGAGGTTGATATCAGGTGTTGTGACCACCCTGTGATTGCCTACAGTCTGACACTCCCCCTCACAATAGAGTGATGGCATGGGGCAAAAGTGGCCATATTGTAGTCTATAGTAACTGTCCATGGGATGTGTGTATAGTGGGCAAGTGTGTGTGTGTATTGTAGTTGTGTGCATATCATAGCTGTCTCTGGGTGTGTGTATAGTAAGAAGTATGCATATACTTTGTTACTTTGTTCCCCCTCACATGCTCCCCCTCACATCACATGGGCAGATGGGAATGTCAAAGTTCATGCAGGCCCAGGTAGCTGCACAGGCACTGGAAGTTGGCCTAACTTAAGGGCTTCATCAGGATGTCTATGATGTTGTCACTAGACCAGACATGCATCACTTTGAGTTCATCATTCACAACCAGCTCCCTGATGGAGTGGAACTTTATGCAGATGTGCTTGACATATCCCTCTTAGTAGTGCATGGCTTCTGGGGATTCTAGTCTCCCTAGTCCGTCCATTACATGTAACGCGGCGGCTACGGCGCAAGGAACCCAAGTCCCCCAGCGAGCTATAATTTTGTATAGATGGCGAGGCAGAGGTAGAGAGAGGGGCACTGATACTTATTTATAACCTGAGTCCAGCGATCGTCCGCGCATCCTGCTCGCTCAACTTCCACGTGATCCCAGAACCGTTGTAAAATTCGTCCACATCTTCTTCCTGCTTTGCCCGAACCGAAACGAGCATAACATCAGAATCACACCAGACGAAAAAAAAAAAAAAAAGTTTCTGCTGAAGCCGCACGAACTTGTCGCGCACGTCGCCAAAGGCGGTTTGGGAAGAAAGATACGTCGTGATCGCTCGTAAATCGCGATCGAAACGGACGGCGCCGAGCTGCGAAGAGAGAGGAGGGAGAGAAAAAGCGATGAATAAAAAGATCTGCGGAAAGAGTGAAGGGGCGCGGCGCGCCTCGCCCGATGAGTGGTACCTCGTTGTACTTCTGGACAAGAACCAGCTTTTCCCAGGGCCGGATCAACACGTCCAGCGCAAGCCCGAAGAAGAGGCGATAGTTATTCTCCGTGAGCGTATCCTGAGCAAACATTCATATGAAAAACCCGTCTTCATGATCATATTCTCTCAATCACGGCCGTACCTTGTAACCCTCCGCCAGGCCCTCCCAAGCTTTGATGAAGCGCTTCCGTACGACGTCTTGATACTCCGCCGCAGCATAGGCATCGTCGTCGAGGACGTAGGACACGTCCTTGTACACGTCCGCCAGCAACGTGCGGAGCTTCGGCCGCAGAAGCTGGTTGAACAGCTGCTCGACGCCCACGCGGAGAGTCGACTGGAACTTGGGTACGATGCTCGAGAACGACGAGATGCTCGTGCGCACCGCTTCGACCTGTTCTGCTGGGAACGTCTGGGGTATCACGGGCGCGGCGAGCAGGTCTTTTACGAGGCGATCCATGTGCGATGCGGACACGTCTAGATCGTTCAGTAATATCTACATCCATGTGAGACCACGACGGGAATGTGGGAATACGGGCAACCACGCACGATGAACGCGGCGCGGCTCTCACGTTCGACTTTTTCTCCTCGTCCAACGCCCGCATTGCGGTATACGTCGTCCATCTTGCGTCGGATAGTACCAGCATAGTCGCTCTCAATCACGCTACGGAGCGCGCCGGCCGTCCGCTCGACGACTGTAGGCGAGCCCGTAGAAAGAAGTCGCGAAAGGACGACCTTGAAGATGTAGAAAGCGTCGTCGGGTGTGGTTGTTGTCGTCGGTGACGATGTCGTGTCTGGGGTCGAAAGGCGATGCGCCTACACGCGACAGTTAGCTTCGAGGGATGATGCAAATATAAGAAAGGCAGGACTTTGTCGACAGCGCTCCGCGTGTACCAAACTTCCAAAGGAGTATAGTATGTCGTCAAGAGATCTTCGAAGAGCTTGTTGCATGTGGACGATTCCACGGCTTTCATCTCCTCGGACATAGTGTGTGGTGCACGATCCTGTACTTTCCCAGTTTCTGGAGATGTATGTTTGTCCAGCCCGTCGTGCGATGTAGGCGAGTGACTGTCCTCGCCTTCATCATCACTGTCATTCTACCTCCACATTTTGAGAGGCCATTCTCTATGCGAAGTAAGGGGGGTTTAGCTCACATTTAGACGTTCAACCAGGAAACGCTTGAAAAGGTTCCATCGGCCTGCCATTCCCGCAGCCTCGGAGATGACCTTGTCGATATCTCGAGGATTTACATTCTCTTCGGAAACGGGGGCCAGCGGGGGCCGCCGTCCAGCTGTCGGTGATGGTACGGCCGATGGAAAGTTCACGTTTGCTACATCTGCAAGCTACAGCTGTTCAACCCCGACGCAATGGGGGGAGTCGGTGTTGTCTATACCTTAGGCTTCATCGCCCGTTCTTCCTCCCACCCGTCAATCAGGCCTTTGCAGACGCGGTCGCATTCCTGCAAGCGGCGCGCGATCACATTGGCCATCTTCCCGGCGCCGTAATAACTCTCAACTACGGGCTGGTGCTGATCAACGATCATGGCTATGCTCTCGAAGAGCGCTGTCAAAGCGGTGATGTAGTACAGCGGGGAAGACGCTGTAAAGGATAGTCGTTGAGACGTGAGCCAAACGACAAAAAGGACATCTCTGGAGAACGCACGTTGCGCTGACGCGGGGGGTCGCACTTTGACCAGGTCCACGATGAACGACGCATACGCCTTCAAACCCTCGGCCTCGTAACCAATTACGGGGAACAGCTTGAAAAACCGCGTCGTGGCGACCGCGTCCCGAGCCTTGGTCGCCTCCGTAAACTGACGCGTGAAAACCTCAAGGAGTTGCGATCGCGCCTCCTGTAATGTCTGTGCAGGAGGCAAGGGATTCTCCGAAGAAGGCTATCATTCGAAAAGCGTCAGAGCAGAGAGAAAGAAAAAAAAAGTAAAGGTCTTACGACGGCCGTCTCTGAAAAAGCGCCGTTGATTACACCCTCGGGGAGGGCCATGGCCCGTGCACAATGTCGTGTTGCCGACTCCCAATCCTGAGCGCTGATAGACGACTGAAGGGCGGACAAGGACGACTAGCGTGGGACAATGCAAGCATACATGTATGTGAGAAAACAGCGGCCCCCCACAAAGACACAAAAGAAGGCGAAAAAAAAAACGAACCTTGAGTTCCATGACCTGCTGGACGCGATCGTTCGCCTCGCGCACTCTGCGCATCTCCTCGTCGAGGGCGCGCACGCGCCCACCCACGCGTTCCGCCGTGCGCGCCGTGACGGAGACCTTGCGCGAAAGGGCGGATGCCTCGGTGTGGAGCTCATCGATGCGGGGGAGGAGGGACTGGAGGCGGGCGAGGGAGGCGAGGATCGGCTGCTGGTCTGCGAGGAGCGCGGAGAGCGAGTTGGACAGCGCGGCTTCTTCGGACTCGAGGGAGGAGAGCGCGGAGAGGACCTGCGGGAGCGTCGTTAGCATCGATGGTGCGGGGCGTTGAGCGGGCGGTGTGGGTGGTGATTCCGCGGTGCCATTCATTTGTGGCCGCGATGAGCTCGAACGAAATCGCTGAGAAGCGTCGAAAACGCGTCGCATCCGAGTCCCGTCCGTGCTATCATACAACCCGTGTACTCACACACTCTTTTTCACTCCCTCCAGACAAAAGCAACAACAACAAATATCCACACCATTCACATGCACACCACGGACAGTCCACAGTTGAATTCGACACCCTATGAACTTATGAACGCTACGACCCTTGCCTGTGCGCCGGTGATCCCGGCCCGACAGCACCGCGAACAAGTCGATATTCGAATTCGCAACATTTACCACGTTTGGCGCAACCATGTCCTCAGGTTACGATACGCTCACAAATCTCGCCCGGCCAAAGACGTCTGCCATCATCACTGTACGCGTAATAAAGTCCTTCGAGTTTCGCACAGAGCGCAACCTCGTCCTGCGCGACATTAACCTCGAGACGACCACTGTGGGAGATCTCAAGGAAATCACGCGCACTGGTGAGTAGGTGTTTACGCCTTGAATCATACGCTCCTTTTTCTAAATCAACTCAACTCCTGGTTTCGTTAGCGATCCAGACCCAGCCCGGATGGAAACCCTATCGCCCTACACACTTTGGTCTGCCGATTCCCCTCTGCCACTTGGTAAAGGGAAATGCGCTGAATCATTCCCCCCCCCAATGGCCTTCTTTCTCAGATACCCTAAAACTATACACGCGAGCCCACGGGGCCAAGGTCTGGCCGTGGTAATGAGTCAAAGGACTACACGTGCACTGACTTACTGTCTAGACCTCCAATCTTATCATTAATCTCGACCATAACGAATGGATCCTTTCTGATGAGAGCAAACAACTGTCAGACTGCGGTTTGGGTACGTCAATCAGCTCGGGGTGTTTTTTCCTGACTGAGACAAGTTGTCCTCCCCGAACGCAGAAAACGAAACCGAAGTCAGCTTTTTTAACAGAGAAATGTACGAAAACTTCAAGTTAAACCCTGAGGTACTTCCATTGCCCTCTCCCTTTCTTTATTAGGGTCTCATCATGTCTCTCGCAGACTCGATGGGAAAGCTGAATTCATACTACGTTTCGGGATGACATTATTCGGGACATCAAGTTGCACGTCTGTATAGTATAGGCGGATCCAAGTAAGAGCACAAGAAATGGATCTATGAGAGTCCTACGACTAGTCAGATTTGATGACGGCGTAGGAAAAGGGGAGGCGGGAATGACGAGCAGACAGTATACATAATGAATGACAATGACAGCGATCGAAAAAGGTCCCTGGATTGAAATACATACATCACTGATTCGCACACTGCACACGAGGTTCTCCCTCGTCCTCATCCATGGCCTCTTCCTGCATTACTCGCTCTTGCCGCGGGTCTACGGCAGACATCTCTACCTCTTCAGTGACGACGCTCTTGGGGAACTTGGGTAACGGCGTGCGTGGCGGAAGAACCTGCTCTAAAAGACGGATCTTGTTGGGATCGATGTGTTCTGGCCACTTGATGGCTATCTTGATGAAGAGGTCACCCATCTCGTGATGTCGCTGGGATGGCATTCCCTGCCCGTGAATAACTTTGAGCTCATCTATGACGTTGATGATGTCAAAATAAATTATATGGGAGAAGCCGACTTGTCACATACCCTGCTTCACAACTTCGCCAGGTGCTATGGTCACAACCAACGCTCGGTCATCCAAGTGCTTGATCGTGAATTTGCCACCTCCAAGTGCCGTTAGGAGGTCAATCTCGACGTCGGTCACAAGGTTGTTGTCGTTGCGCTTGAAGCGCTCGTGAGCTTTCTCTTCGATAACAATAATGACATCACCCGGAGTGACGCCTGGGGCTTGGTCACTCTCGCCAGCGAAGGTGATCGTCTGGCCACCCTTCATGCCCTTGTCGATGTGCACTTCGAGCATCTTCTTCTCCGAAACAACCTTACGCGCGTTGCAATTCTTGCACTTGTCTCGATGATTGATGATCTCGCCAGTTCCCGAGCACTCGTCGCACGGCTGCTGCAATTGTTGGATCATGGGTCCCATCTGGCGTAGCGTGACGCGGACACCACGACCCTGGCAGGCACCGCACGGCCGCACCGCACCCTCCTTCCCGCCTCTGCCGTCGCACTTCGCACAGATTATGTTGCGAGTCAAGGCTAGTTTGGTCGTCTTTCCCTTATACAGGTCTTCCAGAGACACGTTTACCCGGTGAACGAGGTCCTTGCTCTTGCGTGGCCCCTGATTTCGCGAGCTGCCGCCGCCCCCAAAGAATCCGCCGCCACCGAATAACTGGCTGAATAGGTCCTGAGTGGGAGGCGGTGTATTAGGCTTGTGATCGCAGCACGTGCACTGAGGCTGCGCACCTGCGGGTCCATGCCACCCATACCACCGGACTCTGTTAGTCCGGCCTCTCCTCGCGTATCATATATACTACGTTTTTGTGGGTCGGAAAGTACTTCATACCTGCGACGACAGACAGATAAACGAGGGCGTCCCTGACGTGGTCCTAGGGTGCTCGCCACTTACGCATGCGTGACCTCTTTGAAAAGTTCGGGGTCACCACCCTTGTCGGGATGCAATCGCAGCGCTCTGTAGAAGGTACTGTCAACTATTGCAATAACAAGGACGCTCAAGGTTACTTTTTCCGGTACGCCTTTTTGAGGTCGCTTTCGGATGCATCGGGTTGTACTTCGAGGAGTTCGTAATATTTTCTGCAGGACGGATATGAGTATTGTGGAATGCCCGACATGGAGGACGTACGTTTCCTTGACCATGATGGTGGTAGTGGGTAGTGCTAGTGGTTAGAGGGAAAGGCAAGGAGAGGTCGAGAAGGCGAAGGCAGTACAGTGGTGAGCGACGAAGAAAGTGATGGAATCCGCCAGAAATTTCCGGTGACTTCTCGATTTCGCTGACAAATCCCCTCGGCCCGACCTCCCTTACCAACACCGTCCCTTAACCCTGACACTGAATACATCCACCAGGCTCGGGTACGGGGCTTGCCTCTACGCACACTTTTGAGGCACCACATATTGTCTATGCACCGGATTTACTGTCCTCGCTCGTCTTGTACCCGGCACGGCGCTCAGGAGACACGTGGATAAGGAGGCCCACAGCCGGAGCGGGATCAGTACCAAATATACGACACAAAGTTGATCCTGGGTTGGATCCTCAAGGACGACATTTCTCTCAAGGTCGCGGCGGACCGGGTGAAAAAGCGACGGAGCTTGGAAATGTCGAGGCACGGAGAGCCCTCTAGGGCCGCCAGTCATCACATCACAAGGGAGACGAATGACGCCGCCTCGACTTATATCGGGTAAATGATGCTGTAGACCCTTCTAGTGACGTAGTAGTAGACACGAGTCTGCCGTTGCGTCGCGTCTGTTTTTCTGTGCCTCTGCCTCTGTATCTTCCAATGTATGCAGACGAAGACATGAATCTCTTTGGGCAAGGCACGCAGCTGGCCTGAATGGCCTGATGAGTAGCTGAAACGATGAGATAGATGTTCGAGATGACCAATTCATCATTAATTTGGTGAAACGCTGCTCACTGGCAAGTCGGAGAATAGTCTATGTGCCCTTCCTCGCTTTGCACCACAGATGCTACTTTTCACCTTGCATATGTATATCGGCGTGCAGGAGTCCTCGCCACCTTCAAGTCATTTATACTAGCAGATTGATTCACGTACTGATAGAAATTACATGCTGGCACTTTATGGTACTAAGCAACTCAGGCGGGAGCAATCACCTTGCAGAGAACGATTCAAGGCTATCAGGAGGACAAGATTTCACGGACATTGTTCTCAAACTCGGGGTCAACACGAGACAAGATTTCAACCGATTCGCCCTGAGGCGTTCTTTCAGTTACTATGTATCCGATGATTATGGCTGAATGTGTCACGCACCCAGATTCGAGTTTGTATCACAGCACCTTCGTCGCTCAGCGCATAGTCGCTGACTTCTTGGAGGTTTACCTTGCTCACATAGCCACCGCGCAACTCGAACTCACGTCCAGCACCTCCGACGGCAGCCCACAAGAGCTGTCGTGAACCTTCCTCAGTCGTGAAGGCCAGAAAGACCTCGATAATCCTGTCCATTATACGAAGGTATAAGGGAAAATTCCGCCCCAACTGAGACTTGCAATAGCCAGGGTTGACAGCGGTCACAATCACCGGTGAATTCGCAGGCAACCTTTTAGTCAATTCCCGGACGAAAAAAACGTTGAGGACTAGTATAGAAAGGGTTCAGAATCCGCGAAACTCATGGGAGTAGACTGCTACGAACGCTTCGATAGATTGTATCTGCCGGCCATGACCCTGCAAAGTGGTGTTACTACCCCTCGCTAGAAGTGAAAAGGACTACCCCACCGTTGAGTACAGTAATCTTTTTCATTTAATTTTTGGAGGACCTTATTGCTCTCCACTTCTTCTTTGGACAATTGCGCAAAGTAGTGAACGTCACTGGAAACAATGACTACTCGTGGGTTTGGTGACGTTCCCGATGAAGCCGCCTTGAGCATGCAAGGGAGCAAGAGAGTGGTCAACAGCATCGCCGAGAGGTGGTTCACCTGAATCCTATACAGCACATTCTACATCATCGCGACTTTGATCGATAAACATGGCAGACTCACGTCTCTTCCCAGCCATCTCCGGTAGCGGAGTACTGGAGAAAGGCAACCCCCGCATTATAGACGAGGATGTCTATTTGTGACCCGTCGCGAATGAACGCGTCTGCGAATGCGGAAACAGACGCAAATCGGGAGAGGTCGACGAGCGCGAGCTCTACATTTTTGAATCCGGTTGCTTTTACTATGTCTTTGGCAAATAATAATAATTAATTTGGAGACAGAGAAGGAACAGGACTCGGAACCCTGCTGTCACGCATAGACTGGCACTACTTACCCTGCACCGCCGCCTGACCCTTCTCTTGGCTGCGGCATCCCAGAATCAACCTCTCCGGGTTCATCGATGCGAAGTGCTTTGCGGCCTCGAAGCCCAACCCGACATTGGCGCCTACGACGACGACGGTCTTTCCAGTAAGGTCTACGTGTACCGCCGGCTCTACCTTGTGAAACTGGTCTTGGAAAAGGTTGAGAAGTGAGAGCTGCATAATAGCAGAGATCTTGAACGGGGCGAAAGGAACGTTCACTAAGGAGTTCTTATTTCCTAGCCGCGGCGCTAAACAGTCAGGTTATATAGCGTGTGGGCCGCACTACGCGTCCATTCGGCGGCGTTTTTCTGAGGTCTACGCGTGCGCGTTTACGGGTCATTCCCACTTGCAAAACGACTTCATGATATATGACTGTCTCATACGCTGACAAGTTGTCAGCGTATGTCTCACACTGTCGGACAGCACCGATTATTATCACGGTCATTGACAGATATTTGACTTACGAAAAGCTGCGAAATTGTTGAAAAAAAATACCAAGACAGTAATAATCCGTGACTCATGACTCGGACTCTCGGAGGGATATATCCATTTGAAAGCATGTAGTTAGTGAGAGATCTCATAGCGCCCCGACTCGGAATATATGTCATCATTCGCAGCTGCGGCTCCACAAAGGACAGCCCTGAAGATCGATGATAAGCCCATGTACGGTTAAGAATTGTACCTGTCCTTGTTGTAATTTTGTCGCAGTCTGACCAGCGACCAGCAACAACCTCCGAGCCGGGAACACAGTTATTCGGCTCCCTCATTATCTTGTTGGATCCGTGGTCCAAGTCTGAAGGTTGCGATGTATTGCACGTATGGGGTCTCACAATTGCGAGTCACCCACGTTCCGCAATTAAACGTTAAACGTGGTCCGTGGGACCGAATCGTGTCGAATGTCCGGGGTAGGACTAGAAATAAGAAGGAATTGTCTTATCTCCGCGATAACGGAAAAATCCCTTGGGATCGATGCTGTATGAAGTATGTAATACCTCAGCGCAGGGAGGGGCGAAATTTGGGGCAGACCCATGAAGCGCTCACTTCTCTCCAAAAAGAGAATCAGAATTTTAATCACAGTGGGATGAACCCCAATTAATTTCATCGGACAGGGCCAGCGCCTCCCCGAGAGCATGGTTTCCTCGCGCGAATCGCACGCCAAGGTTTTGAAGGGCAACGTGGGGGTGACAACGTGTAGGTGGTGCGAAACAAACCATTTACCAGATAACACGACTTCTGATGCCTCACCCTCACAGCCCCTTACTGACGTCCGGGTAAACGTCAAAACGCCGCTGGACCGTAACTGGAATCCCCGCTCGGGCATCGTGGAAGATCTTTGGGTCTGCGATACACGACACGCTCAGTACACGCGACTATTTCCTGGCAAGGGTTACTCACCAATCCGCGTATGCAATATCGTTTCCCCGTCTTCTGCCTCAACGAGTTTTGATCCCCTATGCGTTGTGCAGATCATGAGTGGTTGCTCACGAACCAGACTCAAAGAACGTACATAGGGTCGATGACCAATGAATGTCCCCACTGGGATGTCCAGCGGTGAGGGCCGCCTACGTGGGATAATACCATGAAAACTCACCGCATGGTATCCGGCTGTAAGGTCCCGCGCAGGGCTACACATCGAGAAGAAGACCTGATTATCCACAGCCCTGTATATTTGGAGGTTAAGACGCAAACGGAACGTTGTGATGAGAGGCCACACACCTTGCACGCTGCAGTAGCTCCCAGTGAAGCGGACCAGTGGTCAGGTTGAAAGCACCAGGATAAATCAACACATGGCATCCTGTACGCCATCACTACAACTGGACGGCTCCGAGTTTCGGTTTTCATTTACCTTGGCGCGCCGAGATCATCGCAAGTTCGGGGAAGCGCACATCATAACAGATACCTAGCCCGACACGGGCAAACTCTTATGCGGTATTAGTTATCAGTCAAGCAGCGATGTGAATATGCCTTGCCAGTATCGAAAAAATTGGTGGTTGAGCCACCGGTCAGAGTCTCGCTTTCCTGAGTAGGGATGAGGTTCGAACATATAAGCAATTGCGAGTGTACGCTACCTTGAACTTGATTTTCCCCGGGATGTCAATGTCGAAGAGGTGTACTTTTCTATGGGTGGCCACGAGCTCTCCTAGAGCGGATATCAGACCAATGCGTGAAGAACAGCTTGAATAGGGGGCCGATCGCACCTTCAGGTGAATATACGGTCATGGTATTGTAAATATTGCCATCAGAAGGGTCCTTCTCCGGAATAGAGCCTACGAAGTGGGTTATTGAAACGCTGTAAAAAAAGGGAACGAAACATTGCGCGGACCACCCAGGAGCCAGACGCCCTCAGTCTTAGCTGCTTCCGAGAGCACCTTCACGCTCTCGCTCTCGCTGGCCCCGACATCATACTTCTCTCCTCGTTTGAACCCGATCTGCTCTGCGTAGGACGGGAAATACACGTGGCCATAAGGCGAATTGAAGCATTCCTGCGCGATCGTCGATAATAAAAAAGACGCTTTTCAGAACGACCGCTTTGCTGCGGAGACTTGCCAGTGAGAACAAACAGAAACGCGCTCTCACCGGAAGAACGATCAGATCGGGCTTTCCTCCCTGCGCGTTGCCCGCGCCTTCGCCGTTGGCGGCCCTGCGTATCATGTCCCTCGCATGCTTCAGATTGGCACCCTTGTCCGAGCCGATCTGGCCGAGTTGGATCAGCGCGAGGTTGAATGGCTTGAATGCGGGCGTGGGCGGAATCGTCGACATGAGTGCTACTCCTCTCGGGGTCAACAGCGGTCGCGCAAGAATTGAAGGCAAAAGACGAGAGAACGATGCTGAGCCTCCTCGCCAGAAAAGCATCTGCGAAATCCCGCTGGCACTTCTATCTGTCCGGTCATCAGGGCGCAGCAGAGCACATCCGCATCCGTGAGCCGGTGACCGGCAACAACATAGCCGGCGAATTGCACCTGCCCACTGTCAGATGACAACGCAATCCATCCAACACCACTACTGTAGTACTGTCTCGGCATGTTCTTCTGAGCCCGTTCCCTTGTCATACATACTCTGAAAGTCGAAAAAATTGGTCTCGAACAAGTGCGGGCTGAATTCTTATTGCCGCTAAGGTGCCTGCCTGCCATGTCGCATGGAAAGTGCTTATCTTCTCTGCCGCGGGACTTCGCAACATGATACTTGAATAGCTCGAATTTCCACTGGTAGGCGAGGCAGACAGGTAACCGCGAGGTATCTCGCTCAGTCACGCAGATATTATTCGCATCAGACACCACGAATCCTCTGGACCTGCTGGCGTTAACGATGTATCCAACTCGCTCTCCTAGGCAGTCGCTCTGCCCAACAGCTCAATACATATAAGTACTTCGAGACCTCGCGAGCAATACAAATGGGCCTAGAAGCAGATTCCACGGGAGAGCTGCGACCGTCGCGGTGGTTTGTAATCTTTGACCAGCTCTGCACATACGGACCAACGCAGAACCTTCAAGTAGTGCGGCGTGATTCACCTTATGGTCGCCCTGGGACGTTGTGTGGATAGATGCGGTGAAGGTGCGTGCGGGGAATAAACACCAATACAAGAGGATGAGACTGATGTAGGCAACACTGAGGCAGAAAGGGAAGAAGGATTCCTTGTGTGGACTACCCCGGAAGCTGATGGACAACTTCGGTGGTGTATAACTACTTCGTACCTCCACAACTACCCCTTGCAGGTTATTTTATGGTGATTAAAGTCTATCAATGATGGTAACCCAACCCGGGTTTCCAATAAATTACAAACGCAACCAACCATCCACGCGGGCAGCTGTGGCAACAGCGATTGAGCGGCAAGAATAAGCGACGACTACTAATCCTATAGCATACAGCACCGTGACCTGGATACACTGAGATAAAGATATGGGACGAGAACAACGGCTCCAGATAGCGACAACGAAACAGGACCGATCTATGCGGTTGTCGACTGATGATCAACGACATCCATCAGCGGTGGATCAGCTATAGGAACAAGAAATCTGTACCTTCTTGGAGGCTGGCTTGGTTGCACCTTTAGACGCAGGCTTAGCCTTTGTCGACGCTGCCTTGGCAGTCTTTGTCGTAGACTTGGACTTGACCTTTGCTGCTGCTGCTTTCGCCGCAGTCTGCACAAGGCCATGAGCACTGGGCAGATAAGGCAGGTCTCACAAAGAAAGACTGACCTTCTTAACATCACTCTTCGCACTAGTGGTCTTCTTGGTAGATGGTTTCTTCACAGTAGCAGCTTTCTTAGTAGCTGTTGGTGCCTTCTTGGCGGCAGCGGCAGACCTCTTCGTGCCGGAAGACTTGTCTGCAGGCATCTTAGTCTTGGCAGCGGCCGCCTTCTTTGCGGGAACGGCCTTGGTCGTCTCAGCCTTCTTCGTAGAGGGTGCCTTCTTGGATGGCGGTTTGGTGTTCTGTGATAGATTGAATAAAACATTACGAGGGGTGGGGAGGGTCATATACCTCTTTGGAATCGGTAGACGCCTTAGAACGCTTAGGAGCGAGTTTAACTTTGCCCGATGGTCCCTTGGGGAAAACGAATGTCTCCTTCTCAGCTCCACGAGTAAGTGCCAAGTTGAGCTGATGAAGATTGGAAGCGGATGTCATATCGAGCTTGTACTTCTCCTCGGCATACTAATACCTTACGTCAATAAGAGGAAACATGTCACACTAGCGGGACTTGCCTTCTTTATCGCACTGCGTGAAACTCCAGTGCGGGCATCTTCACGATGTAAGGTAATAGCTTCCTATGGGGAGATCAGCCAAAGAGGGGCAAAGGGTATTATCGGCGTAGATATACCTTGATAATATCCTTCCACGAAGGGTGATCAGAGGTAGATTTGGAAGCCGACTTCTTTATTGTCGGCTTCTTCACGGTGGCGGACCTCTTAGCAGGGGTAACCTTCTTAGTGGCGCCAGGTTTGGCTGTACGGGACGCTCTAGAACGGGTCGGAGACTTCTTCGCGGCTGAAGCAGCCACAGGCGCAGGAGAAGCAAGAGGGGATGGAAGAGGGGACGACATTGCTTGGGTGATGTTAGCGCTTATTGTTGAGACTGATGGTAGCGGGGGCGGGTAGTTGCAAAGAGCCTTGCACGAACCAAGACCACGCGACTTTATATCCGTGGACGGAACCGAGCGCGTCGCATCACGTGTGAGGTTATCTTGCGTTGTTGATTGCCAAACCTTATCTCGACGTACAGCCACCGGCCTTCTCCGTCCTATAAAACCAGCCCCTGCGGGCTTCCCAACGCAAAGCGGATACCCCTCGAAATCACGCGGTATATGCAGGATCTGATGTAGAATTCAGGCCTATATTCAGGGTCTATAGCATATATACATCACTGCACATAAACCATTCAATTTATTTCGGAAATCAATGAAAACAAATAGCATGCTGCAGGGGGAGAGCAAAGATGTTTTTCACAAGCCACCAGGACCCCTCTTTTGCCACGTGAGCCCGTCGTGTATTTTGATGCACACACGGCATCCTCGTTCCACCAGCTGGCCCCCACTAGGCTTTGGCGGTGGTCCACGCCTGGAACGCACCATTCGTCTGCACACTTGCCCGGTCCCCGGTCGACACCCACGGCTCGTCGTCGTTCGGTTCTTGGTCTACCTCTCGGCTATCTGCAGCGGCAAGCAGGCGGCCAACGATTGGCCCTCGCACATGAAGCTCGCCTTCTGGGTTAACACCTCTTTCCACAGCCACATCGTCCACGTCGACGAGCTTAACCTCGATGTTGACCGTCGGCGGTCCGACCTGGGCGGGTTGTTGGGCTGATGTAACGGCAAATGTCTGGACGTCGTGTGGGTGTGACGCAAAAATGGGTGCAGAGACGAGTGGGTGTGTGTGCGCAATGACAAGCGGCACGGAGAACGCGATGCGCGCCTTGGTGAGCAGGCTCGCTGGAACAGTCCCATCGCTGACGACTACCGCCCTTAGAGAGGGCGCAGCCTCCCCAAGGACGGTGCTACGTGCGTTGTCAAACACAAGCCTGTCCCAGAGACTTTCTTTGGTGAAATAGCCTTCAAAAATTGCTGCGAACTTGTGTCGCCAGGCCAGAGGGAACATGAAGGACTTTTTTGCGTTTGATATAATAGAATCGACAACGGCGTTCAAGTGATTGGGTTTGAGAAAGAAGACTGTCGCGGGGGGAAGTCCGAGTTGCTTTGTTGACATGACGTCATCAATGGGAGATGACGAACCCTCTGTAAAGCCCGAGGTAAGCACGGGAAATGTAAACCTGTCAGATATGTCATACCACGTTGCAATTCGAAGAGTTTTGCGCTTTCGAGGGTGGCGAAGCTAGTTCCTTCGTACAACGCTGTGTATGCGATCGTGCGTCCAAAGGCCGTACTCAACGAGTGTCCAGAGATGACGGTGTCCAGAGCAGACAAGGGAGCAGACGAAGGGAGGATGGCACGAATAGCAGTGACCCCGGCAGTGATGTTTTGGTGAGTGAGGTATGCAGCTCGTACTTCATTGTTGGTGTTCCGATAGAAGGATGCAGTAAATACATCATCCGGACCTGATCCAAGGACAGATAAGCGAGGCGAGACTAAACCCCCAAATAGATGGGCAATCACCTGGAGCTGGACTAGTCATCGGCGTTGTCGCCTTGCCTTGTGCTTCTACGTCGGTCCATCGCACAACTTTGACCCGCTCGGTCGCTTTGGAGAACACATTCTCATCTGCTTCGCCGACCACAACAACGAAATGATGCCCGTGTTCATTCAGTTCGTAGATGAGCTCAAGCACGTGTGGGAGCAAGCTGCCCTCGACGATAATGGCCGACGGAGGATGCGATTCAAGCACCAGTGAGAGGAGCGAAGCGGATGAAAGAGTGAAGGACGGGATAGAGTGCGAAGCGAGTGCAAGCTCGGCGATAAGGAACTCTAGATGCGGCCACAGAAGAACGGTAAGTGCAAAGAAAGGAAACTATTCGACGCCAGGAATGCTTACCAAGACCATCATTGAGAAGTAAAAGCACATTGGACTCGCGTGTCAGGCCAGCCAGGCACAGGCCCGTACCAAGAGCCGCTACGCGCTCGACGAGGTGAGCGTTGGAGATCTGGGGGCAGAGGATTACGGAGTTTGGCGGCAACAGGGTCAGGGGAGAGAAAGCGTTACCTTGGTAGACCAAAGTGAACGGGGCGCGTCCGACTCGGGCTTAACGAGATCCAGGATGGTCATAACTTCGCGAGCGGGTCGGATTGTGAACTATATGAAGTGTGAGCGAGCACTCAGCCTTGGGTCTGATAATGAATGAATTAAACACGTACTCTTCCCATGAGCCCAGTGGCGTAGTTTCTGTGGACCGCGCTCTCCCCTGGCATCCTGACTCTTGCGACATCGCTCTGCCTACCCAAAAGAATTGGATGTACCAAGGATTGGGGCTTATACAGATTGTAGAGTAAGAAAATGGAGGCGGTAATGAGACCAAGGAAGATAGTCAGGTCATCGGTTACAAGGAGCTGCGATAAACCCATGGCAAGTAAGTAGAAATGAAGAACTAAAATATGCCAGCAGGAGGACGGCCCAGCAAAAAATACTAGTGAGAGAGCAACTCAACAGCAATTCGGAGGCGCTCGGCGGAAGCTTATGTTTGCGTGCGTGGCAGATGATTCCAGTCACCGTCGGGTCCGGACCGAAGTTGTCCATCCGAATCTCAAAGCTACCGTCAGATAGTAGACGGACAGTCATTTAGTCATCCAATGTGACAATCTTTCATCTCACAACACAGCAAGTATTTTGTACATAGACCAGTTAAGAAGTAAAAGACATAGAATATCGAGTTTTGTGGTGATTGAGCAAAATTTGGGCGAGAAATGACAATATTAATGTGTCTGACTACTGGTGCCTGTCCAATGACCAGTCTAGTACCGTATACAATGTCAACAACGAATATTATTTGATGTACAGTAGCCCTGCTTGCAGCCAGGTTTTGCATCTGTTGTTCGACTGCTCCGTCCGCACCTTTCGCCCTACCTAGGCTAGCCTACGGTCACGTACTGTATCGGAGCAATGACTCGCATCTCTGTTGAATATCCGAACTCTTAAAATACTGATTACATTGGCAGATACCATACTGTCACCAGCGCCACGGGTAACCCGTGATGGGAACAATCAAACTGACCGGGTCGGACAAAGGAAGCTGGTTGTGGACAAGGGCTTATTCGCCCCTTGGTGACATCCGTGATATGCCTTGTTCATCGCTTCAGCGTTTGACATCGCCGGAGAATGCGGGAAACATCTACGGATGTTCTGTGATTGGCATCGGCATTATCACCAAAGTTGTAAACGTGATATGTTGAGGCCTGACAACGACTTGGGGTTAGGGTCGATAAGCGCGGCGATTGCCCGTCGGCCGCCTCATCCATCTCTCCCTTTTGGTGATAGCTTCCTCAGAATGGTGGCAGAGCTAGGGCTCCATAATGATACCAGAAGTCAAGTCAGAGATGCAGTTAACAAGCTACAATCCCCCGTACCCGACCTGTCTACACTTCTTGTGCTCATCTCAAGCCTTCTCGACTGTATTGGCCTTCTCCCACCTCACTATAGGCAGTACAATACGGCTCCCCTCCACCCAGAGGCCTTCAACACCTCCCGACACCTTCCTCTTCTTCAGAGAGCACTATTAGAATATGTCATCCCTACTTGGCAACCTGACTTATCTCGAGAAAAGTTGATGCCCCTGGTGGAGCAATGGTTCATTCCCGATACCTTCTCGTACACCAGTCCTACTGCCGGCGAAGTTACTGTGCACGCATACAGCTCTATATTATCCCTTCCATTCACGTCCTACTCGATGAATTTGTTGGCGCGATTAACGAAAGCGTACCCCCTCGATCGGTTGCATACAACTGTCTTTTCTCAGCCGATTAAAGCTTCGACCCCTCGACAGACAATCCTTGCATGGGAGGATGTGGTGAAAAGTATCTTGTCGGTCCCTGCGAGGGTAGCCAATGCTCTTGAGGGAAAAGGAGAACTCCCCAAGGAATTGGAGCAGGGACCGTACTTTGCCAACTTAAGTGTCAGGTGCGAGGCTTTGCTCTGCAAACTCTCACAGGACCGTACGGAAGGTGCGTCATACCCTGGTTGCAAAGAGCTCATCCCTGATAACCTTCAGAAAGTATGTCATCTGTCACCTACTTGTTCACGAAACTCGCAAATGTTGGCGCATTCCCTGCATCCAAACCCACCTCTCCGTCGCAAGCGTCGTTCTTTTTGTCGGCCCTGCCTATTATAAGGAGACGCTTGTCACAGGGGAGCGGTGCCACAGCATTATATTCTTCGTTCTGGGCCGCCCTTCTCGAATCCTTGCCCTCGTCGTTCACGCTTCAGAACATCCTAGCTTCGCTATTTGCGCATATCTCAGTTCCAGACACGCCTCTTGATATCTCACCACTCTCGCGGGGACTCATAAAACGAGAGGCCCACTTGCTCCTAGGCATAGTAGGGAGCTTGAGGGAAGACAAGAAGTACATACTAGACAATACGTCGGCTGTTATTCTCTCGCGGAATTGGAGTGAAGGGCATGCCAGGGTGTACGCGTGTTGGGTCGCAGGCGCCAAAACCGGTGTTGTGGACATCCATGGCGAGTATCTCGTTACTGTGAACCTGCATGCGTCTCAACTGTTAAGTCGCAGCCATCTCCGCTTTTTTTACCCCCCTACTGGATATGTGGACGTCCCCCGAGCACATAAAGCATTCTTTACTAGGCCGACATCACTGTAAGGCGTTTGAAACGTTTCCGGCACCCCTTTGTCATGCTGATGTTGATAGATCTGACATTGCTTTTCCTGACTGCCATCTCATACCTGCTGGCTTCCTCCTCAACGCTGCGGGAGCTAGCAACCTCTGCTCCATTCATCCGTAGCATAACAACTTATATCGGACATCTGGATCCCTCGATTCGACGTTGCGGTATGCTGGTAGCGGAAGAAGTAGCGCGCCGCACCGGAAAGGAACTCGACTTCAAAGATTGGGATGGCGACGACGGAGGGAAACCATGGGCTAGGAGCGTGCGTCAGCTTATCGGCGAGAAGGATGCAGATGCCGAAATACAGGGTGAGGACGAGGGGTCGGAGCTTACCATCGAAGACACCGCCGAAGTGGATGATTTTGAGCCAGCAAGCGAGCCCCCACGACCTTCTCGGCCGACCGTCGCCCCCGACGACGGACACGACTCGGACGACTCTTTGACGGGGTACGCCTCACAGCCTTCATCTCGATCACCGAGTCCTACCCCTTCGGAGCTCGCGGATATCGAGAAAGACCCCACATTACGCGTAGGCCACGCCAAGATTTCACGACCTGTGTATCTTGCGCAATTGGGCGAGATGATCCGAGGTACAAGTGGTCTGAAGACCGACCAGGAGAACCAAGAAGCGGAGAAGATAGAAATCGCGCTGGATGTGGCGGAGGAACTTATCCGGCGAAAACGAGGCTACGGGACGGAGCTAGGTAGGTCGTTGGCCAGCCCAATTATACCATCGTGCTCATTCAGTTCAAAAAGAGGAGAATTCAGTCAATCTCATCTACGCTCTGATTGGCCTACATAACAATTATGAATTGGATGGCTTCGACGTTAAGCGCCAAGCTGCGCTGAATGCTCTCGTTGCATGCTGTCCTCGGAAGGCTGCGCCGTGAGCTACAACTTGTCATCATGAAAAAACGACTACTGATGAGACGTGGCAGAGCAATCATCGAGGAATTTTTCAAGAACCAATACTCGACCGATCAGCGCTATGTTATGCTGAACGCTCTGGCGCTGGGTACCCACGAATTAGCCGGCCTCCCACTGCCCGATATGGCGGCGGTCCAGCCTCTCACAGGGGATCGGGTGTCTTTTCCCAGCAAGCGGCTACCGGGCATGCAGCACCAACGCTATCTTTTGGCGTCGTCCACGAGGCAAGTACAAGGCCTACTACAGGACATTGCCCGCTTGTCAATCGAAAACACTCGCGAGGCAAACGCAGACCGTATGCCCAATCTCGTACGCGAACGCCAGCTGCGTATCCGACAGCCTGCAAAGGTCACGGAAGTCAAGCAGCCGAGCACCGCGCAACTCCTCGAGCAAATACACGCTTCGCAGACGCAGTCCGCGCTGACCAAGTTCACGGACGTCGCGGTCGAATGCTTCCTCTATCCGCTGATGAACCGGTTTTGGCTATTCCTGCGGGACGAGCAGACGCGCGAGGAGCGCACCGCGCACCGCGACATCCTGCATCAGTACCGCGGCGCCGGGACGGGCCTGATCCTCAACGCCCTCGTCCTCTCCCACCTGCTCGCGACGCTGGGCGTCCTCGCGCACACGTCGCGAAACACGCCGGCGTGGCTGGCCGTCGTGGCGCCGGATGCGCTGGAGCTTGCGGTGACGCTGGGCACGCGGCCCATCTCGCGAGGCGCCGAGGACGAGGACGAGGACGAGGACGAGGGAGAGTCGCGGGGCGGCGAGAACAAGGACGCAAGGGTCCTCGCGACTGCGCTGGAACTCGCGCTCGTCGTTCT
>WNFC01002386.1_pt1 | contig 20209 bp, 33 predicted proteins | sample 5400541 | NCBI WGS metagenome assembly WNFC01 (sample SAMN13153342, study PRJNA577476) | soil metagenome | isolation source: 120 cm saprolite under Douglas fir tree site 2 hole 2 replicate 1 | place: USA:California | collected 2015-04-18
ACTGGCTGGCCCGGCGCCGCGCTTGACCGTGTCGGAGGCCCCTGCTACATCCCGCAACCCGACTGCGTCCTTAGCTCAGCGGTAGAGCACCACCTTGACACGGTGGGGGTCGCTGGTTCGATCCCAGCAGGGCGCACCACTCTTTCGCGCCTGATTCCCCATCCTTCGCCGACTCCTCGGTGAGCGCGCCGAGCGCCAGCGCGGCCGCCTGGGGCTCCGGTGGGGCATCCTGCAGCGATCCGGCAGCAGCCCGGGCGGCGGGCAGCGCGAGCGGCGCCGGCGCGGCAGGGAGCAGGACCTGGGCGTCGACCGCGGCGCGGAGGTCCTCGACCAGGAGGTGCGCGTAGGTGCTGGTCGTCACGCGCACGTCGCTGTGGCGCATCAGCCGCTGCACGCGGTGCACGTCGACGCCCTGGCGGAGCAGCTCGGTCGCGAAGGTGTGCCGGAGGTCGTGGAACCGCATCCCGACGTGGAGCGCCTTCGGCCACAGCTTCCGGCCCCGCGGCGCTGCAGCCGGCTTGCCGCGGCCGTCGGTGCGCTTCACGCACGTCGGGCAGTAGCGCGGCTCGCTGTCCTGCGCCTCGACCTTGAACGCGCACCAGCGGCATCGGTGCTCGTACCCGCGAACGATGCTGGCGCGCGCCAGGGCGTGCCGGAGGATCTTCTGCGGGTCCGCCTCGCGCGGCCGCTGCGAGCGGTCTGGCGCGGGGAAGAGCAGGGCGCCCGGTGCGTGCTCGAGCTGGTGCTCGATCCAGGGGCGCAGCGCCGTGGGCAGCGGCAGGACCGCGGGGTCGCCGCCCTTCGTCACGTCGCGATCGTGCGAGCGCGCCACCGTCACGGTGCCGCGGCCGAGGTCGGCGTCCACCTTGCGGAGCGCGAACAGCTCGCCTTTGCGCAGCCCGAGCGCTGGCCCGCAGGCGAACAGCGGCCGCCAGTCCTCCGGCACCTCGAGGAGCATCTTCGCGAGCTGCTCGGGCGTGAGCGTCGCGTACACGCGCTTCGGCACCTTGCGCCGCTCGATCGCGTCGAGGGGGTTCTCGCCGACCCAGCGGCCGGCCTTCTTCGCTTTCGCGAACACCGTGTGCAGGATGGAGCGCAGCTTGTTGAGCGTCGCCGGCGCCGCCCCCGCCTTCTCGCGCGCGTGCAGCAGCTCGTCTAGGTCTGAAGTGCGCAGCCGTGCGAGCGGCGTCTGCCCGATGCCGGCGCGGATCACGTGCTGCTCGAGCCCACCGGTTCCACCGCCATCGCGTGTCGCCGCGGGGCAGCGGTGCTCGAGCCACCAGGTGCAGAGATCGCCGACCCTGCCGGTGAGGTCCTCGGCGCCCACCTCGAGGCCGCGCCGCTGTTTCCAGGCTCGTCGCTCCAGCGCGGCCGCGAGCTCCTTCGCCTCGGCCTTGTTGCGCGCGGGGACGACCTCGCGGGCGCGCTGGCCGTCGGCGCCGATGTACACGGCCCGCCAGCCCCTCCCATGCCGTTCGACTGTCGCCACAGCGCTACCCTCCCGAGCTGCGCTTGATCGGCACCACGCTCGCGCCCCTGCGCTCTCCACGCGCGAAGGCCTCGACCTCGGCCGGCTCGAACCGCAGACCCCAGCCGAGTCCTTTCGCGCGCTGCAGCTCGCCGGCGGCGGCGCGCTTGTAGACCCACGACGCGGAACGCTTCAGGTACGCGGCGACGTCGTGCACATCCCAGAGGCGATCGCGCGGGAGCTCCGGTGCCGGAATGTGCATTCCCGTCATGTGTTCACGCTCGCTGCTCATCGGTCGCGTACCTCGCCCAGCGCCGTCTCGGCGGCCAGGAGCTCCTCGCCGGCGTGCCGCAACAGCAGCTCGTGCATCGCGGGGCCCAAGCGAGCCGCTTGGACGCTGCGAACGCGCCGGCGTGCCTGCAGCAGGCGCCGGTAGACCGCGAGCGTCGCGTAGCGCTGGATGGTGCCGCCGCGCGCGCGCATCAGCCGACCGCCTCTGCCGCTTGGTGCGGGACCAGGTGGTCAAGGCCGCGTTCCCGGAGCGCCCGGAGGATGCGCTCGCTTGTCAGTGCGGCGAGCGGTTCGCCGCGGAGAAGCTTCCGTACGCTCCTCGGATCCGCTGAGGCTTCCACTGCCACCTTCAGCACGAGGTGCGCGGGAAGCGGCGTTCTGCGCTTCGGGATCATCGGCACGGTGCAGTACTCTGGCAGCGGGCACGCGACCGTTGGGGCAACCGGAAACGCTGGGGGGTATTTCCGGCCGGTGCGCTCGCTTACGGGCGCGTTCGAACCAACGGTGCGGCCGCTGGACCCCTGCATCTCTCGCGACGCGGAGAATGATCGCCTTGGCGAGATCACTCGCCGTTGCGTCCTCCCGGCGGAGGCGCTCGTCGTGGACAGCACGAGTCCAGTCCGTCAATGCCGGATCGAACCCATCGCCGCCGACCGCAGGGAACGGTGCCTCGATCCCGTTTCGACTGAGAAGCTCTCGAAGTGGACCGATCAGCGCGAGACAATACGCGGTCTCGTAGGCCCTCTGGCGGTCGGTACCAGATCCGATGCGCACCAAAGCATCCTCGAGGCGCGCCCATGTCTCGTGGGCCTTCGCGGAGTCCCGATGATCGAAGCTCGTCGGGATCGGTCCGCCCGCGCCGAGACGCCTTAGCCTGGTAGCGGCCGAGCGTAATTCGCGAGCGAGCGCCGGCCCCTGGCGTCTCAGGGAATCGAAACGCTGCGAGAGCCGGTCCGCCTCGTTCGAATCAAGGTCCTCCGGCAGCGCCGAGTAGTATTCGAGAGCGCGCGCGAGCCATGCGTCGGTCCACACCGTGCAGACGGCCACGGCTTCGACGAGCTGCGCCGCTGAGGTGTACACGCGGCTGCTCTCTGGCGCGGGTTCCAGGCTGACGAGCATCGTCGCCGCCTGGCGCAAGAGTTCGAAGGCGAACGCAAGCCGCTCGGGGACTCGTTGCCCGAGAACGACCTGTCCGGCGTACAGGACTCCGTCGAGTGCGTCGGTTGCCAGCCGGTGATCGTCGACGTCGGCGCCGGGAGGAAATGGCCACCTTCCCGCTGCTGCATTCCTGAGCACGGACCGCTGAGCGTCAACAACCGCGCTCAGGTGCGACTGCGACCGAGGGGCTACGTTGGGACGTCGATTGGGACGTCGCTGGCGCTTCCCCGGAGCTCGCTGTACTTTCGTCTTCATTCGGTGGCGCCTCCCACGCGCTGCCGAGCGTTTCGAGAGCGCCCCGCGGATCAGGCGGCGGCGCTCTCGTCTTTCTACTCTACCCCGCGGGCTGCGGCCCGTCGTCCGGCACGACGAGCGGTGCCTCGGCCCGCTTGCGCCTCGGGAGCAGCTCGATCACCGCGGCCAGGCCGTCCGCCTCGGGACGCACGACGCGGCCGCGCCGGTCCGGACGCCCAGGGTGTGCCGCCCGAAGCTCCTCCCCGGCCCGCTGCCCGGCCTCGAACGTCGCCTGGACGTCATCGAGCACACCGAGGCAGAGCCGCAGCGCCTCGGTGCGCGTTTTCTCGTCCTCGATGGCGTCGAGGTGCCTGCCGAGCACGCGCCCCTCCGCCGTGGTCGGTGTCGGGTTCACGGCCGCGCCTCGTCCTGCTCGTCCTCGTCTTCGGGCGCCAACGCCTCGTACATGCGGACGAGGATCGCGCCGCTGGACAGCGCCATCTCGACGAACGAGAGCTGTGCGGCCAAGCCTCCCGTGTCCTCGGGGTTGTCCCCCTCGTCCTCCGCCAGCACGCGCGCCCTGAAAATGCACGCGTTGACGCCGCGCCCCAGGGCCTCGAGCATCTCCTCGCGCGTGGGCAGGTCCATCATCAGCCCGGGTCCAGGGCGGAACGTCGGCACTTCTCTGTTGGCGGCCATGGCTACTCGGCCGTCCCTTCGCCCTGCGCCTGCTCCGATTCCTCCGCCTGCGCCTGCGCCGCTCGCTCGCGCTTGTACTTGCGCTCGACCTTGGCCTGCTCCACGGCCTGCTTCGCTCGGAGCAGCTTGATGTCCGCTCTCTGCGCAGGCGTCTGCTCCGCGCGCCACCGCCGTGTCACCATCCGTTCGTGCTCGGCGAGCAGGGCCTCCGCATAGTGGTCCGCCTGCCGCGCGCGATTGAAATCCTCCTGGGTGGGTCCCCACTCCATTTCGCCGGTCGTCCGTTCGGCGTCGTCATGTGCCCGCAGCTTCTTGCGCGTGAGCTCCTTCGCGGCAGCCAGCAGCGCCAGCATCAGCTCGGTGTAGGCGTCGCAATCGGTCTCCTTCACGGGGTCGAGCGGATCCGACTTCTCGGGCTCGTGCGGGTTCGTGGTGTTCGTGCCGAGGTTCTCCCACTCCTCCAGGACGAGCCCACGCGTGATGCACTCCTGCAGGATGTGCTCGCGCGTGTACGGCTCGGAGTTATCGACCGGGTTGCAGTGCTCGCGGGTCCAGACCGCGGCAATGCGATCCACGACGGCGAGCGTCTTGGGGTAGAGACGCACCTGCACCCAGACCCGACGGCCCGAGGCCTTTCGCGTGGCGCCGCTCGGGATCTCGCTCTGCGTCTTCCTGCTAGTGTTCCGCTTCATGGCGTGTTCCTCGTTCACTCGAGGGCGCTCCAGAGGGGCCGGACGCCGTTCACGCGGTGTCCGGTCCCGATTCGCTCGCGCGTCAGCGCCGAAAGGCACGCGAGCGGTTCCTGCGTCACTTCCCTTTCTCCGCCAGCTCCCAATCCTGGATCACAGCGTCGAGGACCTCGCGCAGGAACTCGGCCGCGTTGGCCCGCTCGCCCCGGCGCTGCGCGATCGCCTCGGAGCGCGTCTTGATCCACTCGACTTGGTCCGCGTACAGCCGCGTGATGTACTGCTCGACCTTGCGCGCCGGCGTCGTAGCGAGCGCTTCCTGTGCGAGACGCTCGACGGCTGGACGGTGGGGCGGCAGGTCATGAGAAGGCTCCTTCCCGGCGCCTGGGCCGGGCTTCCTTCGCGTCATCTCGACTCCGGGGGCACGTAGGGAACGTGGAGCAGCGCGACGGCCTTGACCTTCTCGTCGTCGCCGCGGCGGTCGTAACGCGTCGTCGTGGTCACGCTGGCGTGGCCGGCCAGGCGCTGCACGGTCGACAGGTCGGCGCCGGCGCGCAGCAGGCCGGTGATGTAGCTGCGGCGCAGGTCGTGCGGAGATAGGTGCGGGACACCACCGTCGCCGGCGCGGCGCAGGATCGCCGTCATCACCGCCTGCGAGCTCATCCGGCGAAGGGTCACACGACGTGCGCGCACCGGGCAGAGGAGCGGGCCCGGGTCGCGACCGCGCAGCTCGAGGCAGGCCTGCAGCGCCGCCGCGGCCGCGGGCGGGACGGGGACGCTGCGCTCCTTGTTCCCCTTGCCAACGACTCGCACGTGCGAACCGTCGAACGCCTCGACGTCGAGCGCGACGGCCTCGGAGCGACGCAGCCCTGCTCCGTAGAGGAGCGCCAGCGCCGCCGCGTCACGCACCCCGGACCCGCCGGCCTCCGCGCAGGCGCGGAACAGGCGCGCCAGCTCCTTGAGCGGCACCTCGCGGCCGGCGGGGAGCCTAGACCCTCGCACGCCGGGGACGTCCCGGATGCGGGCATGCACCTCGGCGTCGACCAAGCCCAGCCGCCACGCCTCGCGCGCGACCCCGCGCAGGGCACTCAGTATCTTGTTGGCCGTCGCCGGCGCGTACCGCTCGACCAGCACGCGGCGCACCGCCTGCGCGTGCTCGTACCGGAGCGAGGCCCACGGGAAGGCGCGCACGTCTCCGCCGCCGAGCAACTCGACGACGACGGCCAGGGCCTGGCCCATCGTCCGCCGGCCGGAGGGCGCGAGCGCAGCGAGGTAGACGGCGGCGGGGTTCTGCGCGTCCGGCGGAGGAACCAGGACGAGCGTCGCCACGGCGGGGCGGTCGACGATCGCGGGCAGCGGGTCAGTAGCGGGAGCGGCCATTCCCATACCCTCCAACGCTACTCTAATGCACACTGTGTACACTGTCAACACTATTGCATGTATGGATGCATGTAGTACACTGCACCTCCATGGCCCCCGAGAAGACGGAGACGGTCGAGGTCTCGGCCCGCGAGCTGCGCAAGCGCTTGGCCGAAGTGCTCGATGCGACCAGGTACGAACGCCGGACGTACGTGATCACGAGGAACGGGCGGCCGATGGCGCAAATCGTGCCCATCGAGAACGAGGCCGCGCCGGCGACGAGGCGGAAGCGGAGCTGAGCCGCGCGGATCGCCGGGCGTGCCCCGAGGGCGGCTACCGTCGACCTCGGCCAGGTTCCTCTGCGTGCGAACGGACGGTGTCCGATGAGGCGCTTCCTGCTGGTGCTCCTGGTCGCCGTGGCTGCAGCTCGGTGCGGCGAGGGGTTCGTGGACTCGAACGGGAACACGATCCTCGCGCCCGCCCCGGATGCCGGATGCGACGGCGGCGAGGTGCTACCCGATGGCGGATGCGATGAGCCGCGGGATCACTAGCGCAGCATCATCACGCGCAGCCAGTCCAGATCGACATTCCCAGCTGCAGCCGCGGTAATGCTGCGCACCCGATACGTCGGGGAGAAGTTCGCTGGGAGCCCGGTTGCAATCAAGGGCGGGACGGAACCGGCTCCGGGGAGTGCCTTGCCGTCCTTGGTGAAAACCGCGCCCGTGACGCCGCGAACCGTGGCGACGGTCACGCCGAGCCGGAACAGCGTGTTGAACACGCCGGCAACCCCAGAATCGGCATTCACCTGAGCGCCCGCATTAGACGCTCTCCAGCGGAAGTTGCTTCCAGCTCCGTTGCTGCCATCCCAGGCCCAGCCGATGAAATTCTCAGTGGCGGGCCCGTTCGAATCCCCCAGCCCGACGCCGAAGACCAGGTTCACGTTGAGCGCGGTCGAGGTACCGAGACGGCCTTCGACGAATGGCAGTTTCGCAGCCGTGAGCCCACCATTCGGTGCGGCGCCGCTGGGGAACGAGAACGTTCCGATCGAAAAGTCGCCAGCGGCCGTCGGTGGGACTCGCAGCGTCACGACTCCAAGTCCGGGCAAGCCGCCGCCGCTCCTGATGATCGAACCGGCGTTCGCACCCGTCGTGTAGAACCAGGGCGGGATGATGAGATCGGCCCCTGCCGATAAGTTCTGCTGAGGCGGAGGGAACCCCTCGTCCATGAAATACACGCGGGTCGCGTCATTCTGCCAAACCAGGTCCGAGATGATCTCGACCGTGTCGATCTTGCACTCCTCGGAGCCGACCGACGCCGAGCCGCCGCGGACGAACCGCCAGTCGAACGTGTGCAGCCCTTCGCGCAGCAGGTCCGAGACGAACCGCCCGCCGACCAGCGTGTTCGACGTGACCGTGGACAGCTGCGCGGTCAGGACGCCGTCGACATAGAAGTCGAGGTGGTCGCCGTTGTTGTTGTTGCAGTTGAGCGCGAAGAGGAAGCTGATGCGCGCCGGCGAGACGAAGGCGACCGTGAGCCCGAGCGAGCTGTTCGTGCTGGCCGTCTGCGGCACCGGCGCGGAGGCGGAGGCCGTGCCCGCGATTGGGTTCGTCGTCGAGCGCGCCCAGACCGAGTCGCTGCCGAAGTTCTTCGATGGGACGGCCCAGGCATTCAGCGGCGAGGCGGGAGGCACGGAGGTCTCGAAGCCCTCGGAGATCGGGAGCCCGCTGCCTGCGAACATTTGCCGGAACGCCTCGAGGTAGTCGGACTGCTTCTGGTCGCAGACGTTGACCGACGCGACGTTGCGCGCGTCTCCATCGCTGGGAAGCGTGACCTGGATGGTGCTGGCAATGCTCACGTTGCCGCTGTTGCCGGAATACAGGCTGCTCACGTCAGTTCTCCTTCGTGGAAAGAGTCCTCGCCGGCGTCGAGGGCGACGGGCGAGCGGGTTTATCGAGCCGGCAACCGAAGCAGCTGCTCCGGCCGGCGAGCTCTGGGACAAAGTCGAGCTGCGGCAGCCGCACCAGCCGCTGACCGTCGTGGGCTGGAGCGAGGGCGGCGTTTAGCTCGGCCGCCTTCAGACCGCACCCGAGGGAATGCGGCTCGCAGGCGAAGAGGATGGAGTGGACCGAGCCGTCGACCTCGATGCCCCAGGCGTGGAGCGCGAACCCGGGTCCGGGCACGGGCTTTCCGCCACTCATCGGCAGCTCTGGGTCACGGGGCATGTGCGAATCAGCATTCCCATACGCTGCGCCGGCATCAGGCCTTCGCTCCGCTCTTCAGGACGCTGGTCACCAGGTCGACCTTCTCGGCGGTGGTCTCGGCGACCCGCAGATCCGCCGCGTTCGGCGCATCCTCCTGCACCATCTCCGGAACGGCCGCAGCCGCCGGCTGAGCGACGGCCGTCGCTGCTTCCGGAGCTGCAGCCGGCCCCACGTCCTCGAGCGCCTGCAGGCCCGCGAGCGCCTCCAGCGCAGCGTCGACCGAGCTACTGACCCGCTCCAGGAGCTGCCGCTTGGCCGTGTCCCCTTTCGCTTCGGCGCGCCACGTCTGCTCGCTCGTCCAGCGCCTCAAGCGCCACAGGCGCCGCGCCAGCTTGCCGGCCTTCGCCTCATCGCCGGCGTTGGCCCTCAGCGCGATCTCGGCGAGCCGCTCGAGGTCCCTCTTCTTCATCGCGACCATCCCAGCTCGCGCGCCCGGTCGACGGCTGTCTGCATCGCCGCCGCGACGCGCTCCACTTCGTCGGATCGGATCAAAGGGCCGCCGTTCCACGGACGGCGGTTCGGTTGCCAGTCCTCGCCCTCGCGAAAGGGATCCCGGTACCAGACCGAGACGCTGACCATCGCCCCTTTCCGACCGAGATACCGCACGACCGAGACGCGGATCTGCGTCCCGTTGCTCCGCTCGATCACGCTGACGAGGACGTCCTCGGTCCGCGAGGCATCTCGGCCGCGAGAGCCTGGCCAGCGAGCTTTCTCTGCGGCGATCGTCGTCACGGTCGTCCTCGTTCCCTCTCGCTACGCTGCGGCCGACTTCGGGAGCTCGATCACGACCCCCGCGCCGCTCCGCATTGCGTCCGCCTGCTCACGCACCTTCTCTGGGTCGACGTCGGTGATCCCGAGCCTCCGGGCGAGCTTGAGCTGCTCGGGGGTGAGCTCCGACGCGCCGATCGCCTTGGGAGGCGCTCCGCTGGCCGACGCCGTCGACTTCGCCGACATGGCCGCGGAAAGCTTCGCCGGCGTCTCCCGATCCGTGATCCCGATCCGCGCCGCGAGCTGGCGCTGTTCGTCGCTCAGACCCCAAGTGCCGTCTTTGAAGCTCTTCTGCGCCGCTTCGTAGCCGCGGCGGACCGCGGGGTCTTTGAGGAGCTCGCGGGCGACCTCATCGGCGCGCGCCGCGCGGGCGGCCGCATCATCGCTGCGTGACGCCGGGGAGCGACCGGCCCGGGAGGTGAGCGCCGGCTCCGGGAATGGGTCGAGTGCTGCGCCGACCAGGTTGGAGAGAAGATCGATCGACTCGCTCATCTTGCCCTGGAGCGCTTGGAGCCCTCCGATGACGTCCTTCGCGTCCTGCTGCGGCAGCAGATCGTTTGCCCACCGCCACACCTTTCTGATCGCCGCCTCGATCCCGCTGTCGTCGGCGACGGCCAGAGTCACGAGTCCGGCGTGGGCCAACGTCAGATTGACCATCGCGCGGCGCCTCGCAAGCTTCGCCAGCTTCTTCGCCTTCCTTTTCGCCCGCTTGCTCACACTGCTCCCTTCGTGTCCGGCGTCCCGGACAGCGGCTCCTCGCGCGGAGGCGCGACGCGCTCCTCGAGCTGCGCCAGGTCCGTCACGGGCACGATGGCGGCGATCGGCTTTCCCCTGCGCGTGAGGATGATCCGCTCGCGGCCGTACGCGGCGCGGTTCACCGCATCGGAGAACCCTTCGCGTGCCTCTCTGCTCGTCAGCTCGCTCATTGCGCACCTAGCGTACGCGAGCGCGCCGAGCGGACAATCAAACTGCGGGCGTGGATGGGAGGGGATCGAGCTGAAATATACCGGCTCTAATCCCAGCTCAGGCCGTGCCGCTTCAGGAGTCCCTTGAAGTCGTCGACGGCGTTCCGCTTCGGCCACGTGAGACGGAACCCTGCCCACCAGGCCAGCGCGAGCAGCGCCCGCGGCGGCAGGTTGGCGCCCGGAGGAGGGGCCGTATCCGTGAGCTGCCACCGGTTGTACTTCCGGAGCGTGAGGAGGAACCGCGTCCGGCGCTCGGTGCACTCCGCCGGGGTGAGCGGCCGTGTCGCGCCGGCCTCAGCCTCGAGCGCCTGCCGGTACTTCACCGCGCCGGCCTGATACCTCTTGGGCGCGAGATCCGGATTCGCTGCCTCGGCCGCCCGCGCTTGCTCATAGGTCCGCGCGCGGCGTTCCGCCTCTTCAGGCGAGAGGGCCGGCCCAAGGGGCACATCTACATCGAGCCGATACGCGACCTGCGCCTGCGCACGCAGTTCCGGCCCGGTGCGCCTCAACGTGTACTCGTCGGCCGCGTGCAGCGCCTCGGCGAGCCCGCAGACGGCCTGCGTCAACCGGCGCTCATCGAACCGTACGCCGTCGTTCCACCGGCGCTTCGCCTCTTCCTCTTCCGGCCCGAGCGCCGGGCCCAGCGGCACATCGAAGCATCGCGCAAACCAGGCGGAGAAGTCCTCCCGCTTCGTCGGCGCCGGCATACGTCGGCCGCGCCTCGTCGTCTGGATAAGCTGCGTCCGGCCTCCACCCGGTTCCATGGTCGCAGCGTACCGCGCCGCGAGCCTGGCGCGAGATCGCCGCCGAGCTGCCCCGCGCCGCCTCACCGCTCGCAACGAACGCCGCAGCCTCGGTATGAGCGACGCGCCGGGTCAGGTCCGTGCTCCAGGTCGGGGGAGATCCGCACTCGGAGTGCGACTTCTCGATGGCCGCGCTGGGTATGAGAAACGGGGTTCTGAGCAGCGGGGGCGCGTGAACTACCGCGCCTTCCTGAGAATCCTATCCGCCTGCTCTTCGTAGGTCGCGATGAGCGCCGCGCGCTCCTTCGCGGGCTGCCTTCCGACGTGTCGGATCCGCTGCCACGCTCCGCGCGAACCGAACGCTCGCTCCCACTTCTCTTGGAACCGCTTCCACTCCGTCTCGGGCCAGGGCTCGTTCTGCGGCTTGTTCCTGATCGGGCTCATCGTTCGCGGCCTCCGTCGGACCCGCGTGCTATGCGTACAGTCCCGGCCGCGCCAGGTCGGTGGAACCCCGGTCCCGCCGGCGGCGTTCGAGGACTGCGAGAACCTGTCGCGGATGTGTACACTGTGGCAACATGCCACGCGCAGGGTCGGCCAGGTGGAGGTCGGGATGGAAAAGAAGGACTGGACCTTGATGGTGCTGGCTGCCGCGAACGGCGCCGCCCTAATGCCCGTACAGCTGCAGAAGGCCCTCTTCCTGCTCGGGAAGCGGCTCCCCGACGTCGTCGGCGATCGATTCTACGCTTTCCGGCCATACCATTACGGTCCGTTCGATCGGCGCGTCTACCAGGATGCCCAGCAGCTCGCCGGCGACGGCCTCGCCGTCGTGATGACCGGCTACTACGTGTCGTACGCCGCGACGCCGAGCGGCGTTGCGCGAGCCCAGCAGCTCGCCGGACAGAACCCGCGAGCGTGGGAGTACATCAAGGCGCTGGTGGCCTGGGTCCGGCGCCAAAGCTTCCAGTCGCTCGTCAAGTCCGTGTACGCCGAGTTCCCCGAGATGCGCTCGGCGAGCATCTTCCGAGACTGACCGATGACGCTGATCGTTGGGATGCGCTGCACCGACGGAGTCGTCATCGGAGCGGACGGCGCGTCGACGTACGCCACGACTGGCGGACAGCGTACGATCCTCCAGCCGACCCGCAAGATCGAGATCATCGAGAAGAAGGTGATTGCAGCCGTCTCTGGATCGGTCGGCCTCGGGCAACGGTTCACGGAAGCTGTCCGCGTCGCTTGCGCCGAAGGGAAGCTCGCGGACAAGTCTCCAGTCGAGTGCATGTGCGTCCTTTCGCAGCAGATGCGGCCGCACGCGCTGCAGGAGATCGATGTCGTGCGTCAGGCCCAGGCGGTCCTCGGGCAAGCTGCGGTGATGTCGCTGGTCTCTTCGTCCGTGATCGCGCTTCCCGTCGGGGAACGCTCCGAGCTGTTCCAGTTCGACTGGCTGTGCACCCCGGAGCGGGCGACCGATCACAACCCATTCGTTACGATCGGAAGCGGGCAACCGATCGCCGATCCCTTCCTGGCGTTCCTTCGGCGGATCTTTTGGCCCGACAAGCCACCGTCTCTCCCCGATGGCGTATTCGCCGTCTTCTGGACGCTGCAGCACGCGATCCAGACGAACCCGGGTGGGGTCGCCGGCCCCATCCAGATCGTTACCCTCGACGGGAACGGTGCCGAGGAGCTGGACCCGGCCGACTTGGAGGAACACAAGGCGTCAGTGGCTGCAGCCGAAGAGCGCCTGAGAAGCTTCCGCAGCGACCTGGTCGCTGAAACCGCAGAGCGGGCCCCGATGCCCCCGCAGAACCGGTGATCCGCCAGCATGCAGGGTTCTCTTGGCGCCGACGACCGGCGGGCCTTGGTTATGGGAAACGGTCTTCTGGCCCGCAGTCACCGCCGCTGCCTGCACCCGCCAGCCGGCGGGAGGTCCGTGGGCGAAGTGTGTACACTGTTCGCCTCCATGGCGGACAACGCTCTTCGGAACCTCGGTCTTGCTGTCGCTCTCGGATTGCTGACGAGCCTTGCCGCGAATTGGGCCACAAAGCGCGGCTGGCGAGGAGAGGTGGTCGTGGCCGTCGCGGGTGTATTTACCCTGCTGGTGGTCACCGGCGTGCTTCAGATTTCAGCGTTCCAGAGTGCCTGGGTTCCCTGGGCCATGGTGGCGCTCGGGGTCGTCGGATGGCTCCTCGTTCTCTGGCGCATGGAGTGGAGACCTCGACGACGCGCGCGAGCTGCTGCCGGATCATCCTCGGCGCCGATTCACACGGCGGCCGGCCCGACCACTGCAGCGCCGCAGCTCGATTGGTCGACTCCTTCCTCGTTCATGTACGTCAAGATCAAAGAGCCGCTCTACCATCCTGAGGGAAGGCAGTTCCTCGCTGACTTCCGTATCGGCACCACGCGGCCTGGCCCAGCAACGTCGAACTTGGTCGTTCGGTCGTTCGTGATCGAGCTGCGACTCAACGGCCAGGTGGTGGGCGAGTACGAGCACAACAAGAGCGACATTCCACTGAACGCGACCGAGACCTCGCTCGGCAGGATCTTGATCGAGGTGGAAGCGGGTGACGGGCCCGGAGGTCAACTGGCTTTCGGATCCGAACGCGCAGCCGCCGATCATGGTCAATGGAACGTGAAGGTCGATGCTCACGTGATCTGCATGCTCGAGGTGCCCGGCGTCGAGCACGACGCGAAGCTCGACTACTGGACGGAGACGCAATACGCCGGCGTCCGGATCTTCGGGTTCACCGCGGAGGAGTTGCGTGGCGCTCTCCGCCGGATCGGAACGAGATGACGACGATGAGTGAAGAGGCGCGACTCGGCCGAGATGCAGGCCTCATCTTCTTTGGCTCCCGCGATTTCCTCCTGGCATGGGAGCTTCTCGAGCAGCACCACCAAACCCCCGAAGTGCGTGCTGCACGCGCTCCCTGGCCGATGCGAGCCGCAGCGACGTGCGCCGCGTTCTCGCTCGAGCTCGCACTCAAGGCTCGGCTCGTGCTCGACGGACAGCAGCCGGCGAAGGAGCACAGGTACAGCGAGCTCTTCCGTGCGCTCTCGCTACAGGCGCAGGGTGACATCGCATCGCGGGTACAGGTCGACGGACAGCCGGTCACCGCTGTCGGCTTGCTCGAGCTCCTCAAGGACTGCGATCGAACGTTCGAGGAGTTTAGGTATCTGCACGAGCGGCTCGCACGTCTTGAGCAGACGACGTTTCACGGTGACCGCATCGTCGCCGTGACCCGTGCAGTACACGCATCGATCGTGCAGCTCCGTTCGGACTTCGACCAGTGGCCTGGTGTCATCTCCAACCGTTAAGGCGCCCGACCTTCGCCACGTAACGGGAATGGGAATTCGCGGCCGGTGAGGGGGCCTGTTGGTTCAGTGCACCGGCTCCTCGTCGTCCGGCTTCTTCTTCGGGTCCACTGCGGGCGCGCTCTCCGTCGCCGTGGTCGCCTTGATGATCTCCTCGATGCGCTTCAGGAGCATCGCGCGCGCGTCTGGACCGACGCCGACGGGCGGCTTGACCTGGTCGTCGCGGTCGTTCAGGCCGGCGAAGTGAAGGAGAACCGTCGCGGCGCGCAGCTGCCGATCCATGGCGCGGAGCGCGAGCTGGTCCTCACGCACCGCCTGGGGATGGCACGGATGCCCTTCGACTTCGGTGCGCAGCAGGGCCGCGCGTTCCCTGGCCGCGCGTTCCATTTCGCGCGCGCGGGCGATGACGAGCCCGATGCGCTTCACCACCGGCAGGAGGTGCTGTCGGATTGCCGTTCGGACCACGGCCTGGGCGATGTGCTTTTGCTCGGTGCGGTACTGCTCGATCAGCCGCTGGACCGACCGGGTCGAGCATTCGATCCGATGCTCCCTCCAGAGGATCTCGGCGATGCTCTCGCCGGTCTTCCCGTCGCCGGCGAGGCCCATCACCAGGGCGTGGAGCTTCTGTGGGACCTTTTTTGCCGGTGGCACGTTCGCTCCTGCTGTACGCGTTCACCCACCCGTCGCGGATGTGTCGTAGCCAATCCCTTCCACGAGGCCTGCTAGGGCACGGGAACGCCGCGTCTCCGAGAGGATAGACGGCCCGGTGCACCCGCGCCTCTTTCCGCCGACGACAGGTAGCGCCGGATAGCGCCACGGCGAGCCGCTTCCGCCGCTTCCGCCGCAGAACTCGGCGCGCCGGCTCGCGCGTCGTACCATCGGCGGCGCGTGACCTACATCGCTCCGGACGCGCCGCTGTTCGACGTCGACGAGTTGGTGCGCCGCCTGAACGCAGCAACGCGGCCGCGCAGCGACGGCCGGCTGCGGTGGAGCCGCTGGAAAGCGCTGCGGCGCCTGCAGAAGACGCGCGCGCACCTGGTGCAGCCCGTCGCGGGCGGAAAGGTCTGGTGGACGGCGGAGGCTCTGCGCGCGACCTGGCCGGACCTCTACGGGCGCCTGGTCGCCGCGCCACCCGCATCCACGCTCTCGGTCAGCGCAACAGTCTCCGGTCCGGCCCTGTGCAGGTCGTGAACGCGAGCGGGTCGCCGTCGATGCGGCTTGCTATTCGGTCCCCGTAACGGTGCTTGAAATCCTTGCTGGAGAGGTTCGTCGTGACCAGCGTGGGTTTCTCCTCCGCCTCGCGCCACTCGATCGCCGCGATGATCCGACTTACCGCGTACCCGCTCGGGCTGTGTTCGATCCCCGCATCATCCAGCACGAGGAGCCCGGCCTTCCGCATCCGCTCGTCGAGCGTGACCTTACCCTCCTCGTCTTTCGGCGGGACGGCGAGCTCGGGCGCGTTCACCCACAGCCCCCACCTGCAGGACAGGGCCCACGCAGCGGCGATGGACTTTCCGCGACCTGGTTCGCCGGCGAGGATGAGGAGCAGTCCGGCGCCGGCGACGAGCTTGCGAGTGACCGCGAGGGCGTCAGTGTCGTCGATGGCGCCAGCGAGGACGACCTTCCTGTGGCGCTGCGGCACCTCGGCCGAATTCAAGTAGTCGGCCGGTTCGATAATCCGCCTGATGGCCGGGTGTCCGTCCTCCTGCACGAGCTCGAGTTTCATCTAGACAGCGCCTTTCTTCCAGGCACGGCGTGTTCGCGCCGAGCCTGGTCGGAGATGTGGAGCTGTGCCGCACCAAGACGTTGCCTGTTCGCGATGCCGCCACCATTCAGCCTGTGCGCGTAGTCGAGCAGCTCGGGCGTCGAAGGCTTCTGATTCGAGAGGGCGCAAGAGCGGATGTACTCGCGCACGAGACCTCCGGCGCGCTCGAGATCCTTGCCGCACACTCCGAACAGCAGCTCGCGGAGGTCGCGCCACCCGTCGTTGCCGAGCCGACTCGAGAAGCCAGCGGCAGTGCAGGTCTTGCCCCAGATAGAGCCCAATTGCAGAACTGGCCCGCGTGCGGGCTTAGCGGCCGAAGGCCGCTTCGTTCTGAGCTTTTGCTGTTCCGGAAAAGAGGGAGAGCGAGGGAGAGAAGGGTTACTAGTATCCGGCCTGGTAACCTTCGCGGCACGAGCCGTCTGCCCTCTGAGAACCGGCGTCGGCGCGCTGCCTGCCTTGGGTACTAGTACCGATACCGGAGACGGCTTGCGTCGGCCCGCGCAGCAGCTGCTGGTGCAGTTCGGGTTGAGCTCGCGGTGTCGCGCCATCTTGCGCGGGGCGTCGCTGCGGGTCGGCGTCCGCGTGGCCGCGCTGGTCGCTGGCGCCGGCTGCTGCACGAGTAGGGCCTCGACCAGGTGGTGCACGTCGGCCCTCATCGCCGCTGCGGCCGCCGCGATCACCGCCAGGTACGTGCGCTCGGTCGGGACACGCCGCGGACGAGCGCTCACCCGCGCCTCCGGCCGATCCACTGTCGGAGTTGTCGCAGCGTCTCCGCGCGCGCGGCCGCAGCCTCGATCCCGCGCGCACAAGCCCGCCGGATTCGCGCGCGTCGCTCATCGTCCGCCCTCTGCTCGTCTGCAGGACGGTCCACCGGTAGCTCGAGCTGGTCGCGGTCCCGCGTCCTGGTCAGGAACGCCCTCCTTCTGGCGCTGGCGCGTTCGCAGCGCGGGCGAGGTACGCGTCGAGGTCGGCAGGCGCGATGCGGATGGCATTGCAGACGCGCGCGTGCGCGAGCTCGCCGCGCTCGCAGAGCAGGTAGACGGTCGCGGTGCTCACGCCGAGCAGCTCGGCGACCTGGCCGACGCTGAGCAACGCAGGAACGCCGGCGACGGCCCGCAAGCCTCGCCGTGTCGCGCGCGGGGACTGAAGAGTGGTCACCGCCTCGCGCACGTCCTGCGAGCCCTGGCGCGATCGTTGGGGCTCCTGTGGGGCTTCGCGCGGGTGAACGGCTGCCAAACCGGGCGAAAGCGCTCGCGCAGCCGGAGTGCCAGGATCGAAAGGTTGCGCGGGGTTGCTACTCCCTGCCGAGCCGTGCCTACCTACGGGAGCGGATTGACACGGTGGGGGTCGCTGGTTCGATCCCAGCAGGGCGCACCACCAACCTGCTAGCATTACAGGGCTTTCCGGGGCACGCGGGCGAGGCGGCTGGCTGCGTTATCCGGTCCACAGGACACGCACAGGACAGCGGAACCGGCTTTGGGGACGCGGACAGCGGGCTACAAGGCGCCCGAGCGGCATCCTGCGATCGGCTACAACGATAGCCGCCGTGCCACACGGCCAACCAATTCTCATTCCATCGACACGGCTCACTGCGGCCATGCAGTGGGAACCGGAGGGTATTGGGCTAGTTCGCACCACTCGGCCCGGCCGTTGGCGCGTCGAGCAGGTAGACCTCGACTGGCCTGCCCGCAGACCGGCACATCACAGCAATACACACTGGAAATGGACGCTGATCCTCGAGCAGAGCAAGGATCCGTGGGGCGTCGTGGACTCTGCGGACTTCTCTCGCACGCTCGTTCTCTGGTCGAGTGAAAGACCGCGGCTCACGCTGTCGGCTGGCACTTTCTATGAGCTCGCGTGGTTCGAAGTCGATCCGGCTCTACGGAATACACGCCTTGCCGTCGTAGCCGTCGGGCTTGCCGCACACCGGGCACTGGAACTTGACGCCGCTGGCCTGCTACTCCCGTCACTTCCGGAGACAGTTGGTGTGTGGACGGATTTCGGCGCCGCGCCGTGTGGTTACGTTGACTACGATGTGCCCGAAGGTGCCGTGCCAATGATTATTTCTCGTGCTATACTCGTCACGTTAAGCGAGGCCGCCGATGAAGTCCGCAAAGGTTGATGCGATCTTCGAGCGAATGACGAAGCGGGGCGCGCCAGCGCACTCGATGTTCGCCGCTAGCGCGATTCGACCGGGATCGGCGATCGCCGTGTACCGGTTCTCCTGGGTGGCCGGTTTCGGATCCACCCAGCAGCCGGCCAATATCGTATCAGGCTCGATATCACCTGCTCGGAGGTTTCCCGGCACTCGCCTGAACCTCTACGGCGAGGGGGGTGCGCGAAACCTCGACATCCCCGAAGTAGAACACCAGCCAATAGCGCCCTAGCTGTTTCAGCACCAGCTCTACCGCTCCGTGGATGTTCGCCCCGATCGGGACTGCCGGGGAAGGTCCAATTGGCTGCTCAAGTTTCAACAGCTCAGTGCTCAAGCCGTCGGGCGAAATCAGCGCTACTCGCGGGACACTCTGTCCCGAGAAGTCGCCCCACTTCAGCATGAGAAGTACAGAGAAGAAACCAAGTGTCGGAATCTCTGCCGTTGGCGGCTGCTGGACCAGCACACGATCGATGATGCGGATGGCGCTGGGTGTGCCGTCCGTTTCAACGAGGACGCGGTCACAGATCAGAGCCGCCGTGACGTAGGGACCTGGCATCCGTCACCTCTCGATCAAAGTTACCATCCATCGCTGCGCGTCTGCACGCGCGTTGCGTGGGGCGCCCCGTCCTGGCGGCGCCCCGATGTCGGAACTGCGGTGCTACCGTGCGTGTGCCCGGCCGCTGCCTGGGGAACGGGATGAGACTTGCGGCCTGACCGCTGAACCCGCTGCCACCCGTCCCCGCGACCGCCCGGTGTGAGTGCGGCGCCGCGGTCTACTTCGTTCGCGCGGAGCGCGTCGGCGAGCGGCCCTACTCCCACTGCAAGAGGTGCGGACGACGGTATCGCTGGGGCCATCAGGAGTGGACGCCCGGGTGCGGTGCCTCCCGCGGGGTGCTAGGGTTCGCCTCCCATGGCCTCCCGTGTCTGCACGTGCTGCGAGTCCGAGGTCGAGGAGCTGGTTCACGGCGCAGCGGCGGGACGGCTCCACGCAGCCGGTGTGCCGGCCGTGCAGGGACCTGATACTCGGAGTGGCCCGGTGGGTTGTGCTGCTCGCCAGCACGCGGAAGGGGAAGCCATGCGCCGCCTAGCTGCCGCGCTCCTGCTCTGCGCCGCGTGCGCTTCCACTCCCCCCGTGCCGACCCCTGCAGAACCGGCCGACGCCACCAAGGCGGAACGGCCTCCACCCGTGGATGGTGTGCCATCTTCATGGATGGGCAGGCCCTTGACGGATGAGGAGAGATTCAACGAGCGCTGGGTCGGTAAACCAGAGCACGATGTGCTGGCGCAATACGGGACGACAACCGAAGTGTTGCCGCTCTCGAACGGGAATCATGTCGACAGTTATCATCGCGAGATCAACATCAGTGCGTCTGGTGTCTTACACCATGGCTCACCGTGGGTCTATTGTGACAGGCGCTTCGAGATCGACAAAGACACGCTGAAGGTCGTGCGCGCCGTCATTACCGGCAGTAAATGCGATTTCACACAATAACGCCGGGGGGGACTCCATGCGGTACCTGCTAGCAGCTCTGGCGCTCGCGGCGTGCGGCGGAACGCCGACTAGCCCACTCTGTTCGGCTCCACCGGCGGGAAACTTCACATTCCACGCGACGCTCATCGGTCGCGACTCGGATGCCCTGTGCGCTGCGCTGCCAACGACGTTCGACGTCTCGCTCTCCGTCACCTCGGTCGGCGTAACTGGCACCGAGAACGGGCAGACCTTCTCGACTCAGCCGCAATCGCCGTACGACTGCGGATGACCTGGCTCGAGAACACCACACCCCTCACTGAGCATGTCTACGAGCTGATCGCCGGCCACAATTTCCTCATCATTGCAAAACTCGGTCGGTGTGCGGCCCACTACACGCTCACGCCCTAGGGGTTCAGTACGCGGCAGGCGTAGGTCAGCCCAGCGGTCGGGGTGATGGTCCCGGAGCCGCCGACGTTGCACAGCATCAGATTGCACGTGTTGGAAGTAACCCAGCACCTAGGGATCAAATAGTCGCCCCTGGCCCCGCCGTCAGGTCGCTCAGTGGGAAAGAGGGGACGGGAGCGAGCGCCAAACCGGCCGTCGGACATTGTCTGCAGAAGACGGCTGATTAGTGTGCGGGACCCTTCGCGGCTGCGGTACTGGAACACGGAAAATCTTGTCGGGACCCTGAGCGGCTGCCGAAGTACCACGCAGCGAGGCGACGCCTGCTGATGCACCGGAGTTGAGCACAGGTGGTCAGCGCGTGTCCGACCCTGACCATAGCTTCACGATGAAGACGAGCGTCAGCCGCACGCCCGCCGCGCTCTGCTGAGCTGGCAAGTTGCCGTGGGAAGAAGGGAGGGAGGCGACAGAACCGTGC
>WNFC01002387.1_pt1 | contig 20202 bp, 18 predicted proteins | sample 5400541 | NCBI WGS metagenome assembly WNFC01 (sample SAMN13153342, study PRJNA577476) | soil metagenome | isolation source: 120 cm saprolite under Douglas fir tree site 2 hole 2 replicate 1 | place: USA:California | collected 2015-04-18
TCGGGGGGCAGGGCGCGCAGGCGGTGACTGGCCCCGACCCGTGCCTCGGGGTGGGCGCGGATGGCGGCCACGAGCTCGTCTCTGCGGTCGGCGCCGCAGTCGGGCAGGGCTTCCAGCAGTACGTCGAGGGCGTCGCCGCCCGCGGCGCGGAGGGCCACGGCTAGCTCGGGCAGGGTCTCCGGATGGCCGGTGCGGCGGGCCCGCTTGATCGCCGTCTCGATGGCGCGGACCTCGCCCGACGTGTCGGCCGGGCCCGGGGCATCAGGCGGTGGGTCCAGGACGCCCCGGCCCTGGGTCATGCCGGGGCGCTGGGTGACGAGCTGCTCGAGACGGCGCAGGTCGGCGTGCAGGGCGGCCAGCTTGCGCTGGCGCCGTCGTACGAGCATGGCCAGCCCCAACAGGATGAACCCGCCCACCAGGAGGGCGGCGATGACGCCCCACGGGATGACGAACTGCGAGTGGGGCACCACCCGGGCCGGGCCGGCGTCGGTGGTGGCGACGACCTTCTCGTTGACCGGGCCGCCGGCGAAGCCGACCGGGACCTGGGCGTAGTAGTCCTCGTAGGTCTGGGCGATCATGGTGTCGGCGCCAACTGCCGCCCGGCCTGCGACGGTCACGGTGGGGTGGAGCCGGATGCGGCCGGTGTTGCGCAACCTGACCCGCACCGTCTCCCGGCGGGGGAAGAGGGCCGAGTCCGGCGAGGACCGCACCGACGCGACCTCGAACGCCCGGGTGGCGTCTCCGGGCACGGTGACGTAGAGGCGGACGGCGACCCGCTTGACGAGCGTCTGGCCACCGGCGGTCGGCTCCGGCCGGGAGGTGGCCACCACCACCCCGGAGTGGTCGCCCGGGTCGGCGTTGGTCGGCACGGCGACGGAGAAGGGGACGAGCACATGGCCCTTGGCCGGGACGGTGACGGTCGGGGTGCCGACCGTCGACCAGGCGCCCACGTCGGTCTGGGTGGGGCCGTCGTTGATCTGGGGGGCGCCCTCCGGTGAGAACGTGAGGTCCCGGACCGACAGCGACACGGTCTGGGCCACGTCGGCCGGGTTGGCGATGCTGGCCTTCGTCCGGCCCGACTGGCCGGCCTGGAGCTGGAACACGAACCATTGGCCCTTGTTGGGATCGTTGGTGTGGCTCTCGGTCGGAGCCATGGCGACCGAAGGCAGGTCCGGGCCAGGGGTCTGGGCCCACGCGCCGGGCCCGCTGGCGATGGTCGTGAGCACGGCGAGGCCCGCCGCCGCCATGAGGGTGACGGCGGGCCGGCCGCGAGGCTGGGGAGCCCGGGAGCGCAAGGTGTCGGCTGTGCCTTTACTGGGTGAGGGTGACGGTGAGGGTGGCGTGGTAGTTGGCGGCCACCGTCCCGTTGGGAGGGGTCAGCACGAGCGAGCTGTTGGAGGTGTAGGTGCCCGTGTACAGCACGCTGTTGAGCTCGCCGGTGGTGGAGATGAGCGTCCGGGCCGCGTCGAGGGTGCCCGGCGTGGCCGGTCCGGTCACGGTCTCGGTGCAGCCCACGCACACCGGTATCGCGGTGTTGGCCGAGTCGCTGAGCGCCGATGCCACGATCGTGTCGGTGCCGCTGTCGGTGAACGGCGACGACTGCACGGTCACCGTCCAGCCGTTGGCGTCCCCGCTGACCGCCGCTTCGTCGACCACGACCGCGAGCGTGGTGGACAGGGTGGGGGAGCCCAGGGCGGAGGTCATGGCGCCCGGCGTGACGCTCTGGATGGTGCGGGCGCCGACGCTGCCAGCCAGGATGTTGGCGTTGAGCGTGGCGGTGCTCATAGAGGTGGACGCATAGCCGGCAGCCGGCAGGGCGACGAGGGCGCCGGCGAGCCCCAGTCCCAGTGCGATCGTTCCCAGTCGCTTGTGCATCGTCGATAGCTACCCTTCTCGTCGGTGGTCGGTCGGAGCTGTGGGGAAGCGGAACCCACATCAGTTATCGCCTCGGATGACGTTCCACTCAATGGCCGGGGCGTGTCATTTCACGATGGGCAAACCGGGCCATGGCGGGGCGGCCGACGTGACTAAGGTCGGCCGCCGGGTCTGGGTCGAGGTGCCTAGTCGTCGCCCGCAGCCACCAGCCGGACGACGAAGCGAGCGCCCCGAGGTTGGCGGGGCTCGGCCCGGATGACGCCGCCCATCTGCTCCACCAGCGTGCGGGCGATGAACAGCCCCAGGCCCATGCCACCCTCGTCGTAGGTCCGGGTATCGACCGGTTCGGCCTGGGCAAAGCGGTCGAAGAGCCGCGGGAAGTCCGATGGCAGGCCCACCCCGTCGTCCTCGACGGCGACCTCGACCCGCCGCCGGAGGCGGGTGGCCGACACGGTGACCAGCCCTCCTCCGGGCGAGTACTTCACCGCGTTCTCCACCAGGTGGCCCAGAACCTGGCCGAGCGCCCCGCCGTCGCCGTGCACCGTCAACCCGGGCGCCATCTCGACCCGGATCTCGTGCAGGGGTGCGAGGGGCTGGTGCGCCTCGACGACGTCCTGCAGCACGGCCGTCAGGTCCACGGGCCCCAGCAGCAGGGTCGACGATGTCCCCGCCTCCAGGCGGGCGGCCGTCAGCAGCCGCTCGATCAGGTGCTCGAGCAGGCGGGACTGGCGGGCGATGGCCTGGACCATCTCCTGGCGCCGGCCCGCCGGCAGGGAGTCCCAGCGCTGGGCCAGCGTCTGGCTGAAGCCCCGGATCGACGTGAGCGGCGTGCGCAGCTCGTGGCCGGCCACGGCCAGGAAGGCGGAGGTGGCCCGCTCCACCTGGTGGGCCTGGCGGTCGTGGCGGACCTCTGCGAGCACGGCGAGGATCAGTGCCAGCGCCCAGGCCACCACGACGGGAGGTGCCACCGTCGCGGCGACATGGCCCGCCCGCGCGTTCCACGCCCCGGCCGGCTGGGTGATCAGGACGACCCAGCCGTTCCCTGCCGGGGCGTGCGCCACCGCCAATGCGGCGCCACCTTCCGCCCGGGCCGTGCCGAGACCCGCGGCGCCGGTGCGGCCGGCCTGGACCATCGCCCGCAGGCCCGTCGCCACCTCGACTCCCGGCGGCGAGACGGCGAGACCGTTGACGAGCTCGTTGTGGCCGTCCACCACCAGGAGCTGGGTTCCCGAGGGGATCGGGATCTGACTGACGGCCCGGGCCAGGTTGCCGCCGGGAACGCGGGTCCGGCCGACGATCGCGGTGCCCGGCAGGGCGGGCGCGGCGACGAGCAGGTCGACGGTGTGCTCGAGCGGGTCCTCGTAGAGGCCCGAGATGCTGGCGCCGTGCAATGCCACGTCCAGCTCGGGCCAGGTTCGCAGCAGGTGAGCGAGGTCGGCCCGGGCGACGGTCGTGACCACCACCGCCCCCCGGGCGTCCACGACGTAGGCGCCGTCGTCGAGCAGGTCGGCGCCGGCCAGCGCGCCGGCCAGGTCCTGGCTCTGCGCCGGCGTCGGTCCGAGGTGGATGGCGGCGCCGACGCCGTGCGCCTGGGCGATCGCCGAGGCCAGCCCGGTGGCCACGGCCTGGCCGGCGCCGCGGACCGCGTCCGCCCGGGCCGCGGCCCGGGCCCGGTCGACCCGCCGGTCGGCGGCCGCGGCGGACGCGATCAGCGCGCCACCTGCGGCGGCCAGCACGAGCCCGGTCAGCCCGACCCGCGCCACACTCGCCCAACGAGCCACGGTGCTTCGCGCTAGCCCTTCAGCAGCTCGGCGATCTTCGCCGAGAGCTCCTCGGCGTCGAACGGCTTGGCCATGTAGACCGCCGCGCCCGCCGCCAGCCCGGCGGCCACATCGGCGGGGCTGCTGCGAGCCGACAGGAAGATGATCGGGATGGTGGCCGTGCCTGGGTCGGACTTGAGGTGTCGGGCCACCTCCAGGCCGTCCATGCCCGGCATCATCATGTCGAGCACGATGACATCCGGGTGCTCCTCGCCGGCGGCCCGAAGCCCGGATGGACCGTCGTAGGCGGCCACCACGCGGTAGCCGTCCATCTCGAGGTTGAGCTCGACCAGCCGGACGACCAGTGGCTCGTCGTCGACCACGAGGACGGTGGTGGGCTCACTCGTCATGGCCCCGCCACCGTACAAGCCGCGGCCGGTCCGGCCCTCGCTCTAGTCACAACGGGCTACAGGAACGGGACGCTCCGGTCGATATGACTATGGCCAGCACCCATTGGGTCTAGGTCGGAGGTGGCGCATGGCGCTCGAATGGCACGGATCGGATCGAGCCGCCAGGGTCGTGGTGATCGACGACGACGAGGATTTCCGGTTGTTCGTCGAGACCATGCTCCAGGCGATCGACGGCTTCACCGTGGTGGGCCGCACGCGGCCCGACATCGTGGTGCTCGACCTGCAGATGCCGGTCGTTGACGGCATGACGGCGCTACCGGAGCTCCGGCGGCTGGTCCCGGAGGCCCGGATCGTGGTCGTGTCGGCCTTCCCCGATCTCGTGACCCTGATCGACGTGCTCGACCGGGGCGCCGACCTCTACCTGGACAAGGGCCGGGCCTGGGAGGAGATCGTCCCCGCCCTGATCGCGGCCGCCGAGGCCAGCGCCTGATCCAAGCAGGCCCGCGCCCCGGCGAGCGCCGGCGCGGGCCTATCGCAGGTTGCCGGTGTGACCCAGCGAGTAGCGACCGGGCTGGGGCCAGACGCACAGGCCGTGGGGCTCGCGCCCAGCCGGTCCGACGGTGATGCGGTCGGCCAGGCGCCCGGCCCTGGTGTCGAAGACGTAGACCTCGTTGTCGTACCGGCCGCTGAGCCACAGCTGGGTGCCGTCGGCGCTCACGCCGCCCATGTCGGGGCTGCCGCCTCCCGGCACCGGCCAGTTGGCCACCACCTGGCGGGTGGCGAAGTCCACCACCGACACGCTGCCCGGTCCGTGGGGGGCCACGCCGACGCGCCCCGCCGACCCGCGGTTGGCCACGTACAGGACCCTGGCGTCGCGGCTGGGGTAGAGGCCGTGGGCGCCGATGCCGCCTGACGCGGCCAGGTCCACGGAGCCGGCGATCAGGAGGCGGTCGCCGTCCACGAGGATGAGGCGGTTCCCCATCATGTCGGCCACGTAGAACAGCCTGCCGTCGGGCGCCAGCCGGATGTCCTGGGGCAGGGCCGCGGTCCCGAGCTCGAGGGTGGCGACCACTGAGCGCCGGGTCCAGTCGACCTTGACCAGCCGGCCGGCGTCCTCGCAGGTGGCGATCAGGTAGCTGCCGTCCAGCGAGAAGTCCATGTGGTTGATGCCGGGGCAGCTCCGCACGTCGATGGAGTACTGGAGGCGCATGGTCCTGGGGTCCCGGAAGTCGAGTCGCTTCCGGGCCTCGGCGACCACGATGGCGTGGGCGCCGTCGGGGGTGAAGTACAGGTTGTAGGGATCGTCGACCGCCACCGCCGGCCCGGCTCGGCCCGTCGTGGGGTCGATCGGGGTCAGGCTGCCCAGGTTGGTCCCGTCGGCGTTGTTGGCCACCCACAGCGTGGACAGGTCGTAGGACGGCACCACGTGCTGCGGGTTGGCGCCGACGGGCAGCACCGCCAGCACCCTGCGGGTGGCGGGATCGATCACGGTCACGTTGTTCGAGCCATGGTCGGGCACGTAGACCCGCGGCAGGGCCGAGCGGGCGGCACCGGTCAGCAGGTTGGCCCCCGCCTGGCTGTAGACGTTGGAGGGGTCCACGACCGGTGGCACGCCCGGAGGTCCCGTCGAGCCCACGGTGGTGGGCGGGTGCCTCGGATGGGCGCTCCGCGTGCCGCCACAGCTCGTCAGCCCGCACCCGCCCAACGCCAGCGCGGCCGCGACGAGACCGGCGAGAGCGGCGGGGCGGGGGCGGGGGCGGTGATCTGCGGACTGCATGGCGGCGACCGACGTGCCTAGCACATCGGTTCACGAGGGATGCTGCGGCCGCGGCGGTGCTAATTCAGGCAGCCGGCGGCCGGGCCCTGGTGCCACAGCCCGTCGCGGTCGCCGGGCCCATACCCCGTCGGGCCGCTCGGGGAGAGGACCGCGTTCATTATCTGGCTGGAGTCGGAGGCGTGGCCCAGCCCGAGGGCGTGACCGAGCTCGTGCAGGACGAGGGTGCCCTCGCTGGCGCCGTTGCTGTAGTCGGGCGCCAGGCTCGACGCGGTGTTGACGTTGACGACGGCCGCGATCAGCTCGTTGTTCCCCCCGGGGGTGTACACCCAGCTGTAGTCCGCCCGCCCACCCTCGGTGCCGGCGCCCAGGTTGGCCCACCGGAAGCGCAGGGGCGAGCCGGCCGGGCCGGGGTCGGCCGCGCTGTCGTAGGTGCCGTCGTAGGCGAACTGGAGCCCGCTGACCTGGGCGGCGGTCCCGACGGCCGACTGGACCACGCCCTCCACGTCGGTCGGAGCCCCGTTCGGGTCGATCACGTAGTGGATCGTCGTCCGCGGGTCCCACCGCATGGTCGCGCCGTTGTTGGGGTCGCGCTCGAAGCCGTACGACGTGTTGTAGGCCGGTGTCGGGGGCACGTAGCCGCACGAGGTCTGTGTCGCCCCGCCCGGGACCGGCGATACGCCGTAGGGGAAATCGGCGCCGCTCGCTTCGGCCAGCCAGTAGCCGCCTCCCGGGTGGGCGGCCATCCCGACGATGGGCCCCGAGGTGGCCGCGCCGGCCGCGGAGCCGGCGAAGGGGGCGTCCCCGTAGGCGAAGATGCCGCCGTCCGACGCCACGAACCAGTAGCCGCTGCCGTCCGATGTCGCCGTCATCCCGACCACGGGTGCGCCGAGCTGGAGCGATCCGGTCGAGCCGTAGAACGGGGCGTTGCCGAACGCGAAGATCCCGCCGTCGCGCGCCACCAGCCAGTAGCCGCGCCCGGTCGGGGCGGCGGCCATCCCGGCGATGGGCTGGTTGAGGCGCAGCCCGCCCGTCGAGCCGTAGAAGGCGGCGTCACCGAAGGAGAAGATCCCGCCGTCCGCCGCCACGAACCAGTAGCCCTGCCCCGTCGGGGTCGCGGCCATGCCGACCACCGGCTGGTTGAGGCGCATGCCGCCGGTCGAGCCGTAGAAGGCGGCGTCACCGAAGGAGAAGATCCCTCCGTCCCGCCCGAGGAGCCAGTAGCCGTTGCCGTCGACGGTCGAGGCCAGCCCCACGATCGGCGCCGCCAGGGCGCGGCCGGCCATCGAACCGAGATTGGGAGCGGCGCCGCTGGGCAGCACGCCCCCGTCCGAGGTGGCGGTCCAGAAGCCGTCGCCCTGGGGCCGCGCCGCGATGGCGACCACTGCGCCCCCGGCGGAGGCCGAACGGGCCGCGAGGGGTACCAGGCCGGCGGCGAGCACGACCCCGCACACGGCTACGCGGCCGGCAAAGGGCGACAGACGAGACATATGTCCTCTATCGGCGGGCCGGGCACCGCGCCCAAGCCCCGTCGTGGCCGAAGACGAGGATCTCGTTTGTGAGTGAATGCTCACTCAGCTAGGATGGCCAGATCATGCGAGGACCTGCGGGGACCATGGGAACAGTGGGAACAGTGGGGACAGTGGTGGCGCCCCATCCGGGCAAGCGCGCCAGCGCGCTGCCGCCCGACGAGCGCCGGCAGATGGTCGTCGACGCCACCCTTTCCCTGCTGCTCCAGAACGGCGAGATGGTGACGACCCGCCAGATCGCCGACGCCGCAGGCATTGCCGAGGGCACGATCTTCCGGGTCTTCGAGGACAAGGACGCCCTCATCGACGCCGTGCTCGACCGGGCCCTCGATCGCGAGCCGCTAGAGCGCGCCCTGCGCACCATCGACCCCGGGCAGCCCCTCGAGCGCAGCCTGGAGGCGGCCGTCGTCACCCTGCAGCAGCGCGTCGTGGACTTCTGGAGGCTGTTGACGAGCATCGGGACCCGCTTCCACGACCGGCACCGCCCGCCCCAAGAGGTCAGCGCCGCCCTGGTCGAGCTGCTGACGGCCTACCGGGACCAGCTCGCCGTCGAGCCCCTGGCGGCGGCCCGCATGCTGGGCGCCCTCACCCTGTCGGTGACCCATCCCGTCCTCGTGGACGAGCCCATGTCGCCCCCCGAGCTCGTGAGGCTGTTCCTGTACGGCACCCACGCCCCGGAGCCCTCGTGCTGAAGCGGCTCCTGAGCTCTCACCTGGCCCCGTACCGCCGGCCGCTGCTGGGCATCGTCGCCTTGCAGGCGGTCCAGACCACGGCGGTCCTCACGCTGCCTACGCTCAACGCGCGCATCATCGACCGCGGCATCATGCGGGGCGACCTCGCCTACATCTGGCGGATGGGCGGCGTGATGGTCGCCTTCTCCCTGGTCCAGATCATCTTCTCCGTCGGCGCCGTCTACTTCGGAGCCAAGGTGGCGATGAGCTTCGGCCGGGACCTGCGCAACAACCTGTTCCACCAGGTGACCGACTTCTCCACGCGCGAGGTGGGGGCGTTCGGGGCGCCGTCGCTGATCACGCGCATCACCAACGACGTCCAGCAGATCCAGCTGCTGGTGGTCATGACCTGCACGATGGCCATCGCCGCTCCCGTGACCATGGTCATCGGCGTGGTCATGGCCCTGCGACAGGATGTCGGCCTGTCCGCCGTGCTCCTCGTGAGCATGCCGGCGGCCGCCATCGTGCTCGGCTTCCTCGTGGCCCGGATGGTGCCCGCCTTCCGGCTCATGCAGGAGCGCATCGACCAGATCAACCGCATCATGCGCGAGCAGATCACCGGCATCCGGGTGGTGCGGGCCTTCGTGCGCGAGCCCGAGGAGGCCCGGCGCTTCGCCCTCGCCAACGACGAGCTCACCGCCACCTCGCTGCGGGCCGGCCGCCTGATGTCGTCGATGTTGCCGACCGTCAACTTCCTCGTCACCATCTCGAGCGTCGGCGTGCTGTGGCTGGGGGCCAACCGGGTGGCTTCCGGCCACATCCAGGTCGGCTCCATCGTCGCCTACCTCTCCTACCTGATCCAGATCCTCATGTCGGTCGCGATGGCGACGTTCATGGTCTCGATGATCCCCCGGGCGTCGGTGTCCGCCGACCGCATCCAGGAGGTCCTCGACGCCGAGCCGACCGTGGCGTCGCCCGCCGCGCCGGTGACCGAGCTGCCGAAGAGCGGCCGGCTCGAGTTCCGGGGGGTGGGTTTCCACTATCCCGGCGCCGAGCATCCCGTGCTGACCGACATCTCCTTCGCCACCGGCGCCGGGCACACCACCGCCGTGATCGGTAGCAGCGGGGCCGGGAAGACCACGATGGTCAACCTGGTGCCGCGCCTGTTCGACGCCACGTCCGGCGCGGTGCTGCTCGACGGCACCGACGTGCGGGACCTGGACCTCGAGCTCCTGTCGAGCCGCATCGGGCTGGTGCCACAGCGCCCCTACCTGTTCTCCGGCACGGTCGCGAGCAACCTCCACCACGGCAAGCCGGACGCGACCGAGGCCGAGATGTGGGAGGCGCTGGCGGTCGCCCAGGCCGGCGACTTCGTGCGCGCCATGCCGGGGGGCCTCGACGCCCGCATCGAGCAGGGTGGCACCAACGTCTCGGGCGGCCAGCGCCAGCGCCTGTCGATCGCCAGGGCGCTGATCCGCCGCCCCGAGATCTACCTGTTCGACGACTCCTTCTCCGCGCTCGACCTGGCGACCGACGCCCGGCTCCGGGCCGCCCTCAAGCCGTACACGGCCGGCTCCGCCGTGCTCCTCGTCGCCCAGCGCATATCGACCATCGCCGCCGCCGACCAGATCCTGGTGCTGGAGGACGGGACGATGGTCGGCCGGGGCACCCACGAGCAGCTCGTCGACACCTGCCCGACCTACGCCGAGATCGTCCAGTCCCAGATAGGCGAAGGGAGGGCGGCGTGAGCTCCCGCTTCGACGGTCCCTTCGACCCCGGGGACGGGGGCCCCAACGGCCACGACGCCAACGGCCACGATCGCAACGGCCGCAACGGCAGGGGCGGCGGGAACGGGCGCAGGCCCCGCCGGGACTGGCGAAGGGCCGCCGCCGAGTACAAGGACGAGGTCATTCCCGCGTCCCAGGCTCGGATGGCCCCGGGCGCGGGCCGGATCAGCGCCGCCGTCCCGATCGAGCGTCCCAAGCAGCTGCGGGCCTCGGTGAAGCGGCTGGGCCAGCTGCTGATCCCAGAGCTCCCGCTGCTCGCGGTCGTGGCCGTCGCCGCCGTCAGCAGCGCGGGCCTCAACGTCCTGGGGCCGAGGGTGCTCGGGCACGGGACGGACATCATCTTCGGGGGCGTGAGATCCCACCACGGGATCCTCTTCGGTCGGCTGCATCACGTGCTGATCGAGGCCGCGCTGCTGTACGGCGCGTCGGCCGCCCTTTCCCTGGTGACCGCCTACATGCTGGCCGGCGTGGTGCAGCGCCTCATGTACCGCCTTCGGTCGGCGGTGGAGGACAAGCTCAACGCCCTGCCGCTGAGCTACATCGACCACCACGCCCGCGGCGACCTGCTCAGCCGGGTCACCAACGACCTCGACAACGTGGCCCAGACCTTCCAGCAGACGATGTCCCAGATGCTCACGTCGGTGCTGCTGCTGATCGGGACGGCGGCCATGATGTTCACCATCTCGCCCCTCTTGGCGGTCGTGGCCCTCACCACGGTGCCGGTCTCCGTGTACGCCATGAAGGTCATCGGGGGCCGGGCCCGGCCCCGCTTCATCGCCCAGTGGAAGAACACCGGCGAGCTCAACTCGCAGGTGGAGGAGATCTTCACCGGCCACGCCGTGGTGAAGGCCTTCGGCCGGCAGAGGGATGTCGAGCAGCGCTTCCGGGAGACCAACGAGGACCTGTACGAGGCCGCCTTCGGGGCCCAGTTCATGTCCAGCCTGATGCAGCCGGCCACCATGTTCCTCGGCAACCTTCAGTACGTCATGGTGGCCGTGGTGGGCGGCCTGCGGGTGGCGAGCGGCGCCATCACCGTCGGCGACGTGCAGGCCTTCATCCAGTACTCGCGCCAGTTCACCATGCCGCTGACCCAGCTGGCGTCCCTGATGAACATCTTCCAGTCCGGCATCGCCTCGCTCGAGCGGGTCCTGGAGCTGCTCGATGCCGAGGAGCAGAGCGCCGACGCGCCCGCCACGGCCAACCCGGCGCCGACCCGGGGACGGGTCGAGTTCGACGACGTGACCTTCTCCTACGATCCCGCCTCCCCGCTGATCGAGTCGCTGTCGCTCGTGGCCGAGCCCGGCCAGACCGTCGCCATCGTGGGGCCGACCGGCGCGGGCAAGACCACGCTCGTCAACCTGATCATGCGCTTCTACGAGCTCGACGGCGGCGAGATCCGCCTCGACGGCCGGAGCATCGCCAGCATGCCGAGGAGCGAGCTGCGGTCCAAGTTCGGGATGGTGCTCCAGGACACGTGGCTGTTCGGGGGCACGATCGGCGAGAACATCGCGTACGGCAACCCCGGCGCCACCGACGAGCAGGTAAGGGCCGCGGCCCGGGCGACCTACGTGGACCGCTTCGTGCACTCGTTGCCCGACGGTTACGACACCGTCATCAACGAGGAGGGCGACAACGTCAGTGCCGGGCAGAAGCAGCTGCTCACCATCGCCCGGGCCTTCCTGGCCGATCCGGCCATCCTCATCCTCGACGAGGCCACCAGCTCGGTCGACACCCGCACCGAGGTGCTGATCCAGGAGGCCATGAACGCGCTGCGGGCCGGGCGCACCAGCTTCGTGATCGCCCACCGCCTCTCCACCATCCGGGGCGCGGACGTCATCCTGGTGATGGAGCACGGCCGCATCGTCGAGCAGGGCTCGCACGCCGAGCTGCTGGCCAGCGGCGGGGCGTACTACAACCTCTACAACTCGCAGTTCATCGCCCCGGCAGCCGAGGTCGCATAGCGACCTAGCCCCAGTTCGGGATCACGAACGGGCGTGCAGCCCTTCGCCGGCAACGGCGTCGGCCCGGTTCTCCCAGGCGGCGTAGGCCGCCGCGTACCGGCCGCCGCGGGCCACCAGCTCGTCGTGGGAGCCGACCTCGACGATCCGGCCGGCGTCGATCACCACGATGCGGTCGGCCTTCATGGCGGTGGAGAGGCGGTGGGCGACCACGATCGCCGTGCGACCCTCGAAAAGCACGTCGAAGGCCGCCTCGACCCGGTCCTCGATCTGCATGTCGAGGTTGGACGTGGCCTCGTCGAGGACCAGGACCCGGGGACGGGCCAGGAACGCCCGGGCGAGCGCCACCAGCTGTCGTTGTCCCGACGAAAGCGACACGCCCCGCTCGTGCACGTAGGTGTCCATCCCCGCCGGTAGCCGCGCCAGGACCTCCTCCAGGCCGATCTGGTGGGCCGCCTCCTCGATCTCCTCCGATGGCGCGCCCGGCCGGGCGAAGGCGATGTTCTCGCGGATGGTGCCCTCGAAGAGGTAGGGCTCCTGCGGCACCACCCCCAGCTGGCGGCGGAGGGACTCCAAGGTGACGTGGCGGAGGTCGTGGCCGTCGATGAGCACCCGTCCCGCGGTCGGGTCGTAGAAGCGGGTGATCAGCTTGGCTACGGTCGACTTTCCCGCTCCGGTCTCGCCCACGAACGCGACCGTCTCGCCGGGCGCGATGCGCAGGTCGAGCCCCAGCAGCACGGGGACCGAGGGGTCGTAGCCGAAGGACACGTTCTCCAGCACGATCTCGCCCCGGATGGGCGGCAGCGGCCTGGCGTCGGGCGCCTCGGCGACGCTCGGCTCGGTGAGCATGAGGTCGCGCAGCTTGAAGACGGCGGCCTGGCCTTGCTGGTACACGTTGTACTGCTGCACGAGCTGCTGGATCGGCGTGAAGAAGGCGTTGAGGTACAGCACGAAGGCGGTCAGCTTGCCGACGGTCAGCTGGTGGTGCAGGACCATGTGCCCGCCGACGAGCAGCACCACGGCTTGCGCGCCCAGGCCGAGGAAGTCCGACGTGGCGCCGTAGCTGGCCGCCAGCCTGGCCGAGTGGTTGTAGGCGTCCTGGTACTCGCCGACCACGTTGCGGTGGTGCACGAGGTTGCGCCACTGCCGGTTGAACGCGGTGACGACGCGGAGGCCGGCCAGGCTCTCGGATAGGTCGGACAGGACGCGGGCGATCCCGTCGCGGACGCGCTCGTAGGCCACATCGGAGGCGGAACGGAACCACAGCGACAGCGCGGTGAACAGCGGCACGACCATGGCGACGGTGATCGTCGCCAGGCGCACGTTGTAGGAGAACAGGACCGCCGTGACGACCACCATGGTCAGGCCCTGGACGAGGAACTGCACCAAGCCGTCTTGGAGCAATTGCTGGAGCGCCTCGACGTCGCTGGTCATGCGGGTCATGACCACGCCGGCCTTGGTGTCGGTGAAGAAGTCCAGCGACAGTCGCTGGAGGTGGGCGAACACCCGCAGGCGCAGGTCGTTGCTGATCCAGGCGGAGATGCGACCGGACAGCGCCGTGCGGGCCCACGAGGCCACGCTGCCCACGACGATCAGCACCAGGTAGGTGAGCGCGACCGCGACCACGACGCCGAAGCGGCGGGGCATCAGCCCCTTGTCGATGCCGAGCTGGGTCAGGTAGGGCCCGGACTGGAGGCTCACGACCTCGACCACCACGATCGCCACGCACAGCAGCACCGCCAGGCGGTAGGAGTCGAACAGCCGGCGCATCGTAAGTGGCCGTCGATCCTCGATCCGGTGGCTGAAGGTGATCGTGGGAGCCGGCCGGGTTCCCTCGCTCTCGAGCAGCTTCTTGACTGCTTCGGCCCGCTCCGGGGGGATTCCCGCGAACGGCAGGCCCTCCGGCCGGGTGCCGCCGTAGCCGCCGACGTTGCCTCCGCCGCCGCCCATCCCGGGGCCGACCGGTCCTCCCCAGGCCATCAGTCGGCGCTCTCCGCCGGCGCGTCGTCGGCGTGGGCGAGGATCTCCGCGTAGAGCGGCTCGGTGGCGAGCAGCTCTTCGTGCGTGCCCTGGGCGACGATCCGGCCGCCGTCGAGGAGCACGACCCGTTGCGCCAGGCCGATGGCCGAGAGCCGGTGGGCGATGATGATCGTGGTGCGGCCCTCCATCAACCGCCGGAACGCGGTGTGGATCTGCAGCTCGACCTGCACGTCGATGGCGCTCGTGGCCTCGTCGAATACGAGGACCGGGGGGTTCATCAGCAGCGTGCGGGCGATCACGATGCGCTGGCGCTGGCCCCCCGACAAGGTGTAGCCGCGCTCACCCACGACCGTGTCGTAACCCTCGGAGAGGTCGCGGATGAACTCGTCGGCCTCGGCCGCACGCGCCGCGGCCACGATCTCCTCCTGCGAAGCGTCCGGGCGCCCGTAGGCGATGTTGTCCCGGATGGACACCGAGAACAGGAACGGCTCGTCGGGCACGATCCCGACCTGGGCCCGCAGGCTGGCGAGCGTGAGGTCCCGCACGTCGTGCCCGTCGATGCGGACCGAGCCCCCGGTCACGTCGTAGAACCGGGTCAGCAGCTTGACGAGCGTGGACTTCCCCGAGCCGTTGCGCCCGACGATGGCCACCGTCTCGCCCGGTGAGAGGTGGAGGTTGAAGCCGCCCAGGATCGCGACGCCGGGGTCGTACTCGAAGGCCACGTCGCGCAGCTCGATCTCACCCCGGCCCTCGAGGAGGTCGACCGCGCCCGGACGATCGAGTATCGCCGGCCGCTCGTCCAGGATCTCGTAGATGCGCTCGGCGCCGGCCGCGGCCCGCTGGCCGAGGAGGATGATCATCCCGAGCTGGCGGAAGGGCGGCTGCAGCATCAGGACGTAGGCGTTGAACGCCACGATCGTGCCGACCGTCGCCCGGCCGTGAAGCACCATCCACCCCCCGACGAGCAAAAGCAGGGCCAGCCCGACCCGGGGGAGGTTCTCGACCAGCGGGGACCACCTGGCTCGCAGGTCCGTGTTCTGGATGGTCGCCCACTGCACCGCCTCGGCGGCCTCGGCGAGGCGCCGCAGCTCGTGCTGCTCGGCGGCGAAGGACTTGACCACGCGCACGCCGTTGACGTTCTCGTCCACGAGGGTGGCCACGTCGGCCAGCCTCGACTGGACGAGCCACGACGATGGGATCAGCACGCCGCGCATCGCGACGGCGACGAGGTACACCAAGGGCAGCACGACCATGGCGACGAGGGCGAGCGTGGGGTTGATGAACAGCATCTCGACGAACGCGATCAGCGCGATCGAGCACTGGAGCACGATCGACGGGGCGAAGATGAGGTAGCGCTCGACGGCCAGCACGTCGGAGTTGGCCCGCGAGATCAGCTGCCCGGCCTGGACCTTGTCGTACAGCGAGAAGGACAGCCGGGTGAAGTGCTGGTACATCTGGTTGCGGAGATCGGCTTCGATGGCGTAGCCGGTCTCCAGCAACGCTCGCCGCGAGACGTACAGCGCCACCCAGCGACAGGCGGCGAAGGCGACGATCAACCACACGTAGCCGTCCAGCTTGGCCCGATGGGCCACGAGCGCCGAGTCGATGGCCTCGCGCACCACGTTGGGCACCTGCACCTGGATGACCAGGGCCACCATCGACAGGCTCAGGGCCACCGCGAACGAAGCCCGGTGGGCCTTGATCAGCGGCAGGGCCCGCTTCCACCACGACTTCGTCCGGTCGGGGTCGATCGTCGCCCGGGGAGGCCTGTACCGGGCGGGCTCCGCCGGCGGGATGAACGGGGACCCGCCGGTCTCGTCCTCGACCCTGGCCGGATCCCAGCGCCGCGACCGGACCGTTCTCATCTCGCTCGCCTCAAGATGGTTAGATTACCAAATCATCAGAGGGCCCCAGGGACAGCAGAGGGCCCCAGGGACAGCAGAGGGTCCCAGGGACGAGGCGTGCCGCTGGCGGCCGCCCTCGACCGGGGTGGTAGCCTGACTGCATCCGTCCGCGAGCCACGCCCGCGGACGATCTGCCGGTTTCCCCTTGGTCTCCAGCACGAACGAGGCGCGTGGACCGAGAGGAACAGCAGATGCCGACAGGCAAGGTGAAGTGGTTCAACGCAACCAAAGGCTTCGGGTTCATCACCCCCGATGAGGGGGGCGAGGATCTCTTCGTCCACCACAGCTCGATCGAGATGCAGGGCTACCGGGAGCTGACCGAGGGCCAGCTGGTGCAGTACGAGAAGACGGCCGGCCAGAAGGGTCCGCAGGCCAGCTCGGTGCGGCCGGCCTGAAGGGGCCGACCGGCTCGATCACGCCAGCTCGAGATCGAGCCGGTCGTTGGCCACCTCTTCGGTGACGCCCATGGCCAGGTGCAGCTCGGAGACCAGCACCCGCCGGGCCTGGGCCAGCATCCGGACCTCGGCCTGCGACAGGTGGGCGTCGCGCTTGCGGAGGGAGAGGTTCCGCACCACCTCGGCGGTCTGGTAGATGTCACCGGTCTTCAGCATCTCCACGTGGTTCTTGTAGCGGCGCGACCAGTTGCTGGGCTGGCGCACGTCGCGCCGGCGCAGCACGTGCAGCACGCTGTCGACCTCGTCGCCGGGGATGATCTCGCGCATCCCGAGCGTCTCGGCCTGGTCGGCCCGGACCTTGATGACGAGCGCGGCGTCGTCGATGTGCAGCACGAGGTACTCCGACGTCTCACCCAGGACCTCGAGGGTCTCGGTTCGCCGTATTACGGAGGCGCCATGGTGGGGGTACACAACCATGTCACCCACAGAGAAGGACATATCGCTCCTGACGAGACGGCCGGCCAATTGCCAGGATACGGGAGACACCCCTGCGACCGCCCATCGCCGGTGTGGCCCGGGCCGCGGCCGACCGCAGCTACCGTGGAGGACCCGGCGTGAGCGCCGCGATCAGCCGATGGCTGAGGAAGGTTCGTGTACCGTGCGCTTGAATCGAGTCAACACCGCGCCCGCCTCCGTCAGGCGTACCTCATGAGCGGGGGCACGACCCACGGCAAGCGGGGGCGAGAGGACGCCAAGCGCCAGCGCGCCAAGCAGAAGGAGGAGCGCCGGGCGGCCCGAGTCGCGGACCGGGCGGACCGCTCCGAGCAACCAGGCTCGCCGGCGGGCGACGACAGCGAGATCCTCGCCGCCCTGGCCCGCCTCCACGAGGCCTTCGCCGACGGGGCGTGCGATCTCGAGGAGTTCGAGGCCCAGCGGGACGAGCTTACGAGCCGCCTCACCGTGTAGCTGGCGCCCCGCCGAGCAGCCCGTTGATCGACGCCGCGAGCCGCACGTCGCGGTCGGTGACCGTGGATCCGGCGTCGTGCGACGTCAGGGCGATCGTCACCTTGTTCCAGGCATTGGACCAGTCCGGGTGGTGGTCGGCCTTCTCGGCCAGGAGGGCGACCCGGCTCATGAACCCCCACGCCTCGTTGAAGTCGGCGAAGACCAGCTCCCGCCGCAGCTTCCCGTCCTGCTGGGTCCAACCGTCGGGGATCTCCATGCCGCCAACGTAGGCGGCGCGGCGAGAGTCGCGAAAGGCCGGCCCGGACCTGCACCGACCCTCAGGCGGGTGCCCCGGGCGTGAGCCCCAGGTCCCCGATCCCGACGCCGGCGTGGTCGTAGGCGGCTTCGGGATCGGCCCGGACCTGCTCGTCGAGGCGGTGGGCGTCGTCACCGACCAGGATCCGCCATCTCCCGGCGCGCACGCCGTCGAGGATGACGGTGGCCGCATCCGACGCAGTCAGCGGCGCCCTGTCGCGGAACCTCTCGTCCAGCGTCTTCATCATCTGGCGCAGCTGGTCGGCCGGCGCGTCCTTGGCGGGCACGCCCCGGCGGGCCAGATTGGCACGCAGCGGCTCCAGATCGGCCTCGGTCATCTCGTCGGGGTCCGGGTTGCCCAGGTAGCGGCGCGAGTTCATGAAGATGCTCGTCCCGATGTGGCCGGGCATCACCACCGCGACCTTCACGTGCGGCGCGTGGGCTCGCAGGTCCTCGATCAGGCCCTCGGAGAAGCCCTTGACGGCGAACTTCGCCGCGCTGTACGCGGTCTGGGGCATGCCCGGGCCGAGCGTGGCCCAAAAGCCGTTGACGCTGCTGGTGTTGACCAGGTAGCCGTCGTCGCCGGCGACCAGAAGCGGCAGGAACGCTCGGCAGCAGTGGTAGACGCCCCACCAGTCCACCGCGAACGTCTGCTCCCACGACTGGCGCGTGTCGGTCAGGAAGCTTCCGCCGCCGCTGATCCCGGCGTTGTTGAAGACCAGATTGAGCTTGTCCCCGTGCCTCGCCACCACCTCGTCCCGGAACGCCAGCACCTGAGCTTCGTCCGAGACGTCGCACTGATGGGTGGTGATCACGGTGCCGGCCGGCGCCCCGGCCTCCGCCTTGGCGGCCGTCTCCGCCAGCCCGGCCGGGCTCACGTCGCACGTCGCCACCGAGCATCCCGCCGACGCCAGCTGGACCACCAGCTCCCGCCCCATTCCGGATCCGCCGCCGGTCACCACCGCCCGCTTGCCCGTGAAGGACTCCACGCCCGGCTCCTCTCTATTGGCTCTTGGCTCTGTTGGCTTTGTTGGCCGGCAAACCCTAGGGCCGCGCCGGTCAAGCGCGCTAGGTGGTCACGTCCTGGAAGTGCTCGACCGTCGGGAACGGGTTGTAGAAGTGGTGGAGCAACGCCCGCCACTCCTGGAACGCGGGCGAGCCCCGGAAGCCCTCGGTGTGGTCCTCGAGCCTCTCCCACTCGACCAGCAGCACGTAGCGGTTGGGGATCTCGATGCATCGGCCCAACCGGAGGCTGCGGAAGCCCGGCGCGGACGAGATGATGCCTCTGGCCCGGCCGAAGGCGGTCTCGAAGGCCTCCTCCCGGCCCGGGACCACTTCGAGCGCGGCGTGTTCGAGGATCATGGGGAGCCCAACCATACGCCGGGCAGGCGCCGCCGCCGGCGCATCGGTGCTCGAACGCGAGCTGGCGGGCTCGACCGTCGGGAGCGGGGATCCCCGGGATACAGTCCGCCGATGCCGACGGTGAGTGTCGTCACGGGCGCCAACTCGGGGATCGGCCGTGCGATCGCCATCCACCTCGCGGCCCACGGCCACGAGGTCTACGGCACCGTACGGGACCCGAACCGTGCGGAGAAGCTGCGGTCCATGTCCGCCGACGCCGGAGTCGAAGTCCAGCTCGTGACGCTCGACGTCGCCGACGACGACTCGGTCCGCCGGGGCATGGGCGAGATCCTCGATCGTGCCGGCCAGGTGGACGTGCTGGTCAACAACGCCGGGGTGGGTGGTAACGCCGTCGTAGAGGAGGCCACGCCGGCCGGCATCGTGGATGTGGTGAACGTCAACGTCGGGGGAGGCGTGCGTTGCCTCCAGGCGGTGCTGCCCGGGATGCGCGCCCGACACAGGGGCGCGATCGTCAACATCACGTCGGTGGCCGGACGGTTCGGCGCCATCGCCCAGGCGCCCTACGTCGCGTCGAAGTGGGCGTTCGAGGGAGTGAGCGAAGAGCTGGCGTTCGAGCTGGCCCCGTTCGGCATCCGGGTCGCCATCGTCGAGCCGGGCGTGACGAGATCGGCGATCTTTGCCAAGAATATCGACGCCCCGAACCAGACCGGCGCCTATGGCGACCACTATCGGCGCCTCTTCGAGTTCTATGCCGCGGGCGTCGCCCATGCCACCGACCCGTTCGAGGTGGCCGCCGTCGTGTATGAGGCCATCACCACCAGCACTCCTCGGCTTCGCTATCCGTGCTCGTGGGGCGGGCCGGAGATCATCTCCGGGCGGCGGATGCTGACCGACGAGGACTGGGTAGCCATGGGCGCGATCGGCGACGACGAGGAGTACCGGGCAGAGTTCCTGCGACGGTTCGGTGTGGACATCACCCCGCCGGCCTGACCGAGGTGGCAGGCGACCGCCTGACGCGAGCCGCCTCGCACCGTTCCCGTACGATCCTGGGCGATGACCACCACGTGCTTCCACCACCGGGACCAGGAGACCGGGCGGTCGTGCACCCGCTGCGGCCGGCCGGCCTGCTCGGCCTGCCTGCACGAGGCACCGGTCGGCGCCCACTGCTGGGAGTGCATCAAAGCGGCCCGCCCGCCCGCCTCGCAGCGCGTCCGCCGCTGGAACGCCACGGCCGGTCCCGTCGTCACCATCGGTCTCGTCGCCGTCAACGTCATCGTGTACGTGCTGACCCTGGGCCAGCCCGGGAGCTCGACCGCGGCCTCCCTGACCGACCGGCTGTCGCTGTACGGGCCGGCGGTCGCCGCCGGGCAGTGGTACCGGCTGGTCAGCTCCGGGTTCGTGCACTACAGCCTCATCCACATCGCCTTCAACATGCTGCTGCTGTACCAGCTGGGCATCATGCTCGAGTCGGAGCTCGGCCGGTGGCGCTTCGCCGGGCTGTACTTCGCCGCCCTGCTGTGCGGCTCGTTCGGGGTGC
>WNFC01002391.1_pt1 | contig 20194 bp, 12 predicted proteins | sample 5400541 | NCBI WGS metagenome assembly WNFC01 (sample SAMN13153342, study PRJNA577476) | soil metagenome | isolation source: 120 cm saprolite under Douglas fir tree site 2 hole 2 replicate 1 | place: USA:California | collected 2015-04-18
GACGTGGGGCGGCTGGTGGCCGAGGCCATAGCGCTCGACCGGCCGGTCTTGCTCGAGGTGCCGGTGGGCCGGATGCCGCGGCCCGTCTTCTTCCCTCCTCGGAAGGCTCCAACCAAGTACAAGCGCTGAGCCTTCCCGAGACTTCGGTGACGCTGAACGTCCGATCCTCGACGGCCAGCGTCCGAGAACCGTCACTGCCTCTTTCGACGCCTGAACGCGCTCCTTCCTTTTCAAGCGCTTAGCCCCTACCCCTCGTGGCACCGATGTTGCTCGTACCACATGAGGGTTTCCTTGCCCAGACTACGAGCTCGAGAAAGGGGCTGACGATGGACGTTGAGATCAAGCGGGAAGCCGCATTCGCGGGGCAGCGCGTGAAGCAGAAGGTCGTCTTCGCTCTGGCCCTCTGTTCGGTCATTCCGCTCCTCGTCTTGACCTACGTGATCCACGGCCATCTCGTGCCTGGATTCGAGAGCGCCGCCCCGGGCATGACCAACGTGCTCGCTATCCCGACCCTCGTCGCCTTCACCGGGCTCCTCATGGCCGGCGGTGGCTACGTGGTCTGGGACCTGGCCAGCGCGGTGTCGCGCGCGGCGAGCCTCGTCTCCACGGCGCAGCCCGTGGCGGGGGCGGCCGGCGCGCGAAGCGACGAGATCGGCACCCTCGTGAGCTCGTTCAACCGCATGATGGCCACCATCGAGCAGCAGGCCGAGGAGATCAGCCAGTTCCCCAGACGTCTCGAGCAGCTGACCAAGCAGGCCTTCCGCGACTCGCTCACCGGCGTGCCGAACCGAGCGCTGTTCATGGACCGGCTCAGCCACGGGCTCACGCGCGCCAGGCGACGCCACGAGCACCTGGCCGTGCTCTTCCTCGACCTCGACCGATTCAAGGTCATCAACGACACGCTCGGCCACGCGGTCGGCGATCAGCTGCTGGTGGAGGTGAGCAACCGCCTGGGCAGCTCGCTGCGCCCGGGCGACACCGTGGCGCGGCTCGGCGGCGACGAGTTCGGCCTCCTTCTCGAGGACGTGGCCGACGGCGAGACGGCGGAGGCGGTCGCCCTGCGCATCGAGGCGGAGCTTGCCAAGCCGCTGCACTTCGAGGGGCGCGAGATCTTCATCACGGCCTCGATCGGGATCGCGCTGTCGTCGGCGCGCCTCGGGATGCCCGAGGAGATCCTCCGCGACGCCGACCTCGCCATGTACCACGCCAAGGCCAAAGGCAAGGCGCGCCACGAGATCTTCGACGACAGCATGAGCGTCCCTGCCCTCGACCGGATGGACCTCGAGATGGACCTGCGCTCGGCGATCTCGCACCACGAGTTCCGGCTCCACTACCAGCCCATTCTTCGATTGGACACGGGCCGGATCACCGAGGTGGAGGCGCTCATCCGCTGGCAGCACGCGAAGCGCGGCCTGCTCCAGCCCGACTCCTTCATCGGCCTGACCGAGGAGACCGGGCTCATCGTCCCCATCGGCCAGTGGGTCCTGAAAGAGGCCTGCCGCCAGGCGCGGGTGTGGCAGCTCGAGTTCCCGAGCACCCCGCCGCTCGTGATGAGCGTGAACTTGTCGGCCAAGCAGTTCCAGCACCCGACCCTGGTGCAGGAGATCAGCCAGGCGCTGGAAGAGAGCGGTCTCGACGCCGGGAGCCTCAAACTCGAGATCACGGAGAGCGTGGTGATGCAGGACGCGCCCGCGACGCTCGCCAAGCTCAAGGAACTGAAGGACCTCGGCATCCGCCTCGCCATCGACGACTTCGGCACCGGCTACTCGTCGCTCGGCTACCTCAAGCGCTTCCCCGTGGACACGCTCAAGATCGACCGGTCCTTCGTGAAGGGCCTCTCCAAGGAAGGCAACGACAACGCCATCGTGCGCGCGGTCGTGACCGTGGCCAAGACGCTCAACATGGACGTGACGGCGGAGGGCGTGGAGACCGACCAGCAGCGGATCGAGCTCGTGGCGCTCGGCTGCGACCGCGCCCAGGGCTTCCTCTTCGCGAAGCCAGCCGACGCCGACCACGTGGGGCCGCTCCTCGCGATCTCCAAGAGCGGCGCCCTCGTCGCCGCCTAGCCGGCCTCTCGCTCTGGCGCCCGGGCCGACCGCGGTATCCACGAGCGCGCCAGCCTATAGCATCTCCCAGCTCCGCCGGTACAGCCCTTCGATATTGACAGTTGTGGCGAACAGTGTTACGGGATCACGTATGAAGCTGCGGGCCGCTCTTGGTCTGGTTCTCTCGGGGAGCCTCCTGCTCCTGGCGTCACTGGCCTACGCCAGTCCCACTGACCCGACCTGGATCCCGGGCGTCTGGGACGACGCCGATTTCGACCAAATCGTCGACTTCATCATTGCCGAATCTGGCGTTGTCGAAGTGCTCGGTCCTCAAGGTCTCCGCCCTGCGAACGAGCTCGTAGTCATCACCGTTGTCGGCAGTGATCAGGATCCTGCCCTCGATCCCCCGTCCTTCTCGGACGCTATCCGCGCTCCGCCTGCCTCGTAGTCTCCTCTCTCCGATTCGTCGGTTGTCCTAGAGCCGCAGACTGACGCGGCGCCCCCCGCGGGGCTATCTGGTCTCCGGCGATCTGTGCCTACTTCGTGGGCTCCGGCGTGGCCGTCTATCGACCTCGAGGGACGGACGGCGCCGGCACCACCAGGAGAACGAGCATGCGTGGGATTCCGCCTCTTGAAGACACGACGAGCGCAGGCGGCACTGCGCCCAGGCCGGGCGTCCGATGATCCAGGGCCTGGTCGCCTTCGCCCTCCATCAGCGATTCATCACGCTGGCCCTCGCATTGCTGCTCACCGCGGGCGGCATCGTATCCTTCTACCGGCTCCCCATTGAAGCCTATCCGGACGTGGTGGATGTGGAAGTGGACGTGATCACGCTCTGGCCCGGTCACGCGGCCGAGGAGGTGGAGCGCCTCGTCACCATCGCGCTGGAGAAGGAGCTCAACGGGGTTGCCAACCTCACCTTCCTCCGCTCGATCTCCATCTTCGGTCTCTCCAACATCCGCGCTTTTTTCGCCGACGGCACCGACAGCTACTGGGCCCGTCAGCAGGTGCTGGAGCGTATGGCCCAGGCGGAAATCCCTTCGGACGCCAAACCCCAGCTCGGGCCCTTGGCCAGCGCGATCGGCGAGGTCTATCGCTACACGCTCGAGTCGTCGACCCTCCCGCTGCCGGAACTCAAAGCCCTGCAGGACTGGACCATCGAACGGGAGTTCAAGAAGGTCCCCGGAGTGGCCGACGTCGTGTCCTGGGGCGGGGGGATCAAGCAGTACCAGGTCACCGTGGATCCAATCCGGCTGCGGGCCTACAACCTGACGCTCAAGCAGGTATTCGACGCGGTGGCGAGCAACAACTCGAATGCCGGCGGCAGTTACATCCGCCAGGGTGAGTACGCCCTCATGGTCCGCGGCATCGGCTTGATTCAATCCATCTCTGACATCGAGAACGTCGTGGTGGCCGCGCAGAAGGGAACGCCGATCCGGGTGCGCGACATCGCAACGGTCGGGATCGGGACGGCCATCCGCTTCGGCATTCTCGGAAAGGACCACGACGACGATCTGGTCCAGGGCATCGTCCTGATGCGCAAGGGAGAGAACCCCGGGAACGTCATTGCCGGCGTGAAGAAGAAGATCGAGGGCGTGCAGAAGCTCCTGCCTCCCGGCGTGGAGCTCAAGCCCTACTACAGCCGCGATCGCCTCGTGCGAACCACCGTGACCACGGTCATGCGTAACCTGGTGGAGGGCGCGGCGCTGGTCGTGCTGCTCCTCTCGCTCTTCCTCTACAACATCCGCGCGGCCTTCATCGTCGCGCTCACCATTCCGCTGTCGCTGCTCTTCGCTTTCATTTTCATGGATCTCCGGGGCATTCCGGCCAATCTGCTGTCGCTGGGGGCCATCGACTTCGGGATCATCGTGGATGGCGCGGTGATCATGACCGAGAACATCATGCGCCATCTGGGCGAGCGCAAGCCCACCGGTCATCGGGTCGTGCGCGAGGTCCAGCATGCCGCCATCGAGGTGGCGAGACCGCTCACCTTCGCCGTCCTGATCATCATGACGGTCTACGTACCCATCCTCACCTTCCAGCGGATCGAAGGGAAGCTCTTCCGCCCCATGGCCGTGACGATCTCGCTGGCCATCATCGGCTCGCTGCTCCTCACTCTCACGCTGATCCCTGTCCTCGCGAGCTTCCTCTTCAAGCGGCCGCCGTCGGAACGAGAGAGCCCGCTCCTGCGCTGGCTGCGGCGGCCCTATACTCCGGCGATCACCTGGTGCGTCCGCCGCCCGATGCTACCGATTCTCGGCGCGGCGGGGCTCCTGGCCCTCTCGCTGTTCGTCTTCACGCTTCTCGGGAAGGAATTCCTGCCCGAGTTGGACGAGGGGGACCTGTGGCTCCGCGTGAAGCTGCCCGTCGGCATCGCGCTCGAGTCCACGCGCCCCTATGTCCACGAGATCCGCGAGCGGCTGCTCCGCTTTCGCGAGGTGCGCGTGGTGGTCTCTCAGACCGGCGGGCCTGACGACGGTACCGATCCGAACGGGCCGGAGAACAACGAGTTCTACATCGGTCTCGAGCCCCGCGAGCAATGGCGCTTCAAGGAAAAGGACAAGCTCATCGAGGCCATGGCCGCTTCGCTGTCGGATATCCCGGGGATTACCACCAACTTCTCCCAGCCCATCAAGGACAACGTCGACGAGGCGCTCGCCGGCGTGAAAGGCGAGCTGGTCATCAAGCTCTTCGGGCCCGACCTGTTCGTGCTGCAGCAGAAAGCCCAGGACATCGCGCGAGTGCTCGGCACGATTCGCGGCGTCGACGATCTGGACTACGACCGGTTGGTCGGCCAGCCGCAGCTGCGGATCGTGGTGGACCGATCGGCGACGGCCCGCTACGGCATCAATGTCCAGGATATCCAGGACACGATCGAGGCGGCCACCAAGGGACGTAATACCACGGAGATCTTCGAGGGGGAGCGCCGCTTCAACCTGACGGTCAGACTGTCCCATGGCGGCGACGTACTCGCGAACCTTCGCGGCCTCTTGATCAGCGCGCCGGGCGGCGAGCGGATCCCGCTGACACAGCTCGCCGAGTTCACGACGACGGAAGGCTTCGGCCAGATCGTGCGCGACGGCAACGTGCGGCGCGTGGCCATCAAATGGAGCGTGCGCGAGCGCGACATGGGGGGCCTGGTGGCGGAGGCCATGAAGAAAGTGGACGCGGCGGTCAAGCTGCCCCCGGACTATGAGATGGTGTGGAGCGGGCGCTTCGAGGATCAGCAGCGGGCACTCGCGCGCCTCTACATCATCATTCCGCTGGTGATCTTCATCATATTCGTCCTGCTCTTCGGCGCCTTCAATTCAGTGGGGGACGCCCTCCTCATCATGCTGAACCTGCCCTTCGCCCTCATCGGGGGGACGCTGGCTCTGTTCCTGTGGCGGACGAACTTCAACATATCAGCCGCCGTGGGGTACATTGCCGTCTTCGGCGTGAGTGTCCTCAACGGCGTCGTGCTCGTCTCCTCCGTCCGCCAGGCCCACGCCGACGGCCTCCCGCCCGAGGAAGCCATCGTCCGGGGCTGTGAGATCCGCTTCCGTCCGATCGTGGTGTCGGCGATCGTGGCGGTGGTCGGGTTCCTGCCCGCCGCGCTCTCCCACGGAATCGGCTCGGAGATCCAGCGGCCGCTTGCCCGGGTGGTGATCGGCGGCCTGGTCTCCTCGACGGCCTTGACCCTATTGGTGCTGCCGGCCGTGCACGCGCTCTTCGTCAGGCGCCGGGCAAGCTGATGCACGGGGGCGGGTCAGGCGTTCGTCGCCTCGCGCACGTGCGTCACCCGCGTGACCGGCAAGCGAATGGCGAACGTGGCGCCCCTTCCGGGCGTGCTCATCACGGAGATGCGGCCGCCCTGACGCTCGATCAACGCCCTGCAGATCGCGAGCCCCAGCCCGACACCCGGGGCGCCCGCCGCTCGGGGCCCACTGCCACGATGGAAGCGCTCGAAGATGAGCGGGATCTCCTCCGGCATGAGGCCGGGGCCGGTGTCGGAGACCGCCACCACGGCGTCGTGGCCGTCGACGTCAACGCGGACGGAGACCCGGCCGCCCGGGCCGCAAAACTTGACGGCGTTGTGCAGAATGTTGCTGACGGCGACGCTGACGACGGCGGGCGGCGCCTCCACCGACACCGTCGAGCTCGGCTCCAGCATCATGGTGACGTGCGAGCGCCTGGCCTCCTCCTCGAGCCGCTGCATCGCCTTCTCGACGATCGGGGCGAGCGGCGCCGGCTCGGTCGTCGTCTCGCGCCCATCCCCGCTGTCCAGGCTGGCCAGGCTGAGCAGCTCCTCGGTCAGCCACGACAGACGCTCGACCTCCTCCAGGCACGAGCGCAGCGATTCCTCGTACTCGACGATGCCTCGCGGGCGCCGCAGCGTGACCTCGAGCTCGGCGCGGAGGCGCGAGAGGGGGGACATCAGCTCGTGCGACGCGTCGGCCGTGAAATGGCGCTGCATCTCGAAGCTCTGCTCGATCCGCTGTAGCATTTCATTGAGCGTGTCCACCAGGCGCCCGATCTCATCCGGCGTCCCCGGATGGGGCAGGCGCTCGGCCAGGCTCGATTTGCCGATGCGTCTCGCCTGGGTCACGATGTGATCGATGGGCACCAGGGCCCGTCGCGCCAGCACCGCCCCGGTGGCGGCCACCGCGGCCAGTATCGCGGCGGCGACCCCGAGGAACAGCCAGCGGGCGGCGCGCATGATGGCCCGGGCGTCATCGAGCGAGCCGGCGACCTGCACCGCATAGTGCCCGGCACCGACATGCAGCGGTACGGAGATCATGCGGATCGGCTCCTCACCGAAATCCTCGACCGTCTCGTACAGCGTGTCCCCCCGGCGGATGCTCTCTCGGGCGCGGGCCGACAGTGGGAGCGCCGCCGGCCCAAGCGTGGTGCTGCGGGCGAGCGCTTCACCGTCGGGCGTGACGATCTGGACGAACTTGTCGAGACGCTCGAAGGAGGTCCGCGCGGTTCCGGGGGCTGCCTCGTGGATGCGCCACGGCTCGTCCGGCGCTCCCTGGATGGCCCCGATCTCCCGGTTGGCCAGCGCCAGCAAAGCGGAGTCGACCTGCTGGCGGACGAGGCCGGCCAAGGCCCAGTTGGAGACGAGCGCGGCGCCGGCCAGGATGAGGGCGACGCACACGAGATGCCACAGGGAGAGCCGCGTCTTGAAGTCCAGAAACATCAGCGGGCCGGCCCCAGGCGATATCCGCGGCCCCAGACGGTATGGATCAACGACGGCAGGGGCGGCCGATCGATCTTCTTCCGCAGGTGGCTTACATGAACGTCCACGAGGTTGTTGACGTCGTCGTCGCCCGGCCAGAGGTGCTCGCCGAGATTCGTGCGCGTCAGAACCTCTCCCGGGTGGCGCATGAGCACTTCCAGGATTGCATATTCCTTCGGAGTGAGATTGACGGGGGTAGCGGCGCGGGTCACGACATGACTCACGGGGTCGAGCGAAAGATCGCCGATCATGAGAACGACCGGTCGCGTGATGGCCGATCGCCTGAGCAGCGCGTGCAGCCGCGCCAGCAGCTCGGTGAAGGCGAAGGGCTTTGTCAGATAATCGTCGGCCCCGACATTGAGGCCCGTCACCCGGTCATCGAGACCATGGCGAGCCGTCAGCATGAGGATGGGCGTGGAGATTCCGCGCGTCCGAAGATCACGGCAGAACGCGATGCCGTCCTTGCCGGGGAGAAGCCAATCCAGGACGATGACGGCATAGTCGACCGCGGCCGTCATTTCGTCCCCTTCTTCACCTGAATGGGCGACATCGACCAGGAAGCCGGCCTCGTGCAGCCCCTTGCTGACGAGCCGGGCCGCCTTGCGGTCGTCTTCGACGAGCAGGACTCTCATCGCATTGCGCTCCGCTCTTGATCGTCTAGTCCTCCCGAGTCTACCTCAGCTGTCTCTCGCCGCAAGGTCAAGCCGGCAAAGTTCTGAAGAAGAATTCAGGAGTTGTTCAGAGGTTCTTCAGGACTCGTCCTGTATGCTCCGTCGGGCATGACACGCGCGCTCGAGCTCGTGTCATGATGGGAGGTGCGTCATTCGGCTTTCGAGGGTTGCGATCGCGTTGGCCTGCGGGCTTCTCGCGGCGAGCGGCTGCGGTCAGCCTGAGGGTGGGAGTCCGAGCGCGGACGAACGACGCGCAGCGGTCGCCTCGTCGTCCGCGCAATTGCCGCCGGGGATGCCGCTGGTCGTCGTGCCAACCGACTCGCCGCGATTCAAGCAGCTGCGCATCGAGCCGGTGCGCGAGCAGGCATTCCCGACCGACGAGGTCACGGCGCCCGCCCGGGTCACGATCAATCCGAACCGTATCTCGCGAGTGCTGCCGCCGGTTCAAGGCCGCGTGCTGTCCGTCTCGGTGAAGCTCGGAGATGCCGTCGCGGAGGGGCAGCCGCTGGTGACCCTGAACAGTCCCGATGCCGACGCAGCCATCTCCACCTACCTCCAGGCCGAGGCGACGCTGCGCCAGACGAAGGTGACGCTCACGAAGACCGAGGCCGATCTCAAGCGGGCGCGGAATCTCCTTCAATTCCAGGGGATCTCGGAGAAGGACGTCCTGACCGCGGAGAACGACTTCGCGACCGCCCAGGCCGCGCTCGAGACGGCCGAGGCGGCGCGCGCGCTGGCCACGCGCAAGCTCACATTGCTTGGCCTCAAGCCGACGGATCTGCAGCAGGCGGTCGTCGTCCGAGCTCCCATTGCCGGCGTCGTGACGGACATCAGCGTGACGCCGGGCGACTATCGTGCCGCGGTCTCGTCCGCCGCAGACATCACGACCCCGCTCATGTCGATCGCGGATCTGAGCACAGTGTGGGTATCCTCGGACGTACCTGAGCTGTTCCTGCAGTTGATCCATATCGGAGAACACGTCGAGATCAGCTTCGTTGCCTACCCTGGGGAGAAGTTCACCGGTCGCGTCGCCCGTGTGGGAAGCTCCCTCGATCCCCAGACCCGCACGCTCAAGGTCCACGTCGACCTCCCGAACCCGCAACGGCGATTCGTACCCGAGATGTTCGGGACGATGCGCCATGCCGGACCGTCGCGTCCGTTCCCGGTGGTCCCGGCCTCCGCGATCGTCCAGGAGTACGGGCGCTCGGAAGTCTTCGTGGAGCGCGGGCCCGGCCAATTCGAGCGCCGGGTGGTCACCACCGGCGTCCGGGCGGGCGAGCGGGTGGCGATCACGAGCGGGCTAGACGTGAACAGCCGCGTCATCGTCGACGGCGCCATCCTGCTGCGGGGGCAGTAGCTCCATGCTGGCGCGCGTTCTCGACTTCTCGCTCCATCATCGCGCCGTCATCCTCCTCGCCGTCATCGCGATGGCGGCCGCCGGGGCGTGGTCCTTCACCCAGCTCAAGCTCGAGGCTTATCCGGACATCTCGGACCCGGGGGTCGTGGTCGTCACGCTCTACCCGGGTTTCGCCGCCGAGGAAGTCGAGAAACAGGTCACGGTGCCCATCGAGCGCGCGCTGAACAACACGCCCAGCGTCATTGCCCGGCGGTCGCGGACGATATTCGGCCTCTCCGTCGTCGAGCTCACCTTCACCGACACCACCAACGACTACTTCGCGCGGCAGGTCGTGCTCGAGAAGCTGCGCGACGCCGATCTCCCGAACGGCGTCACGCCCACACTCGGTCCTCTGATCGGCGGCATCAGCGAATTCTATCGCTACGTCCTCGAAGGCCCCGGCTACGACGCGATGCAGCTGCGCGAGCTGCAGGATTGGGTGGTGGCGCCGCTGCTGCTCCAGGTCCCGGGCGTGGCTGACGTCACGCCCTTCGGCGGGCGCGTGCGCCAGTACGAGATCCAGGCGAACCCCACCGCCCTCGACAAGCACAAACTCAGCGTGCGCCAGGTCGCCGACGCAGTGAAGAACAACAACCGGAACGCGGGGGGCGCCCTCCTCCGGATGGGGCAGCAGTCGCTCGCCATACGCGGATCGGGGCTCATCGAGAACGGCGACGACATCGCCAACATCATCGTCGACTCGCAGAAGAACGTGCCGGTCTTCGTGCAGGACATCGGCAAGGTGGGGGTGGGCAGCCTGCCCCAGACCGGAATCTTCGCCCGCGACCGCGACCCGCTCGGCCCTGGCGGCGTGGAGGCGATCGTCCTGATGCGCCGCGGGGAGAATCCCAGCGAGGTCCTCCAGAGCATCCACGAGGCGGTCGACGAGATCAATACCACGCGCCTGCCGCGCGGGATCCGGATCGTGCCCATCCACGACAAGACGGAGCTCGTCCAGAGCACCCTGCACACCGTCGCCCGCGTGTTGCTCGAAGGCTTCGTCATCGTGGTGACCGTGCTCCTGGTGTTCCTCGTGAGCCTGCGTGCCGCCCTCCTCACCGCGCTGACGATTCCGCTGTCGCTGCTCTTCGCCCTCTTCTGCATGTACCTGTCGGGCGTGCACCTGAGCCTGCTCAGCATTGGCGCGCTGGACTTCGGCATTCTCGTGGATGCCACCATCGTCATGGTCGAACGGATCATGCGGGCCCTGGAGCACGAGTCCGCTCCGCTGGAAAGCTCGGAGCTCACCGCTCGCGTCCGTGGGGCGGCACTGGCCGTCCAGCGCCCGATCCTCTTCTCGCTCCTCATCATCATCGCCGCCTATATCCCGCTCCTGACTCTCGAGCGCGTCGAGCGGCGCCTGTTCACGCCGATGGCCCTCACCGTGTGCTTCGCGCTGCTCGGCTCCCTCCTTCTTTGCCTCACCATCGTCCCCGTTCTCGCGACCTTCGTCTTCCGCGGCCGGACGCGGATCAAGGAGCACCGGCTGCTCGACTTGATCACCAGGGGCTATGAACGGATGACTCTCGCGACCGTCCGCCACGCATGGCTCACCGTGCTCGTGGCGGCGTGCGTCGTGTCCGGATCCATCTACCTCGGCTCGCGTCTGGGGACGGTCTTTCTGCCCACGCTCGACGAGGGCGTCATCTGGATTCGAGCCACCTTGCCCTCCGGCATTTCGCTCGAGAAGTCGGCCGAGGTCGCCCGCGCCATCAGGCTCGCGGTTCTGGAATCACCTGAGGTCAAGCTCGTGATGTCGCAGACCGGGCGCAACGATTCGGGCACGGATCCGTTCGGGCCGAATCGAAACGAGCTGCTCGTCAACCTGTATCCGTATGACACGTGGAAGTCGGGGAAGACCAAGACACAGCTCGTGGACGAGCTGCGGCGCCGTCTCCAGGACACCGTCCCGGAGGTCGCCCTCAACTTCACCCAGCCCATCGTCGACACCGCGACGGAGATCGCCACCGGGTCGTCGGCAGATCTGGCCGTCATCATCAGCGGCCCCGATCTCACCGAGCTTCGAGGCCTCGCCGCCCAGACTCTGCGGATGCTGCGCGGCGTGCCGGGAGCGGTCGACACGTCGATCGAGCAGGAGCGCGATCAGGCGCAGCTGCGCATTGGCATCAATCGCTTTCAGGTGGCGCGATACGGCATCAACGTCGGCGACGTCCAGGACGTGATCGATCTGGCGCTTGGCGGCAGCCCGATCACGAGCGTTTTCGAGGGCGACCGTCACTTCGACGTGGTGGCGCGGTTCGTACCCGAAGCGCGGGCCGATCCGGCCGCCATCGGGAATCTTTTGATCCCCGTCAAGGACGGCGCCCGGGTGCCGCTGTTGCAGCTTGCCGACATTCGCGTGGTAGACGGTGCGACCATCGTGGCCCGGCGCGAGAACGAGCGGCAGATCACCGTGCGGACGAACATCCACGGGCGCGACCAGGGCGGATTCGTGGCCGAAGCCCAGGCGCGACTCGCGAGGGAGGTTCCCCTGCCTGCGGGGTACCGGGTGGCGTGGGGAGGGCAGTTCGAGAACTTCGAGCGTGCCCGTCAGCGGCTCGCGGTGATCATCCCGGTCACGGTCGGTATCATCTTCGTCCTCCTGTTCATCACGTTCGGGTCGGGGCTCGACGCTCTTCTCGTCCTCGTGAACGTGCCGTTTTCGCTGTCGGGAGGGCTGATTCTCCTCTACCTGAGGGGCATCAACCTGAGCGTGTCCGCCGCCGTCGGGTTCATCTCGCTGTTCGGGGTCGCGGTGATGAGCGGCCTGCTCTACGTCTCGGAGATCAACGCGCGACGACGCGTGCCGGACGTTTTGCTGCTCGACGCCGTCGTGCAGGGCGCGAGAGTGCAGTTTCGGCCGCAGCTGATCCTCATCGTCGTCGCGGGTCTCGGAATGTTGCCGGCCGCGCTCGCTCGCGGGATCGGGTCCGACATTCAGCGGCCGCTGGCCACCGTCGTCATCGGTGGCCTCGTTTCAACGCTCTTCCTCACGCTCTTCGCGCTTCCCGCAGTCTACTGGTTGACGGAGGCGTTCCGCCCGGCGGCGCAGCGGCTCTCTGGCGGTGGCGGATAATGACGTCGCTTGCCCCCTCGGCAAGACTGCTCACGGGCGTGGCGGCCGCGCTGACCGCCGCCGCTCTGGTATCGGGCTGCGCGGTGGGTCCGAACTTCAGCCGTCCAGCCGCGCCGGCGGTGGAGAGCTACACGCGGCCATCGCTGGCGGCGACGACAGCGTCAGCGGACGTCCCGGGAGGCGAAGCGCAGCGTCTCGTCCCCGGGAAGGACCTCCCGCACGACTGGTGGACCCGGTTTGAGTCACCCGGGTTGAACACGCTGGTCGAGCGCGCCCTCAGGGCCAACCCCACGCTCGTGGCGGCGCAACAGTCGCTGCGCCAGTCGATGGAGCTCGCGGCCGCGCAGCGGGGTCTCTTCTTTCCAACCATCGAGGGGAGCTTCGCGCCGAGTTACCAACGGACATCGGCGACCTTGGCGCCGCCGTTGAACTCGAGTGACTTGAGGTACAGCCTCTTTACCGCCCAGGTGAGCGTCGGCTTCACCCCGGACGTTTTCGGAGGTACCCGGCGGCAGCTCGAGTCACTGCTCGGACAGGCCGAGGCTCAGCGCTTTCAGCTGGAGGCGGCATACATGACACTGACCTCGAACGTGGTGGCCGCGGCCGTGCAGGAGGCGTCGCTGCGGGCGCAGCTGGCAGCGACCCGGGAGATCATCGCGATCAGCACGAGGTCGCTCGATCTGGTGCGGCGCCAGTTCCAGTTGGGAGCCGTATCCGGGCTCGAGGTGTCCGCGCAGGAAACCGCCCTCGCGCAGGTGGAGCAGACGCTGCCGCCGTTGCAGAAGCAGCTGGAGCAAAACCGCAACCTCCTGACGGCCCTGGCGGCTCGGCTCCCGAGTGACGATCCCGACGAGACGTTCGAGCTCGCGTCATTCCGGCTGCCCACGGATCTGCCGGTGAGCGTGCCGTCCAGGCTCGTCGAGCAGCGCCCGGACGTGCGCGCCGCGGAAGCGCAGTTGCACGCCGCCAGCGCGCAGATCGGCGTCGCCGTCGCGAACCAGATGCCGCAGTTCACCATCACCGGCGCGTATGGCGGAACGTCCACCGCGTTTACCCAGATGTTCGCCAACGGCAATCCGTTCTGGACCATTGCCGGCAACCTCGCACAATCGATCTTCGACGGCGGAACCCGGCTGCACCGGCGGCGCGCCGCCGAGGCGGCCTTCGAGCAGGCGGCGGCGCAATACCGGAGCACGGTCATCACGGGCTTCCAGAACGTCGCGGACACCCTCTATGCGCTCCAAGCCGATGCGGCAAGCCTCACTGCGGCGGTGGGCGCGGAGCGGGCCGCCAGGATGACCCTCGATATCACCCTCAAGCAGCAGGAGCTCGGAGCGGTCAACTACCTCGCTCTGCTGAGTGCGCGGCAGGCCTACCAGCAGACGTTGATTGCTCATGTGCAGGCGCAGGCGAGCCGGTTGGCCGACACCGCGGCGCTCTTTCAGGCGCTCGGCGGCGGGTGGTGGAACCGCCCGCCGGCGGCTCCCACAACCGGCGAAGCGGTCGAGCGATGAAAGCGTCACGCTGGCGATGCGCGGCCCTGATCGCGGCCGCCTGCTTCCTGAGCGGCTGCGCGGCAGACGTGGTCATGGTGAACCCGCGCACCGGCGAAACGGCGATCTGCAGGGAAAGTCTTCGGGGCCTGAATCCGTGGTCGCAAAAGGAAACCTGCGTCGGCCACTACATCGCGGGGGGATGGACAAGGGCCGGACAGGAGTGACTCTTCATATAGTGGGTGCGCTCCTGTCCGTCGGAATCGTACTCGTGCTGATTTTGGCCGTGGTGGCCTTGGGTCTTGGGCTTCCCTACTTTCGGCACTGGAGGCATCAGCGGCGTGGGCCGGGGCGTCGTTAGCTGATTGGTGGTGCAGGACGTGCCCGCGACACTCGAGCGGCGGCCTCGTCGCCGCCCGGCGGGCTCTCGCGCTCACATCACCGCACCTTGTCGGACTGGCGGCAGCGCGGGACCGATGCCCGTGATCCGGGCGAAGCGCACCGCGAGCCTCTCGCCTAACGATGAGGCGTCGAGCGGATTCAAGGCGGTGGCTCCTCCTGCCGAGCCGAGGCGGGCCTCGGCCACCCTCACCAGCCCTCGCATGCAGCTCGCCGCCTCGTAGTACGCGAGCGTCGTCCGGTCGAGCTTCCGGCGGCGCTGGTACCCAGCCAGGTGACGCGCGAGCAGGACGGGCCGCATCATTCGGGCCAACAAACGCGCCACCGCCGGCACCGCAGCCATCTCGATGGGCGCGCAGGAGAGGATGACCCGCGTCGCCGCCACGTCGTAGGCGGGATCTGCGACCACCGCATTCGGCCAGTCGAGCACACCCGTCACGGCATTGCCTGACATCAGGACGTTCTGGGGATGGAAGTCGCCGTGGCAGATGACACGCCGGTCCGGCTCGGGCGGGCCGTGCGACAGGAGCCAGCGCATCGGTTGGACGAGGCCTTCAACGGGACGGCGGGTGACTCGTTGGTCGAGGTCGGCCAGCATGCTGTCAAAACTCGGCATCTCTCCGATGCCTTCCTGGCTCACGGTGCTGAGCAGCGGTAGCGCGTCGAGATCGTGGAGCCGGAGCTGCGTCCGCGCGAGTACGCCGGCAATGCCGAGCTTCCTCACCTCGAGCATCGGCCGGCCCGGCGCCCGTTCCATGACGAGGAAGGCGCCGTCCAGGATGGCCACGTCGGCGCTGGCGGCCAGCACGCGCGGCGCTGGGTAGCCCAGCCCGGCGACCGCGTTCTGCACGGCTCGCTCGCGAAGCGCCCGCGTGGGGTCGTGCTTCGGGCCGAGCAGCCGGAGGATCAGCGGCCCGGAGAACGGCGCTGGCGCGCCGGCCAGGCGAAAAGCGAAGATCTTCGTGTCGTAGCCGCCGCTGATCGGCACCGGCGCTTCGGCGAGCTCGAGGGCCGGCTGGCGGAGCGTGTCGCGGAGGTGATCGAGCAGCCGCCGCGCCAGGTCGCTCCGGAAGGCCGGGGCGCTCTGGCCATCCGAAGCCACGTTCGTCACCGGTGAGCGGGCACCCGCACCCTTGTCGGCGCCGCCTGGCGCCGGACTTGGACGACGGTGGCGATGGTCAGCAGCATGAAGGCCGCCGAGGCCACGAAGACCATCCGCGGCTCGCCTCTGTCCAGCAGCCAGCCGAAGAGCAGCGGCGTCAGCGAGGAGCCCAGGTCGAGCCCGGAGTAGACGAAGCCGTAGACCTTGCCCGAGGCGCCCGACGGCGTGGCCGCGCGCACGAGCATGTCGCGCGAGGGGGTGGTCGCGCCGAGACAGAAGCCCGCCAGCGCCATCACCACCGGGAGGACCGGCAGCGGCGGAACCGCGCTCGCCATGACGAGGCTCGCGAGCGCGCCCACGCACATGCCCACGCTCGCGAGCAGGTCGTGGCGGCTGGTGCGGTCGGCGAGAAAAGCTCCCAGAAGAACGCCGGCCGCGCCGCCGACGAAGAAGGCGGTGAGCGCGCCCGTGGCGAGACCGAGGGGCGCCTCGTAGATCGCGACTATGGCCGAGACGGAGAACGTCTGGATGCCGATCTGCGAAGTCGCGAGCAGGGCGAAGTAGGCGAAGGCGATCAGGATGGGCCTCGCCATGAGAAGCTTCACGCTGGCGGACCATCCGCCCACCGGCACGCTGCGAAGCCCGGCCAGCTCGCGCCGGTCGTCGAGCGTTTCTCGCTGGGTCGAGAGCGCGAGCGCCACGGCGACGCCGAGCCCTCCCACGATGAGGAGCGCCGCGCGCCAGCCGAAGGCCGCGGACAGTGCCACGACGACGGCCGGCGCCACCACCCAGCCGAGGTTGCCGCAGAGCGAATGCACGCCGTAGGCCCGGCCGAGGCGCGACGACGAGACCGAAGCGTTGAAGATCGAATAGTCCGCCGGATGGAAGACGCTGTTGCCGAGCCCGCCCAGGAGCGCCACCGCCACGAGCGCCCAGTAGGAGGGCGCAAGCCCCGCCAGCGCCATCGCGAGCGCGACGAGGGCCATGCCGGCGGGCAGCACACGGCGGGCGCCAAAATGATCCACGAGAAATCCGGAGGCCGTCTGACCTATCCCGGACGAGGCGTAGAAGAGGCTCATCACGAGCCCCAGTTGGACGTAGGTGACGCCGAAGTCGTCGCGCAGGAGCGGGAAGAGCGGCGGCAGCGTCAGCTGAAAGAAGTGGCTGACGAAGTGCGCCCCGCTCACCAGGCCGATGACGCGCACGTCCCGTCTGAGACCGCCTCGTGCCGCTCCGGCCGACGTCGGAATCGCGAGCCTCCCGGTGAAAGAACAGCCCGGCAGGAGCCGGGCGCTCGCCCAGCGTAGCGCAACCCGAAGCGGGATGCGGAGGATTCTCGCCGCGTGGTACCATGGCCTCCTGCTCGCACACCATCGGAACCATCAGGGAGACTGACGCCATGCCGATCAAGCTCGTGGGCCGCGGGGTCAAGCGGCTCGAAGATCCCAAGCTCATCTCCGGCAGCGACCCCTACGTCAACGACGTACGCCTCGAAGGCGCGCTGCAGCTGGCTTTCGTCAGGAGTCCCCACGCCCACGCCGTCCTCAAGCGCATCGATACGAGCGCAGCGAGGAAGATCCCGGGAGTGGTCGCGGTCCTGACGGGCGCCGACATCAATGCCGAGGTGGGCGTCATCCACACGCCGATCCCGCCCGAGATGTTCGCCTCGATGAACAAGCAGGGATACTCGATGCTGGCCGAGGGTCGCGTCCGCCACGTGGGCGAGCCGGTGGCCGTGGTGGCCGCGGAGACGGCCGCGGCCGCGGTGGACGGGGCCGAGGCCGTGGTGGTGGACTACGAGCCGCTCCCGGTCGTCGTGGACCCGGAGGCCGCGCTGGCCAAGGGCGCGCCGCTCCTCTATCCCGAGACCGGGTCCAACCTCGGCGTCTTGTTCAAGGGCGAGAAGGGCGACGTGGACGCGGCCTTCAAGACGGCGCCCGTCGTCATCGACGTCCAGATGATCAACCAGCGCGTGATCCCGCTCTGCATGGAGCCCCGCGCGTGCAGCGCCGTCTGGGACGCCAAGGCGCAGAAGATGACCATGTGGGGCGACACCCAGATCCCACATGGCATGCGGAACCAGGTCGCCGAGCGGCTCAAGCTCAAGCCCGAGCAGATCCACCTGATGACGGGCCGCGTGGGCGGGGGCTTCGGCGCCAAGGTGCCGGTGTACCAGGAAGACACCATCGTGCCGATGCTCGCCAAGCGCCTCGACCGCCCCGTGCGCTGGGCGGCCACGCGGCGCGAAGACATGCAGACCACGGGTCACGGCCGCGACATGCGCTGCCACCTCCGGCTGGCCGCCGACTCGAACGGGCGCATCCTGGCTCTTGACGCGAAGATCACCGGCAACGTCGGCTACTGCCTCTACCACGTCGGCTGCCTCCTGCCCGTCCTCTGCGCCCAGATGATCACAGGCTGCTACGACATCCAGACGGCACGGGCCGAGGTCCGCTGCGCCTTCACCAACACGATGGGCACCGTGCCGTACCGCGGCGCCGGGCGCCCCGAGGCGGCCTATTTCATCGAGCGCGGCATGGACCTGCTGGCCGCGAAGGTCGGCCTCGACCCGTCTGAGGTCAGGCGGCGCAACTTCATCCCGCCGGACAAGTTCCCTTACGACACGCCGCTCGGCAATTCCTACGACAGCGGCGAGTACACGCGCGCCCTCGACCACGCGCTCGTCAAAGCCGGCTACGAGGAGCTGCGCCGGCAGCAGAAGGCCGCGCGCGCCCAAGGACGATTGATGGGCATCGGGCTCGCCTCCTACGTCGAGATCTGCGGCTTCGAGGAGGACGAGGTCTCTGACCTCGTGGTGGCCGACGACGGCCGCGTGACCGTGCTCACGGGCTCGGCCTCTCACGGCCAGGGGCACGAGACGGCCTACGCGCAGCTGGTCGCCGACGAGCTCCAGATCCCAATGGAGATGGTCAAGGTCGTCCAGGGCGACACCGCGCTCGTCAGGAACGGCGTCGGCACCTTCGGCAGCCGCTCGGCGGCGCGCGGCGGCATGCATGCCCTCGGCCAGGCGGTCAAGGTCAAGGACAAGGCGCAGCAGGTCGCGGCCAAGCTCCTGGAAGCCGCCTCGCAGGATCTCGTGCTGGCCGACGGCAAGTTCACCGTGCGGGGCGTGCCGGATCGCGCCGTCACCTGGCAGCAGGTCGCCTCGGCTGCGAAGGGCAGCTTGAGCTCGCACGAGGACATCAAGGCGGGCACGGGCATGCTCTTCCCCTTCGGCTCCCACGTCGCCACCGTCGAGGTGGACAAGGACACCGGCCGGGTCACGATCCTCAAGTACATGTCGGTGGACGACGCGGGCTTTCTCATCAACCCGCTGCTCGTCCAGGGCCAGGTGCACGGCGGCCTGGGACAGGGTATTGGCCAGGCGCTGTGGGAAGAGGCGGCCTTCGACGAGTCTGGGCAGCTCGTCTCGTCCACGCTCATGGACTACTCGATCCCGAAGGCGGACAATCTCATCTCGTTCGACAACGACCACACCCGCACGCATTCGCCGCGCACGCCGCTCGGCGTCAAGGGCATCGGCGAGGCCGCCACCATCGGCTCCACGCCCGCCATCGCCAACGCGGTGATGGACGCGCTCGCCCCGCTCGGCGTCACCCACGTGGACCTGCCGCTCACGCCGCAGAAGATCTGGGTCGCCATGAGCGCAACGGCCCGGAAGCGATAGCGTCAACCCATACGAGAGGGGCAACTATGAAAGCCGCCGTCCTCTACGAAGCGAACACGCCGCTCCAGATCGTGGACCTCCAGCAGCAGGGACCGCAGGCGGGCGAGGCGCGGGTGCGCGTCAAGGCCGCGGGCGTCTGCCACAGCGATTGGCACATCATGAACGGCGACTGGCAGCTGCCGCTGCCCATGGTCCTGGGACACGAGGCGGCGGGCATCGTCGAGGAGGTCGGCGCGGGCGTGACCACCGTCAAGCCCGGCGACCACATCATCTTCTCCTTCCGGCCGCAGTGCGGGCGCTGCCTCTATTGCTCGCTCGGCCGCTCCATCCTCTGCGACGGCCACAAGTCCGCGCGCTGGGCGATGCTCGACGGCTCCCACCGTCTCACCCACAAGGGCCAGAACATCAACCAGATGGCGCGGATCGGCACCTTCTCCGAGTCCGTCGTCTGCCCCGCCGAGATGCTCGTGCCGATCCGCAAGGAGATGCCGTGGCCGCAGGCGGCCCTCGTCGGCTGCTGCGTGCCCACGGGCGTGGGCGCCGTCACCTCCTGCGCGAAGGTGGAGGCGGGCGCCTCGGTCCTCGTCATCGGCTGCGGCGGCGTCGGGCTCAACGTCGTGCAGGGCGCGCGGCTCGCCGGCGCCGGGATGATCGTGGCCTGCGACCTCCTCGACAGCAAGCTCGGCTATGCGAAGGAGTTCGGCGCGACCCACACCTTCAACGGCAAGCAGGACAACGTCGTCGAGCGCGTGCGCGAGCTGACCCAGGGTCGCGGCGTGGACTACGCCTTCGACGCCATCGGGGGCGAGCAGACCACGCTCCAGATCCTCGACGCGATCCGCCCGGGCGGGGTGGCCGTCATCGTGGGCATGGCGGCCATGGCCGTCCGCGCTCCCATCACGCCCTACATGATGGCGCTCCAGGAAAAGACGCTCAAGGGCACCATGTACGGCTCGGTGCGCCCGTCGGTCGACTTCCCGCGTCTCGTCGAGCTCTATCTCGACGGCCGGCTCAAGCTCGACCAGCTCGTCAGCCGCACCTACACGATCGAGGAGATCAACGAGGGCTTCACGGCCATGCGCACCGGCCAGGTCGCGCGCGGC
>WNFC01002397.1_pt1 | contig 20183 bp, 19 predicted proteins | sample 5400541 | NCBI WGS metagenome assembly WNFC01 (sample SAMN13153342, study PRJNA577476) | soil metagenome | isolation source: 120 cm saprolite under Douglas fir tree site 2 hole 2 replicate 1 | place: USA:California | collected 2015-04-18
GTGATGCAGGGAAGATGGAGCATCGTCCACGAGCGACAGAAAATCGGATCGCCGGTGCGGTCCAGTCCCTTCGGCGCCGCTCCCGGTGCCGCCGGCGCCAGGAGCACATCGAAATCACCAAAGAGAGAAGGCAGGACCGAGCGGGCCCGCGCCACGATGGCGCGTGCGGCATCGTAGGCTTCGGCGCTATGAGCGAGACCGGCGGCGATGCGCTCGCGCAGGTTGGCGGAGAGATCCTGCCGCCGCGCCCCGTGCTCGAAGGCGAGACTGCGCGCGGTCTCGTAATCCATGATCGTCTTTTGTGCCTCGACGAGATCGGCATGCTCGGGCGGCGCGAGGCGCTCGCCGATCGGCGCGCCGGCCCCCGCCAGAGACTCGGCGGCATGCTCGATGGCGGTGATCGTGCCGTCTTCTGCCGCGGCCCATTCCGGCGTGCGATAGAGCGCGATGCGCGGCGGCGCAATCCTGTCGGCGAGGCGAAGCGCCGGCCGGTCGCTCAGCACGGCGGCGAAGAAGGCGGCATCCGCGACATCGCGCGCCATGACGCCAACGGTGTCGAGACTATCGGCGAGCGGCTTGACGCCCGCCCGAGAGATGGAGCCGAAGCTCGGCTTGTAGCCGACAACGCCGCAGAACGACGCGGGGCGGATGATCGAGCCGGCCGTCTGGGTCGCGAAGGCGAGCGGCACCATGAAATCGGCAATCGCCGCAGCGGAGCCGCTCGACGAGCCGCCGGGCGTGTGAGCCGGATTGTGAGGGTTCGTCGTCTTGCCGGGAAAGAAGGTGGCGAACTCGGTCGTCACGGTCTTGCCGATGACCACAGCACCGGCGGCACGGGCGAGCGCAACGCATGCGGCATCGGCGGCGGGGCGATGGCCGCGATAGATCGGCGAGCCGTACTCGGTCGGCATGTCATGCGTGTCCATGAGGTCCTTGACCCCGATCGGCACGCCGTGCAATGGCCCGCGGATCAGCGAATGATCGCGCTGTCGCGCCTCAGCAATGGCGCGATCGGGATCGAGATACTGCCAAGCATGGGTGACGGCCTCGCGCGCGGCAATCCGCTCGAGGCACGCGCGGGTCACAGCTTCGGCCGTCAAGGCTCCGCTGGCGATGCCGGCGGCCGCATCGCGTGCAGATAGCGCGGCGAGATCGGGCACAGGAAAAATCCTCGCGAAAGCGAGCGGCGCGGCCGCCCGTCAGGCCGCGAAGTATGTCAGTCCTTCTCACTGCCTCCAAGCGCGGACCGAAAAAAAAGGGCCGCAGCTGCGGCCCTTTCAGGTCGATTGTTTTGCGGCGTTTAGCCGACGCTCAACCCGATATACTGATTGACGCCATGGCGGTTGAGCAGCAAAAGGAGGTGCTTATCGCCCTTCTGCTGGGCCTGCTTCAGCCGTTGCGCTGCGTCGCGCGGGCTCGTGACAGCCTGTTGGTTGATCGCCACGATGACGTCGCCGGGCTGGACGCCAAGCTCGGCGGCCGGGCTTTCAGGCGCGACCTGGGTGACGACGACACCCTTGGTCTCACCCTTGAGGCCGAGCTGCTTGCGTGTCGAGGCGTCGAGTTGGCCCAGCTGCAGCCCGAGCGCGCTCGACTTTTCCGGCGCGGCGGGTTGCTGGTCCTGATCCTCGCTGGCGACTTGCGGCTTGTCGTTCGGCATCTGACCGACATTGGTCTGCAGCTCCTCGTTCTTGCCATTTCGCCACACCGTCACGTCGACCGTGCTGTTGATCGCGGTATCGGCGACCAGGCGCGGCAGATCGTGCAGCTTGTCGATATCGTGACCGTTGAACTTGACGATGACGTCGCCTTGCTTGACGCCAGCGCGCGCCGCCGGGCTGTTCGGCGTGACGTCGGCGACCAGCGCACCGCGGTCGCTCGGCAGGCCGAAACTGCTGGCGATCTCTGGCGTCATCTGCTGGATCTGGACGCCGAGCCAGCCGCGATCGACCTTGCCGTGCTCACGCAGCTGCGCGACCACGTTCTTGGCGAGGTTGGACGGGATCGCGAAGCCGATACCGACACTGCCGCCGTTCGGCGAGTAGATCGCAGTATTGATGCCGATGACCTGCCCCTGCTGGTCGAAGGTCGGGCCGCCGGAATTGCCGCGATTGATCGCGGCATCGAGCTGCAGGAAATCGTCGAACGGGCCGGCATGGATGTCGCGGCCACGCGCCGAGATGATACCGGTCGTCACGGTGCCGCCGAGACCGAACGGGTTGCCGATGGCGAGGATCCAGTCACCGACCTTGGCGGCGTCGCTGTCGCCCCAGGTGACGTAAGGCAGCGGCTTGTTGGTGTCGATCTTGAGCAGCGCAAGATCGGTCTTGCCGTCGCGCCCGATGATCTTGGCGGGATGCTTGCTGTCGTCCTGGAAGATTACTGTCACGGTGCCGCCGGCTTCGCCGACCACATGGTTGTTGGTGACGACGTAGCCTTGCGGATCGATGATGAAGCCGGAGCCGAGAGCGACGCGCTTGCCGACTTGCGGGCGCTGCGGCATGCCGCGGCCCTGCTGCTCGAAAAAGCGTTTCAGCAGCTGGTCAAAGGGGCTCGGCGGGAAATTCGGCCCGGCATCGGGACCGGCATCAGGACCGCTATCCTCGTCGTCGCCGCTGACCACCGCGTCGCCCTTCATCGCCACCGAAACGTTGACGACGGCCGGCATGACCTTCTGGATGATCGGCGACAGGCTGGGGAGCGCCTGTACGGCCTGTTGCTGGGTTTGCTGCGTAAGGTTCTGTCCGCTCACCTGTCCTTGCGCCAGCGCCGGTCCGGAGGGTGCGAAGGCCGGCAGAATGAGCGATGCGCTGAGCGCCGTCGCTAGCAAAGCGCCGCGAAAGCTCAGCCGCGGCGCAAGGCGTTTCTGCGAGAAATTTAGATGCTCCATGGTAATTCTCCTCAATACCGCGTTGACTGCATAGGTCGCCGGATTAGATGTCGGGTACAATAGTCATCCCGGCTAATGGCGGCCTTTCCCCGGCATTAAAAAGCTGTAATCTCGCCGAGGCCCAATCGCGGAGCGCGGATGTGAAGCATTACTTGGTCACGGGAGGTTGTGGCTTCATCGGCTCGCATCTCTGCGAGGCACTGTTGGCCGATGGAAATCGCGTCCGGATACTCGATGATCTCTCGACGGGAAAGCTCGCGAATAAGCCAGATGACGCCGAGCTGATTCGTGGCGACATCGCCGATCCCGCTTGCGTCGACCAGGCACTTGCCGGAATCGACGGCTGTTTTCATCTCGCCGCCATCGCCTCTGTCGAGAAGGGCAACCGGGATTGGCTCGGCACGCATCGCAGCAATTTGACCGGCGCGATCACCGTCTTCGATGCGGCGCGCCGGGCGCATTCCGGCACGCCGCTGCCCGTCGTCTACGCGTCCTCGGCGGCGGTCTATGGCGACAATCCCGATATACCGCTCAACGAGAATTCGACGACGAAGCCGCTGTCGGCTTATGGCGCGGACAAGCTCGGCTGCGAGCTCCATGCCCGCGTCGCATCGCACGTCCATGGTGTGCCGACCGTTGGTCTGCGGTTCTTCAACGTCTTCGGACCACGTCAGGATCCGAGCTCGCACTATTCCGGCGTTATCTCGATTTTCGCCGACCGTCTGCGCGCGGGGCGGCCGGTGGCGATCTACGGCGATGGCAAGCAGACGCGGGATTTTATCTATGTCGGCGACGTCGTCGCTGCCCTGCAAGCGGCCATGCGGGTGATGCCGGCAGGGAGCCCGGTCTTCAACGTTTGCACTGGACGGATGACATCCGTTTTCGACGTCGCACAGGTGATCGCCCGTCTATGCGGGGTCACCGCATCGATCGAGTTCCAACCACCGCGTACCGGCGAGGCGCGCGTATCGGTGGGTGATCCCGCTCGTGCCGTCTCTGTCCTCGGGACGGTCGCGACGACCACCCTCGAAGGCGGCTTGATCCAGTTGCTCGCCGCTTTGGGTTAACTCACCGTTCCGGTGTGCGGTGACGTTTGATCAACGGGATCTGTGCGGCGGCGAAGATGGCGCCGAGCGATGTCGCCCCGAAGACATTGAAATCCACCCAGACGTCGGTCGATTGCGTCCGCGCAATCAATTCGTTCAGCGCGGCGAGGGCGGCGAAGAAGAATGCGGTGCGCACCGTAAGCATCCGCCAGCCTTCAGCGTCCAGCGGCAATGTGGCACCGAAGAGATGACGAAGCGGATCTCGGCGCAACGCCAGGGCGGCGAACAGCACGAGCGAAAAAAGACTCGAAATCAGAGTCGACTGAAATTTTAAATAAGCGGGGTCATTGAGCCATAGGGTCAACCCGCCGAAGATTGCCAGCAACGTGGCGCTGAGCAGCGCCGTCAGCGGGATATGGCGGAGCCAAGCGAGCGACAACATAAGAGCAAGTGCCGTCGCCACCAGCATCGCCGCCGTGGCGACGAAGATGTCCCACCCCGCATAGCCGCCGAAGAAAACGGTGAGCGGACCGCAATCGATTGCCGGGCCGACCCAGCGCGGCGGCTGCCGCGCCGGCCGCCATTCCGGGTGCGTACCGTCGTCAGCCGGCAAGGTGCCCGGGACCGCGCCGGACCGGGCTCATTATCCGGCGTATCCCGATCCGCTTCACGACAATGTCCCGGTCAATGCGACTCCCGCAAGATCGGCGTGCCCCGCCGACCGACGAGGAAATCGAGATCGACGCCCTTGTCGGCTTGCAGCACGTGATCGACATAGAGTTTGGCGTAGCCGCTCTTATGCGGCGACTGAAAACCCTTCCAAGCCTTGCGACGGCGTTCGAGCTCGTCCTCTACGACGTCGAGATGGAGGCGGCGCTTCTTGACGTCGAGCTCGATCATGTCGCCGTTCTGAACAAGAGCGAGCGTGCCACCGGCCGCCGCTTCGGGCGCGGTATGGAGGACCACGGTACCATAGGCGGTACCGCTCATCCGCGCATCGGAGATGCGCACCATATCGGTGATGCCTTTCTTCAACACCTTCGGCGGCAGACCCATGTTGCCGACCTCGGCCATGCCGGGATAGCCCTTGGGGCCGCAATATTTGAGCACCATGACGCAATTCTCGTCGATATCGAGCTTCGGGTCCTCGATGCGGGCGTGATAGTCCTCGATCGACTCGAAGACGACAGCGCGACCGCGGTGCTTCATCAGATGCGGCGAGGCAGCCGACGGCTTGATGACGGCGCCGTTGGGACAGAGATTGCCGCGCAGCACGGCGATGCCGCCCTGCTTCTTGAAGGGCTTTTTGAGTGGGAAGATGACGTCGCGATTGAAGCACGGCGCATCCTTGTTGTTCTCCCAGATGGTCTTACCGTTCGCGGTCATGGCGTCTTTGTGGATGAAAGGCTCGAGCTCGCGGATCACCGCCGGCACACCGCCGGCATAGTAGAAATCCTCCATCAGATATTTGCCGGATGGCATCAGATTGACGAGGCAGGGGATGTCGACGCCGAGCTTGTCCCAGTCATTGAGCTCGATATCGATGCCCATGCGGCCGGCCAGAGCGAGGAGATGGATGACCGCATTGGTCGAGCCGCCGATCGCGCCGTTGACCCGGATCGCGTTCTCGAAGTTCTTGCGTGTCAGCAGCTTCGACATCCGCAGATCTGCGCGCACCATCTCGACGATGCGTCGGCCGACGAGATGGGCGAGGACGTAGCGGCGTGCATCGACCGCCGGGATTGCGGCATTGCTCGGTAGTCCGATGCCGAGCGATTCGACCATGCTCGCCATCGTCGAGGCCGTCCCCATCGTCATGCAATGTCCAGCTGAGCGCGAATTGCCCTGCTCGGCTGCCATGAAATCGGCGAGTGTCATCTCGCCGGCTTTGACCATCTCGCTGAACTTCCAGGTGTTGGTCCCCGAACCGATGTCCTGACCCTGGTACTTGCCATTCAGCATTGGCCCGCCCGAGAGCGCGATCGACGGCAGGTCGCAGCTCGCGGCACCCATCAGCAAGGCCGGGGTCGTCTTGTCGCAGCCGACGAGGAGGACGACGCCATCCATCGGATTGGCGCGGATCGCCTCTTCGACATCCATGCTGGCAAGATTGCGGAACAACATTGCAGTCGGGCGCAGGCTTGATTCGCCGGTCGAGAAGACGGGAAATTCGAGCGGAAAGCCGCCGGCCTCGTAGACGCCGCGCTTCACGTGCTCGGCGATCTTGCGGAAGTGCGCGTTGCACGGCGTCAGCTCCGACCAGGTGTTGCAGATGCCGATGACCGGCCGACCGTCGAAGAGATCGCCCGGGAAACCCTGGTTCTTCATCCAGCTGCGGTGGCCGAACCCATCCTTGTCGGCCTTGCCAAACCAATCCGTACTGCGCAATTTTCGCGGCGCTTTCGCCATAATCGGCTTCCTCCCGTGAGATCCAGCTTACGACCGATCTTGCCGAGCGATGGCGCGGCACGCAACGGCTTTGCGCCCTCAACCGTCGGCGCGTCGTCGCAATTCGTCGATTAGCTTCGCGGCGACCGGAATTCCGTCGCGGGCGAAGCGGGCGCGTGCCCTGAGGCGACGCTCGCCGGGAAGTCGGACGTTAGGATCGGCGAGCATCGCCGCGCATAACGCATCGATCCGGTCGAGGAATGACGGACCGGCAAGAGCAACCGGGTCGAGGGCGAGAAACAACTGTCCGGTACGGGGCGGCGGGCCCTCCGCATCAAAGAACGAGCTCGCCTCGAAGCCGAACTGTGAGCCGGTCAGACCGGCCGCCAGAATCTCGACCATGAGGGCGAGACTGGCGCCCTTGGCGCCGCCGATCGGCATGATCGTGCCGGCGAGCGCCGTCGCGGCGTCGGTCGTCGGATTGCCGTGCTTGTCGAGCGCCCAGCCCTGTGGGATCGCTTCGCCCCTCTCCGCGGCGATCAGCAGCCTGCCACGTGCGACGATGCTGATAGACAAGTCGATGACGAGGGGTGGTGCCGCACGGCGTGGGCAGGCGAAGGCGATCGGATTGGTCCCAAAGAAGCCTCGCTTGCCGCCCCATGGTGCGATCGCCGCCGGGGTATTGACGAACGCAATGCCGACGAGCCCCTGTGCGGCGAGCTTTTCGACGTGATGACCGACGACCCCCGCGTGATGCGAATTGGCGATGCCGATGCCGGCGAAACCGGTCTGGCGAGCGACGTCGACCGCCGACGAGAAGCCGAGAGCGATCGCCGGAAATGCCAGACCGTTATGAGCGTCGACGCGGATCAAGGCGGCGGCGGGCTGGCTCGCCGTCGGTACCGCCTTGCCATCAACCTTTCCGCAGCTGATCTGATCGCCATAGAAAAGCAAGCGGGCGAGACCATGGGACGGTAGACCATCAAGCTCCGCGGCAATCAGCGCCTCGGCGGTGGCGGCAGCGTTTGGCTCGGCGGCGCCGGCGGCGACCAGGACACGGATCGCCAAATCGCGCAGGTCATCGGCTTGGAAGGTCGCATCGGCCATCAGGCGGCATCCGCGCCAAGCATGCTCTCGCCCGGACTGATGCGGCTGAAGCGCACGGGTTCGTGACCGACGCTGATCGCGCCGCCGCTCAGCTGCACCCTCGTAAAGGCGAGATCGTCATCGGGCCCGGCGGTCGGGAAATCGCTTCGGAAATGCGCGCCGCGGGATTCCTCGCGCGCCAGCGAGGCCGCCGTGATGGCGCGGCTCACCAAGATCAGGCTCTTGAGATTGAGCCAATCGTGCCAGGTCAGGTTGAAGACCAGCGAATCACCGGCGATTCCGGTTCTGTCGAGGCGTTCGTCGAGGGCAACAAGCGCACCCTCGGCGCGATGAAGCCCGGCGGCGTTGCGAAAGACCCCGACATCGTTCCACATCAGCTCGTAAAGCTGGTCGCGCAGCGCGCCGGTGTCGCCTTGCGGCTGGGTGAGCGGGCGTCGGCATTCGGCCACCGCCGTTGCAATCGCGCTTTCGTCCGGCTCGCGCAGTTTGCCGTGCGCCGGCACGTAGGCGGCCATGCTATCGCCTGCGATGCCGCCGAACACGGTGGAATTGGCGACGCCATTGCCGCCGAGGCGATTGCCGCCATGGACGCCGCCGGTGTCCTCGCCGGCGGCAAAGAGACCGGGAAGGGAGGTGCTGCAGTCTTGTCTGAAGAGGACGCCGCCCATAATGTAATGCGCCGTCGGGATGACTTCGACGAGGCCGCCGGCGAGGTCGAAGCCGCAATCGGCGCAACGCTCGACCATGCCCTTGAAAAGACGACGGACCTCTTCCGTGCCGAGATGGCGCATGTCGATGAAGAGCCCGCCATTGGGCGTCGTGTTGCCGCGCCGTATCTCCGCGATCATCGCGCGGCTGACGACGTCTCGGGTCGCGCGTTCGAGGCGCGCATCGTAGTTCTGCATGAACCGCTTGCCGTTGCCGCCGAGAAGATAGCCGCCGGCGCCGCGCAGACCTTCTTCCAGCACGGTCCCGGTCATCCGCGTGTCGGGTCCGGCCAGGAGACCGGTCGGGTGGAACTGCACCATCTCCATGTCGCGCAGGGCGAGGCCGGCGCGAAGCGCCATCGCCATGCCGTCGCAGGACTTGTCGCCCGAGGGGGTGTGATATTTGTACATGGTCGGGCCGCCGCCGGTTGCCAGCAGAACGGCGCGGGCCTGGACGAAGACGAACTCGCCGCTGCGCATGTCGATCATCAGCACGCCGGCCAGCGCATCACCCCCGCGAGCGCGAATCAGCGCAACCGCGCGGTGCTCCTCGAGACGGGCGATGTCGCGGGCCCAGACCTGCTCGGCGAGCCGGCTGATGATCTCGATGCCGGTGAGATCGCCCTTGTGGACGGTGCGGTCGAATGTCTGGCCGGCGAACGCCTTCTGATGGATGGTGCCGTCGGGGTTGCGGTCGAAGAAGCAGCCAAGCTCATTCTCGAGCTCGCGGATGCGTTGCTGCGCGACGGTGACGAGGGTCCACGCGAGATCCTGCTCGTTCAGCCATTTACCGCCGGCGATCGTGTCCATGAAATGCCGCTCGGCGGAATCGCCGGGCGCCAATGCAACGTTGTAGCCGCCTTGGACCATACGGGTGCAGCCGCATTTGCCGAGGAGACCCTTCACGGCAACGGTGACCGAAAGCCCCGGCGCCGCCTTCTTGGCGTGAAGCGCTGCGAAAAGACCGGCGCCGCCCGAGCCGAGGATAAGGATATCGGTTGCCAGGCGCTTCATGGCTTGGTGATCAATCACCTTTCACCCCCATCCTCGCCAGCGCAGCGGCGCGGCGCTCGACGGCGACGGCGCGGACACCGTCATAGAGGCTGCCGCCGTATGAATCCATCGCCACGAGAAGTGGTCCGAAGCCCTTGATCTTGAACTGCCATAGACTTTCGGGATTGAGGTCGTCCAGATCGACATCCGCAATCGTCTGGATCCAAGTCGTCTCGAGGGCGGCGGCGCCGCCGATGACGGCAAGATAAACGCCGCCCAGCTCCATGAAGGCGCCCTTCGACGCCTCGCCGAGCCCCCCCTTGCCGATGACGATGCGGACGCCGTATTGCGCCATCAACGGGCGGGTGAAGCGCTCCATCCGTTCGCTTGTCGTCGTCCCGACGCAGACCGGCGCATAGCCCGCCGGATTCGCCGGCGAGGGCTCGACCTTCCTCACGTTGGGCGCGGTGTGAATGACGGCGTGGCCGGTGAGATCGAAGCGCGTCTTGCGGCCGCGATCGAACATGTGGATGCACGTCGCGTCGCGAATGCCGAAGAGAGTGTTCTCCAGCGTTGCGGTGTCGCCGGCGCGCAGAGCGCGAACCTGCGCCTCGTCGATCGGCATGGGCAGAACGTGGTGGGTCATCGCTATTCGATCGCGATTCCGGTCGGCGTGATCACGGCAACTGCGCGTCGTGCCGAGTGGCACTGGATATTGACCGCCACCGGATTCATCGTGATGTGCGTCGCGGCGATCTCGACATGGACGGCGAAGGCGGTGCTGTCGCCCCCGAGCCCTTGCGGCCCAATGCCGAGGCTATTGACCGCAACGCTGAGCTCCGCCTCAAGCGTGGCACCCTCGGGATCGCCACAAGTCGAACCCAGGGGGCGCGTCGCGGCGATCTTGGCGAGATGCATGCAAAGATCCGAGGTGCCGCCGACGCCGACGCCGACGATGGTCGGCGGACAGACCTTGCCACCGGCCTCGATCACGCGATCGATGACGAAGGTCTTCACGCCGGCGACGCCGTCGGCCGGGATGCACATCTTGAGGAAGGAGCCGTTCTCCGAGCCGCTGCCTTTCGGGATCATCTCGATGCGCAGCGTCTCCTCGCTGTCGTCGAAATCGAGGTTGATGACCGGTACGAGATGACCGCAGGAATTCTGCTCATTCTTTCGCGTGATCGGGTGGACGACCGAGGAGCGCAGCGGGTGCTCCCGGGTCGCGCGCGCGCAGCCGCGGCGAATCGCCTCTTTCAGCGCCGCGCCGTCGAGCTCGACATGATTACCGATGACGATGTTGTAGATCGGCAGGCCGGTATCCTGACAAAGCAGATTGTTGGTGCGCTCGGCGACCACGATATTTTCGCGCATCGTCGCGAGAATGGTCCGCGCCGTCGCGTCGCTCTCGCTCTGCGTCAGCTTGGCGAAGCCGAGCTTGATGTCGTCCGGCAGCACCTTGAGCGCCCTGATATAGAGCAGTTTTGCGGTCTCCTCGATCAGCTCGAGGTCGACGCTGAGGGTCATCGTTGCATCCCCCATTTGCGCACGGTGCGGATCTCGATGGTGCGGAAAATGACGCTCTCGACCAGAAGGCCGATGATGATCACCGTCGTCAGTCCCGCAAAGACATTGGCGACCTCGAGCTGGTTGCGGTTCTCGAAAATGAACCAGCCGAGGCCACCCGAGCCGGAGCTGACGCCGAAGACGAGCTCGGCGGCGATGAGGGTGCGCCAGGCGAACGCCCAGCCGATCTTTAGGCCAGTGAGGATCGAAGGGAAAGCCGCCGGAATGAGAATGCGCATGACGAATCTGATGCCGGTTAGCCCATAATTGTTGCCGGCCATCCGCAGTGTATCGGAGACGCTGAGAAAACCCGAATGGGTGTTGAGCGAGACCGGCCAAAGCACCGAATGGATGAGAACGAAGATGAGGCTCGGGTTGCCGAGACCGAACCACAACAGCGCGAGCGGCAGCAAGGCGATCGCCGGCAGCGGGTTGAACATCGCGGTCAAGGTCGACAGGAAGTCGGTGCCGATCCGGGTCGAGACGGCAAACGTGGTAAGCACGGCTGCGAGGACCACGCCGGCGGCATAGCCCATCAGCAGAACCTTGAGCGAGGCGACAACGCGGGCCGGCAGTTCCCCGGTGACCGTCACATGCCACAGCGACTCCAAGGTCTCGGTGAAGGTCGGAAAGATCAGCGGATTGTCGAGCGGCACCGAGTAGGCCTGCCAGACGGTTGCGAGCACGACGAGGATGAAGAGGCGGCGGATCGCCGTGATGCCGCTGATCCGTTCCCAGGTCGAGAGCGGCCGGACGATCTCGCCGATGTTGCTGGCATCGAGCGTATCGCGGACGAACTCGCGCCGCACCCCCGCAGGCGCTGCCGTGTCGTTCCGCATCACTCGACCCTTGCGTCCTCGACGCGCTCGGCGAACAGCATGTCGTGGATGCGGTTTTGCAGTGCGACGAAGCGCTCGTCGCCGGCGACACCGTGGCCGTCGGAATTGAGCTCCGCCTTGACCTGTCCCGGATGCGGCGAAAGGACGAGAATGCGGTTGCCGACGATAATCGCCTCCTCGATTGAATGGGTGACGAACAGCATGGTGAAGCCGATATCCTGCCAGAGCTGCAGCAACTCCTCCTGCATCTTGCGCCGGGTCAGGGCGTCGAGGGCGGCGAAGGGCTCGTCCATCAGCAGAATGTCGGGTTCCATGGCCATGGCGCGGGCGATCGCGACACGCTGCTTCATGCCGCCAGATAGCATATGGGGATAGATATCGGCGAATTTCCCCAGCCCCACCTTGTCGATCGCGGCGAGCGCTCGGTCGGCAGCCTCACGGCCAGAGAACTTGCCGCTCGTCACCATTGGAAAGATCACGTTCTGCTTCACTGTCTTCCACGGTAGAAGCTGATCGAATTCCTGAAACACCATCATTCGGTCGGGGCCAGGCTTCTCGATCGTCCTGCCGTTGAGCCGAATGCTGCCTTCGACGGGCTTGAGAAATCCGGCGATGCCCTTCAGCAGGGTCGATTTCCCGCAGCCTGACGGACCAAGGACGATGAAGCGGTCGCGGCGGTGGACGGCGAAACCGATGCGATAGGTGGCGGTGACAAGATGCTGTGGCGTCTTGTATTGCAGGGTGACGCCGTCGACCTCGAGGAGAATTCCGTCTCCGGACAATCCTGCATCCATCGCCATGATCAACTACCGGAAGCCGTGTGCATCTCGGGAAAGAACAATTCGGCCCACGATCTCGGAAGATGTTCGATGCTGCCGATCTTGTGCATGAAGGTCGCATACTTCATGACATTCTGCGGCGTCGTGGTGAAGACGTTCTCAGGGTCGCGGATAAGCTTCTCGACGTCGGTGATCGGGATCTTGGATTTTTCCGCCTCGATGTAGATGGAGGCCGCCCGGCTTGGCGCGGCCTTGATCAACTGCACCGCTTCTTCGAGGGCAGCGAGGAAGGCGCCGTAGGTCTTCGGATTGTCGTCATGGAACTTCTTCAGCGTCCACACGACATTGAATGTCGCCGGGCCGCCAAGCACATCGTAGGAGCTGAGCAGGCGATGTACCCGCTTGTCCTCCAACTCCTGGGACTGGAAGGGAGGGCTGCCGAAATGCCCGCTAATCTCCGATTTTCCCGACATCATCGCCGCCATCGCATCGGGATGGGCCATCGAAACGGTGCGTGGATCGAGCTTCGCCCATTGGCCTTCACCAAAAACCTGTTCGGCGGCCATCTGCAGGGTCACCGCCTGGATCGAGACCTTCGCTGCGGGCATGGCGATCCTGTCCTTTTCGCTGATGTCCTTCAGCGTCTTGATGTCGGGGTCGATGACGTTTAGGTAGAGTGGCATCGAGTTGAGCGATGCGACTGCCCTGACGTCCTGCCGTCCCTTGGTCTTGCTCCAGATGATCAGCAGCGGCCCGACGCCGCCCGAGGCAAAATCAAGATTGCCGGAGAGGAGCGCCTCGTTCATGGCATTGCCGGCGCCGAATTGACTCCAGATGACCTTGAGGCCGGGAATGCCGGCCTTGGCAGCGGCTCCTTCGAGCAATTTCTCGTGGTTCATGACGGTGAGGGGCAGATAGGAGATGCCGTATTGCTGCGCCAGGCGAACCTCGCCCGTTTCTGACGCGGCCGGTAGAGCAAGTCCGCCCGTCGTCAAGGCCGAGCCGACCACAACGGTCAAGCGACGGAGCCCTCGACCAAACATTCAATCCTCCCTCGCTCTTAGGTGTTTTCGTCGAACCCGGCTGCCCAGTCAGACATTGTACACGAGACGCCCGCAACGCGCGTAGCGATCTGGCGGCTTGCCTAGAAGACCTGAAGGAGGAAGACGAGGCCGATCGCCAGGCTCGCACCGGCGGATACCGCGATCGCGGTCTTCTGGCCGTCGCCCCAGGCCAACAGCTCGAGCGCCATGACGCGCAGCCCGCCGGCGAGATGCGCCGCGAGGAGGATGACCAGCGCCGTCTCGGCGATGCGCACCCAGGGGTTATCCGTCCAGCGCAGGAAAGTGTCGAGACGCGCCTCGCCTTCGATCGCCCGCGATAGCGCCCAAAAATGTACCGGCAGGAAAAGCGCAAGGAGCAGCCCGGAGACGCGGTGGACGAGGAAGGCCCAATAGGCGGGGTGATTGCGCGCGCGCCAATCGATCGTCGGCCTCGCGACGAGCGCGTTCACGCGAAGAGCGCTCCGGCGGCGCGCCAGCCGGCAAAAGCGACGAGAGCGACGAAGACGCCGACCGTCGCTTCCAGGCTGATCCCCCGCCACGCCGTCGTTTCTCGGATGATGGTGCGCAGACCGATTCCGCCGTGAATGGCGGCCGCCGTTGCGAAGAGAAGATAAAAGAAGAACCACGGTACATTGCCGTGAGTGCGTCCCAGGATCGACGCGGCACTGAGGCCACGATGCACGGCGTAGATGATGGTCGCGAGATGGCCGGCGACGCAGAGCGCCAGAATGAGCGCCGCGCCGCGTTGTGCCATCCAGAGCCAGGTTTCGACGCGTGTGCTCATAATTTGCCCCGCAGCGCCGCGCGCAAGGTGGCGCGCTTCAATCCGGCAATCGACGCGGTCGGATCGAGCGCTTTTGGACAGCGCAGCGAGCAGGCCTGATGGCTGTGGCAGGCATGACAGCCGGCATCGCCGGCGACCGCGCGTAGGCGCTCATCATTGCCGGCGTCGCGCACATCATTGACCAAGCTCCAGGCGCGATTGAGCGCGGCTGGACCAAGATAGTCGGAATTCCACGCCACTATCTCGCAGGAGGCGTAACACACGCCGCAACCGATGCATTCGATCGCTTCGTCGGCCGCTCGCCGCGCTGGCGAGGCCGGCGGGACGCGGGCAAAATCGACTTCCGGACTCCGGGGGGGCCGAAATCGTCCCTCGGCACGTGCCCATTTTTCGAAGAACCCCGTCATGTCGACGGCAAGGTCTTTGATCACAGGCAGGTTGGCCAGCGGACCGATCTCGACTCTGCCGTCCCGCGCCACCTTGTCAATATGCGTACGGCAGGTCCAGCGCGCGATGCCGTTCACGGTCATCGCGCAGGAACCGCACATGCCGACGCGGCAGGCAAAGCGGTAAGACAGGGTCGGATCGAGCCGGCGCTGAATATAGGTGACGACGTCGAGCACGGTCTGGCTCGGCCGGGCGGGGACGTCATAGACGACGAGTGCTCCTTCGGCGCCGCCGCGCCAAACCGAGACGGCGAGGGTGGTTGCCATTCACGCCACAGAAGAGACCCTCTCCGGCTTGCGGGAGAGGGCATGTCTGGTGAAGATCAGTCTCGGCACATCACGCGCTCGGATAAAGCTTCGTCATGACGAACTCGCGGTGGCCGAGCGCCTCGGCGCACGTCAGCCGGCCGTTGCAGGTGCGGATCATGATGTCGATGAGGCGATCGCCCGCCTCGTCGAGCGTCATCTCGCGCCTGAGGATGCCGGAGACGTCGAGATCGATATGCTCGCTCATCTCGCGCGCCGTCTTCGGGTTGGCGGTGAGCTTGATCACCGGCTCGATCGGGTTGCCGATGACGTTGCCCTGGCCGGTCGGGAAAAGATGGACGACGAAGCCAGCCGCCGCCTGCAAGGTGACGCATTCGGCCGCCGCCGAGGAGGTGTCCATGAAGTAGAGGCCGGGTCCCTTCTTCGGCGCCTCCGCCGGCTTCAGCACGTCGATGTATTTCGTCCTCTTGCCGATCTTCGCGAGATTGCCGAACGCCTTTTCCTCGATCGTTGTCAGGCCGCCGGCAATGTTCCCCTTGGTCGGCTGCGATTCGGAGAGATCATTGGTCTTATAGCGGTCGATCATTGCCTGGTATTCGGAGAAGGCGCGCATGAACTTGTCGGCCGCCTGCTTGGTCGCGGCGCGGCTGGCGCAAACCACCTCGGCGCCGGTTATCTCCGAAGTCTCGCCGAAGCAGGTCGTCGCGCCGAGCGGATCGACTTTGTCGATGAGGTTGCCAACGGCCGGACAGGAGGCGAGGCCCGAGGTCGTGTCGCTCTCGCCGCATTTCGCCGAGATGAAGAGCTCGTCGATTGCGCAGTCTGTGCGTTGGATCTCGGAGGCCCAATGGAGAAAGTCCTTGGCCTGGCGTGAGGCCTTGGCAATGGTCATGATGTCGCCATTGCCCTCAATGGCGAAGCCGGCAACCGGCTTGCCCGTCTTCTTGATGCCGTCGACCACCCGTCCGGTCCAACCCGGCTCGATGCCAATCACCACGACCGCGGCGACGTTTGGATTGACGCCGGTGCCGATTAGCGTGCGGAAATGCAGTTCGAGATCCTCGCCGAATTGCAGCCGACCATAGGCGTGCGGTAGCGCCATGGTTCCCTTGATGTTGTTGGCGACCGCCTCGGCGGCGGCATTCGACAGATCGTCAAGGGGCAGGATGATGACGTGATTGCGGATGCCGACCCGACCGTTTTCACGGCGGTAGCCGAGGAAGCGCGGAACCTTGGAATTTCCGCGGCGGGCGGATTTGCGCGCCATGACTACCACCTCTTTGTCTTGACGTTGTGCACGTGGGCGTGCCGGCCCTTGCCGATCGCGGCAACCGACTTGCCGATGTCATGCCCGTATTTCAGCAGCGTCTCACCGGCGGCGATATCCTTGAGCGCGACCTTGTGACCGAGCGGAATCGCATCCTTGGCCTTGAGGCGGATCGTCTCGTCCGTTTCCATGATCCAGCCGGTCAGGTTCATCTCTGGTTTGACGTCTTCGACAACGACGACACCAACCGTGTCTTTCTTGTCGTGGACGATGAAATGCGTCGTCATCGCTTCTCCCATCGTTGCATTTTTTCCAAGCGCGAAAGGCTGGAACCGCAGCAAGTCTTTGTCAACGGAATTCCTATGTCTTATATAAGAGTTATCGATGGCCGCGAGGAACGAGCGAATGGCCGACGACAGTGCCGCGGCGACTCTGGAGGGTCCGGATTTCCGGCCGCTTTACGCGCAGGTGCGGGAGCTGATGATCCGCCGCATGCTTCGCGGCGACTGGCGCCCCGGCGAGCTGCTACCCAGCGAGGGGCGCCTCGCCGCCGAATTCGGCGTCAGCCAGGGCACGATGCGCAAGGCGCTCGACGAGATGGCGGCCCAGAACCTCGTTGTCCGCCAGCAGGGTCGCGGCACCTTCATCGCCGAGCACAGCCAGCAACACGCGCTCTTTCACTTCTTCCACATCCGCGACGAATCCGGCCTCAAGGAATTGCCGACCGGACGCGTACTGGCGCTCAAGCATGCTCGCACCGATCGCGCTCAGGCGCGCCGGCTGGCACTGCCGTCGCGGGCGCCGGTCATCACCATCCTTCGTCTGCGGGCGCTGCGTGGCAAACCGGTCATTCTTGAACGGATTACGCTGCCCGCCGGGCTCTTCCGCGGTCTCGACCTGCCGATCGACCGCGAGGTGCCGGACGAGCTCTATCTCCTCTATCAGCAGCGTTTCGGGGTCACCGTCGCGCGCGCCCAGGAAAAACTACGTGCCGTCGCCGCGGACGCACTCGATGCGCGCACGCTCGGCGTCGCCAAGCGGACGCCGTTGCTGGAGATCGACCGGCTGGCGCTCGGGCTCGACGGCAACCCGATCGAATGGCGGCTCAGCCGTTGCAACAGCGTGCACCACCACTATTACAGCGAGATCGAATGATGCCTGACCGCATGGCGAGAGTGGCCGATACCGTCGCCCGTACGTTGAAGGACTATGGCGTCCGCTTCGCCTTCGGCATCCCGGGCAACGACGTGCTGGAGACGATCCGTGCCTGCGAGGAGGTGGGCATCACCTTCATCCTCGCCAAGAGCGAGCCGGCGGCCGCCTTCATGGCCGACGCCGTCTATCAGCTGACCGGCGTTCCCGCCGTGCTGATTCCCGCCCTCGGCCCCGGCCTCGCCAATGCGATCTCGGGCCTCGCCGGCGCGGTGATGGAGCGTTCGGCGATGATCGTGCTCTGCGGCGAGATGGCGAGCGCGCAGCGGGCGGTGTACACCCATCAGGTCTTCGATCACGTCGCCGCCGCCTTGCCGGTCACCAAATGGGCGGCGCAGCTCAATCCGGCGCGCGCCGCGCAGCAGACCGCCAAGGCGCTCGACATTGCGCTCGCGCATCCCGCCGGGCCGGTGTTGCTCAACATGCCGGCGGACCAGACGAGAGCAGAAGACAAGACGACAGCCGTCGAGGAGCCGCCGGCCGTCTTCGCAACCTGCCTTTCGGATGCCGCGGCTGGGGAAGCGACGACGCTGCTTGCCGGCGCGCGGCGGCCGATCGTCCTCGTCGGGTTGGGCGCGCTGATCGGCCCGGCGCCCGAAGCGGTGCGGGATTTCGTCCATTCGTGGGACATCCCATTTTTCGCCAGCTACAAGGCGAAAGGGGTCGTCGACGAGCACGATCCGCTCTGCCTCGGCGCGCTCGGCCTCAGCCCGGTGATCGACGCCGCCGCGCTCGCCCTGCTCGGCGAGGCCGATCTGCTGGTTCTCATCGGCTTTGATCCCATCGAGCTGCGCGACGCCTGGCTCGATGCCTGGCCGGTATCGCGCGCTTGTCTCACGATCGACTGGAGCGCGGCGACGCATCGAGTCTTCCCGGTCGGACGGCAAGCTATTGGCGACGTTCCGGAGATCCTGCGTCAGCTCTGTCGCGGCGAGCAGCACGTCGGTTCCGACTGGCCGGCGGCACGCCTGGCCAACTTGCGCGACACGGTCACGACGATCGTTCGGCCGCGCTTTCCGGCGAAAGGCATTAGTCCGGCCGCGCTCTTCGCCGAGGTGTCGTCGCAGGCAACGGTGGAATGGATCATGACCGTCGATGTCGGCGCCCACCGCATCCTCGCCAACCATGTCATAAAATGCCGCGTGCCGGGTCAGCTTATGCAGTCGAACGGGCTCGGTTGCATGGGCTATGCGGTGCCGGCGGCGCTCGGCGCGCAGCTCGTCCATCCCGAGCGGCCGGTCGTCGTCCTGGTCGGTGACGGCTGCATGCTGATGACCCAGGGCGAGCTCGCCCTCGCCGCGGAGCGCGACCTGCCGATCGTCGTCGTCGTCCTCAACGACGGCGCGCTCAGCCTGATCAAGCTGAAGCAGGCGAAAATGCAAATGGCGCGGCGCGCCGTTGATTTCGCCTCGCCGCGTTTCGACATAATTGGCCAGGGCTTCGGCGCCAGCGCCCACCGCGTCGAGACGCTCGCCGAGTTCGCTTCGACGCTGCGCGGCGCAGTGGCCAGTCGTCGCTTCACGGTGATCGATGCGCTGGTCGATCCGGCTGAATATATAGAGCAGATGTAACGGCAAGGAGGCGCGAGATGGCGAGCGAACTCACCGGCGGCTGTTTATGTGGTGCGGTACGCTATCGCGCGACGACAATGCTCCGTACCGATCTCTGTCACTGTCGGATGTGCCAAAAGGCGAGCGGCGCGCCGGTCGTCGCCTGGCTCACGGTGCCGGGCGATGCGTTTTCCTTCACCCAAGGGCAGCCGGTCGCTTACCAGTCGTCAGCGCGGGCGTTCCGCCATTTCTGCGGCAGCTGCGGCTCGCAATTGACATTTCGCGAGCCCGAGAATCCGAGCGAGCTCGACGTCAATCTCGCCACGCTCGACAATCCCGAAGCGGTGCCACCGCAATACCACATCCACACGGCGAGCCGGATGCCCTGGCTCGACATCCACGACAATCTGCCCCGCTACACGGGCAGCCGGACGGGCTGAGGGGCCGGATAGACGGCGGTCACGTCCCGAGGATGGTGCCGACGGTAATTCCGGCTTCGCTTCCGGCCACCTTCTTGCCGTCGCCGCGCTTGCAGCGCAGGACCTCGATGAAGCCGCCGGCGCCGTGCACGGTGAAGCTGCTCGCCCCGATTTCGACGACCTGGCCGATCTTCTTGCCGCGCACCGCCCCGAAGGTGGCGGCGGTTATCTTCTTGGCGTCGAAGATCTGCAGCTTTTCGCCGTTCACTGTGGTCCAGGCACCGGGCGCCGGGTTGCAGCCGCGGATGATGTTGTAGGTCGTGTCGACATGGTTCGCCCAATTGAGGCGCGACTCCGCGTCGCGCACCCAGCCCTCATAGGTCGCCTTCGCCTCGTCCTGGATGGTCTCCTTGGCCTTGCCGGCAAGCACGAGATCGGCGGCTTCCAGCAGGGCGGCGACGCCAGCGGGAAAGATCTTGTCGAAATAGACCGAGCCCAACGTGTCGTCGGGTCCGATGGCGACCTCCTTCTGCAGCACGACCGGTCCCTCGTCGAGTCCGTCGTTCGGCCGGAAGATGGTGAGGCCGGTCGTCTTGCGCCCCATCATGATCGGCCAGTTGATCGAAGACGGGCCACGATGCAGGGGGAGCAGCGAGGGGTGGAACTGGATCATGCCGTGCTTGGGGATATTGACGAAGTCCTGCGGTGCAAAGAGCAGGACATAGGCCATGATGCCGATATCGAGCTTGAGCGATCGCAACGTCTCCTGCGCTTCGGCGCTCGTGTAGTTCGGGAATTGATGGACGGGCACGCCCTTCTCCTGGGCGCCGAGCCGCAGCGCGTCCGGCCGCGCCCCCGG